>JACXTT010000329.1_pt1 | contig 79203 bp, 73 predicted proteins | sample 9270951 | NCBI WGS metagenome assembly JACXTT01 (sample SAMN15532306, study PRJNA645909) | rock metagenome | isolation source: weathered quartz diorite | place: Puerto Rico | collected 2017-06-21
GGCCTGATTTAGATTTGAGATATGAGATGTTAGATATGAGATAACCATGTGGCAAAACAATTTTTTGTCTCATATCTCATATCTAACATCTCACATCTTACCTAAAAGCAGTTCAGCAATCGCAATATCTTCCGGAAAGGTGATCTTGATATTGGTATAGCTGCCGTTAACAATGTTGATATTGATGCCCAGTTGTTCAACAACGCTGGCATCATCAGTAAAATCAGGTTTAAAGTCCTGCTGGTACGCCCGCCTTAATAGATCACTTTTAAATACCTGTGGGGTTTGTACCAGGTATATCTCATTGCGCAGTAGCGCACTGGTCTGGCCGTCCTTTAATTGCCGAATTGAATCGCGGCTTTGTACGGCGACTATAGCATTACCATTTTGTGCTGCATAAGTAAAAGCCTCATCAATAAGGATTGGGCTTATAAGCGGACGCACAGCATCGTGTACGGCTATTACAGCATCTCCATTAATTAAACTTAACCCGTTTTTTACCGAATGGAACCGGGTTTCACCGCCGCTGACCAGTTGATGCGGTATGGTGAACTGATGATCACGGCAAAGCTGTTTCCAGTAATCATGATAATCGGCGGGTAGTACAACAATAATGGATGGGCTTGTTATGGTGTTTGTAAATGCAGCTATGGTGTGCATCAACACTGGTTGGCCGTTTAGTAATAAAAACTGTTTAGGGATAGCGGCCTGCATCCGGCTGCCCGAACCACCGGCTACGATGATAACGTAGGGGTTAGTATCAAGTATCAAGTAGTTAGTATTTAGACTCATTTGCAAAGATTGTTTATTGTCTGCTGCATAAAAGTAAGTCTAACTACTTGATACTAATTACTTGCTACTATATGATCATCATCGCATCGCCATAGCTGTAAAAGCGGTATTTCTCTTTTATGGCCACTTCGTAAGCGTTCATCACATTTTCGTAACCGCCAAAAGCACAGATCATCATCAGCAATGTTGACTCCGGCGTGTGGAAGTTGGTGATCATAGAGTTGGCTATGCTAAAATCGTATGGCGGGAAGATAAATTTGCTTGTCCAGTCATTAGCGGCTTTTAAGGTTTTGTTTGCCGATACTGCCGATTCAATGGCCCGCATAGATGTAGTACCTACAGCGCAAATGCGCCTTTTATTTTCAATAGCTTTATTTACGATATCAGCTTGTTTCTGATCGATGATAAACTGCTCCGAGTCCATTTTGTGCTTGGTAAGGTCCTCAACCTCAACCGGGCGAAAAGTTCCTAAGCCAACATGCAAAGTAACTTCGGCAAACTCAACACCTTTTAATTCAAGGCGTTTCATTAACTCGCGGCTAAAGTGCAAACCTGCGGTAGGGGCGGCAACAGCGCCTTCGTTTTTAGCAAATATGGTTTGGTAACGCTCTTTATCTTCGGCAGTTGCCTTGCGTTTAATGTATTTGGGTAGTGGGGTTTCGCCCAATATTTCAACATTGCGCCTAAACTCTTCGTCGGTACCATCAAACAAAAAGCGTATGGTACGTCCACGCGAAGTAGTATTATCAACAACTTCGGCAATTAACAGGTCGTCATCACCAAAATACAACTTGTTACCTACGCGTATTTTACGGGCGGGGTCAACCAAAACATCCCATAAACGCAGTTCTTTGTTCAATTCGCGTAATAAAAACACTTCGATGGTGGCACCTGTTTTTTCTTTGTTGCCATATAAACGGGCCGGAAAAACCTTGGTGTTGTTAATGATCATTACGTCTTTATCGTCGTAGTAGCTCAGTACATCCTTAAATATTTTATGCTCAATTTTTCCCGAATCGCGGTGTAATACCAATAAACGCGATTCGTCGCGGTTTTCTGATGGTGAATTTGCAATTAACGAGTCGGGTAAATTGAATTTAAACTGAGATAGTTTCATGTTTTTTAAAAAAGAATTTTAGGGCGCAAATGTATTAATAATTTATGATATGTTAAGCGCGCAATTTTAATGCCCCGTATTACCAATTTGTTAATATTTGTTTTACAGCACTGCTACAGCAAAACACAAACCGCCCGGCAAGTATGCAGGCGGTTTGTGTTATCAGGGTAAATCCGGCTTAATTAGCGTGAGCGTTAAGCTTATTGTTCATCAGTGTCAGTTCGGTTATCCTGAATATGTCCGATTTTACGTTTTTAAACCGCCGGTGCATATCCTTAATTTCTTCTTCAAGCCGGTCGTGCTCCAGGTTTAAAAAATCTTCACGGTGCGGGGTGTTGTTTTTTAGCGTGTTGTTTAAGTTGTTTTGATGCGTTAATACCTCGTCTTTGATGATCTGCTTGTGCACAACAACACGTTTCAGGTTGTCATTGATCAGTTGGATGCGATTAATGTATTCATCGTGCAGCAGCACCGTAAAATACTTTGCTAACAGCAGGTTTAAAAAACGGGCCTCGTCATCAAAAAACAGCATATCGTCCAGCCAGTGGTGCGTGGCTATGTACATTTGTTGTAAGCCGGGTGTTTCCTGTACCACGGTTTGCATTTGTAGTTCATTTTCCATATCGGTTAATTTTAAATGCGTTTATATAAAGTTACAGCGCAAATTTGCCGACGTATCATACTATTGTAAGGTTATTTTAGCATTTTTTGGTGCGACGAAAATCCCGGCAACGATTGCATAATTATAGTTAGCGTTACCCTCACTTTTTTGAAGTTATATTTTACATATTTGACCGATAAACCTGTTATACCTGTATCCTTATTGTTTTTATTATGACCAGATCAGTTAAATTTTCGGCCTGCCTTATTGCCTTGTTTTTTATCAGCAAAATGACCGCGGCGCAAACCCCGGCATCGTATAATGTTAAAGCCTATGGCGCAAAAGGCGATGGCGTAGCCTTTGAAACGCAGGCTATAAATAAAGCAATAGAAACCGCGGCTGCAGCGGGTGGTGGCACAATATACTTTCCGGCGGGTAATTACCTTACGGGATCAATCCATTTAAAAAGCAACATCAGCTTGTATATTGATCAGGGTGCTACCATTATTGCTGCCCCGTATGTAAAAGAGGCCGGGTACGATGATCCCGAAAAAATTGTGACCAACCAGTACGAGGATTTTGGCCACCGTCACTGGCATAACAGCCTGATATGGGGCGAAAACCTTCACGATGTTTCCATTTTAGGTCCGGGCCTGATATGGGGCAAAGGGTTGGAACGCACCAATACCATTGATAAAATGACGGATGAGACCAATCCCAAGCCCAACAAATCCATCGCCTTATACAAATGCCGCAACATTATCATCAGGGATGTATCCATACTGCATGGAGGTTGGTTTGCCTTGTTGGCGACGGCTGCTGATAACCTTACGGTAGATAACGTTAAAATGGACACCAACCGCGATGGGATGGATATTGACTGCTGCCAAAATGTGCGCATATCCAATTGCAGTGTTAATTCGCCTTTTGACGATGGTATATGCCTGAAAAGTTCATACGGTTTAAATACCGGTCGCGCCACCGAGAATGTGACCATAACCAATTGCCAGGTAAGCGGTTTTGACGAAGGCTCGTTTTTAGATGGCACCTATAAGCGCGATGTAAAATATACCGGCAATGGCGGCCCAACAGGTCGTATCAAATTCGGGACGGAATCAAACGGTGGTTATAAAAACGTGGCTATATCCAATTGTGTATTTGTGTACTGCCGTGGCCTGGCCTTAGAGAGCGTTGACGGGGCTTTGATGGAAGATGTATCAATCAATAATATCACGATGCGCGATATTGTGAACGCCCCGATATTTGTACGCCTCGGCGCCCGTATGCGCGGCCCGCAAGGTACGCCAATTGGTACAGCCACCCGTATCAGCATAAGCAATATAACAGCTTATAATGTTGATGCGATGCAAGGCGCCATCATTGCCGGTTTGCCGGGTAACGAAATTAACGATCTTACATTGGATAACATTCATATTTACTTTAAAGGTGGCGGAACAAAGGAACAGGCCTCGACAGTAGTTCCCGATCAAACAAAACTATATCCCGAACCTAAAACTTTTGGTATCACACCATCATACGGTTTTTACGTCAGCCATGTAAAGAATTTGAAAATGAGGAACGTTGAAACTAATTTTATAACCGAAGATATGCGGCCGCCATATTTTTTAGAATTTGTTGATGGTGCCGATTTTGACCGCATCCGGGCGCAAAAAGCAAATGGGAGCGCTACTTTTATGCTTATCCAGGTAAAAAACTTTAGCGTAACAAACACTGCGGAGGTTGCAAATACCAAATTACTTACCGTCGAAAAAAGGGTACTTTAACAGGATAAGCCGACCTAAGCAAAAGGCAGTAGTTTTAGACTATTGCCTTTTGCGCGTTAATTTAAATGACATAAAAAATACTTAATAGTTAATTTAGCTTAAAATAATGTTGAGATAAGGCCGTTATCTTAACATCAATATCAATTTACGTGGGTTTAGTTTATGAGAAAGTTATCACCGATAACCTTTTTAAGCAAACTTGCGTATAACACAAACTAAATTAATTTAAAGTATGGGAAAAAGGTTTTTATGGGTAACATGCGTTTCATTCATCGTATCATTCACCATCATCGGCTGGACTTCAGCCCGGATCATCAGGTCCGAACCGGTAAAACAGGTAGCTACCCAGGTTTCAACGCTATCTTCAACTGCACAAGCATTTAAGCAATATATCAGCAATATCTATCAATCGGCCAGATTAAGCGATGCCGGTTTGGATAGCGTTGTGTTTCAAAAAGCGATTACAGGGTTTTACAACCTAAAATCAGCAAATAAAATACCTGCTACGAGTTCAATTTTGACCGTAGTTGATATGAACAAGTCGAGCTGCAGCAAACGTATGTGGATAGTCGACCTTAGCAAAATGGCCTTAGTTTTGAATACCTGGGTAGCGCACGGGCAGGGCAGCGGCGATGATATGGCCCATAATTTCTCTAACGAAGTAGACTCGTACCAAAGCAGCCTTGGTTTTTACGTGACGGATAATGTTTACAATGGCAAACATGGTCGCTCGTTACGCCTCGATGGTATGGACGAGGGCTTTAACGATATGGCCGCCAAGCGCGATATTGTGGTACATGCCGCCCCCTATGTAAGCCAAAGTTCCATAAACCAGCTTGGCCGTTTAGGCCGCAGCCAGGGTTGCCCGGCTGTATCGCCTAAAGTTGTTGACAAGGTTATCAATACCATTAAAGGTAAAACCGTGCTGTTTATTAACGGTGACGACGAGAGCTACACCTCCAAGTATTTGGATACCGATGTAGCTTCGGATTTTGCTGTTAATCAAAACACAGTAAGTGCACAGGCAGCCACATTGTAATTTACACCGTGCTAAATTTTTGCATGTGGGCATACAAAACAATATCCTGCGCGTAAATGTCGTGCCTGAATTGTATCGTGCCGTTCTCATCAGCCCAGCAGGTAATATACGTAATATACACCGGCACTTTTGGCGATAGATATACGCTGGTCGGCTCGGGGTTATCCTTGTTGATGTTATTGGCTATGATCTGATATTTAGGCCCGTCGCCAAACAAAGCGTGGGCAAAATCGAGCGGTTTTTCTAAACGTATACAACCGTGGCTAACCGCGCGCATCTCTTGTTTAAATGGGAGTTGCGCAGGCGTATCGTGCAGGTAAACATTGGTTTTGTTTGGGAACAAAAATTTGACCTTACCTAAAGCGTTATCTGCACCGGGCTGCTGTTTAAACTCATAACCCGAATCATCTTTTTGTGCCTCGTTCCAGTTAATAGTTTCGGTGTCTTCAATTTTTTGCCCGTTTTTATACACATCAATGCTTTTATTTGATAGGTAATACCGGTCTTTCTGCGCTGCGGTAATTATCTCTTTGTTAACTATGCTTTGCGGGATGTTCCATATCGGGTTAACGTCGGCCATATAGATCATGCTGTTTAACTGTGGCGTCTCGTGGGTAAAAGGGCGGTCAACCTTATCGCTATCGTCGTATTCAACAAGGGTGTTCGCATGGTCTTTGTTACGACCTTCGCCAACGCAAACTTTCATTTGCAATTCAGTTTGGCCATTATTGATGATGGTAAGCCTAAAATCTGGGATGTTTACGATAACATACCGGTTCTCGATTGGCTTGTTCTTCCACCTTAACCGCTCCAGGTTAACCACTAAAATTCGTTGTGTTTCTTCTTTGCTCATACCGGGGGCCAAACTGCCGCTTGCCAGGGCTTTTTGCAAAGCCAGGTATTGCGGGTTTTTAGGTTGCAAGCTATCCAGGTAGGTTTTCAGGTTGGGTTTGTAAAACACGGCGCTCATGGACGCGCTATCTGGTCGTATGGTTTTGGTAAAGTAATTGGCATATATACGGTGTGGGTTCATCAAACCATATTGCAGCGCGTTCGAATAGTTGATGAGCGAGTTAGCTATCAACAATTCCAGTTGCGCCATAACCTGGTAAGCCTCGGCTGTGGTCTTGATGCCCTTTTTATCATAAAATTTATTTACCAGGGCTTTGATCTGCTCGTTTTGAAACATTTTAGGGTCAAGGCCATGCTCGCCCGATTTGTCGTAAAAAATGGTCAGGTTTTTAATATCGTCGTTTGGCCAATGGTCCATTACAAAAGTTGGGTCGTAATCGTTCTGGGCGTAATAGGCGGCAATAACATTGCTGTTGGCCAGGTGTGGCTTTTGTTGCGCTAAAACATTTTGAAAAACTGCCGCGAAGGCTTCGGGGGTAACATCTTTAAAAACTTTGTTGTGGGTTTTAAGGTAAAGCGTGTTGCCCATATCAGAGCGCGACTTTTTCTTACAACTTTGAAAGGTAAACAGAACGGCTAACAGGGTCAGGATCAACAGGGGCCAAAAAGTAGACTTGGCATTTTTAGGGATGGTCATAGATATACGATGTTTTTATATAACATCGCTTATGCAATTGCTATGCCATCAATTTTTTGTGCGGTTTAAAACTGTGTGAGTTGCCAGCGCAGGCCGTCTATCTTGTCGCCGATCAATTGCACGTTTTCGGCAGTGAGCTCTTCTTTTGAGTATTCTTCCAGCATCCAGCCACCACCTTGTTTACGGATGTAACCGATGAATTTATGATCAAGCGAAATGCGGTAATAGTCTTTTTGTACCTGTTTTACCTTCATCAGTTTGTTACCGCTAAAGGGTATAATATGTTCGTCCATAGCGGTTTATTCGATGATAAGGTTGTATTTAACTAATAAGCCGGCCAGGGCATCCCCGCTAAATTTGGCTTTAGTGAGGGTATTATTTTCGGGGTCTATATTAAAATTTCGCGCGGTTGTAAAGTCGGTACCTTTCAGCATGGTACGGTCAAATACAGCACGGTTAAGATCACAGTTTTTAAAAGCAGCGTTGCAAAGGTCGGCTTCCGAAAAATCTGATTCTACCAATGAGCATTCGTCAAAAACGGTCGCTTTTAGCCTTTTTTTCTGGAATATGGTATAATCTAATATACACCGCGTAAAACTCACCGAAAACGAGAAGTTGTTACTGGCACCAAAATTAACACCGGTAAACTTACAATCGCGAAAAGCAACCTGCTGAAACCCCGTGTTCACCATTTTAGCTAACGACAGGTTGCAGGTGTCCATCATACAATTGATGAATGTTATTTGCGACAGGTTAGCGTAGGAGAGGTCGCAGTTTAAAAACTCACAGCCTTCAAAAATACGCTCACGGCCCTCAATTTCGGCAGGGGCAATTCCTTTAAATACTTTGTTTTCGTGTACCTGCTGTTCCATTTCGGGGGATAAAGATGGCCTATTTTTTTCGATTTTTCGCACCCGGTTTTCCACAGGATTGTACAGGATGCGCCTTATTTTATTCCTGGATATTTTTGGATAACCGATTGCATTATAAACCAATTTCTCAACAAACTAATTACTATGACAATTAGGAAGTTTATCTTAAGTGTATGTTTAACTTGTATTATCAGCTGGTCTTTCGGCCAGCAAGGCACGGTATTTAGCCAGACCAGGATCGACTCGATAAAAGCAAGCTGCGATAGTTTGAGCGGCCCCGGCAAGCCGGTAATAGGCGATGGGCACGGCGGCTGGCGCAGCGGGTCCGACGGGGTGATGTACAGCGGCACTTACCCTATGGATAAACGTTGGAGGCCAATGGATGCTTCGTTTACAAGCGGCTCGGTAATTACCAGTGGCTTATTACCCAATATAACCCCACTGTTAGAGCTGCACCTGCGTGATACCCAGTTATGCCTTGGCGGCGATGGTAATTATTACATGACAGGTTCATCGGGCGATAACATTTGGGCTTACGCGGCAGGGGTGGAGTTGTGGAAATCATCCGACCTCAAAAAATGGAAATATATGGGCCTGGTTTGGAGCATCGCCAAAGATGGCGACTGGGAAAAAAAATGGTCCAACCTGCATGGCAAACCTGCCCGTGCGCTTTGGGCACCAGAGATACACTATCTTAAAGGCAACTACTATATCTGCTTTAGTATGCCGCCAACCGGTATATCCATCCTGAAAAGCACTACCGGTAAAGCCGAGGGGCCTTATGTGCACGCCACCACCATAACCAATAAACCCTTTGTAAACGGTATTGACCCTACACTGATGCAGGACGATGATGGCAAGGTTTATTTTACCTATGCAGGCGCTAACCGCATAGCGCTTATGAAAGATGATTTGAGCGATATTGCCGAACCATGGCACCCCATAACCCTGTCAAACCCTGATCACGACCATACGCACCACGCAGCCAGGTGTGAAGGCCGTGGAATGAACGATTTTGGTACCGAAGGCGCAATATTGTTTAAAGCCAATGGCAAATATTACTTAGGCGCTGCCGATGATTACCAAGGCAGGTACTCCAGTTGTGTGGCAAGGGCTGATAATATTTTTGGACCGTACCACGATAGGCAGGAGACTGTGCCAAGCGGTGGCGGCACCGGCTTTTTTAAAGATAAGAAAGGCAATTGGTGGTGTAGTTATTTTGGTAACGACAGCCAATCGCCCTGGCGCGAAAAGCCCGGTATTGTAAAAGTTGATTTTGCAACCGATGGCAAAATACTGGTTTCAAAAGACCAGCCCTTTGTTAAAAAATAACCATCAAACCCTAAAAAGTATGTTCCTTAAAAAACTATTTATACTCGCTCTGCTGGGCTTGCCGCTGTTAGCTGACGCAGTTAGTAAAACAGCTCCATCTGTGATATATGATATCCGCGATTTTGGCGCTCAAGGCGATGGAACGACAGTAAATACTAAAGCCGTACAGGATGCTATTGATAAATGCACAACAACTGGTGGCGTGGTGTTGGTAGCCGGCGGCCGGTTTGTTACCGGCACCATATTTTTGAAAAGCAACGTGTGCCTGCGTATTGAAGCCGGCGCAGTGCTGCTGGGCAGCCCGCATATTGCCGACTATGGCACCAATACCGACCGTACCATGTACAGCGAACCGTACATGAACCGCTGCCTGATATTTGCCCGTGATGCGCAAAACATCGCATTTGAAGGTAATGGTATGATAGATGGTCAGGGTAAATCACTTCCCGAAAAGGACGACCCGGAAAAAAACCGACCTAAAATGATACGTTTCATTGGTTGCTCACACATCCGCTTACGCGACCTTACCTTAAAAAGCCCATCCTCGTGGACGAGCGAATGGCGGGCATGTACCGATATAGCGGTCGACGGTATCACTATAGCCAGCCGCAACATCTCCAACGGCGACGGTTTGGATTTTGATGGTTGTACCAAAGTACGCGTAAGCAACTCAACCTTTGAGTGCGGCGACGACTGCATTTGCCTGCAAACATCTGACAAGGCACACCCTTGCGTTGATTTTACCATAACCAATTGCAACTTCTCGGGCCGTTGGGCAGGCATCCGCATTGGCTTACTGTCGCGCGCTAATTTTGAGAACGTGGTTGTATCAAACTGCACCTTTCACGACCATAACGATAGCGGCCTAAAAATACAGCTAATGGAAGGCGGTGTGATGAACAACATGCTGTTTACCAACCTGGTAATGCAAAACGTACCGCGCCCCGTTTTTATGACGTTTAACCGCCAGAACGCGTCATGGGATGCCCACGGCGACCCGCCCCCAATGAACCAGTTGCACAACATTACTTTTAGTAATATCATGGTGCAGGATACCGCCACCGGTAAAAACTCTGGCTTTATTATTACAGGCATGCCCGGTCACAATATCGAAAACATTACCTTCAGTAATATACAAGCGCTATTCCCCGGCGGGGGCACCGCACAGGATGCTGCTGCCGTACCCGAAGAGTATACCTTCGAGAACTTAAAAGGCCGCTGGCCCGAGGTTGGCGGCCTGCGTACCGCCCTGCCTGCATTTGGTGTTTATTTAAGGCATGTTAAAGGGGTAACCTTGCAGGATGTATCAATAACCACCGTAAAACCCGATGCGCGTCAGCCTGTTGTTTCTGTTGATGTGACCAGTTTGAAAATAAACGGCAGTGCAATACCCGATAAAATGTAACCAACTCGCATCAAAGCCATAAATTGTTATATTTAACCAGCAATTATTACCAATTAACCAATATGAATAAGCTTAAGATACAGTTCAGCATAGCCCTTTTAAGCCTTGGGGCAATGGCAATGGCTCAAACCACACCACCCGCAACGGGGCAGGCACCAAGACAACGCCCGCCGGAGCAGATCATCAGCAATAATGGCTTAAAAGGCAATTTAGGCGTGCATGATCCGGTGATGATCAAAGCCGGCGACACGTATTATGTGCTGGCCACCGGCATGAGCATGAAGACCTCTAAAGATATGGTCAACTGGGTAAACGCCGGTAACCTGTGGGACCGTAGTACCAAATTTTCGTGGTGGAACAACGACATCCCCGGCAACGTGGGTCTTTGGGCACCCGATATCCATTATGCCGATGGCAAATACCACCTGTACTATTCAGTATCCGCCTGGATGAATTTTAAATCGAGCGTAGGTTATGCCACCAATGTAACATTGGATAAAAACAGCCCTGATTATAAATGGGTTGACCAGGGGCAGGTGGTTAACTATAAAAATGGTGGTGACAGTGTGAATGTGATCGACCCTAACTTTTTTGCTGATGCCGATGGTAAGCAATACCTCATCTACGGCTCATACAAGGCCGGTTTACGTTTAATTGAACTCGACCCCAAAACAGGCAAGCCCAACAGCGATAAACCTGAACTGTATACCATTACCACCAAATTAGGCGAGGGCAGTTACATTATCAAAGGGCCGGACTACTACTATGTTTTTGCTTCGCGCGGAAAATGCTGCTCCGGTATCCAAAGCACTTACCAGATAGTGATGGGGCGCTCAAAAAGTGTAAAAGGCCCGTACCTCACTAAAGACGGTAAAAGCTGGATAGATAACAACTACACGGTGTTTTTAGCCGGCAATTACGATGAGCCTGGCCGCGGCCACAACGGCTTTTTTGCACAGGGCGATACCACTTACATTGTTTACCATGCCTACACCAGGGCATTTAACGGGCAGTCATTGTTAAACATCAAACCGCTATTTATGGATAAAGACGGTTGGCCCAGCCTCGACCCGCACGACAAACTATTTGTAATGCCTGAGTTTGAGAAAAAGACTTTCATGGGTAAATGACGGACCGCATAAAAACATTCAATCATTCAATCCTTCAATCATTCGATTATTAAAAAATGCCTATCTTGACCGACTAAAGCAGGTATGAAAAAGATAGCATTACTCCTTTGTTTTATTGCGATCAGCAGTGCGCTGAGTGCCCAGGCCAACCACCCCAACCCGCAATACAAATTAATAGGGCAGGGTAGTGTACAGGCCAAAAATTATTACCTGCTTACGCTACTGGAGCACAACGCGGCGGTAAAACATTTACTCGAAACAGATGCTGTACTTTCAGGTATCGCCGCAAGCAAAACCACAGCTTTTAAAAGCAGTCTGACGGATTGCACCGACCACCTATGCTACTCTCAAAAGTTAAAACTAACTGATGCTGATATACAAATAGTTAGCACCAGGTTAACGGCCTTATATGCTGCAAACACTGCTTTACGCACACTGGTTAAAAACGAATTGATCGCATCGGGTACGTATGCCTTGTATCAAAACCTAAGCCCTCAGCAAATACTCATCAAAGCCTGGGAAATTGAGGCCGCAGGCATCAACAATGTGATCAGCGTTTACGCCGAAGGAAAGAAACCCGCTTACCCGCTCATCGACTCCATCGGTTTTAACGTAAACGCCAAATCATTTGATAACCAGATGTATAACGCCGCCGCGACGATATTCGACGGTACTAAAAACACCAAACTTTTCTTTGGGCAAGCGCTGACCGCTGCTTTGATATTTTTGGACATCAACGAACGCACCGACGCCGCTAACGATGAACCGATGGAGTTAGGCATCAACAAGGCCGCCGTACTACGGTCAAAAACCATAAACTGGGCCAAATACAAATACACCGTGATCCTGGTTCCCGGCGCAGGGCCGGGCGTAAGCGGAATGGCGTTAAGCGCCGAGGGTATGTTACGCTGCCGCTTAGGCGCGAACCGTTATTTTGAAGGCCTCGCACCATTTATCATGACTTCGGGCGGCAAGGTGCACCCCTACAAAACCAAATACATCGAAGCCGACGAAATGCGGAAATATCTGATAAACACACTACATGTACCAGCCAGCTCCATCATTGTCGACCCTATGGCCCGGCATACCACTACCAATGTGCGCAATGGCGTCAGGTTGATATACCGCTACGGCTTTCCGTTTACCAAAGCCTGTATAACCTGTACCGATAAATCGCAAAGCGGGTACATAGGCACCGTAATGGGGGATAGGTGCATAAAAGAACTGGGTTATATCCCCTATAAATTAGGCGCCAAACTGTCCGACACCGAACAGGAGTTTTACCCTGCTATTGAAGCCCTGCAAATTAATCCATTAGAACCGCTTGACCCATAAAGCACATTAGCCAGTGCAAAAAATGGTGCACCATTTTAACTATTTCAAAGCCTTAATTTTGTACCGTTGGCGCAGCGATTGCCCTAACCGTACGTTCTTTGAAATAGTAAACAGAATTAATTAACGGCCATTTACTCGCCCCAGGCGGTAATGATCAAATCCCTTTGGCCGCCATGGTCGCGGTGCTCGCATAAATAAATGCCCTGCCACATACCTAAAGCCAGCCTGCCGTTGCGAATGGGTATAGTAACCGAACTACCCAGCATAGCCGCCTTTAAGTGCGCGGGCATATCGTCAGGACCTTCATCATCGTGCCGGTAGTCGGGGTCGTTTTCGGGCACGGTTTTGTTAAAATACATTTCAAAATCTTGCCGCACGGTAGGATCAGCATTCTCGTTGATGGCTAACGACGCCGACGTGTGCTGAATAAATACCTGGCAAATACCCGCTTTGATCTGGCTGATATGCGGCATAGCATACACTACCTCACTTGTGATAATATGAAAACCACGCTTGCGCGGACTAAGGGTTAAGGTCTGCTGAAATATTTTCATGGGAGAACAAAGGTGTCAACTACTTTTAATATCGAAAACCGAGCACCGAATTAAGAATATCGAAGCTTTTTACTTCATCATTCAAAATTCAACATTCATTATTCGATATTTCTTGCTCCCCCTTTAGAGCCTGTCCCGAACTTGTTTCGGGAGGGTTGGGGGCTTATGTCGTATACCCCAATATCTTCAGCACCTGCTTGCTGTTCTGCTCCTCGCCAAAAACCTCAAAATTAAACGTCTCATCACGGTTGCGGCGGATGATCACCTGCTTTGGCGATGGCAGCAGGCAGTGGTGAATGCCCCCATACCCGCTCAAAACTTCCTGGTAAGCACCGGTGTGGAAAAAGCCCACATACTGCACCTTGCGCGTTTTAGGCATAAATACGCTGTTCATGTGTGCTTCCTGGTTATAGTAATCCTGCCCGTCGCAGGTTATCCCGCCAAGGTTAACACGCTCGTATTCGGCATCCCAGTTGTTAATGGGCAGCAGTACATATTTTTGGTTCAGCGCCCAAACGTCGGGCAGATTGGTGATGAACGAGCCATCCAGCATCAGCCAGCGCTCGCGGTCGTTTTGCTGTTTGCGGCCCAGTACTTTATATAAAATACCCGATGCCTCGGCCACGGTATATTTACCAAACTCGGTAATAATATCCGGTTCAATAACATCGTGCTCGGCGCATATCTCTTTAATACGGCTTACGATCTCGTTCACCATGTATTCGTAATCAAAATCAAACACCAGCGAATCTTTGAAAGGCATACCGCCGCCAATATCCAAAGTATCCAGGTCGGGGTTTATTTTTTTAAGCTTACAATACAGGGTAACATATTTTTCAAGCTCGTTCCAGTAATATGGCGTATCCGATATGCCCGAGTTGATAAAAAAGTGCAGTAATTTAAGTTTGAAGTTAGGGTTGGGCTCTATCTTGTTATAATAAAAATCAATGATGTCCTCCATCCGGATGCCCAGGCGCGAAGTATAGAATTGCGAGTCGGGCTGCTCCTCTGCAGCTATGCGGATGCCCAGGTTACAGGGCACATCCATCTCCACCTCATCATCGTAAATATTAAACTCCTCTTTATTATCCAATACCGGGATGATGTTTTTAAACCCATCGTGCAGCATATCAATAATATAGGTTTTATACTGGTAGGTTTTAAAACCGTTGCATATCACGGTCATGTCCTTATTTAACGCGCCTTTTTTCTCCAGGGCATCTATCATCGGCATATCAAAAGCCGACGATGTTTCGAGGTGTATCTCGTTTTTAAGCGCCTCTTCAACAATATGTTTAAAGTGCGAGCTTTTGGTACAGTAACAGTATTTATAACTGCCGCGGTAATTGTTTTTGATGATGGCCTGTTGAAACAGGATCTTAGCCTGCTGTATCTTTTTCGAGATAATGGGCAGGTAGGTAAAACGTAGCGGCGTGCCATACGTTTCTATCATCTCCATCAGGTTAAGGTCATGAAAATACAACTCATCATCGTACACCTCAAAACCCTCTTGCGGGAACCCCACGCTCAGATCAATAAATTCCTCGTAACTCTGCATCTATTGGTTAAATAAAAATTTGCGCAAAAATGTAATTTTTTACTGGAAATAAACCTAATAATTATGAGAATTTTAATGGTCTGAATGTAATTTAATTGGGAGGGGAATTGTCTATAGTCAATGGTCCATAGTCGATGGCAATTTCGCCAATGTAAAACCATGGTCCATGGACTATCGACTATGGTCTCCAACCACTCACAGATCTCTACTCACCACTCAACCGCGAAGCGGCAACCTCACCTCCGCAATCATACACCTCGCGCTACCGCCGCCATTTGTCTCAATGGTAGTTAGATCAGCGTAGACCAGTTTGCAATACTTTTCAAGGTTCTTTATTTGCGATGCCGTTAACGAATAATAAGCACTTTCCGACATCACCAAAAGGTGTTCCCCCTTATCATTCACCAGCTCCAGCATATTACCTGCAAAGGCGTTCATTTGGGCCAGGCTAATATCGATAATTTCCTTACCGGTGATGGTAAACGAATCCGTCAACAATTCTCGTTCCGCCTCCTCGCTTACTGAATCCAAGCAGATCACCACAAATCCCTCGCCAATGCACATCAAAACGTTAGTATGATAAATGGCCGTTCCGTTACCATCAACCGAATGAAAATAAACAGGGGAGTAGCCACTTTTTTCGCAAAAGGCATTCATCACTTCCATATCCGTCCGCGGCGATATACAGGCATACGCTATTTTATTTTCACGGTCTAACACCATGCTGCCCGTCCCTTCTAAAAACTTGCCCTCACTTTCAAAATGGCTCAGGTCATCAACTTCATTTACCGTAAACTTTCCTTTAAGTTGACTTAAAATATCATACCGGCGCTCCACACGCCTGTTCTCAGCTTGCATCGGGTACAAAAAAACCTGCCCGTTCTCGTGGAATGACACCCAATTATTCGGGAATATCGAATCCGGTGTATGCGGTTCAGGCGCATCATCAACAACCATCACATCCACACCATTGTCCCGCAAAGTAGCCACCAGCGCGTCAAACTCTGCCAAAGCCATTTCCTGCACATCGGCCTGCGCAATGCCCTGCTGCTGAAAGGCATTACTACTTGCCGTTTGCTTATTAAAGCCAAAAGCCACCGGACGTATCATTAAAATTACTGATGATTTCATCATTTAGTCCATAGTCCATGGTCGATAGACCATGGTGTTTTTATATCGTAGTTAAAGTTCTCTATGGTCCATGGACTATCGACTATGGACCTCTTCTCTCAAAACCGGCATACTCATACAATGAAACCCGCCCCGCGCACGCGACAGTTCCGACGATGGCATCAATATCAGCGTATCCTGCATATCCTGCGGCTGTAATTCGTCCCGCTCAAATTTATCAAGCAGGTCGGTTACCTTAATGGTGTTAAACCCGTTTTTAACAAAGGCTTCTACCGTTTTATCGTTACGGTCGTAACCTAAAACAACACCTTCTTTAAGCGCCAGTAAATTGCAACTATCGGTCCATTGCTCCCGCGCATCGTAGGGAAACTGGTTATCGCCAGAATAAATAAACTTCGTCGGTTCCGTGCTTTTCAGATCATTCTGACTAATATCATCCAACAGTTCTTCCAACCCCGCAAATAACCGTGGCTCGTCAACCCGGCCTTTTTTAAACTGAACGATCTCGGGCTTATCCTTAGCCTTACGGTCGGCAAAATAGGCTATTGGGTCGCTGTCTTTAATTGGCCTTTCGGCGATGGAGAGCGAGCCAAGCAGCACCCAAACATTGCGCTTAACCTGCGTAAAAATGGTGTCGATATGCATAAAATCGCGCTTATGCGGGATTTTGACGACTGTTACCTTATCAACCACATTATGCGTAAAAAGTAACTTAATGGCCGCGTTAGCGCCGATGGTGGATGTGCGCTCGCTGCAACCAATCAGCACATGGTTCGGGCTAACCACCATCACATCGCCGCCCTCCAGCGTGGTTTTCTCTGCAATATCTTCGCCGGGGCGCAAAAAGCTTTGCATACTCTCGGGTATCTCGATGATCTTGTCGCGATAAGCGGCAAACAGCGGGTGGTTAAATAAAATATACCGCATCAGCAGCGTTTCGCGGGCGCGGGCCTGTTTGGCCGGTTTGTTGATCAGGATATGCCCGTTTATGGCAATGCCGATATCCCGCGAGAATATAAAGTTGGGGATCGGCGCAAATATCATTTTCTCGCTGCCTTCCGTCGAACCCGATATCAACGTTTTAGCCAGTTCAACCGGCCCGGTATCGCTTAGCACCTCCTGCAGCCCGTAGGTACAGTTTTCAATCGCACAAACCGAGGCGCACAGCTTTTCGCGGATGCCTTTATCCTGCAATATATCAGAGAGCAGCATCTGTATCTCGATCACTTTCGTTGAAGCATGAAAACCCGGATGGTCAGGTTTAAAAAAGACCCTGTCTTTATCTATCTGGCTAAGCCGGCCTTTTATTTTCTCAGGGTCTAAAAAGTACATCAGCACTTTAACATAGTGGTCGTACTCGTTTTTGCGCACGGTATCCAGGTGCACAATGTCTTCAAAAAGCCAGTCCTGGGCTTTGGAGGGTACAACTTTGCCCAGGCCGCTATCGGGGCTATGGATCAGCAAACAGCGCAAACCGCCAATTTCCGATCCCACGTCGACTTTGAAATCCGTTCTTGTTAAGGTCATAAGTATAATGGTAGTACAAAGCTATCGTTTATTATTTCGGATTGCGAATGTTCAATTTCGGATTTTTTTAAGCAGTCATGCCGAACTTGTTTCGGCACCCCATCACACAGAGGGGCTATGCAAATCCCCTCATGCAATCCCTCGCGGAGAAAAATAGAGTTATTATTAAGGATTAATTGGCTTTAATTTGCCGGTACTGGTATATCGTCTTCCGAACTTCTCGACTAAATGCTTAATTTTGGCCCCATGGATTTTATTGTTGAAGCCACGCTCAAGGCCGTTAAGGCCCTATACCAAACCGATATTGCCGCTGCCGATGTAACTTTGCAACAAACCCGCAAGGAGTTTGAAGGCCAGGTTACCATTGTTACTTTTCCGTTCGTAAAACTTTCGCGCAAATCGCCCGAGCAAACCGGCACCGAAATAGGCGAGTACCTGCTCAACAACCTGGCTGATGTATCCGCATTCAACGTCATCAAAGGTTTCCTCAACATCAGCATTACCGATAGTTATTGGATAGGTCAGTTATATAATGAGATAGCTAAACCTGGTTTTGGTGTTTATCCTGCCAAAGGCCAAAAGGTAATGGTAGAGTATTCATCCCCCAATACCAACAAGCCACTGCATTTAGGGCATATCCGCAACAACCTGTTAGGGTATTCGGTCGCCGAAATATTAAAAGCCAACGGTTATGAGGTTGTAAAAGCAAACCTGGTTAATGATCGTGGTATCCACATCTGCAAATCAATGCTGGCCTGGCAACTGTTTGGTAACGGTGAAACGCCCGAGTCCAACGGCTTAAAAGGCGACCACCTTGTCGGAAAATATTATGTGGTATTCGACAAAGAATACAAAAAACAAATAGAAGAACTTAAAGCCCAGGGCCAAACCGAGGACGAAGCCAAAAAGAGCGCGCCTCTGATAATACAAGCCCAGCAAATGCTGGAGCAGTGGGAGGCAGGCGACCCCGAAGTGATCAGCCTGTGGAAAACCATGAACAGTTGGGTTTACGCCGGCTTCGCGCAAACCTACAAAAGGCTCGGTGTTGATTTTGACCAGTACTATTACGAGTCTGACACGTACCTGTTAGGTAAAGATATTATTGACGAAGGCCTCGCCAAAGGCGTTTTCTTTAAAAAAGAAGATGGCTCTGTGTGGATAGACCTGACCGCCGATGGCCTTGATCAAAAACTGGTATTGCGTGCCAACGGCACATCGGTGTACATAACCCAGGATGTGGGTACCGCCCAGTTAAAATACAACGATCACCACATGGATAAGTCCATCTACGTGGTTGGTAACGAGCAGGATTATCACTTTAAAGTGCTGTTCCTAATCCTGCAAAAGTTAGGCAAAAGCTGGGCAAAGGGGTTATTCCATTTGTCATACGGCATGGTCGACCTGCCCTCGGGTAAAATGAAAAGCCGCGAAGGTACGGTTGTTGATGCCGACGACCTGATGCAGGAGATGGAGGTTGCCGCCAAAGCGTTTATTGAAAGCCAGGACAAAATACAAGCCTTCCCCGAAGACGAAAAGGAAGCCCTTTTTGAAATGGTGGCCATGGCACAGCTCAAATACTTTTTGTTAAAGGTCGACCCATCCAAACGTTTATTGTTCGACCCTAACGAACCAATCGACATACAGGGCAATACCGGGCCCTTTATTCAATACACACATGCCCGCATCCGGTCGGTGCTCAATAAAGCAAATTATGTAGCTTCCGGGAAAGCGGATGTACAAACGTTTAACGCCTACGAGCAAGACCTGATACTGGTATTAAACCAGTTCCCCGAGATCATTATGCAGGCCGCCCGCGATTACAGTCCGGCGCTTATTGCCAACTACGCGTATGAGCTTGCCAAAACCTACAACCGCTTTTACCAGGATTGCCCCATATTAAAAGATGAAGTTGCCACCGATGTAAAACAATTCAGGTTAACGCTATCCGCCGCAACGGCAAACATCATTAAGCGCAGCATGGCTTTATTAGGCATTGCTGTGCCCGAAAGAATGTAATTTCAATATTCAATAAAAAAAGCGCTCACTGATGGAGCGCTTTTTTTATTGAATAAGTGAGCAACTACTCACAATTCACTACTCACCACTCACGCTATTACTGCCAATGTCCCCTTACCCAGGTATAACCACCGGGGGTTTCGCGCCAGTGGCCTTCAACCCAAACACGGTTGCTTGGGCGCTCCCAATGGCCGTTAACGTGGACATATTGGCCGCCGCGCCATTCCCATTCGCCCGGTATCCAAACAGCGTTGGGGTAAGGTGCAACAGGTCGTTCATAAACAACTTCGGTAGGGCGCTCGCGTACTACAAAGCCGCCCCGCACAGCACAGCCGGTCAGCAAGGTTGTCGACGCGGCAAGTATGATGCAAAATTTAGCTATCGTTTTCATGGTATTCGTATTTGTTAAATATATTGACAAACAAATACCCGAAAGGTTTGAAAACCGCCCGCTACACTTTCCTGAATTTATCAGCAACAACAAGCTCCTTGCCTCCGCCACTGTAATTGTAAAATCCGCCGCCCGATTTGATGCCCTTGTTTCCCGCCATTACCATATTAACCAGTAAAGGGCAGGGTGCATACTTTTGGTTACCAAAACCATCGTATAATACATTTAAAATAGCCAGGCAAACATCCAGCCCAATAAAATCGGCCAGTTGGAGCGGTCCCATGGGGTGGGCCATACCCAGTTTCATCACGGTATCTATCTCCTCAACACCTGCCACGCCTTCATATAAAGTGTATATGGCTTCGTTTATCATAGGCATTAAAATACGATTGGCCACAAATCCTGGGTAATCATTAACCTCGACCGGTATTTTTTCGAGCTGACCGGTAAGCTCCATAATGGTTTTGGTTACCTCGTCGGTAGTGGCGTAACCCCGTATAACCTCTACCAGTTTCATCACCGGTACCGGGTTCATAAAGTGCATACCTATTACCTTACCGGGACGGTTGGTTACCGATGCTATTTTGGTAATGGATATGGACGAAGTATTGGTAGCCAATATGGTTGCAGGATCGCAATACTCATCCAGCTGTTTAAATATATTTAACTTAAGTTCTATGTTTTCTGTGGCGGCTTCTACAACCAGGTCTGCATTTTTAACCGCTTCTTCAATATCGGTGTAGGTCGAAATGTTGTTTAGTGTATCGGTTTTTACCTGTTCAGCTATCACGCCTTTTGATAATTGCCTGTCCAGGTTTTTTTCAATGGTAGCAAGCCCTTTGGCCAGCGCAGCCGGGTTAATATCTGCCATTTTTACCACAAACCCATGTTGTGCAAACGCATGGGCAATGCCATTTCCCATCGTTCCCGAACCTATAACTGTAATATTTTTCATGCTCATAAATAACGTGGTAAATATACAGCGAACCAACTTAAATTACTCTTTCGATTTTTTAGGTATTAACAAACAACTATTTGGCTATTATAGTCTATAACCAAATATTATACTGAACTTTTGTGTAACTTTTCTGTCACAACAATGTCATTATCTACATTTTTTTTAACAAAGGTGATATTTTCATAAAGCTTTTGTAAAAATAGTGGTACACAAATGCTAATTTTCAACTTAATTTCTATTAACCCTTAATTTCTATTAACATGAAGAAAAGTTTACTCTCTCTTCTGTTTTTAAGTTTGTTCGCGCTATCCAGTGCGTTCGCTCAAAGCAGAAAAATCACAGGGACGGTTACCGGGGCTGATGATGGTCAGCCACTTCCCGGAGTTTCCGTAAAGGTACAAGGCACAGGTACCGGCACCCAAACAAGTGCGCAAGGTACTTACACCCTAACCGTACCAAGCACTGCAAAAGCTTTGGTTTTTAGCTATGTTGGCTACACAACCCAGGTTGAAAACATTGGCACTAAGGCAACCGTGAATGTTAAATTAGTTACCGATGCCAAAACTTTAAGCGAAGTTGTTGTAACAGGCTACGGCACACAATCTAAGCGTGAGGTTACTGGTTCGGTATCTTCCATCCGGGGAGGCGATTTTGCCGACCTGCCTGTACAATCGCTCGATAAAGCTATCCAGGGGCGTGCGGCTGGTGTTCAAGTGACATCACAAAGCGGGCAACCCGGCGGTGGTATAACTGTTAACATCAGGGGCGTGGCCACTATCAATGGTACAACACAGCCATTGTATATTATTGATGGTATACAGGTTAACTCTGGTAACTTATCTGGCCAAACCTCTGTTAACGCATTGTCATCTATTAACCCCGATGATATCGAATCGATCGATATTTTAAAGGATGCTGCATCGGCAGCTGTTTATGGTGCGTTAGCGGCAAACGGTGTAGTAATTATTACAACCAAACATGGCCGTGCCGGAAAGACCCAAATAAATGCGTCAGTACAAATCGGCCAGTCGCAAGCTTATAATCCTTACCAGGTATTAAATGCTGCAGATTGGTTTCAGTTGCGCACCGAGTCGTTTGTTAACGTGGCTACACGCACCGGGGCATCTGTTAGCGCGGCAATAGCGTCAGCAAATGCGTCCATCAGCTCATTATACCCAGGTAACGTTATACCTGCAACGCTTCCCTCATACGATTGGGTAAAAGGTATTACTCAAACCGGTAAGCTCTCACAATATGACTTGTCATTAAGCGGTGGCGACCCTAAAACCAAATTCTTTGTTTCAGGATCGTTTAATAGCACTGATGGTACCGTTATTAACTCATCATTCACCCGGGGAACGTTCAGGGGAAACCTTGAGCACACTGTTTCTGATCACTTCTCTATACAGTCTTCGTTTAACTTAACCGGATCGTCAGAAGTTGGGCCAACTACAACAGCAGGCTTTTTCACCAATGGGTATTTTACGGGTACTTTATTTACCCCACCTGTAAACCCGATCTATAATCCTGATGGAACTTATAATACTGTATTAGTTGGTATTAACTCGCTCAACGAAATACAAAATGCAGCATTAGAAGAAAGAAGGGTTGGAACCTTCCAGACGGTTGATAACCTGGCATTGACTTATAAATTTTTTACAGGCTTATCTTTCAAAGCATTTGGTGGCTTAGATTTCGCCGACCTTCGCGAATTAAACTACCGCCCTGCTACCTTACCGGTTGCGGCAAGTTCCCTGGGTACAGGTAACGAAACCTACAGGAGGAACATTAACTATAATTTAACCGGCACATTTAATTTTAACAAAACCATTGGCGATCACAGCCTGTCGGCCATCGCCGGTGTTGAATATAGGTCGGTAACATTTAATACTTTATCCGCAGGTGCCCAGGGTTTCTCAAGTCCGTTGTTCGATCTCGTGAGCAACGCCTCAACCCCAACCTCTGCAACATCAACCTTTAGCGGTTATAAAGTTGCAGGTATTTTAGGAAGCATAAGCTATAAATATAAAGATAAGTACTTTTTACAAGGCAACATGCGCGATGACGGTTCGTCAAGGTTTGGTGCCAGTCATAAATTCGGTCTGTTCTATGGTGTATCTGCCGGATGGGAGATAACCAAAGAGGATTTTATGAAAAGCATTGATTTTATTACCCAGTTGAAACCAAGGGTTGGTTATGGGGTAGTAGGTGAGTTACCAACTGCCGATTTTGGTTCTATAGCACAATATGGTAACGGTGGTCAATATGGTAACCCTGCATTGTTAGGCGGTTTAAGGCCGGCAGCATTGCCAGTACCAGACCTGACCTGGGAAAGATCAGCTCAAAGCGACATAGGTTTAGATTTTGGCTTCCTTAATAACAGGATCACAGGTTCATTTGATGTTTACAGAAAAACCAATAACCGTCTTATCCTGAATGAGCAGTTACCTGGCGACTCTGGATTTACAGGTATCAACTTAAATGCCGGTACAGCAAAAAGTGAAGGGTATGACCTGCAGATCAATACAGTAAACGTTGACATGAAAGGGTTTAGGTGGAATACGACGTTTAACCTGGGGTATAACCGCACTAAATTGATTGAATTGTACAACGGCCTGCAACAGATCGGTACTTATCAATATACTGTAGGGCAACCCCTCAACTTGATCTATACTTATAAATGGGCCGGCGTTAACCCGGCTGACGGTAGGCCGATGTATTATGACATAAACGGAAATATCACCTATTCGCCAAAAACTACCGATCAGCAGATCATAGGCCACCAGTACCCAACATTAACAGGTGGTATTTCAAATACGTTTTCGTATAAAGGTGCATCCCTCGATTTTCTATTCCAATATCAGTATGGTAACTCATCATACCTGCAGTCATTGCAGTACATAGAAACATCGGGCGATATTGCTGCTAACCAAACAATAAATCAATTACAACGCTGGACAACTCCGGGACAGATCACCAGTGTACCGAGGCCTTACAATGGTGGTACCGAGCCAAATGGCTACAACATCCAAAACTTAAGCTCAAGGTTTGTTGAAGACGCCTCGTACATCAGGTTAAAAACGGTAACTTTTAACTATATGTTACCAAAAACGTTAACACAATCTATTGGCATTCCATCGTTAAGCCTGTTTGTTAGTGGTTTAAACCTTGTAACATTTACACATTACAGGGGTGATGATCCGGAAAACACAGGTAACAACCTGAATAACTATCCAAATCCAAAAACCATAAGTGGTGGCCTAAAAGCAAGATTTTAAATTATCAGACAATGAAAAAGAAATTAATATATATACACATGCTCACGGCCGCCATATCATTGGCATCGTGTGAAAAGATCGTGGATGTGCAACCGCAAAACACGATATTGCCATCGCAGGCATTGGCCGATATAACCGGCTACCAGGGGTTACTTATATCAGTATACGACAGGTTACAATCGTATACCTACTGGGGTAGGGATATGGTTTTAATGGGCGACGCCCTTGCTGACAATATTTTTACGGTCACCGGTCAATCAGGCGGCAGGTACAATGGCCAAAATATCAATACCAGGGGATCAAGCTATGGTATATGGACGGCAAGCTATGCAGGTATCAATGATTTGAATACCATTCTTACCGGTATTGACAACCTTACCGGTCTAAATGCAACACAAACCACCTTGAAAAACCAGATTAAAGCTGAGGCATACGCCATAAGGGGGCTGTATTATTTTGACCTTGCCCGTGTTTACGGTTACGAGCCAAATACTATACCTGCAACTGGCACTGGTGCGGGTTTTAATAAAAGCGCCATTATACGCTTAACGCCTACAAACGCTGTTGGGGATGCCGATATGCGTAACAGGAACACGATAATAGAAACCTATACCCAGGTTGAAAGTGACATGTTACAGGCAATATCACTTTTCCAGGGGTTAGGCTCTACAAAACCAACAAACCCATACCGCTTTTCTGAAAGTGCAACACACGGGTTTTTAGCCAAGGTTTACCTGTACTGGCAACGCTACGCTGATTGCGTAACCCAATGCCAGGCAGCTTTAAATACCACAATTTGCCCTGGAAAATTAACCCCGGCCGGCACCTATTCTCAGGCGTTCAAAAGCGTACCTAACCCGGAGTCGTTAATGGAACTAAACTATGTACAATCGGTTGAAGTGGTTGGTGTTACGGGCAGCAATGACGCCCCATACACCTATACACAACCTACAGGTTATGGTTTCCCCGGTGTTATTAATGGTGTATCTACTTTTGCAGGACAAACAGTATCGGCCGAGTTGCTGGCTTCGTTTGAAACGGTTGATGACAGGAAAGCAATGTTCTATAACTCAAGGACCGCCACTACAGCTACAGTGTATACCTGGTGTAACAAATACTCGGGCAATAATGGTGCATATACGGATAACATCCCCATGTTACGGTACTCTGATGTATTATTGATGCAAGCCGAAGCATTAGCTGCACAAGGACAATACTTACCTGCCCAAACATTGGTACAACAACTCAGGGTTGCACGGAACGCGGTGCTCCCGACACCTGCCGATGCTACTTTACCGGCGTTTATACAGGCAGAAAGAAGAAGAGAGCTGTTTTTTGAAGGCCAACGCTTTTTTGACCTGAAAAGATTAGGTGCCGGTATTACCAAAGCCGCTCTTACCAATGTGGGTACCATTCCATCAACCGATTACAGGCTGCTTGCTTCGTTACCTGCATCAGAAGTATTGTTTAACCCGGCATTGCCCCAAAACCCAAACTATTAATTTAAAAGATAACAGCAATGAAAAAAATAATCTCATATATAAGCATCCTTTTTGTGGCTTGCGCCGTGATAACGGGCTGCCTTCCCGAGAAGGCGGATACCGCGCTTGAATATAAGGGCCCTACAGTAGTGGAGTTTAAAAACTTTACATTAGGGCAAACAACTACGGCCCTAAGTGGTAAAGGCGTATCGATCGCAGCCGCCGATGCCCAAACGGATTCAACACATACCGTAATGCTAAATACACGTGGCACTGATAGCCTTTTAGTGCAATTGGTTGGCCCGCAAAGCTCATCGCCAATAGTTGTTAACTATACTGTAAGGGCCGCAAATACCGCTGTTGAAGGTACACATTACAACTTTGTACCGGCCGGTGCACGTTCGGTTACTATCGCCCCCAACACATCGTCGGCTTATATACTGATCAGCATGATACCAAACAGTATTCCGGTTGTTGGTGATACACGTTTATTAGCTATCGACCTGACCGGTGCCAGCGGTATTTCACCATCCGCCAACTTTAAGGTATTTCTCGATAAATTGAAGCGATAATAAAATCAAAATCAAAGCTGTCCTGGTTGTTAAGATCGGGACAGCTTTTTTTTGTTCGATATTTGGTATATTGCACTTAACTAAGTTATTACCCATGAAACTCATAACCCCACTTTTTGTAATTGTATTTATTGTTTGTGCGGGCGATAGTGCAAAGGCACAAGGCCCGGTGAAGGACTTTGTAGGGCGGCCGATAATGCTCCAGGAACGACCATACAACGAACTTGAGGGGTCACCATTTTTATTTGATATGTGGGTAAACGGCACCGTAAAATTTACAACCGGCGAAAGCTATAAAAACGTCCCCTTAAAGTATAATCTGTTAACTGATGAATTGTATTTTAAAAATAAGCAGGGTGATACATTAACATTTGTCGACCCGGTTAGAGAGTTTATTTTACAATACGACTTGAACTCTAACAACGCTGTAAAACATTTCAGGAATGGGTTTGGCCCGACAGGAAAGAATACCGATAAGTCGTTTTACGAAGTTTTGGTCGATGGAACTATTCAGTTGCTAAAGAAAACGACAGCAACAATAGCTGAAAGTAAAGAATACAATGCCACGCTTGTCCATCGCGAAGTAGCAAAAGATATAAGGTATTACCTGGTCAAATCTGGGCAGATAAACCCTTTAAAACGCGAGGAAAAATCAATATTAACACTTGCCGATGATAAGGCTGACCGGCTAAAAGCCTATATAAAAGCCAATAACCTCAACCTAAAGAATGACGATGACCTGGCAAAGCTGATCGTTTATTATAACTCAATATAGTTAGCTACGTTAAAAATAGTTTGTTTGTTCAGCCCGCTCAATTGCGCTATCCTGATCACCGTTGTGTCGGGTAGTTTTTGTGTGATAATGCTTTCCGACCACTCATCCTTATCACCATTAAACAACATAGCCCTGATGGGTATTTTACGATTATTTAGGGCATCTATTGATAACAGGGTGTGATTGATGCTCCCCAGGTAGTTTTTTGATACCAGTACAACTTCGGCATCAAGCTGTTTGATCAGGTCGATCATCAAAAAATTATCATTTAAGGGTACCATTAAGCCGCCGGCGCCTTCAATAATTAACTGGTTATCGGTTTGCGGTGCAATGATCTGGGCCGGGTCTATCTCAATCCCATCCAAAGCCGCCGATTTATGCGGCGAAAATGGTTGCGTTAAACGGTATGCCTCCGGGTGAAAAACAGATACAGCGTTTGATACCAGGCTCTTCACCAACAGGGTATCACTGTTATCCAGGTCGCCCGATTGTACGGGCTTCCAGTAATCAGCCTTTAGCCGCTCTACCAATATGGCCGATACCACCGTTTTGCCGATGCCGGTACCTATGCCTGTGATAAATATAGGGCGTTTATCCATTTAAGTGTTGGTTTAACAGGGTGGTCAGCATTTTAATTTCTTCCGTAGTGTTATAAGCGTGTACACAAATGCGTATACGCTCGGTACCGACGGCTACTGTAGGGCTTACAATTGGCCGTACATCAAAACCTGCATCGCAAATAGCAACTGCTACTTGCCTGGTTTGCTCATTGCCGCCAACAATTATGCTTTGTATGGCGCTATCGCTTTGTACCAAACCGTAGGGTATAGTAATTAGCGACCTGAACAATGCGATATTTTGTACAAGTTTACATTGCTGTTCACCAGATGTTTCTAAAAACCGGTATGCTACTTTTATCCCAGCCAACTGATGATACGACAGCGCCGTAGTATAAATAAACGACCGCGCAAAATTGATGAGGTAATTGCGCAATTGCAGGTTGCCCAATACAATTGCCCCGTGCGTGCCCAATGCCTTGCCAAATGTAACCAAGCAGGCAAATACCCGATCATTAAGGCCGAGCCTGGTCACCAGTCCTTCGCCAAATACACCTGCGGCGTGCGCTTCGTCAACAATCAACCTTGCGTTATAGTTAGCAGCCAATGCCAATATCGCTTGCAGTGGCGCAGTGTCCCCATCCATCGAGTAAACACTTTCAACCCCGATATAAATATTGCCTTTGGCTTGTTTTAGCTTATCTTCAAGGCTATCAAGATCATTATGTTTAAAAGTGTACCGGTTGGCATAGCTAAGCCGCGCACCATCAATAATACTGGCGTGTATCAGCTCGTCGGTTATAATGGTATCACCACGTTGCGGGAGCGATGAGAATAAGCCCAGGTTAGCATCGTAGCCCGAATTAAATATTAACCCGGCAGGATAACGATGAACATTAGCGATGTACTGCTCCAATTCTTCGCAAAAGGCGGTATTGCCGCTCAGTAACCGCGAACCGGTTGAGCCATTAAGGTATTTTGTTTGCTGTAGGTGGATATCAAGTGCCTGTTGTATCTCAGCTGATCGCGCAAAGCCCAGGTAATCATTCGAACAAAAATCAACTAAGCCGCTTTCGGGTTTTAAAGTGCGGTAAATGCCCGCGGTTTTGCGTTCGTTAAGTTTGTTCAGGATATGATCTTCTACAGTGCCCAATTCTAAAATTTTGCACTAAAATAAGAAAAGCGGCTCAAGGCCGCTTTCTTTATCAATTATTCTTACGAATAAATTATTCTTGTGAGGGAGGAGGGGGAGTACCACCGCCGCCGCCTTGGCCGCCACCACCGCCACCGCGGTTCATTCTGTCAGCTTGCATTTTATCATAAGCAGCTGCCTGGTCTTTAGTAAGTATAGCTTTGATCTTTTCACCTTGTGCTTTCCTTAAAGGTTGCATAGCGGTCATCATTGCTTGCCTGTCGCCGTTCGCTGCAGTCCTTATGCTGTCCATTTTTGCAGCCGAAGCTGTTAAAATAGCTGTGATCTTGCTTGTTTGATCATCAGTTAACGTTAATTGCGTTTGCATTTGCTTAGCCTGATCGGCCGGGCTCATTCTTTGACGACCACCGCCGCCGCCACCTTGAGCCTTGCTCAAAGATACTATGCCTACTAAAAGGGCACATACCATCAATAGTTTTTTCATGTTTTTAAGTTTTTTTATTGTTATGATAAAGATAACGGCATTTAGTTTAATATCAAATACGTAACTTAATTGTTGCTTTGCTCTATTTTAGATATAGAACGCTGCATTTGCATCATCATGGCGGTCAGGCTTTCCATTGTTGGCTCAGGCGCGGGTTGCGGCAATTGTGTTGATATATAGGCCTTTGCCTTCCACAGTTCCAAAATGTCTTCGCTGCTCACCTCGTATGGTTCGTATACCGGGTTATCCGATACCAGTTTTAATTTTTTCTGATCTTTAAATTTATTGCCTATCCGTTTATAAACTACCCCATCATTTTTACTTACCACTACGTAAGTTTCCGCATTTTTAACATCGGCCCAGTTTTCCACATACTCAGCTATAATAACCGAACCTGATGTTAAGGGCAACATGGAGTCGCCTTTTATCTCGAACGCCCGGTACGTACCTTGGGTAAACATGGGCATTGGTAGGTTAAATTTTGGCAGGCGCCCAACAAATTCGGGGTCGGCATAGCCATTCATATAACCCGCAGCTGCCTTAACAGGCACCAGTTCAATATTCTCGCGGTCGTCCTTATCAACCGAGATACTGAGTACCCTTAAATTAGCCGGATTGCCCTTGGGTTTTGGTGCCCATTTCTCGTCTATCACCTCATTTATGAAGTCGTCCACTGTAATTTCAAAAAACAATGCTATCTTTTTTAGCAATTCGTACTTGGGTTCAGCACGTTCTTCTTCGTAAGCACCTACCAGCGATCTTTTTATATCTATCTGATCTGCAAACTGTTGCTGTGTTAAACCTTTCTTTTTCCGGAGGAATTTAATATTTGTTGAAATATTTGACATAAAATTTGGATTTACTAAAATTGTTAGTATTTTTATGCCAATAAAATTAGTAATTATTTTTGACTTAACAAATAAAAATTATGAACAGCTTCATTTATATCATTACAGACCGTAACCGTAACTGTTTACATACCGGCATGTGTACCGATTTACTAAAGACTTTAGACTTTTACACCCAAATGCCTAACCTGTTTTTTGATAGCGCACAGCAACTAAACCGCCTGGTTTACTTTGAGGAATTTACAAACGAAGAACTGGCTATGCAACGTTTTAAAGTAGTGAGCACTTTTACCAGGGCACAAAAAGAAAAAATGATCAGATCTGTTAACCCCGATTGGGTAGACCTGACCATTGGTTTAAAGTACGAAGCTAATGCTATCATTCAGCAACGCAGAACTTTACGCCCTGCTTTAAGCAGCCAGCGGCGGTTAGTTACTTCTTAATAAATTTTAATGCGCCCGAGTTCATACAGTACCTTTTGCCGCCACGGTCGGCAGGGCCATCATCAAATACATGGCCAAGGTGCAGGCCTGTGCTTTTCTCAATAACCTCATCACGCTGGCCATCGGCATCTTTGCGTATCTCAATAACGTTATTGCTGGCAGGTTTAACAAAACTTGGCCAGCCGGTACCACTGTCGTACTTATCTTCCGATGTAAATAATACATCGCCAGTAGCGGCACTTACAAAAACACCTTTTTCGTGCATATCAAAATAAGGGTTTTTGTAGGGTGCTTCGGTGCCCTGCTCTACCATAATGTAATACTGGGTAGGGGTCAGTATTTTTTTCCATTCGGCAGCTGGTTTTGCCTTGGGGCGCGCTTTAGTTTGGGCGTTAGTAAACTGGTAACCACATAAGGCGATCACGATCGCCAGCGTTAATACTTTTATTGCTCTTTTCATTTGTAAATGTTTTGTTTTTGGGTTTCCCCGATATTGGTTTAATACTCAAATATACGGAGTAAAATTAGCCTGAGTTTTTGCCATCATTAACTTGTTACAAACCAATGATGTTTACTAATGGTATGGCTTAACGCGATATTAAAACGTTATTTATTACATGCAGTACACCATTAGCCTGTGCAATATCAAATTGGGTTACAATAGCCCTGTTGCTGCTATCATCCGTCAATATAATATTCCTGTTAGGGTTTATGGCGGCAGTAAAAGTGGATCCCGACAAGGTTTTTATTATAGCCTGGCCATGGTTAGCAACGATCTGTTTTGCCATATCTGCCGATGTTAATTTTGCCGGGATTATAAAACTGTTAATAGCTTTAGTTAAATCGGCCAGGTGCGCGGGCTTAAGCAAGGTATCGGCAAAACCTGGTTTTAGCTTAAAAGCATCATCGGTAGGGGCAAATACAGTTAAGTTATTGCCTTTTAGTACCGGAGCCATACCTGCTGCATTGATCAACGAAACAAAGATGGTATGGTTTTTTGACCTGGACAGGTTTACCATCAAATCATTAGCCGAACTCATTTGCGCACCGCCAATCATGCGTACCTTGTAAACAGGTTTGGTTGCCGTTTTCTTCACACTATCGGTTTGTGCTGATACGCTTATCGCGAAAATACAGCCCAGCAACAATAAGCTTAATTTTTTCATATAGTTACCAACCTGGTGCAAAGTTTAGGCCAAATACAGGTTTGCTTACATCGTTACGCTGAAACGGGAACGCATAATATGGTTCTAAAACAAAAGCCCCAAAAACATTTACCCGCAACGATATGCCTACGCTTGTTGCGGGTATGCGCACCTGTTCGTATTGCTTAATTACCTGGTGGGTAGTAGGATCGGTGTATTGGCCGGTTTGCTGCAAGCTGCTTTCAAATTTGATCTGGTCGCCGCCGTTCCATGCCAGGCCCGCATCAAAAAACAAGTTAAGGTCCGAAAGGAAAAATTTAGAGGGTATCTGCGCCAGTTTCTCTGGTCCGGTAAACGGAAGCCTTAGCTCAAAATTAGCTACCCCGATACGGCTGCCCGATAACTGATCGATGGTAAAGCCATTGGTTGAACCATTGCTGCTATTGTAAAAGCTATTGGCTTCGTAGCCCCTTATATAAAATGGGTACCCTACATACAACGGAACCAGTGCATTGCTGCTGCCTATGCGGCCATAACCAAACAACCTTGCTGCCAGGGTAACTGGTTTTAAACGTACATATTTACGAACATCGACCGTTGGGGAGAAAAACTTGTAGGTGCCAAAATTGTACTCCATACCAAAGCGGTACCTAAAGCCGTTTAGTGGTGCAGTGAGGCCAAAAAACGTATTATCGCCAACGAAAGCTGTGTTTAACTGGAACAATGCGTACGAGTTTAAGTTAGTAAAAAAGCCCTGGTTAGACAACTGCTGCGCTTCCTGATCGTTTGGTATTTTGGCATGGCCGCTGTTCACATAGTTACCAACAATGTCGTAATCGGTAAAATAACGGTCCACCCTGAAATAATTATACACTGCACCCGTACCAAACTCAATACGGTTAACTTTTGAGAAAGGATAAGAGGTAATTACCTGCAAGCCATCCTGAAAGTTACGAATAATATCGTTTTGTATCTCAATACCGGGTACGGTGGTGTTATTGGGACCTGTTAGATTAACACCCTGTTGCATATAAAAACCATACTGATAGGGGATGTGCGATACACCAACGCCAAAGTTCCAGCGGCCCTTTTGATTAATGTAGGCAAACTGACCACCAAAATCGTAAACTTCGCCGTTAATGTTGGCCCCTGCCAGTATCTGGTTGCGGCCTAAAATATCGCTGAAAACAGCCTGTATGCCGCTTGCCAGCCCGGCACCATATTGCGTGTTAAGGCCTACACCAACACCGGTGCTGGCCAGGTAATCTAATTTAAACTGGGGGCGGTATTTAACGCTCTCAATAGAGTCGGTCTGTATTTTTTGGTAGGCCAAAAAGTTGTTCAGGTTTGAGTTGATGAGGTCGACACCTACCGATTTTGCCGGCGGCAGCATGGCGGCATCAAAATTCAGTTCCTGCGCATCAACAACTTTAGGCTTAAAATCAGCGGCAGGCGCATTGTAAAGCGCGTATTTTTGAGCACGATAATACGAATAAACAATGTCGTTATTGTTGGATATGCTCAGTGCAGGCGAAAACTCGGTAACGCCGCAAATACCGGTAAACAGGTCGGTCATTTGCTCAACTTTTCCATCAGCAAGGGTATAACGGTACATATTACGGAAACCATCGCGGTTCGAAAGGAAATATATCTGCTTATCATCTGCCGAAAACTGCGGGTTTAAGTTGTTGGCGCCGTTAAATACGGTGATGTCGGTAATTTTTTTGGTCGCGACATCCATTACCGCCAGGTTGAAGGGTATGGTTTGGCCTAATGATTTATCGTAGGTTGTCCTGTCGGACGAGAACACCAGCGATCTGCCATCGTGCGAAAAACTTGGCTGATAATCAGAATATTTATCATTGGTCAACTGGCTTAGCTCGCGGTCTTCCAGGTTGTACATATAAAGATCGCTTTGCCCTTCGGACATGCCCGAAAAGACGATATCGTGCCCGTTTGGCGACCATGTTACATTGCTAAACTGCTCAGCTTTGTCCATCGATATTTCGGCCCGTATCCTGCCGTTGGATACATCAACAATAACCAGCTTATTACGCCCGCCACTAAATACGCTAAATGCAAACTGTTTGCTATCGGGCGACCAGGCACCAGCCGATTCGAGGAAGTTAAACTCATCGATATGGGTGTTGGATACTTTACTGGTTAGTTTCCGCAATATCTGACCGGTACGGGCATCGGCCAGGTACAGGTCGATGGTAAAAAGGTCTTTCTCCGAAAGGAAAGCCAGGTAATTGCCATCGGGGCTGATGGCCGGGGCCACGTTCATTTCGCCCGAGTTTTTATAATCTACTATCTTTTTACCTACGGGTATCTGCGCAGTATCTTTTAAATATGGCTTGTAAGCTGCCTGGATGGAGTTTTTCCAGAGGCTCGACAAGGTTTTTTCGTCATACCCAAAAGTGCGGCGTATGCCATAGTCCAAACCAAAACGGGCGGTATTTTTAAAGAACGGTACGATCACGGTATCGCCATAGGTTGAGCCGATGAACGACCAGAATGCTTCGCCATAGCGGTAAGGGAAATATTTGCTACTTTCTGTGAGGTCTTTAACGCTGGGGATGTCTTTGTTAAGATAAGCATCGCGCATCCACATAGCAGTGTAAGCATCCTTTTTACCGAGTGAAAGGTATTCGGCCATACCTTCTATCATCCATAAAGGAAGGTTACCAATTTCTGAAAAGTTGGTACTGTCGTTATCCAGCAAGGAGTGGTATTGAAAAGCGTGCACCATTTCGTGGCCAATAACATGCCGCGTGGTTTGGTTGGTTTCCATAAACGGCATTACAATGCGGTTTTTCAACCCCTCGGTAACACCGCCTGTACCTACGCCGATCTCACCATCAATAGCCGTAGTCTGTTGAAAATCGGGGTGGTTGTTATAGATAATAATTGGGTTGGGCCGTTTAAACGTATCGCGAAAAACCTGCTGGTGCAGGGTGTACCACAACTCGGTTTCCTGCGCGAAACGCCTGATAATGCTATCATTTTCGGTATAATAATATATCTCGAAGTGCGGCGTGCGGAATACTTTGAAATCGAGGTTTTTATAACGTACCTTATTTTGACCAAAATACTGGGCATCGGCATGGTTTGGCGTCAGCAATGCAGATATGGTAAAAAAAACAAAAAACAGTGCGGTAATATGTTTTTGCGAAAAAGAGTACAGGTTGTTCATACACTGATGTTTACAGGCCATTTAATGTGGCGTTAATATACTTTAAAATTAACCTTTATAACGGAAATTTTTGATATTTATTTGGCCGGCGGCACGTTTTCGACAGGAATTTTTTGCGGTGCAGGCTGATCAAGCTTTAGTTCGGTAGTATCGCGCGACACGCTATCGGTGGCCAAAGTATCGGTAGAGATATGCGGCGACGGGCAGTCATAAGGCTTGGTTATTTTGCTCCACGGTTTTGGAAAAGGCCCCGGCGCATAACCCGAATTTGGATCGGCGTACACTTTTTCCATAAAACGGGCAAAAATTGGCAGCGCCGTGTGCGATCCCTCGCCGCTATCGGTGGTGGTAAAATGTACAGCGCGGTCATCGGCACCTACCCAAACACCTGTCACCAGGTCCTTAGTGATGCCCATATACCAGGCATCTACATATTTTTGCGAGGTACCTGTTTTACCACCTATCTGGTTGTCGTTCTTTTTCCATAACCCTGGGTATTCCCATAAAGCCTGGGAGGTGCCGCCCGGTTCTTCCATACCGCCACGGAACATATAGAGCATTAGCCAGGCTGTCTCATCGCTTAATACTTTCTCGCTTTTTAAGGTAAACTCCTGTAAAGTATTACCATCGTGATCGGTTATTTTGGTGACCAGGATAGGGTCGATCTTGTTACCCCGGTTGAGGAAGGTGCTGTAAGCGCGCGTCATTTCGAACACTGATACATCATTGGTACCTAATGAGACTGAAGGGATGGCTTTTAACGGGCTTTCGATACCGCATTTATGGGCATACTCAACCACCTTGTCCCAGCCCACCTTCTCGGTCAGTTGCGCCGTGATCGAATTAACCGATTTGCCCATAGCCCAACGTAAAGACATTTCCTGGTACGAGAAGCTAAACGTGGCATTTTTGGGTTCCCAAACTTCGTCTTTACCGCCATCCTTAAATTTGATGGATACCGGCTGATCAATAAATTTATCGCAGGGGCTAAAACCATTGTCGATTGCGGTTACGTAAGCAAACGGCTTAAATGTTGAGCCAGCCTGGCGCTTTGACTGGTTAACATGATCATAGTGAAAATATTTACGATCTATCCCGCCAACCCAAACTTTTATTTTACCCGTGCTTGGTTCAATGGTCATCATACCGGTGTTGAGCATCCGGGCATAGTACTGTATGGAGTCTAACGATGATAGGGTTGTATCCCTGTCGCCGTGCCAGGTAAATACCTTCATCTTTTTTTGCCGGCTTAACGTCCAGCGGATAGAATCGATATTACCATGGAATTTTTTGTCGAGCGCTTTAAATACCGGCAGTTTGGCAGCAACCTTCATTGCATAATCGGGTATCTCGTTACCATCCGGGTCGCGCCAGGGGTTTTTCTTGCCCCAAAGGTTATCAAAGCGCTTTTGCAGCATCTTCATTTTTTCGGCAACAGCCTCCTCGGCATACTGCTGCAGGTGCGAATCGATGGTGGTGTAAATTTTCAAGCCATCGGCATACAGGTCAACATCGTTATCGGCACACCATTTGGCCAACCATTTTTCGACCGCGCGGCGGATGTAAGAATCGCCCTGCGACTCATCCTCAACGTACCTCAGATCAAGGTCAAGCGGTTTGGCACTGTACAGGTCCAGGTCGGCTTTACTCAAATAGTTGTACTTATTCATTTGTTTAAGTACGGTGTTGCGCCTGTCAAGCGATTTATCGGGGTTTTTAATAGGATTATAGGTCGATGTGGCTTTCAACATCCCGATAAGGGTAGCCGCTTCGGCGGGATTGACCGTAGAGGGCTCTTTATTGAAATATTTTTTTGTAGCGGTACGTATGCCGAAAGAATTATTACCGAATGGCACCGTATTGAGGTACAGCGTTAAAATTTCCTGCTTGTTGTACACGTGTTCAATTTTATAAGCAGTTATCCACTCTTTACATTTGAAAACGAGGGTACGAAAAAGCGGGATATGCTTGATCAAGCCCTGCGACTTGCGTGAACGGGTCTCGAACAGGTTTTTAGCCAATTGCTGGGTTATGGTACTGCCGCCGCGCCTGTCGCCTTTAGCGGTTGATAGTATACTGCTGAAAAAGGAATAAAAATCGACACCGTTATGCTGATAAAAACGCTGATCTTCGGTCGCGATAAGCGCGTTGACCAAACTTGGGGATATTTCGGTAAACAGTACCGGGGAGCGGTTCTCTTTGTAAAACCGGCCCAGTAATTTACCATCAGAATAGTATATCTCGGACGACAGCGACATGCTTGGGCTTTTAATATCTTGCATATCAGGCGAATAGCCAAACAGCCATAAAAAGTTAAGTTCGATGGCGCAGAAAAACAGAATGAGAAAATATATGGCGATAGTAAGGTAACGCAGGTAACGGTTTTTTATACGACGGAACATGAGGGTAAAGATGTAAAATAAAGGCGCTAATTCATAGCCACACAACAAATATTAACATTATTGGTTTGGTTTGAGAATAATAGCCTAACTTGTTACAAAACTATTTTTTAAGATGGAAAGCATCGCCAAAAAATTAAAAATTTCGTCGGGGGGCAAATTTGATTTTAAAGATCACCCAACCGACTATGCCAGCGATTACAAAAAAGAAGAAGCTGAAACCATTTTAGCCGACCTTAAACTTAAAATTGAGGTTTTGCAAAATGAACTGTATGCTGAAAATAAACATGCGCTGCTTATCATATTCCAGGCAATGGATGCAGCCGGTAAAGACAGCGCTATTGCGCATACGATGGGTGGTTTAAACCCACAGGGCTGCCAGGTATATAGTTTTAAACAGCCAAGCACAGAGGAACTTGACCATGATTTTTTATGGCGGCATTATCTGGCGCTGCCCGAACGCGGCCGCATTGGCATACATAACCGGTCGCATTACGAAAATGTGCTGGTTTGTAAAGTGCATCCCGAAATTGTATTGCAACAACGCATACCGGGTATAGATAACGTTAAACAACTGGATGACGCGTTTTGGGAAGAGCGGTATGCCAGCATCCGTTCGTTTGAGAAGCACCTGACACGCAACGGTACTATTATCGTTAAGTTTTTTCTCAACGTATCAAAAGCCGAGCAAAAAGACCGCTTTTTAAAACGCATAGCCGATCCGGAGAAGAACTGGAAATTTTCGGTCGCCGATATTGCCGAAAGGGGTTATTGGGACAAATATATGGATGCTTATAAAAAGGCCATTAACGCCACAGCCGATGACAACGCGCCATGGTATATTATTCCGGCCGATAAAAAGTGGTTTACGCGTATCGCCATATCCACAATTATGCTCAAAACATTGGAAGACCTGAAACTGAATTACCCCGTATTGCCCAAAGCTGAAAAGGAAAAACTAACTGAAGCGGCAACCTTGTTGAAGGGGGAGAAGTAGGTACTGTTGGTTTTTTAATTCACCGTTATTTCATCGGCAAAAATATAGCTGGGCTGGCCTTTGCTTTCGTGCCAGTCGGGCAGGGGGCCGTACTGGTGGGCAATTACTTTGATATACCGGGCTTTAGTATCAAGAATGGCGGTAAAGCTCTGTTTTTGAACTACAAGGTCTTTGATATCGATTTTGGTAGGGACTACTGCCGCCTGTTTAAAGTTAACACCATCGTCGGATGTTAAGTATTCCACCATCCTTGGGAAAACGATCCATGAGCCGGTATCCTGTAAGGTTTCGATGCTGATGGTTTTAATGGGTTTGCTTTGGCCGAGATCGAGCACAGCTTCCAGGTCGTTACCCTGAAAACCCTGCCAGTTGCCTATGCGCCAGTTGGTGTTGCCGTACAGCCCGTCTATCAGGGCATCGTTACCGCCTGCAGTGTAGTTGGGGTGTACTTTGCTCAGTTTACCTATTTTGATATCATCTTTTAAACGGGTTAGTTTAGCCTCTACAACAAAGCTTGACTTGCCATTGCGGATGCCGATACATTTAATAACCGTATTTGCCGATATGGTGATGGGTTTGGTAAACGGGGTAGAAGTTTCTGTTGGCGTTGAACCATCGAGCGTGTAGTATATTTTAACATCACTCTCGGCGCAGCCGAATGATACGGTAGTTTGGCCTTTAAAGGTTGAGGTTGGGTAAATGATGTATGGATTTGGCGTGATCAATTCGTCACTAATGCGTGATACGGGTTTCTCCAGGTCCTGCATGAACAGTTTGTTGGGCAGGCGGCCGGTAAATACCTCCCAATCGCCACCGTTGGCAATATCATTAAAGGTTAGATAGAGTTTACCATAGGGACTTTTATTGAGGCTCATGCCCTGTAAATAAAAACTGGACGCCGAGTACCCCGAACCAGTAATGTTGAACTTTTTACCATTTTCGAGGTTGATGACAATTTTATCGAAAGCGGGCAGGCCGATCAGAAAATCAGGGCCTCCGGGGGCGATGGTGTAAAAGCCCAAGGCACTCATTACATACCAGGCCGACATTTGCCCGCAATCCTCATTACCCGCAAGGCCATCAGGTTCGGCGTGGTACTGTTCGCGCATTATTTTATTGACGTAGAACTGCGTTTTGTACGGATCATCCGTGAAATCAAAAAGATAAGCCATGTGGTGGCTCGGCTCATTGCCATGCGCGTATTGCCCAATTAATCCGGTAATGTCGCTTTGCTCACGACCGGTCAGTTTATCGGTTGTGGTGAACAACTCTTCTAATTTGGCTTCAAACTTATCCTTACCGCCCATGTGGTCAATTAAACCCTGTACATCCTGAGGCACTAAAAAAGAGTATTGCCAGGAGTTACCCTCGGTATAGTTGTTGTTTACATCGGTCGGCAAAAAAGGGGCAAACCAGCCACCATTGGTACGGGCGCGCATAAAGCCGGTTTGGTTGTCGTACAGGTTTTTCCAGTATTGGGCACGTTTGATAAACTCGGCATAGTCCTGGGGTTTGTTCATCATTTTAGCCATTTGAGCTATGCACCAGTCGTCGATGGTATACTCCAGGGTTTTGGATACCGATTCATTCTCTTTATCTGCCAACACAGCTCCGTTGGCCCTGTACGAATCTAAACCATATTGGTTACGGTTAACGGCGGCTTTCATGGCTGTCAAAGCTTTTTCGGCATCGAAATCGCGGATACCTTTAGCATAAGCATCTACAATAACCGGGATGGAGTGGTTGCCCACCATACAATACGTCTCGCTGGAGGCGAGTGGCCAGATGGGCAGCAGGCCGCCCTCGTCGTACATCGCTAAAAAGCTTTTAATAAAATCGCTGGTACGCTTGCGGTTAATGATGGTTTGCAGCGGGTTTTCGGCACGGTAGGTATCCCAGAGCGAAAAAACGGTGTAATAATCAAACCCTTCGGCTTTGTGTACCTTTTTATCTAAACCCCGGTACTGGCCGTCAACATCACTATAAATATTGGGGGCACACATGCTATGGTAAAGCGAAGTGTAAAAAATGGTTTGCTTGATACGGGCATAGTCAACTGGGGGCTGCTGCCTTATACGTGCCTGCGGCGAACCATAGCCGCCACCAGCCATGCCCTGGTTATTGTTGGGTATTTGAGGAACAGGGGAAGCGCCGCCTTCAACGTCAATTTTCGACAGCTCTTTGTTCCAGGCCAGTTTAGCTGCTTTCTGTACTTTTTTAAAGTCGAAATCGGGTACTTCGGTGTCCAGGTTATTTAAAGCGCCCTCGGTACTTACCGATGATATGCCCACTTTAACAATGACCTCGCCGGGATCGGCAAACTGCAGGTACATTTTTACATTTTTGCCTTCAACTTTGCTTTGATCATTTTGTAAAGCATCGTTCAGGGCTATGCCGTAAGTTTTAAATGGTTTTGAAAATTTAGCGTAAAAATACACGTACTGATCATCGGCCCATGATTTTGACCTGCGGAAACCGCGTATCTCGTGGTCGTTAACCATTTCTATCCAGGAGTCGAGCACGCGGTCGCGGTGCTGTAGGTCAATGATGATGTTGCCTGCTTTTGCACTGCCCGGAAAAGTATATTTATGTACGCCAACACGGGTGGTGGCTGTTAATTCAACATCGATGTTGTATTTATCTAACCTGGTTTTGTAATAGCCGGGCGAGGCGCTTTCATTCCGTTTTTGAAAAGGGGAGCTGTAGTCTTCTTTTTTAAACTCGGGTTCGCCGGTGGTCGGCATAAACAGTACATCGCAGTAATCGGCAATGCCGGTACCGCTCAGGTGCGTGTGCGAAAAGCCGTACACAACGCTATCGGTAAAATGATAGCCAGAACAACCATCCCAACCTTGTAAACGTGTATCGGGGCTTAACTGCACCATCCCGAAAGGGACAACCGCACCAGGGTAGGTATGGCCGTGGCCGCCTGTGCCGATAAAGGGATCGACCAGGCGAGTGTAATCGCGGTTGTTTTGGGCTTGTGCCGATGAAATATTTAGAAAAAAAATGAATGTTATGGAGAGCAGTAGCAGGTGTTTATATGTCATGGCAGTATTAACGCAAAAATTTATGCCCACAATATCGGGACAAAAAAGTTAATTTTTGTCTCACAGTTTTAAGACGGTTTTTTGACGTGCAGATGTGCGAGCGTGCAAATGTGCAGATGATAAAAATTATCTGGTCACTATCTCTTTAACATCCAATGTAAAATCGTCGGCATCGGCCAGGAACGGTAGCTGACGGCGTATTTTCACCAGTTCTTCAGCGTTTACGCTAAAGGTGTATACATCCTCCTCGTCGCGTTTGTAATAAACTACATCGCCATTAGGGCTAATACACATCGAATCGCCGGAGTGGTAAACCTCGTTACCATCGTGCCCAACGCGGTTAAGGGCTATTACATAGCTTTGATTTTCGACAGCGCGGGCGGGTATGAGGGTGCGCCAATGCAGGGCGCGCTTTTCGGGCCAGTTGGCCACTACTAAAAGCAGGTCGTAAGCGGTATCGTTATTACGCAGCCAAACCGGGAAACGCAGGTCGTAGCAAATTACCGGGCATATTTTCCAGCCCTTTAGTTCAACAATGAGGCGTTTGGTGCCAGCGGTATAGGTGTTATGTTCTTTGCCAAGTGCAAATAAATGTCGTTTATCGTAATGGTCGTAGGTACCGTCGGGGCGCATCCAGATGAGGCGGTTGTAAAATTTATCGTCCTCGCTGATGATGATGCTACCGGTAACCACACAATCGTAATGTTGGGCTGTGGATTGCATCCATTCCATCGTTTTTCCGTCCATAGGCTCGCCTAAAGTGCTGGCATTCATGGTGAAACCTGTATTGAACATTTCGGGTAAAATGATGAGATCGGTTTTTTCGCGAATGGCAGATAAGCGCAGGCTTATGTTTTGCAGGTTTTTATCAATGTTTTCCCAAAACAGGTAACACTGAAAAACGGTAACTTTTAAATTTTCCATAAAGACATTTTTTTGAGTCGGCTTATATCATCGGCATTTGGGGGTTATATTTTTAACAATTTATCAATAGCTCTGTCAAGGGTCTCTTGTTTTTTGGCGAAGCAAAACCGCAACACCTGGTGATCTGTACCACGGTTGTAAAACGCGGATGTTGGTATGGATGCCACGCCAAAATCTTTGGTCAGGCGCAAAGCAATGTCGGTATCTTTTTCATCGCTTATCTTACTGTACTTAACCGACTGAAAATACGTGCCCGCACAAGGCAACAATTCAAACCGCGTTTGCGCCAGCGCTGCCCTGAAATGATCGCGTTTTTGCTGAAAGAACGCGGGCAGGCTTAGGTAAGTGCTTTCGTCTTTCAGATATTCGGCTATGGCGTGCTGCATAGGCGAGTTAACACTGAAAACCAAAAACTGGTGCACTTTTCTAAACTCCTGCATTAATGCTGCAGGGGCCATGCAGTAGCCCATTTTCCAACCTGTGTTGTGAAATAGTTTACCGAAGGACGCGGCAATGAAACTGCGCTGCCGCAAAACCTCATATTTAGCCATGCTTTTATGCTCTTGTCCGTCAAACACCAGGTGCTCGTAAACCTCGTCGCTTAAGATCAATATGTCCTGATCGTTAACGATCGCAATTAGTTCATCAATATCCTGCTGTTGCAGGACCGTTGCCGTAGGGTTATGGGGCGAGTTTAGGATGATCATCCGCGTACGGTTGGTTACCAGCCTGCGCACCATATCCCATGGTATACGATAATCGGGCGGAGAAAGTTCCAACGATTTGACCACACCACCCATTACCTTAATGGCAGGGGCGTAGGAATCATAAGCGGGTTCAAAAACAATAACCTCGTCGTTAGGCTGTATAGCAGCACAAATAGCAGTAAAAATAGCCTGGGTGCCGCCGGCGGTAACGGTGATCTCGGTATCCGGATCATAATGCGCAGCGTAAAGTTTTTCGGTTTTGATACTGATCTGTTCGCGTAAACTCATCAAACCGGCCATAGGGGCGTACTGGTTGTGGCCATCGTTCATGGCTTTGCTGACCAGGGCGATCAGTTCGGGCGAGCAATCATAATCCGGAAAACCTTGCGAAAGGTTGATAGCGCCAACCTGCGCCGCCAGTGCCGACATGACCGTGAATATACTTGTACCCGTTTGTGGAAGTTTTGATGTTATGCGTACCATTAAAAGCGAAAATAAAGAATTAAGAGCAAAAGGCATAGCGCATAGCGCAAAGTGCATAGCGTTGGTTACATCTTACGCTTCGCGCCATGCGCTATGCTCTTTGTTTCAAATTGCCTAAATTAGTGGCCATGAAGTTTAAATATCTTTTTTACAGTGTTGTAACTGCCTTATTATTAGCATCGTGCCACCAAGCCAATAAAAACACCGTACCGGTCATTGGGTTTGTTGATGCTTTTGAAGATGCCACCATTGCCCAGGCCCGTACCGGTTTTACAGACGCGTTAAAGCAAAACGGTTTTAGCGAAGACCTACATAATGTAAAAATTGAATACCGCAACGCGCAAGGCAGCATACCCACTTTGACCTTAATCGTAAACCAGTTTGTTGGCGATAAGGTTGACCTACTGGCAACCTGTACAACTTTATCAACAGTAACGGCGCTCAAAAAAACAAAGGATATACCCGTGTTTGCCATGGTTGCGCCAACACCCGCGTTAATGAAAGTTGAAGATGCGCATAACCTCTACGGCACCTGCGAGGACCTGAATTATATTGATACCTCGTTTTCCATCATCCCTCAATTGGTTAAACCTAAAAACGGCACGTTAACTATCGGGATGATATTTAACCAGGCGGAACCACAATCGGTTGACGCCATGAATAGGATAAAAGGATTATCAGCAAAATTAAAAGTTAATTTGGTGGCGTTACCTGTAAACACATCTGCTGATGCTCAATTGGTTACCCAGGCTTTGTTGAATAAAAACATAGACGCTTTTTTTGCAAACCCGGATAATACGGTTTTTGCATCGTTCGAGACTATTGTTAAGAGTTGTGATCAAAAACATGTGCCCATTTTTACCAGCGAGGCTGGTTTAGTGCAAAGGGGTGCGGTAGCCGCGTTTGGTGCCGATATTTACCAGTGGGGGTATCAAACAGGCCTACGGGCAGCTCAATATTTAAAGACCGGTAAAACCGATGGAATTAAGTGGGAGATGGTGAAACTCCGCAAACGGGTGTTCAATCCAGCAGCAGCGAAGAAATACGGAATTGTTATCCCACCAAACTTTGAGGCGGTTAAATAATGGATTTTTTGCTCACGGCTATCATCCAGGGTTTGTGCTTTTCGGCCATTGCGCTGGGGATATACATCTCCATGAAAATATTTAACATACCCGACATTACTACCGATGGCAGTTACACCCTTGGCGCGGTGGTAACGGCCGTTACGCTCAATAACCACTGGCCTGTTCTTTTGGCCTTACCGGTGGTGATTGTTGCCGGTGCGATCGCAGGGGCGCTGACCGGGCTTATCCATACCAAACTTAAAGTTAACGCGCTGCTGGCTGGAATTTTGGTTATGACGGCCTTATACTCGGTTAATTTGGTAATCATGGGGCGCTCTAACCTCCCCATTGATGTTGATCATACTTTGCTCACTTTGGCGAAATTAGTTACAAACGGCAATCAAAATACGCTTTTGATCCTGATCGTTTTTGTGGCCCTGATAACTTTATTGATAGGCTACCTGCTTAAAACCGACTTTGGTATAGCAATGCGTGCGACAGGCAACAGCGAATCAATGATAAAAGCGCTGGGTGTAAATACCGACCGGATGAAGATAACCGGCCTGGCCATTGCCAACGCGCTTACCGCCACAAGTGGTTACCTCATCACACAGTTCCAGGGGTTTGCTGATATCAGCATGGGCATTGGCATTGTGATCGTAGGGCTGGGGTCGGTCATCATTGGCGAAACGCTGATCAACTGGTTTAATGTAACTTCGGTTTGGCTAAGCCTGACATTGGTGTTGTTTGGGGGCATTGTGTTTCAGCTGATCTTAGCCTTGTCGCTTACTTTGGGTGTGGATGCTAATTTGCTGAAAGGGGTTACCGCATTACTTGTACTGTTGTTTGTTAGTTTACCGAGGATCAAATTATTACGAACAACATGATCGATCTATCATCCATAACCCAAACTTTTAACCGAGGCAAGCCTAACGAGGTGGTGGCGCTTAATGAGGTTGACCTGCACATTGCGCAGGGGGAATTTTTGGTTATCGTAGGGTCAAATGGTTCAGGAAAATCAACACTACTGAATATTATTGCGGGCAGTATACAGCCCAGTACAGGCACCGTTACCATTGACGGAAAAATTGTTAATAATTTACCCGATTACAAGCGAAGCAAATGGATAGCGCGGGTTTTTCAAAACCCGTTAAGCGGTACCGCGCCCGATCTGAGCATTTTAGATAACTTTCGCCTGGCTGCGTTGCGCACACAACCAAAAGGTTTAAGTATCGGCGTTAATAATGCTTTTAGTGAGCAGGTTAAAGATCGCATAGCTATTTTGAACATGGGGCTTGAAAACAAGATATATCAGCCTATGGGTACGCTTTCCGGCGGGCAACGGCAAGCTTTAACCTTGCTGATGAGCGTAATGGACGATTGCAAAATACTGCTGTTAGATGAACCTACTGCGGCTTTAGACCCTCGCTCGGCCGATATTGTGATGAAGACGGCAGATAAGCTGGTAAAAGATTTTAACCTGACATCAATACTGATCACCCATAACCTGAAGGATGCCTTTACCTACGGCAACCGCATTATCCAAATGGCCGAGGGGAAGATCATCCACGATAAGGACAGCGCCTCAAAATCGCAACTAAAGCAAACCGACCTGTTTGAATGGTTTGCCTGATGGCAAAGTTATTGTTTAGTGTTGTGTACTATGAAAAACAACATGAAAACAACGACAAACGATTTTATAACTATCAATGATGCCTACCAGCTGGTAGAGGGCGCCAAAATACGCGCGAAGAAGTACCCCGAAGAACTTTTTGTTTTAGATGGTTACGATGCCAATAAACGCGGCTACCTGGTTTACCCATTTGACGAGGGTATGCAGTTTAACGACTTTGGCGTGGTTATCAGCGGAAACGAATTAATGTACGATTACGAGATAGAAGCTTACAACGTAAACCTGTTACGGGTTAACGCTGCTTAATTTAGTTAGAGAGTATTTTAAACTCGGTACGGCGGTTTTGCTGACGGCCTTCGTCGGTTGTGTTTGGCGCGATGGGTTGTAGCTTACCATAGCCTTTATATGTTAGCCTTGTTGCTGGTATGTGTTGTGCGATGAGGTATTGATAAACTGCTTTGGCGCGATTTTGCGACAGGGCTTGATTAGATACATCGTTACCCACATCATCGGTATGGCCCGAAACCTCGATAACCACTTTAGGGTTTTCGTTTAAAAATGCGATGAGTTTTTGTAGTTCAACTTTCGATTCATCGCGGATATCAAATTTGTTGGTATCAAAAAAGATGTTTTTTAACACCACTTTGTTCCCGGCTTCAATGGTTTGCAAGGGAACGTTTATCTCGAATTGCTTTTTCTCGTCCTGCCCGGTGATCGAAAAATTTTCGGAATAGAACATATACCCGCCTTTAGAGATATTTAACGCGTATTTTTTTCCCGCGGTAAGCGTAGCCAAAAAGTGGCCGTTATCGCCAAGGGTGTTTTTGTAAACCGTTTTGTTGGTGGTAAGGTCAATTATCTCCACAATAGCCACAATTGGTTTATTGGTCTTGGCATCTTTTACATCACCTTTTACATAGGTAACCACTTTTGGCCGCATGGCAGTAGGCATCTCGAACGAGTAAATATCATACCCGCCGTAACCTTTGATGTTGTTTGACGCGAAGTACCCAAAATCGCCACGGGCGTTTAAGGTAAGCCCGCTATCATCGGCGTAGGTATTGATGGGGTAACCAAGGTTTTCGGGTTTTTGCCAAGCGCCATCCTTATCTCGGCGGCTTACAAAAATGTCCATATTGCCTAATCCGGGCCAACCATTCGACGAAAAATAAAGCGTGTTATCGTCGGGATGGATAAACGGCGACTGCTCATCGTAAGCCGTATTCACGTTAGGGCCAAGGTTTTCGGGTTCCGACCAGCCTTTATCCGTCATGGTCGATTTCCAGATATCGTACCCACCATAACCGCCTTTACGGTTACTTACAAAATACAAGGTCCTACCATCCGAACTGATGGAAGGCTGCGACTCCCACGCCCTTGTGTTGACAGGAGGCCCCAGGTTATATGGTGCTTCCCAATCGTCGCCTTTTTTTTGGGCTACGTAAATATCGCATTGGCCAAGACCATTGGGGCGGTCGCACCCGGTAAAAAACAGGTACTGCCCGTCCTGGGTGATGGATTGCGCACCCTCGTTGTAGTTAGGCGTGTTTATTTGGCGGCTCAGGTATTGCGCGGTTGTCCATTTGCCACTGACTTTGGCGCTTTTATAAAAATCTTCGTTGTCTTTTATCTTCCGGGTAAATATCAGGTCGCTCTCATCGGCGGTAATTACGGGCATATATTCATCATCAATACTGTTAACCTGCGGCCCCATGTTAACGGGCTTAAACGTTACGGGGTGCTGCAGGGCTTCGAGCGCGAACTTACAATCGCTCAATAAATGCTCTGAGAATTTTCGCCTTTCGGGCGTGATGTTCTCGTAGGTAAGGTACTTTAATAAGTGTATCTGAGCATTGGCGTAGTCGCCAATGTTAACTTCCTCGTTACCGATATTGGTATAAATTGCCTTGTTAAACTCAGGGTTAATAGCAATAACTTTAAGGTAAAGCTCAACCGCGTTGCGGTGCTGTTTGGTTATGCGGTACAAGTCGGCCAGTTGGTTTTGTGCCTCTAAAAACTCCGGAGCAAGTTCAACGGCGTGTTTTAAAATACTGATGGCTTCAAAATATAGCTGGTAATCAATATTTTGCCGTGCGCTTTCGTATAAGCGTATGGCCTGCTTGTTGGTGGTGGTGTATTGCCTGTCTTGCGCCCATAACAATAACGGCAAGCAAGTTATAACCATTATGGAGAGCAGGCGTTTCATCAGGGGTGTAACGTTATTTTGCTCTCCAAATTACAAAATATTATGGAATATTAAGGTATTTATGTGTTTGGAGCGATATTTCCCATTTAGGATTATTCATTACATAATCCACAATAAGCGGTATCATGTCTTTTGATTTCGACCATTCGGGTTGCAGATATAGTTTGCAGGTGGAAGGTACCAGTTCGGCATATTGTTCTGCCCATTCAAAATCCGACTTATTGAAAACGATAACCTTCAACTCATTGGCAAACGGGGCTACATCCTTACGTGGCGCTTTGAATTTTTTTGGCGAGAGGCATACCCAGTCCCATTGCCCGGACAAGGGGTAGGCGCCCGATGTTTCGATAAAGGTTCTGATGCCCTGCTGTTGTAGTTGAGTGGTCAGGTACTCCAGGTTGTAGATCAGGGGTTCGCCGCCGGTTACCACCACCGCCTTCGCGGGATGTTTTGCTGCATTTTGCACAATGGTATCGGCCAGGGTTAGGGGGTGGATAGACGCGTCCCAGCTTTCTTTCACATCGCACCAGTGGCAGCCTACATCGCAACCACCCAAACGTATAAAATATGCTGCCTTGCCGGTGTTAAACCCTTCGCCCTGTATCGTATAAAAATCTTCCATTAAAGGAAGTAAAGTACCGTCGTCCGGAATTTGATTGATCATAATAATGCGGCAAAGATAAGCAATGAACGGAAATCATTAAAAAACACTTAGTTTTGTGTGAATAGGATTACATAAATAAAAAAATTGTCATCTCGCACGATAGTGAGAGAACTTCTATGATATGCTTGCGGGATTTGCAACAGCAGAAGGTTTCTCGTCGCTACGCTTGCTCGAAATGACATTTTTAGAGAACGTGGGATAAACAGATGAGGAAACTCTACTTGGCTATTTTGGTATTGATTGTTTTCAGTCTCGCATCGTGTGTTGACCTGGAAGAGGAGTATGATTTTCATGCGGATGGCTCGTGCAACGTGACCTATAACTTTGATATGGGGTCGGCAGTAGCTGTTTTAACCAATTTACTGCCCGATTCCGTACTGCAATCGCCCCAGTTTGCCCAGGTTAGAGATACCACGATTAACTTCTATACCGCGCTCCCCGATACTACGACCCAGCGGATGGACTCGAACCAGGTTGAAATGGCTAAAAACAGCGACCTTGTTTTAATGATAAGTTTGAAAAGCAACTTAATGAAGGCCAGCATCAGGCACTCGGCAGATAATTCGGTTAGGTTGAATTACTACCTGACCAACTTATCTAAAATGACATCGCACGGGCATTTAAGCTCACTTTTGCCTGATAATAAAAGCATGAAGAATATGGATGGCGCACAGTTTGTGCTGGGGCAGGACTATTATAATTACGAAATAGCGCCGCATAAATTTTACCGCAGCATTGATAAGGCAAAGTTTAGCAAATACATCAAAACCAACGAAACGATGTTTAACCTGTCGAAGGCGATGTTGATAGATATGCCGTATAAATTGGTGCTAAAGTTTCCGGAACCGGTAAAAAGGGTGGATAATAGCAAAGCTGTGCTATCGGCCGATAAGCGGACGGTGACCCTCGAAACCAATATTGAGGACGCTTTTAAAAACCCGGATGTAATGAACTTTAAAATTGAATATTGACCTTCAATGAAATGGCATAAGGTTCTAAATAACAGCGATTTAACGTACCCATTTATAGTTAAGGCAAAAGCCGGCAGCACCTCGGTTTGCCTGGTTGGTGTTGATAACGAAGTACATGCTTTAGCCACCAAATGCCCCCACGCCGGGGCGGATATAAGCCAGGGCTGGTGCAAAGACGGGAAACTGGTTTGCCCGTACCACCGTTATAGTTACGATATTTTTACCGGCCGCGGCAGCCCGGGCCAGGGCGATTATATTAACACCTACCCGGTTGAAATGCGCGAGGATGGGGTGTATGTGGGGGTAAAATCGATTTGGGACATATTTGGGTGATGTTAGATGGAAAATGGATGAGGTACGATGGAAGATGTAAGCATTTGACCATCTAAACATCTTCCGTTTACCTCATCCATCTTACATTTTCTTTAAATATTTAATCTACACGCAAAACATTTAATCGGCAGGCTTGTTTATATAGTATCAACACCATTTACTATGAAACTATTTAATGAACACGATACCGTTATTTACACTGATGCCCAGGGCAGGCGTATTGACACTTTTGTAGTATATGATACTGATGAGATAACTGGCTATACACACATTAACCACGAAAACCTGGTTGTACCGCAGGATGCGCTTGAATTACACCCCGTGACCATAGAAAAACATCATTTACCTATGCACGATGCTTTTAGCTTTGAGCTGTTTAAAAAGCTGAAAGAGAAGTTTAGCCCGGTTGAGACGGTTGCTGCATCGCGATATCTGAAGGTTGAGAAAACATTTGCAGAGCCTTTAGCAAAAGCCTCTTAACTCAATCAACAACTCACTTAATCAACAACTTAACTATTTATTGATAAACTTCTTTATTTGCTGAGGCCAGCGTGTTTTTAAGCAGCCCGATAATGGTCATTAAGCCTACGCCGCCGGGTACGGGGGTTATCCATAATGCTTTGGGCGATACGCCTTCAAAATCAACATCGCCGTAAAGTTTATAGCCCGATTTGGTTTGGGTAGAGGTTTCGCGGTTCATGCCCACGTCTATCACTACAACGCCGTCTTTCACCATATCGCCGGTAATAAAGTTCTTTTTACCGATGGCTACGATCAGGATATCGGCATCCAGCGTAAATTTTTTAATATCGGGTGTGCGGCTGTGGCAAATGGTAACTGTGCAATTACCCGGGGTAGTATTACGCGCCATCAAAATACTCATCGGCGAACCTACAATATTGCTGCGGCCTATCACCACGCAATGTTTGCCAGCGGTTTCAATGCCGTATTCTTTAAGCATCAACGTTATCCCGTAAGGTGTTGCCGGGATGAACGATGGCAGGTTACGCTGCATACGCCCCAAATTAATAGGGTGGAAGCCGTCCACATCTTTGCGGTGGTCAATTTTCTCAGTTACCTTTTCGGGATCGATATGTTTGGGCAGGGGGAGCTGAACGATGATACCGTCGATATCCGCATCGGCATTTAGTTCTGCTACTTTGTTCAGCAATTCCTCTTCGGTAACATCGCCCTCATATCGCACCAGGCTCGATTTAAAACCAACCGCCTCGCAATTTTTCATCTTGCTCGCTACGTAAGTTTCGCTGCCGCCATCGTGACCCACTAAAACTGCTACCAAATGGGGCTTGCGGCCGGTTTTCGCCAAGTATTGGGCAGCCTGTTCAGCTATTTCGCCTTTTAGTTTTTCTGATACGTATTTACCGTCTAACAACATAGATGTGAGATATTAGATTTGAGTATTGAGATAGATTATATGGTTTGAGACTTGTTCAGTTCCTTTAAAAACTTATCAACTTTACCTTCAGTTACTTCCCCGCTGTCTATTAATAGTCCCCTGAGTTTATCCAAATCGAAAGACCGTGGTCGTTCAATTTTATTTGCAACAATCTTCAATAACAAACTGGAAGTTATAAAAGTGAGAGGTACATGGGTTTCCAATTCCAATCGTTTAATCGATGCTTCAGGAATAGAGCTAAATTTACTTGAAACAACTAAAAAATATATTTTATCAAAACCATCGCTTTGCAATCTACCAAGATATGATTTGATATACTCTATAAACGCACGGTCGTCGGTGCCAAATTTGTAACCATCACTTCTTGATTTAGAATCGATCAATATTGCATATCTGGGATTTGACTTACAAAGAGCGATACCGTCTGGTTTTCTGCCAGTGCCTTGTCCAAAATGTTTCACCTCAAATCCCAGCATTTCAAAAGCCGTATTAACTTTCCTTTCAAATTCGAGAGACAAGCTTTCATCGTAAGATAAATCGACTAAATTCTGGATAATGGGAGGGATATAGTTTCTTACTTGAATACTAAGTTCAATATTAGTTTCTTGTGTAATTTTATTCGTTTGACTTTTATTCGGAATCAAACCTACTACATCTCGCCACTCAGGTTTACCATAAGCAAACTCTAAGAATATTAGTGGCATTTCTGCCCACTTAATTCCATGGCTACGTGTTATACCGTTGACGGAAGGATACAGTTTTTTGTAATTCCACTCCGTTTCGGGTGGATGTCTTTTTATTTCCCTAAATAGATTTCCGTACTTAATAAGTATTTCTTCAAAGTCGGATTTATCTTTAATAAATTCCTTTGGTGCGTCCCCGCATTCCTCAACCAATTTATTCCACCCATTTGAGCCATAGGCATTACCTAATTGACGCTTACCATTTGTAGTGCTTTTATAAAATTCTGTGCTTGATGGCTGACGCCCTAACTGATTTTTTAGTTCGACATATTGTCTGATTAAATCAACCTTTTCCATATCAGAATTTTATCTCAAATCTCATATCTCAATACTCACATCTGCGAAGCATCAATCCAGTTTCAGCACCGCCATAAACGCGCTCTGCGGTATCTCTACGTTACCAACCTGGCGCATGCGTTTTTTACCTTTTTTCTGTTTTTCCAACAGCTTACGCTTACGCGAGATATCGCCGCCATAACATTTGGCGGTAACATCCTTACGCAGGGCTTTAACGGTTTCGCGGGCGATGATCTTAGCGCCGATGGATGCCTGTACGATGATCTCGAATTGCTGACGGGGTATCAACTCCTTCAACTTTTCGCATATCTTTTTACCAAAATCGTAGCTATTGCTGCGGTGTATCAATGACGACAGCGCATCTACCGGTTCGCTGTTCAGGCGGATATCCAAACGTACCAGGTCGCTCTGACGGTAACCTATCTGGTGATAATCGAACGAGGCGTAGCCTTTGGATATAGTTTTCAGCTTGTCATAAAAATCAAAAACGATCTCGCCCATAGGCATTTCGAAAACCAGTTCAACACGGTCGGACGTAAGGTACGACTGATTGGTGATCATCCCGCGTTTTTGTATACATAACGACATTACCGGGCCAACAAATTCGGCTTTGGTAATGATGGTCGCTTTAATATAAGGCTCTTCAACAAACTCCAGTTTGCTTGGGTCGGGTAGATCGGACGGGTTGTTAACCTGTAATTCGTCGCCTTTGGTGGTGTACGCGATGTACGATACGTTAGGCACGGTGGTGATCACCGTCATGTTAAACTCGCGCTCCAAACGCTCCTGGATGATCTCCATGTGCAGCATCCCCAGGAAACCGCAGCGAAAACCGAAGCCTAAAGCGGCAGATGATTCGGGTTCAAAAACCAGCGATGCATCATTCAATTGCAACTTGGCCATAGCCTCGCGCAATTCTTCGTATTCGTCGGTATCAACCGGATAAATACCGGCAAAGACCATAGGCTTAACCTCCTCAAAGCCCTGAATACCCGACTCGCAGGGATTTGCAATGGTGGTAATGGTATCGCCAACTTTAACTTCACGGGCTTCTTTAATACCCGAAATAATATAACCTACGTCGCCGGTTTTGATGACGTCTTTGGGCAACTGGTTCAGTTTCAATGTACCCACTTCATCGGCAATATATTGCTTTTCGGTAGCGAAAAACTTCACCTTATCGCCTTTGCGTATCTCGCCGTTAACCACTTTAAAATAAGCGATGATACCACGAAAAGAGTTAAACACCGAGTCGAAGATCAAAGCCTGTAGCGGTGCATCAGGATCGCCAACGGGTGGCGGTACACGTTTAACAATGGCCTCCAGTATATCATAAACACCAAAACCTGTTTTACCCGACGCGGCTAAAATTTCCTCACGTTTGCAGCCGATCAGGTCGACGATCTGGTCTTTAACTTCCTCGGGCATTGCGCCGGGCAGGTCCATTTTGTTGAGCACCGGGATAATTTCCAAATCGTTCTCCAAAGCCAGGTAAAGGTTGGATATGGTTTGCGCCTGTATGCCTTGTGAGGCATCGACGATGAGCAAAGCACCTTCGCAAGCGGCAATAGAGCGCGATACCTCGTAACTAAAATCAACATGGCCCGGGGTATCTATCAGGTTTAAAACGTAGGGCTGGCCATCCAACACATAATCCATTTGTATGGCATGGCTTTTTATGGTGATACCACGCTCGCGCTCAAGGTCCATATCATCAAGCAATTGGGCCTGTGCCTCACGTTTGGAAATGGTATTGGTATATTCTAACAACCTGTCGGCTAACGTACTTTTACCGTGGTCGATATGTGCTATAATGCAAAAATTACGGATGTGCTTCATTCAACCGCAAAAATAGTTTTTTTGAGGGATAATTTGTAATGCGGGGAGTGAATTAGTATGAGGAAGTAATTAGCCTAATTTATTATTGAATTTTCAACTCTTTTTTGACTTTGTCAATATTAGCTCCCGCGACGATACCCCTAATCAAAACAACCACTATAGCTACTTTTACAATAATATTGCGTGTGAGCGTTAACGGATCGTAAAGTAGATTGAGTACCTGTATGCCACCATAAAGCATCGTACCGACCAAGATAGCCGACAATGGTTTTTTGGGTATCCATGCGCCTAACGCCACAAAAACAAAAGCAAAAATAAGATTGACTATCAGCGCGTAAAACTTTAATTCTTCATCTGAATCTGAACCATATTGCAACACTCCTGTTATAATACAGCCCGCGGCTGCCAAATAAAGTGCTCTTACCGAAATTTTGAGATCTTTTTTATAAGTGTAATGGTCAATCTCGTTGGCGTTTTTGTTTGCGATAAATTTCTTTTGAGCTGCGGGAGTTCCTTTAAGAGGATAACCACATTTATCGCAAGTTATATCCGATTCGCTAATTTTTGTAAAACAAGCGTCGCAAAGGATCGTAGCATTATTTTGCATCAAAATACAATTCCAGTGCCTCTTGCAAATTAGCCAGAGCATCGTCTTTTGAATTGCCAAAACTTGACACATCTACATTTAAGCATTGCGCAACAAAATGTTCGCCTTCCTTCCAAACGGCGTTATTAAGCTCAACTGTTTTCATACCCAAATTTACTAAAATTATTTGATCAATACCTCGGCTCCGCCGCATAATCCAGATCGGTCAGGTCCTTTACCGAGCCAAAGCCTATCACATCCTTTATTACTTTACCGTCCGTCATTTCAACGGCGCGTACCAGTTTACCCTGCCCAAATTTATCTTTGATCTGGTGCATGGTTTTACGGGCGGTATCCTCACGGCTGATATCCTCAAACAAACTATACAGTACATTATTGTTATCCACAAAGTTGGTTACACTAACGCGCATACTGCTTATCTGGGTGTTCATAATGGGGGCACACTTGGTGGTTTCTTCAAATTTGGCCATGCGCTTGCGTATCATCCGCATCAGGCTGATGGCATCCTGAACGGCGGTGTTTACTTTAAAGGCGTCGTCCCAGCGGGTGCCATCGGTATAGCTGGCGGTAAAGCCAATAGCTTTGCTGTAAAAATTGTGGCGCACCATGCGTTTTTCGAGCGTGAGGCAAAGTGTCATAAACAACTGGTCGATATATCCCGGTGTGTTACGCTTTTCGGCGGATATCTGCCGCATGGCCTGCATCCCGCGGTAATCGTGCGAAGCGATATTGGTTTCGATAAAGTTGAGACGGTAATGCCAGTAAATACCCTCAATACTTTTAAAAATGGCTTTCAAACGGTCGGGAGGGGTGTGGCGCATATCGTAAGGGGTTTTAACACCGCAACGCTCCAGGCGGTAGGCCATATTGGCGCCGATGCCGGGCAAGTCGCCCAATTTTAAGGTTTTCAGTACATCATCAATATTCTGGTGATCGATCAGAAACAAACCGCCGCGTTTTTTACCCATTACCGAGCCCAGCTTAGCCAAAAAAGCATTTGGCGCTACACCTATTGAGCATTCCAAAAAATCGCCAACCTTGATCAATATATCGCGTTTGATCTTTTTCGCGACAAGCATAGGATCGGGGTGGATGAGTTTGTAATTGTTGAGGTTGATGATGGCCTCGTCGATACTTTTGGGCACCACATCGTCACAATACTCTTTTAGTACGCTAATTATTTTAACATGATATTCGCGATAACGGGTAGGGTTGCTTTCGATGGGGATAAAATCGGGGCACATGGCCATTACATCATTCAACCGCCAACCCGCCTTTAGGCCACGTTCTTTGGCCTCTGTGGATAGCGAAATTACGCAGCCATATTTGCCGGTATACACACAAACGCCGCATGGCCTACCGCGCAGCCAGTAATTTACCTGCTGCTCGCAACGGGCAAAAAAGCTGTTCATATCAACAAACAGCACCCGCGCCTCCGTGCGCATCGCTATAGAGTTTTGATTCACAGATCAAATTTACTAAAAATATTAGCAATACAAATCAATCCGTGAATTATTTTCAGGATGGCAATCTAAGTGACGCTACCATCCTGAAAAGCATTTTAGCAAATTTTATCAGAACAGCATTTCGCCCGGAGGCGTAACACCTTTTAAACGCAGGTAAACGGTGGTTTGGCCACGGTGGTGGGTTTGATGCTCAAACGCTTTGGCTAACAACTGCCCTTTGGTAACTTTTTGACCTTCGGCCGTAACCATATCCTGCATCTGGTCTGCCGACATGCCTTTTATAGCATTGATGGCATAATCATAACTATCCATAACTGCTTTGGTGGTTTCCTCTTTGGTTTGGGCAACCGTTTTCTCTACCGATTTTTGCCCGAACGAACTTGGTGTGGCGCTGGCGGTAGAGATAAAGAAATAGTTGGCATCGGCCAGGTGCAACATCTGTTGTGCAAAGGTGCGTACTTCGGGCGTAGCTTTAAAAGCATAACCATCGGCTGGCATAGCATCTAAATAGGCTTTGGTGTACGTTTTGGCACGGGCCCATTCGGCAACAACCTGGTCTTTGGTCATTTGCGCGAAAACTGAGGTGCTGGCAACCACCAGCATGGTGAATAATAAGGTTAGTTTTTTCATAATGGGTTAAGTTTTAGTTTGGTGGTACTAATATAAAACAAAAGGAGCAGTAGCCCGCTCCATGTTGTTTAAATTTACTCCGCCCGTTTAAGCGCGTATTTCTCTATTTTGCTGTACAGGTGGCTGCGCTGAATATCGATATCATCGGCAGTTTTTGATACGTTCCAGTTGTTTTTTTCGAGTTTGAACTTGATGTATTCGCGTTCGGCATAATCCTTATACTCCTGGAAGTTTTTAAACTGGTCAAAATCGGGCTGTGATGATGCCGGCGCACTTGCCACTATGGTGGCCGATGGGTTGGCGAACACCTTAACATCGGTATCGGTGATCACTTTATCGCTCAGGATGATGAGGCGTTCTATCATGTTGCGCAACTCGCGGATATTGCCCGTCCACGGCAACGATTTTAACGCCTCCAGGCCAGGTTCGGATATGCGTTTAACCGGGATGCCGTAATCGTTACATATCTCTTCCAAAAAGCTTTGGGCCAATAGGCCGATATCGTCGCGGCGGTCGGTAAGGGGTGGTACGTGTATCAGGATAACGCTTAAACGGTGGTACAAGTCCATCCTAAAGTTACCGGCCTCAATTTCTTTAAGCAGGTCTTTATTGGTAGCCGCAACTACGCGCACATCCACATCTATCTCTTTTTCGCCGCCAACGCGGGTTATTTTGCTCTCCTGTAAAGCGCGTAATACTTTGGCTTGTGCCGACTGGCTCATATCGCCTATCTCATCCAAAAACAAAGTGCCGCCGCTTGCCGATTCAAATTTACCGATACGCTGTTTGATAGCCGATGTGAACGAGCCTTTTTCGTGGCCAAACAATTCGCTCTCGATCAATTCCGACGGGATGGCCGCGCAGTTAACCTCGATAAGCGGGGCGTTGCTGCGGTTCGATTTTTCGTGCAGCCAGCGTGCCACCAGTTCTTTACCGCTGCCGTTGGCGCCGGTAATGAGCACACGGGCATCGGTAGGGGCCACACGGTCAATGGTTTCTTTGATCTTGGCGATAGCCTGCGATTCGCCTAATATTTCGCGGGTTTTAGATACTTTGCGTTTGAGTACTTTGGTTTCGGTAACTAAGGATCCACGGTCTAACGCGTTGCGCACGGTGATGAGCAAGCGGTTAAGATCGGGTGGTTTGCTGATAAAGTCGAACGCGCCTTTTTTACTGGCCTCAACAGCGGTCTCCACCGTGCCGTGCCCCGATATCATGATAAAAGGCAGGTCGGGTTTTAGCGCTAACCCTTCGGATAGTACTTCCATACCATCCATGCGGTTCATTTTGATATCGCACAGTACCAGGTCATAGTCGTTCTTTTCGATCAGCGTAAGCCCATCAATACCATTATCAATATCATCAACAACATAATCTTCGTACTCTAAAATTTCGCGCAGGGTATTTCGGATGGAGCGTTCGTCGTCAATTATCAGGATCTTAGCCATAGGTTAGTTGTGTAAGTGGTTGTTCTATTAAACGAGGCTAAGTTAAATTAAATGTATAGTAAAATAAACAGTTAGCCTTAATTACAGTGTAAACACTGTTTTTGCAAGAAGGTTTTAACGGAGTAGAAAAATAAAGCCCCGTATCCAAAAACTGAATACGGGAGCTATAAATTCCAGTAGCAAACCTGTAAGCCGGGTTCTGTTTCCCGAGTTTCCCCAGGACCCCTATCATTAATCTGGCCCCGGCATCGCTGCCGGGTTCTAACAACCTACCCATTACAAATACCGGTGCAAGCACCAGAAGGGGACGAGCAGCCCCGCTTTTGTAACCTATTTGGTTTTTCAACTCCTGAGGTTTACCGCAATGTATGTTGCCATACAGAGCCGTGAGCCCTTACCTCACGTTTTCACCCTTACCCCGGTTTGCACCAGGGCGGTATATTTTCTGTGGCACTTGCTGTCGCCCACTGGAGGCGCCTTCCGGTTAGGAAGCAGGATGCTCTGTGTTGCCCGGACTTTCCTCCGTCCCGACAAGGTCGGGACAGCGATAGAGCGGTTTACTTTACCACAAAGCTACGCTTTTTTGATTACACCGATTATGATAGTTGATTGCACCGATTATGGTAGATGATTACAGTGTCTAACCATTCAACCTTTTTGTTTAGGACTTTGTGGACTTGCGGCCTTTCCGTCTTTCGGACTAAAACATATCTTTGCAGTTCAATTTTTAAGCTAACATGACCGCTACCGAAATACGCCAGGCTTTTTTAGATTTTTTTGCATCAAAGGGACATACCATTGTGCCGTCGGCACCAATTGTTGTTAAAAACGACCCGACGCTGATGTTTACCAACGCCGGTATGAACCAGTTTAAGGATATTTTTTTGGGCGAAGCGGCGGCATCATCACCCCGGGTGACGGATACACAACGCTGTTTGCGGGTATCGGGCAAGCATAACGACCTGGAAGAAGTGGGTATTGATACTTACCACCACACCATGTTTGAGATGCTGGGCAACTGGAGCTTTGGCGATTACTTTAAAAAAGAAGCCATTGCCTGGAGTTGGGAACTGCTGACCGAAGTTTATAAACTGGATAAAGACCGCCTGTACGTAAGTTATTTTGAGGGCGACCAAAAAGAAGGCCTGGAACCTGATACTGAAACGCTGGACCTATGGAAACAGTTTGTTGCCGATGACCACATTGTTAAAGGCAATAAAAAAGATAACTTTTGGGAAATGGGCGAAACCGGCCCCTGCGGACCGTGTACCGAGATACATTATGATAGCCGCCCTGATGCTGAACGCAAAACCGTTGCTGGTGCTTCCTTAGTGAACGGCGACAGTGACCAGGTTATTGAGATATGGAACAATGTGTTTATGCAGTTTAACCGCCTGAAAGACGGCAGCCTGCAACCTTTACCAGCCAAACATGTGGATACCGGTATGGGCTTTGAGCGTTTGGTACGGGTGCTGCAAGGCAAAACATCAAATTATGATACTGATGTTTTTCAGCCTTTGATACAGTTTATTGCAGAGAAAAGTGGAATTGCTTATGGCAAGGATATCAAAACAGATATTGCCATGCGTGTAATGGCTGACCATATACGTGCCATTAGTTTTGCGATTGCGGATGGGCAGTTGCCTGCAAGTAATAAGGCTGGTTATGTGATACGCCGTATTTTACGTCGCGCCGTTAGATACAGTTATCAAAGTCTTGGCTTTAAAGAGCCATTTTTAAATCAATTGGTGCCGGTTTTAGCTGAACAGTTTGTTGGTGTGTTCCCGGAACTGGTAGAGCAAAAGGATTTTGTACAGAAAGTGATTTTGGAGGAGGAAGTTGGCTTTTTGAGGACGCTTGAAAAAGGAATTCGTTTGTTTGAAATGCACCATTTGCTTTCACCAAAGAAAAAAATTGATCAAATTAAACAAGGGTCATCTGATAAGCAATCTTTTATAGAAGCCATATTAACTTTCTTTTATAATACAGAAACTAATGGTGAAAAGTATTTTTCAGTTGAAGAATTAGAGTTATTAACTAACGAACTTCATTTAACCAATTCATTGCAAGACGCGTATGAATTAGTTGTGAAAAGAGCGGAGGAAGTTAAAGGTACTTTTGCATTTGTATTATACGATACCTACGGCTTCCCAATTGATCTGACAGAATTAATGGCTCGTGAAAAAGGTTTAAAGGTTGACATGGAAGGATTTAACAAAGCCCTCCAAAAGCAAAAAAACCGCTCACGTTTAGCGACTACCGTTAATGCAGGTGATTGGGTTACTTTGCGCGGTGGCGACACCCGTTTTGTGGGTTATGATGAGTGGATGATTGAGGGGACGGAGATATTGAAATACCGCAAGGTTGTTGCCCAGGGTAAAGAGCAATGGCACATTGTACTAAGCGAAACGCCTTTTTATGCTGAGGGCGGCGGACAGGTGGGGGATACCGGTATGCTCACCAGCGAATGGTACAGCGAGCAAACCGGGCCTTTAAACTTCGAGGTTAAGGATACTAAAAGAGAGAACGGGCTGATCATCCACATTTGTGAACTGATGCCTACATGGACAGAGGCGGGCGAAAAACCTACCGTTATACCGAACCCGTTCCCGCGTCGGTATACGGCGTATGTTAACCAGGGGAAACGCGTGTACACTAATGCGCACCACTCGGCAACACACTTGCTGAACGCGGCTTTGAGGCAGATATTGGGTGATCATGTTAGTCAGAAAGGCTCGCTGGTAACTACGGAGTATCTGCGTTTCGATTTTGCGCATTTCAGTAAGATAAGCGATAGCGACCTGGAAGCGGTTGAGCGTACCGTAAACGGAAAAATACGTGAGTGTATACCGCTGAAAGAGGAGCGTAGCGTTCCCAAATACGAAGCAATGGAGCGTGGCGTAACCGCTGCTTTTGGCGAAAAATATGGCGACTTTGTACGTGTTATTACTTTCGACCCTGGCTTTAGCCAGGAGCTTTGCGGGGGCACGCATGTTAAAAATACGGGAGAGATAGGGTTCTTTAAGATACTTTCGGAAAGCGCCGTGGCAGCGGGGGTAAGGCGTATTGAAGCTGTAGCGAGTGTGTTTGCGGAGAACTATGTTTCGGAACAGTTTACCATTTTAAACGGAGTAAAAGAGGTGTTGAAGAACCCTAAAGACATAGCCAAAACCGTTGCCGACCTGATAGAAGAAAACAACAAACTTAAAAAACAGCAAGGCAAGGCGTTAATGCAACAGGCATCGGGCTTAAAGCAAGGTTTGGCAGATAAAGCGCAGGCTATAAACGGTATCAACTTCATCGCCGAAAAGGTGGACCTACTTAACGCGAATGCGGTTAAAAACCTGGCTTACAGCATTAAAGATATTGTAACCGATATGTTTTTAGTGTTAGCTACCGAAATTGAAGGCAAACCGGGGCTTACAGTAATGCTATCGGAAAACTTAGTTAAAGACAAGGGGTTGGATGCAGGTAAGATAGTGCGCGAACTGGCTAAAGAGATACAGGGCGGCGGCGGCGGTCAGCCTTTTTATGCGACTGCGGGTGGTAAAGATGCCGGTGGTTTACAAAGTGCCTTGGATAAGGCGAAGGATTTTATACCTCAATAATATTTCAAAGAACGTTTGGTGACGCAGTCGCTGCATCAGTTACAAAAATGAGGCTTTGAAATAATAAAAGTGGTGCAGCATATTTTGCACTACCCGATAATTAGCCATAAAAAAGCCTCCTGAATTTCGGGAGGCTTTTTTATGTATATCTTGTATTGTTAGTTACCACCATGGCCATGGTCATCGTTGTTGCCGTGGCCTTTATCGCGGTGGTCGTTACCCCGGTTCCGCTGATCGTTACGGTTATCCTGGTTCTGGTCGCGTTGATCATTGCGGTTATCGTATTTTTTTTCCTGGCCCGGGGGCATACCATGCGGGTTGCCATGATAGCGCTGGTCTTTTGAATCGCGTATCACTACCTGGTGACCACGGTACCCTTTGTACCGGGCGTATTGAACCCTGTCCTGGTTAAAATTTAAATAGGGACGTGGCCTGTTTACAACTACTTTATATCCTGAATACAGGTCATAATTGGCGTAGCGAGGCGGTAAATTGTTGGCGTATATCCAACGGCCGCCATCCATATAAATAAACTGATGGGTTGATACATTGTAGTAACTTTCAATATCGGGCAGGTAATAATAATCGGCCTGATCGTAGCCCTCGGGGCCCCAAACGGGCTGTGTGCCTATATTTATATGGAAACTTATCTGGGCTTTACTTTGTACGGTGGTACCCAACAACAACATACTGCTGATGATACCAACTAATAGACGCTTTTTCATGTTAATTTTTTTAAGTATAATACCATAAGTTATTCAACTATGATGCCATGTTGTGGATGAATTATGGCGCTAAACTGCTTATCAATTTAAAAAAAAGAAATTTTATGTAAGTTTGGCAGCGTTAACCCGCTACAAGGCTTAACGCATAATTTAGAATGACAAACACACCTGTTACCAGCACCGACAAATATGAGTTAGTTGTTGGCTTAGAGATACACGCGCAGCTATCTACAGCGAGCAAAGCTTTTTCGGCCGATCCGGCGGCATTTGGCGGCAAGCCCAATACGCACGTCAGCCCCATTTCGTTAGGCCACCCGGGTACGCTACCCCGGTTAAATACCAAAGTGGTTGACAGCGCCATTAAAATGGGACTGGCTGTTGACAGCCAAATAAACCTGCACAATCATTTTGCCCGAAAAAATTACTTTTACGCCGATCTGCCAAAAGGCTACCAGATCAGTCAGGATACCGAACCGATATGTATTGGCGGGCATGTGGCCGTACGTTTAAAAAATGGCGAGACCAAAAATATCGCCATTCATCATATCCACATGGAAGAAGATGCGGGTAAAAGTATGCATGACCAGGATGATACCGAATCGCTGATAGACCTGAACCGCGCGGGTGTGCCTTTGCTGGAGATCGTATCGGAGCCTGATATGCACAGCGCCGAGGAGGCACAGCAATATTTAACCGAGATACGCAAAATATTGCGCTACCTGGATATTTGCGATGGCAATATGGAAGAAGGCAGTATGCGCTGCGATGCCAATATTTCGGTGCGATTAAAAGGCAGCAATACATTGGGCAACCGCTGTGAAGTTAAAAACATGAACTCCATCCGCAATGTGCAGCGTGCTATCGACCATGAGTTTTTGCGCCAGGTGCAGGTGATAGAGGCCGGCGGCATCATAGAACAGAATACTTTAAATTTTGATGCGGATACAGGCGAAACATCCGTATTACGGTCGAAAGAGATGGCTAACGATTACCGCTACTTTCCGGACCCTGACCTGCCGCCTGTTGTTGTGACCGAGGAATATGTACAAAGCATCCGTGAAGCATTGCCCGCGTTACCACAGCAGCTATTAAAAAAATATACTGATCAATTAGGATTACCGGCTTACGATGCCGGTGTGCTTACCGCCGATAAAGACCTTGCCCAATATTTTGAAGAACTGATATTGCACACCGCGCACTATAAAACAGCGGCCAACTGGGTTATGGGCGTGGTAAAATCGTACCTGAATGAACACAATGCAACCATTGACCAGTTTGCAATAAAACCGGCTCAACTGGCCGATATTATTGAGCTGGTTGAAGGCGGGCTGGTTAGCAGCTCTGTCGCGACAGGCAGGATATTCCCGGAGCTGATCAAAAATCCGGCGAAGACCGCCAAACAAATAGCTGATGAACAAAACCTGCTGATAGACCAAAGCGGGGGCGATGTTGCCGTTTTTATTAAAGAAGCCTTGGCTAAACATCCTGATAAAGTAATGGAGTACCATAAAGGGAAAAAAGGCGTTTTGGGTTTGTTTATGGGCGAGATCATGAAAAGTTCGAAAGGCAGGATCGACCCTAAAAAAACTAACCAGTTGTTAATTGAAGTATTAGAATCGTCAAAATGAATTTTAAACTGTTAGGCCGTTTGGCTGCTTTGTTTTTTGTTATCGTGCTGGCATCGTGCCATGATAAGGATGCCGTGGTGATCCGCGGTGAGGTATTTAATCCTAAAAAAATAAAGACCGTTTATTTATTAGAGCCCGATACGGCCAATGCTTATTCGATGGCGACGGTTGACTCGGTTGCGCTGAGCGACGATCACCGTTTTGTGTTCAAACGGCAGGCTTATTTTCCCACATTTTATAAATTGCTGGTGGGCCCGTATACGTATGACCTGATTGCTCAAAACGGCGATGAGATATCGTTTAAGATGGACGCCAAAGATACCACTGCGGCCTACCAGGTATCAGGGTCGGAGGATTCGGAAAAAATGCAGCGGCTAAACAGAATGGCCAACTATTACTCGGGCGTTACCGCTAAGTTAAGTGAACAATATGGCAGCCTGATGAAAAAGGTGAAAAACAAAGCCGACTCCGACGCCATTTACACGCAATATTATCCCAAGTTTATTAACAACATGGATGCTTATTGCACTAAGGCCCTGGCATTTATTGATTCGAATAAAAACTCGCTGGCCGGTTTTTTGGCTGCTAAAACACTCGACCGTTATAAATACGAACAGCAATTGGTTGCTTATTGCGATGAAATAAACGGTAAGTTTCCGGGAAATAAAGACGTGCAGAACTTTATCAAAAGCTTTGCGGCCGTAAAGCCTGTGTCGGTAGGGCATAAAGCGCCCGATTTTGAGCTGACTGACATTAACGACAAGCCTGTTAAACTATCTGATTATAAAGGCAAATATGTAATGATCGACTTTTGGGCATCGTGGTGCCAGCCTTGCAGGCAGGAAAACCCGAACGTAGTTAAACAATACGCCCGGTTTAAAGACAAGGGCCTTAATATTTTAGGGATATCGCTGGATGATGATAAAAAAGCGTGGCAAAGCGCTATCGCTAAAGATAACTTAGCCTGGCGGCACGCCAGTCAGCCCAAGCGTTTTGACGGGCCGGTTGTTAAGCAATACGTAGTTGAGGCCATACCGTCTAACTTTATAGTTGACCCTCAGGGGGTTATTGTTGCTAAAAATATTTCGGGCAAAGACCTGGAAACTTTTTTGAACAAGACATTTAAGTGAGCCTCAACAAAAAGTTAAGTTAATGTAATCATTAACAATTTGTTAATATTGATTTAACGGTTTGCTGTAATTAAGCTTATACATTTACAAAAAAAACGAGATGAGCAATTCAAAACAAAAGATTCTGATAGTTGATGATGAACCAGATATTTTGGAGTTGATCGAGTATAATCTAAAAAAAGAAGGTTACCAGGTTTTTACTGCCCGTAACGGCCAGGAAGCGGTGTCGGAAGCTAAGAAGGTATTGCCCGACCTGATCATACTGGATATTATGATGCCTAAAATGGATGGCATTGAGGCCTGCCGCATTATGCGCACCATGCCCGAGTTTAAAAACACCTTCATGGTTTTTTTGACCGCCCGCAGCGAAGAGTACAGCGAAATTGCCGGTTTTAATGTGGGTGCCGACGACTATATAGCCAAACCTATTAAGCCACGTGCGCTGGTTAGCCGTATTAACGCTATATTAAGGCGCAACTCGCCTACCGAAGAAGTATCGGACAATAAACTGGAAATAGGCGACCTTGTGATAGACCGCGAAGCATACCTTGTTTTTCAGGGTGGCGAGAAAGTTGTCTTAGCTAAAAAAGAATTTGAACTGCTTTACCTGCTGGCATCCAAACCCGGCAAAGTATACACCCGCGAGATTATTTTAAAGAACATCTGGGAAGACTCGGTAGTGGTGACCAACCGCACCATTGATGTACACATCCGCAAACTACGCGAAAAATTAGGCGAAACCTATGTTTCCACCGTTAAGGGCGTGGGGTACAAGTTTGAGTTGCATTAGCAAGTGAGTGGTGAGGTGGGAATAGTGAGTGATTAATTTTTTTAGCCACGAAGACACCAAGTCACTGAGAAAAAAACAACTTCATTAAAACTTAGTGCCTTTGTAGCATCACAAACTGCCGTCGTCGCAAGTCAAAAGACTTATCTTTAATTATCCATCATTTTCTGCGATATTTGCAGCGAAATGAAAATACCCAAGTTTGAGGATCTGATACTGTTTGAAAATGCCGATGTAATTGTTGTGAATAAACCGCCGTTCATCAGCTCGCTTGATGAGCGGGAGGGTGGCGAGATCAATATGCTGCGCCTGGCAAAACAATACTGGGATGACGCACAGATATGCCACCGGTTGGATAAAGAGACATCAGGCGCACTCATCATCGCTAAAAACCCCGAGGCCTACCGCTACGTATCCATACAGTTTGAAAAACGCCAGGTAAAAAAAATATACCACGCCATTATTGAGGGTACCCATGTTTTTGAGGACTTGCAGATAGACCTGCCCATATTAAATGCCGGTAAAGGTAATGTGACGATAAGCAGGCAGGAAGGTAAAAAGGCCGAAACACATTTTCAATCCATCAAATACTTTAAGCATTATACTTTGGTGGATTGCCGCCCCGTAACCGGCCGTATGCACCAGATACGCATACATTTGGCCACGCAACGGGCCTCAATTGCGGGCGATGAAATGTATAAAGGCAAACCGGTGTTTTTATCGGCCATTAAGCGCGGTTACAGGATAGGCAAAGACCAGGAAGAACTACCCATTATGAAACGCTTTGCACTCCACGCTTACGAGGTTAGTTTTAAAACCAATGCCGATACGCCCGTAACCATACATGCGCCTTACCCTAAGGATTTTGAAACCTTATTAAAACTGCTGGATAAGTTTGATAGTTAGATCAGGCCAATAAAAGCTGATTGATCTCTATTTCTTCGTGTGCGCTAATTTTACTCAAATCAAGCACCATCTGACCCAGTTCATCGCGGGCGAAGGCTGGCTTAAACTTGCCGCCCCAAACAATCTCATCGTATTGGTATGAGGTGCGCGAATGCACGGTTTGCGAAAAGGTATCGTCAAAAGCTTTAAGCAGTACAGCAAAATTAGCTTCGGCTTTTTCCAGGTCGTCATAAGTAACCCCTTTTAGCGGGCTATGTTCATCCAGCGGGTGTACCACCGTCCAGTTTAAACTAAGTAAGCTAACGCGCTTGCGCTCAAGTTCAAGCTGCACAAAACGCCTGACCGGCTTACCGTCAACATCTTCGTTGTACGAAAAGTTTAACTCTACCTGTAGATCGATCAATGAACTGCGGCGTTTATTGGCCAGGCGGAACATCAGCCCCAAACCATTATCGCCGTAAGGCGATATCAGTATGTTTTTACTGTAAACGATCTTAGCCGTCGGTCGCGAAAAGCGGCCATATAACAAACCGGTTGCCAGGGCGAAGGTAAGCAGGCCCATCATTGATTCTAACGCGGCTACGCTGTTTGTAGGAATACCGGAGGGGCTCATGTGCCCATAACCAACCGTAGAGATAGTTTGCGCCGAGAAAAAGAAGGCGTCAAAAAAATGCTCCATAGTGGTGCGACCTTCCGACCCGTTTAAATGTTCGGCACCCAAACCAAGGTAAATGAATGTGAATATCAGGTTAATGATGATGTACCCGCTTAAAACCATCAGCCAAAACTTGCGCCAGCTCATGGTGATGAGGGTGTGGTAGTTATTTGAGGTATCAAATGCCGAGAGGCCCTTGCGTTTAATGTTTACCGAACCGTCCTGGTTTAGCAGGCGCTGGTTTTTAACTACGGCCTGGGTACCAAAGCCAAGGTCGTTCTCGGGGTTAAATTTTATCTTTTTGAATCCCATGCTGTAAATATGAGGCTAATAGCTGTAAATTTATCATTATCCTTGTTTTTGGAAAAAACAATTTCCATATTTGCTGCAACAAATGATAAAAACAGGTTTAAATAACAATTGGTGGTGGCTTAACGAGTAATCGTACGGCATCCCTGTGTTTAAATTCTAACTAAATATATTGAAAGGGTTGCCAATGGCAGCCCTTTTTTATTGTACAATTTAATGAAAGCGATACTTAACCACCTTTTTGAACACAAAACCTTTAGCAAGGACGAGTCGAAAACCATTTTGACCAATATTGCCCAGGGTAAATACAATAACGCCCAAATGGCCGCGTTTATGACGGCCTATTGTATGCGTAACATTACGGTCGACGAGTTGGAAGGCTTTAGGGACGCCATGCTGGAACTTTGCCTGCCGGTTGACCTGGGTACCGATGACCTGATAGACCTTTGCGGCACAGGCGGCGATGGTAAGGATACCTTCAATATATCAACCCTGGCATCATTTGTAGTTGCGGGTGCGGGGTATAAGGTTGCCAAGCATGGCAACTACGGTGTATCATCAGGTTGCGGCTCATCAAACGTGATGGAATACCTGGGCTATCAGTTTACCAGCGATGTTGACAAGTTGAAAAGGAATGTGGAAGAAGCCGGAATTTGTTTTTTACACGCGCCACTATTTCATCCGGCTATGAAAACCGTAGCGCCTATCCGCCGGGAGTTGGGCGTTAAAACATTCTTCAATATGCTGGGGCCAATGGTTAATCCCGCAAGGCCAAAAAACCAGATAGTAGGTGTATTTAGTTTGGAACTGGCGCGACTGTATGCCTACCTATACCAAAAATCGGATAAAAACTATACCATTTTGCACGCGCTGGAAGGTTATGATGAAGTATCGCTAACCTGCGATTTTAAAACATTCAGTAAAGCAGGAGAGAAGATCAATAGCATTAACCAGTTGGGTTTTGACAAGTTGCAGCCTGATGAAATTGCAGGCGGTAACACCGTGCCCGAGTCTGCCGATATATTTATCAGCGTTTTAGTAGGCGAGGCAACCACCGCGCAAACAAATGTGGTACTGTGTAATGCGGCCATGGCCATACAAACGCTTAACGCCGATAAAAGCTTTGCCGATTGTTTTTACGAGGCCGAAGAATCGCTGTTAAGCAAAAAGGCGCTTATCAGTTTTAAAACACTTTGCAGTAATTAAAAGTATGAAGATCAAGGTTTGCGGCTTAAAATACGCGGATAATATTAACGATGTAGCAGCATTAAACCCTGACTATATGGGGTTTATCTGTTATATTAAATCGCCAAGGTTTATATCAGATCTGCCGTTCGATGCGTTGGCGACTTTGCCACCATCAATTACAAAAACAGCCGTGTTTGTGAACGAAGAAAAGGATACCATAGATGAACTGATAGATGAGTATGGTTTTGATGCTGTTCAACTACACGGGAACGAAAGTGCCGATTTTTGTAAAAGACTGTTAGGCAGTGTGCTGGTTATCAAAGCTTTTGGTTTAGATGCAGACTTTGACTTTAGCAAGTTGGACGCTTATGTTGATTCGGTCGATTATTTTTTATTCGATACCAAAACGCCGCAGCATGGCGGTTCGGGTAAAACATTTGAATGGGACATTTTGCAGCACTATAAATTGAACATACCCTTTTTTTTAAGCGGTGGTTTGAGTTTGGAAAACCTGCCCGATATCGCAAAAATAAAACACCCGCAATTTTATGGTGTTGATCTGAACAGCCGGTTTGAAACAGAACCAGGCTTAAAAAACATAACGCTTTTACAACAAGCATTTGATTTACTAAAACAACCTGCAACAGCATGAAATACGGAGTTAACGACCTGGGCTATTACGGCGATTTTGGAGGGGCATACATCCCCGAAATGCTCTACCCAAATATTGAAGAATTGCGCCAGCAATATATGGCCATTACTACCGATAAAGCATTTGTTGCCGAATTTGACCAGTTGCTAAAGGACTACGTGGGCAGGCCGTCGCCACTGTATTTGGCTAAGCGTTTTTCGGAACGTTACGGTGCCAATATCTTTTTTAAGCGCGAAGATCTGAATCACACCGGTTCGCATAAAATAAACAACGCTATTGGTCAGATACTATTGGCACAGCGGTTGGGCAAAAAACGCATCATCGCCGAAACAGGCGCTGGTCAGCATGGGGTGGCTACGGCTACGGTTTGTGCCCTAAAAGGCATTGAATGCGTGGTTTACATGGGCGAGATAGATATTGAGCGCCAGGCACCAAACGTTGCCCGGATGAAGATGCTGGGCGCCACCGTAGTCCCGGCTACATCGGGCAGTAAAACGCTGAAAGATGCCACCAACGAAGCTATGCGCGACTGGATCAACAACCCGGTAGATACGCATTACATCATTGGTTCGGTAGTAGGGCCGTACCCTTACCCGGAGATGGTGGCCCGGTTCCAGTCCATCATATCGGCCGAAGCTAAAGCACAGTTGTTTGAGCATACCGGCAAGCATTTGCCGGAGTATGTGATGGCCTGTGTGGGTGGCGGCAGCAATGCTATGGGTATGTTCTATCATTTTTTGGATGATGAAGATGTAAAATTGGTTGCCGTTGAAGCGGCAGGCAAAGGTGTTGATAGCGGGCACTCGGCAGCGACATCCGTTTTGGGACGCGAAGGCATTTTGCATGGCAGCCGCACCATTTTGATGCAAACGGATGATGGGCAGGTGGTTGAGCCATATTCAATTTCGGCCGGGCTGGATTATCCGGGCATTGGGCCGCAACATGCGCATTTGCATAAAATTAAGCGTGCCCAGTATGTGAGCATTACCGATGATGAAGCTTTAGAGGCTGGCTTGCTATGCTCACAACTGGAAGGTATTATCCCGGCTATTGAGACCGCGCATGCGCTGGCCCATTTGGAAAAAATGACCTTTAAAAAGGATGATAACGTGATCATCTGCCTTTCGGGACGGGGAGATAAGGATCTGGCGACATATATTAAGCATTTTGGATTTTAGATTTTTAGTCCATGGACGATAGTCCATAGACCATAGTTTTTTAACACACATTTCCATGGACTATTGACCATGGACTATCGACTAAAAATGAACCGACTACAAGAACTCTTCGCATCAGGTAAAAAAGACCTGCTATCTATATATTACACTGCCGGTTACCCGGACTTGAACAGCACGGTTGATATTGCCGAAGCACTGGAAAAAGCCGGGGCCGATTTTTTGGAGATCGGTTTTCCGTACTCGGACCCTTTGGCTGACGGGCCTACCATACAGGAAAGCTCGCAAAAAGCATTGGATAACGGTATGACGCTGAATGTACTGTTCGAGCAACTGGCTGATCTGCGCAAGCGGGTAAGCATCCCCGTTATTTTGATGGGATACGCTAACCCGATGGTGCAGTTTGGCGTGGAGCGTTTTTGCAAAAAGGCTGCCGAGGCGGGGGTAGATGGCGTTATTGTACCCGACCTGCCCATGCACGAATACGAACTACTTTACAGTAAATACTTCAAAGATAATGGCTTAAGCAACATCATACTGGTTACGCCGCAAACGTCGGCCGACCGTATCCGCAAAATAGACGAGTTGAGCGATTGTTTTATTTACCTACTGTCCTCATCATCCATAACAGGTAAAAGCCTGCAAATGAGCGATGTGGTGGACACTTACTTTAAACGCATTAAGGATATGGCGTTGAAAAACCCAACCATTGTTGGTTTTGGTATTGCCGATAAAGCAGCCTTCGCCAAAGCCTGCGAGTATAATACCGGAGCTATTGTAGGTAGCGCCTTTGTAAAATACCTGGGGTCGACCCCAAATTACCTGGATGGTATTGGCGATTTTATCCGGAAGTTTAAAGGATAAATTAAACTCGTAAATTGCGTTAAAATACGGGCAAAATTGAAAACGGTCAAATTAACGCGGTGGATATTTCCTGCATTACTCACGGTAGTAATTTCGCTGTCTGCCTGGGATTACTATCACGACACCGTGCCCACCGGCCCATATCAATTTGTTTACCCCACCAACTTTGGCAACCGCTTAAACATACCCGACGATAACCCAACCACCCAGCAAGGTGTTTATTTGGGCCGCATTTTGTTTTACGAACCCCGTTTATCTTTGGGAAATAAACTAAGCTGCGCCAATTGCCACAAACAGGAATTTGCCTTTACCGATAACAGACCGTTTAGTGTTGGTGTGGATGGGGTGGAAACAACCCGCAACTCCATGTCGTTAGCTAACCTGCTTTGGGCGCGTAAGTTTTTTTGGGACGGCCGTGCCGCGAGTTTGGAGGAACAGGCCGCTATACCACTAACCAACCCGCACGAAATGGGACAGTCGTTAGCTGTGTCTGCTAAAAAACTTCGTCAGGAACGCGGATATCTGGCTTTATTCCAAACAGTTTTTGGTGATACCGCCATTACCGGCGAGCGTATCTGTAAAGCCATAGCACAGTTTGAACGTACGTTGATATCCGCAAATTCAAAGTATGACCAGTACCTGCGCCAGGCCTATCAGCCAACCGGAGATGAATTACAAGGTATGAAACTGTTCAATACCTCGCCAAATCCTGCAAAAGGTATACGTGGTGCAAATTGCGCGCATTGCCATGGCGGTACCAAAAATTATATGGAACTATTCCATAACAATGGCTTGGACAGCATACCCAAAGATAACGGTATTGAAGCCCTGACCGGTCTGCCCGGCGACCGTGGCCGGTTTAAAGTGCCTACGCTGCGCAATATCGCCTTAACCGCACCATACATGCACGATGGCCGCTTTAGGACTTTAGACCAGGTTTTAGACCACTACAGTGACCATGTTGCACAGTCCGCATCGCTAAGCACCGTTTTCCGGGGCGAAAGCAATGAACCCGGCGGTAAAACGTTAAAGCTGCTGCCGCAGGAAAAGAAACAGATCATCGCGTTTTTAAATATGCTGACGGATAAGGACTTTGTGACTACCCCTAAATTTGCTGACCCGCATTACCATCCCGACAAAAAATAAAACCTACCCAGATATGAAAAAGCAATTCCTGATCCTCTTTTTTTTAGGCCTTACGGCTTCTGTAGGCCTTGCCCAAACCGAAACAAAACAAGCATCGGTTAAAGTTAGCGGCGAAGTTGCCACGCCTTTAATGCTTACTACTACCGACCTGCACCAGTTTACCCAGGTAACGGTTACCCGCAAAGATAAAGACGGTAACGACCATGCTTACACCGGCGCGGTGTTGAGCGATATCCTGCAAAAGGCTGGCGCTACTATGGCCGCACAGCTAAGAGGCGAAAACCTGACCAAATACTTATTGGTTGAAGCCAGCGATGGCTACCAGGTTGTTTTTGCGTTGGCCGAACTGGACAAAAGCTTTACCGATAGGGCAATTATACTGGCCGATATGATCGACGGGAAGCCACTGGCTGCCGGCGACGGGCCTTTCCGTGTCATTGTTCAGGATGAGAAAAAACCTGCCAGGTGCATCAAACAGGTTACAGCCCTCAAAGTCATGTTTGCCAAATAAGCAATCATTTATTAACATTGACTTAATGTGGGCTTAGTAATTGCTGGCGTACCTTGCGGGCTTAAATACCGCACCTACAGCTTTGTACCTTATGGCACACTTCAACAAAAACCTCATCTGCGTTAAGCACCTATTGCTGCTGATATGCGTTATCAGCACACATACTGCGTTCGGCCAGTCTGCTAAAACCATCAACATGGTTTTTTCGTCGGATGCGCATTATGGTATTACCCGCAAGGCTTTCAGGGGCGACAGCAATGTTAACGCCACGGTTGTTAACGCCGCCATGATCAAGGCGATGAACACGCTGCCTATACAAAATTTGCCTGCCGACAATGGAATTGGCTCGGGCAGTAAAGTTGGTGCGGTTGACTACCTGATCCAAACCGGGGATATTGCCAACCGGATGGAAGTACCTATTCAGAGTGGCGCTGCAAGCTGGGCGCAGTTTGAGCACGATTACATACAAAGCGTTACCCTGAAAGACCATAGCGGCAAACCCGCACAGCTTTGGGTAGCGCCAGGCAATCACGATATTTCCAACGCGGTAGGTTATTACAAAACAATGGCGCCGCTGACTGATCCCACATCAATGGTTAAAATATATAACCTGATGCTTAAACCGGCTGTGCCTAAAACCAATGCGGGTTATAATTACGTTACGGATAAGGTCAATTACTCACGCGATGTACAGGGCATCCATTTTATGTTCATTACCCTATGGCCGGATTCGGCAGAGCGTATCTGGATGCAGAAAGACCTGGAAAAGGTATCAGCGCGTACACCGGTGATCGTGTTTTGCCACGATCAGCCTACCTGCGAGGCCAAACATTTTACCAACCCGATAGCGCCGTATAACATGACTGCGCAAAACAAGTTTGAGAACCTTACCGCCGAACATTACAAAGAAGGCAGCACAGCAGCAGGCGATGACGGTACTACCGATATTGAGCAGCGCGGCTGGGTACGGTTTTTAAAAGCGCATCCCAATATCAAAGCCTATTTTCACGGTAACAGCAATTACAACGAGTTTTATGTTTATAAAGGGCCTGATAACGATGTGGCCCTGAATACTTTCCGGGTCGACTCTCCGATGAAAGGCAAGTACTCAGCTAAGGATGAAACCAAACTATCTTTCCAATTGATATCGCTCGATACTGAAAAGCAAACCCTTACTGCGAGGGAATGCTTATGGAACACACAACCCGGTAAACCGTCGGCACCTGTTGTTTTCGGCGCAAGCAAAACTGTGTCCCTAAAAGTTGAATAAACTTACTTTGCAGGCACAAACTTCAGCGCGTACGAATCCAGGCAATAGCGTTTGCCTGTAGGGGCGGGGCCATCGTCGAACACGTGGCCCAAGTGCAGGCCTGTGCTGCGTTCAACCACTTCCTCGCGCACCTCACCGTAGCTATCGTCTTCAACGATCATGATAGCTTTCATGTCAATCGGCTTAAAAAAACTTGGCCAGCCCGTGCCCGAGTCAAACTTGGCATCCGAGCTAAACAAGGGTTTGCCGGTCGCGGCACTTAAATAAATACCTTTTTGGTGATTGTCCCAATACGGGTTCCTGAACGGCGGCTCCGTGCCTTTATTGACCATGATATCGTAAGCATCGCCTGACAGCACCTTCTTCCAGTAACTATTAAGTTTGGCGCCGGGAAAGGTCTTCACGTCTTCCGAACTTCCGGGTATTATATAATGGGTATGGCTGCATGAGGCCAATACCAGCAATAGCAGGGCAGGTAATATTAAATTGATCTTTTTCATGAGTTGTTGGTCGTTACAAAATATTAAACCTTACAAATATTCAGCATATTTGATCAAATGAAAAAATACGCGTTTCTCCTCCTGCTGCTAAACCTCACTTTTGTCCCGTTGTTTGCACAGATGCCCGATACCATAAGCGCCAACGCCGAAGTTAAAACAATTACCCGCGATGGCCTCACGCTGCACTTTATCCGTAATGTGCCTTTTAGCCCAGTTACCCAGCAAAGGCTGATAGACGCATTTTTTACGGTTTACCCTGCCGAGGTTAAACGCTTTAACCCCAATGCCGCAACCGAAGTAACCTTTATGGTCGACTCCGGATATAAAGGCGTTGCGGCCACATCGCACGGTTTGGTGCGTTATAACCCCGAATGGTTTAAAAAGCACCCGGAGGACATTGATGTAGTAACGCACGAGGTGATGCACATTGTACAAAACTACCGCTCAAACCATGTGCCGGGCTGGTTAACCGAGGGTATTGCCGATTATGCGCGTTACGTATTTGGCATCAACAATGAAAAATCGGGCTGGAGCCTAACGGCTTACAAGGCCGGGCAAAATTATACCAACGCCTACCGCATAACCGCCCGCTTTTTGGTATGGGCCGAAAAGAACAAAAAGCAAGGCCTGGTTGATAGCCTCGACAACAATATGCGGGCAGACACTTATGGCCCTGAACTTTGGAAAGAACTGACAGGCAAAACGGTTGATGAACTTTGGCAGGAATATATCACTAACCCTGTTTTATAGACTTTACTATTTATCCTTACGGATAACGTTAAAATTTATCTCCGTACGGATAACAAAGCCTAACTTTTGGTACAGCCTGATGGCCGCAAAGTTATCATTTCGCACATGTAAAAACGGTTTTGCGCCGGCATCTAAGATCTGTTGGGTTTTACGTCTAACCATTTGCCCGGCATAGCCTTTGCCGTGATGATCGGGATGGGTACATACTGCGCTCACTTCGGTATAAGGCGAAGGCTGCATTCTAAATCCCGCCATAGCGGCTAAGGCACCATCTTTAAAAATGCCCTCGTAGTTCCCAAATTCAATTGTTCTTTCAGCAAAAGGGCCGGGGTTGGTTAGTTTGGTTAAGGCCAGCATAGCAGGCACATGCTCTTTTTGCAGCGTGACCGGTTCTTCGGTTATACCGCCGCCAGGTAACTGGCCTTCAAACACCATCTGCAATATTTTAATGTTGTTTACTAATTTCCAGGGCGCGGGGATATCAATATCAAAAGCTGTAACGGTTGCGAGAGTTCGGTCTTCGGTTATCAATTCGTAAAGCTGTTTAAATGTCTCCGGCGTGTATTCTCGCAAACCTATTAATGGTGACACCTCTTTATCAAAAAAGCGGGCTTCCTTATTGCCATTAGCCATTTGGCTGTTGCCGGATATCAGCGCGTTAAAAACGGGGTTGTCAAGCAGGTGTTGCATTTGTGTTTAGGTAGTTGAGCGGGCTAAATTAGCGAGATGGTGATCTTTAAGTGTCACGCTTGTATAAAGATATTGGACTTGTTCTGATTGTAAAGTTAATTAACCAAAAATTAAATTAATCTAAGGCAACCTTTGGCGTTATGTTGTCGTGTTCATTATAAAACATAAACACACGTATCATGAAAACAAAACTTTTGTATATCGCGCTTGTCTTGTTAACAAGTGCCGTTTTAATTTACAGCTGCTCAAAAGGCGGCAGTTCGTCATCAACACCGGCAACGGGCAATACGGTTTCGGCAACCATCCAGAACATGGCTTTTGGCCCCGACCCTTTAACCGTTACCGCCGGTACCACCGTTACCTGGAAAAACAACGACGGTGTGGTACACACTGTAACATCGTTAAATAACGCATTTGACAGCGGTAACATCGGCGCAGGCCAAAGCTACAGCTTTACCTTTAACACTGCCGGTACTTACACCTACCATTGCCTGGTACACTCCATGATGAAAACCGCCACCGTAGTAGTTAACTGACCTTTTACAATACGCTGGGCGATGCGGGCAGGAGAGAGGGGCAACGGTAGAGCGTTGGCCCCTTTTTTATTGTTGTTGAAAGGTTGGAATGTTTGAAAGTTGGAATGTTCCTGGTATAGCCTTTAGTTTGCCCGTTTCAAAGTCGTATGCGTTGACCGTGTTCCCACGCGCAGGCTTATGGAATCGCCATTGGCATAATACCTGCCTTTATTTTTGATCTTCATGGTATTGATGTTGCCGGTGAACCAAATACTATCGCCTTTCATTACGCCATCCGAAATTTCGAAAGTACCTATTGACGAGGTCATCGAGCCGGTGACCGTTGTGCCGTTGGTTTTAAACGTATAACTTATGGGGAACTCGTTGCCGTCAGGCCCTTTTAGCATTGCGGTCCATTTGCCATCAACACCGGCAAAATAGGCGTATGCCGCGCCAAAGCAAACAAACAAGGCCGCAGTTGTGAGTATTTTTCTTTTCATTGGAATTTAGTTTAATTGGTTTGTTAAAAGTAAGGATTAATTTTTAAAAGTGACAGATCGTTATTGTTAACTAACAGGTGCAATATACCCTTCATTTGTCGCATATACACCTTAAATTTCAGGAGCTTATTGCTCATATTTGTATGAGATCATAATAATTAAGAACCAATACAGCAGGAGGCAAGATCTATGCGAAAAATAATTGTTTTATCATTTCTTACTTTGGATGGCGTAATGCAGGCACCCGGCGGCCCTAACGAGGACCCGTCGGACGGTTTTGAATATGGCGGCTGGACCGCACCTTACGGCGACGAGGTTTCGGGCAAGGTGATGCAAAAACAGCTAACACCTGCCGACCTGCTGCTGGGCCGGAAAACGTTCCAGATATTTGAGTCGTACTGGCCCCAACACGCCGAACATTGGCCGGGCGTTAACGAGGTGACCAAATACGTTTTGTCGAGCACCCTGAAAAAGTCGGACTGGCAAAACGTGGTGTTTTTGACCAGCGTGGCCGATATCGAAAAGCTTAAAAACACGGATGGGCCTGACCTGAAAATCTGGGGCAGCAGCAAACTTGTTCAATTGTTGTTAAAGCACGACCTGGTGGATGAGTTCTGGCTCAACATTCACCCCATAACCTTAGGTAAGGGGAAAAAACTGTTTGATGATAGCGCGATACCGGCAGCGTTTACACTGGTTGAAAGTACAGCTACAACAACCGGCGTTATTATGGCTAATTACAAAAGGGCAGGTGAGGTTAAGACGGGGACTGTGGGGGAGTAACTCCACG
>JACXTT010000330.1_pt1 | contig 79163 bp, 76 predicted proteins | sample 9270951 | NCBI WGS metagenome assembly JACXTT01 (sample SAMN15532306, study PRJNA645909) | rock metagenome | isolation source: weathered quartz diorite | place: Puerto Rico | collected 2017-06-21
CTTGAAATTAGTCTGACCGGGCGATCAGAGGACTCCAGCGGCATTAGGGGCGATTGATGGCGTCAGCCCTCAGCGGCTAAAGCCGCTCACATTTTCGCTCTTACGGCACGACTGAAGTCAAGATTGTTCACTTGACAAAAGTAGTGTTGGAGGTGGATTGTGATTAGTCCGCCTCCTCCCAAATCGCAACCCAATCCACGATGGCGGGCACCGGAGAGAAAGAGAATGACGATAGCCGCCGGATTTCCTTGTAGCGACGGGATTGTGCTCTGTGCAGACACACAAGAAACCTACGGTAATTTACTGAAGATAATCACATGCGACATCTCGACCGCTGTGCTGCTTCGGTATTAATGTCTTATCCTGACCTAGAGTTAAGCGATGAACAACTGAAGCATCGCGTAGAAGGTTTCATGACTCTCGCCCAAAATTTGCGAAAGGAACAAAAGGAAGAGCGGCAGAAGTTTGAGGAATTTACAAAGAAGCATCGGCGGAACAGCTAGGCGGTGAGCTTTTCAAAAGTGAGCACCGGGGCGGTAACCATATGACGCAGAGTGTCGAGAAACAAATTGGCATTCTTCCGGCGGTTGAATCGGAAGGTCATTTCGTCGAGATACGCCGCGAGATGCTTTGCCGAGATGCGATGCCACGTTCCAATGATCCCGCGCTTGAGAAGAGAGAAGGCATTCTCGACCGTGTTCGTATGAATGTCGCCGTCAACATAGACCTTCGATTTGTGCTTGATCGTCTTGTGCCGATCCGCCAGTGCGAGGCTCTTCATCGCCGTGGGGTAGGCATTGAATTCATCGGTCATAATTACGTCCACGTCCGCGCTGACATTCTCACGGATAAACTTTGCCAGCGTGCCGGACTTGGCATCTTCGGCATGAAAGAAACGGAGATCGCCACCGCGTTGGCGGATGCCGATAACGATTTGTTTGGTGCTCTTGCCGAAACCGGCTTTGCGTTGATGGCCGCGCTGGATTCCGCCAACGTAGGTTTCGTCTACTTCGACGGTTCCGTTCAGCATAGGCTGATCTACTTCCTTCATGGCGGCACGAATGCGATGGCAGAGGTACCAAGCGGTCTTGTAGCTGACTCCCAGCGTCCGCTTAATCTGATTTGCAGACATTCCCTTGCGTGCTTCACAGAGCAGCAGAGTGGCAAGGAACCACTTCTGAAGTGGCAGGTGCGAGTCGTTGAAAATTGTCGAAGCAGTCACGGTAAATTGATAATCACAGTCTTTGCAGTAGAAGAGTTGCTTCGCGGTTGCCAGTTCCACAACGGGCATATGGCAGCGCGGGCACTCGGGGCCATTCGGCCAACGCAAGCGCACCAGCAGTTCGCGGCATCGGTCATCGGTGTCGAACAGATTTATAACGTCAACTAGAGTCACAGGGATTCTCCTATGGACGCGAAGCAGAAACGAGAAGCACTAAAGCGGGTACCAACTAGGAAATTGCTGGCAAGCATCAAGAGGGATTTGCGGGTTGCGATGCGGCCGACTGCATCAGCCGCTAAACCTAAGAGGAAGTAGCTTTTAACCAGCATGGATACATTGTGAGGCTGGAATGTACTTTTGTCAAGTAAATAATCATGACTGAAGTCGTGCCCTCCCACTTTTACTGGGAGCATCCCGACCGACTGCGGTGTCTGCCCCTATGGAGCCGTGAAACGTCCCATTGGAGTTTCCGTGTTGGCGGTGCTGTTCCTGGCAGTCGCTGCAGTCGAACTCTATTGCGGCGTTGTGGGAGTCCTCGATACCGGATTTGGCTTTCCGCGCCCTCAAATTGATGGCTTCTTATTCCTGGTCCTCGCGTTCTTGTCGGCGGCGCTTGGAATGGGCTTGTGGACTCTGGAAGAGGACGCTCGCCGGGTGGGGATCGCCTTCTTTGCAGTCGTGTTCACGATCGGGCTGACGGGGGCGCTCGCGGACGTTGTCGATGAGGCGCTGACCGCGTCGGACGTGGCGTGGGCGAGCGTGTTTTTTGTCGTTAATGGGTCGGCTCTGGCGTATCTGATGCGGCCGGGCGTCAGAGGGGCGTTTGATCAGCTGGCGTTGATTCGGTTGGGGGATTGATGTCGTCAGCCCCTGAAGGGCCATTGAAAGTGCGCCTTTTTCGGCATCGCTGAAGCGATGCCCTGATACGAACCTGGTTTCCAGCCTGGGATGAGTTGGTGGTGGAACGTGGTCGTCCCTCCGGGACTTGAATCGTCATTCGACCGTATCCCGCGCTGAAGGGCAGGGCTAAGCTGGGCCGCCCCCTTCGGGGCTGATCTCAGCAATCGCCGCAGACGGTGAAAAACTCCATTTGCCGAGGAAGAGCAACTAACCGAGCCTGAAGCCAGCACCCATTCAAAAAGTCTTACGCGGCCCTGAAGGGCCGCTCTTCCACGGTAGTGCCGATTTTTGTGAGTCTTTCAGCAGTCTGTCTAGCCGGTAAGATGTCTAGACGTTTCGCTCATAACAACGCAAGGGGCCTGCATGGGGGAGATTTGTATCCGTCCAGCGGTGCGCGCGGACCTGGCGCGGCTGACGGAAGTCTACAACTACTACGTGGTGAATACTCCGGTGACGTTCGACGTCGAGCCTTACACGGTCGAGTGGCGGGAGGGGTGGTTCGAGCAGTTTGGGACTGCGAGCCGGTATCGTCTGCTGGTCGCCGAGGGGGACGCGGGCGTGGTGGGATATGCCGGCACGATGAGCTGGCGCCCGAAGGCGGCTTATGAGACGACCGTGGAGACGACGGTATATTTAGCGCCGGAGGCGGCCGGGAGGGGAATTGGGAGGCGTCTGTATGCGGCGCTGTTTGAGGCGTTGCGGGGAGAGGATGTTCATCGTTATGTGGCGGGATACACGATGCCGAATCCGGCTTCGGCGGCGCTGCATGCGCAATTGGGGTTCAGAGCGGTCGGTGTGTTTTCGGAGGTGGGCCGGAAGTTTGGGAAGTATTGGGATGTATGCTGGATGGAGCGGCCGGAGTGAGATTTCAACCAAGGACGAAGGTCGCTATGTCCCATACTTCTAGAGACTGCGAGACGTGCGCCCGTCAATTTTTGGTGGACCGGGCAAGGTTTGAACTTGCACTCTCGGACAAATTACTGCGATCTCTCTACTTATTCCGATGTGCTCCGTTACACTACCGGCCCCACCGTCAGCAGCGCGACAGGATATTCCCAAAGCGTTGCCAACTCTTTATCCAGAATAATTCGAAGCGGCGGGCGCGCCCAGTAACGTTTGATATTCCCCTTTGAGGCCGCTGAAAAAGTCGGCTTGAGCTATGGGGTGCGTTCGGACAGGCTCAATGCATCGCTTCGATGGCGGGTTGCACCCAGGAGAACAGGAAGCGTCCGATACCGGGGAACTGCGAAGCCAAGACAGTCAGCAAGGGCAGCGCGCCATAGGAGATCACGCGGAAGTAGAAAGCGCGGTCGAGCTTGCCGGGTTCGGTGTCGGAGAGGCGGCTCAGGATGGCGTCTTTGTCCATCTGGGCGAAGGCGATGATTACGGGGACGCCGAGAGCGACGAAGATCAGAGTCAACGCCCATCCGATGGTGCGATGCGACAGAAATGGATAGGAGCGGACGGAAGCTACGCACAGGATGAAGCCCACGGCTACGAAGGAAAGAAGATTGCGGAGCTGCACTCCGACGTAACGCATGAAAGCGACAAAGCGCAGGGCAACGAATTCTTCGGCGACGATGTACGACTCGTTGCCGGCGGGCGGGTCAGCGCACGTCAGGTAGCGAACGCCGTCGTCGCTCTTGCTGGAGCCTTTGCTGTCGCCAGCGAGGCTCTCACTGGCACCGGTCTTTTCCCAATGCGGGATGAGGAATTCACTCGTGATGCGATCTGCAATGAAGCTCATCTTTTCCTGACACCACTTGTTGTCTTCGCTGAGGTCAAGGTATCCAGCAGCCTCGTTCTGCAAGAGCTTGGACGCTTGCTCTTCGAGGTCCTCCAGCAGGTAGGGCAAGTCCTTCTTCAGATCCGGGGGCAAAGGCGATCCCTTCCGATCGCATTGCAGTTTGCGCAGGCATTCCAAAGCGCGAGACTGCAGCGCGAAGGTACGCCGTGTACCGCCCGAGTGCCAAAGCGGCGTCCAGGAATAGAACTTCTTTGGCAGGCGGTCGAAGGCGTGACGAAGAGGCTGCCGCTCGATGCGGCGCAAAACCTTCAGCAGTCCTGCCCAAGCCACTACAAAGCGCACCAGCGTGCCGATCAGGAACGCAGTGGCTAGAAGAAGGTAGACGACATAGAGGGCATCGAAGAGTTTCCTGTGCCGAAATAAGAAGGGCTCGACCCCAGCGATGTGGGAAAAGGGGCGCGAGAACACGAGGGCTGCGAGCACGACAACCAGGACGAGCCAGGAGTATTTGGAGAAAAACAAGTCTTTGAAATAGCCGTCGAGACTCTGTTCCAGATCACCGCAGGCGGATTTGTATCGATTGTCGAGGGAAGGAAGGGAAATAGTCTGGCGGCGAGTTTCCCAGAGGTGAACGCGGCGCAGATTCGTCAGCGACCACAGATAGAAGGCGAGGAAGAGCAGCAGGTGCGGGAGGAGAGGAGATGTCCCGTTGGAAAGATCAAGAGATCGGTAGAGGAAGAGATCAGAATCGGTGCCATGGCGGGCGGTGAGGTTAACCCAGGCCGAGTAGTAGCAGATGGCGATTCCCCAGGAGATGGCAAGGGCGAACCCTTCCTTGTGAATGAAGACCTGGTTGACAGTCGAAAGCCACACGGCTTCGACGAGGCTACCGGCCACAACGACGAAACCCAGGATCGAGTACCAGACGTACCAGTGGGGAATGGAAGCATGCCGCAAGCCCAGGAGCGTGATCCGCCAAATCGGAAAGAAGACGATGAAGTCCAGGATGGCGAGGATCAGTAAGGAAGTTGCCAGCAAATAGGCCTTTTGGACGCGATCAGGGCTGTCCTTGCAGAGATGGAAAAACTCGATCGCCCATCCCATGAAGCCAACCTTTTCCTTCGAACCGAAACAGGTCAGAACAATCTGGGCAGAGGACAAGCTCAGCAGCAGTGCCGAAAGCAAGAGGTAGCCGCCAGAGGGAAGGTCGGGGTGGAAGCGAGCCTCTGTCCAGCGGGGGACGAACGGAAGGGGCTTACCCTCTGCCGAGGCACGGTCCAGCAAGTGAACCGGCTGGAAGCCGTTACGGGAAACCACAGTCAGCCAAAGGAGAGGTTCGCGGAGCCTAAGCGCCGCGTCCTGCGGCTCAGCGTCCTGCCGCGCAGTGTCCTGTGGCGCGTAGTCGCGCATCCGTTCGGTCTGGCCGATCAATGCGAGAAATCCGTTGTAAGTGGCTTCGGCATTGCGATTGGGAAAATTGCGCAGGCGACGTTTGTCACCTTGTTTGTCGCCTTGCCACGACTGGATCGCGGTGGACAGCGGGTAGTCGGTGACGGCGAGCGATCCCTGGAGCGAAAGGTTGTCAACGGCGCGGATAAAGAGAAGGTCGGAATCGAGAACGAAGAGACGGACGTCGGGACTGAATTCCTGAAGAAAGCGGAGCACGAAGAGAGTGTCCAACACGTCGCTGGCGAGGACACCCACCATTTTGATCTTGCGGCGATGAATGGTCTCGGAAATGGAGAGCATAATCGCTTCCTGGGACAGAGGGAGTTGTTGCCCGGAAAACGAGGGAATGTCGTCTTCTCGACCGGCGGAGGACCGGAGGTCCAACGTGAGCCCTGAGGCGGGAGGACTCTGGGGGTGGGTTGCCCCGGCGGAAATACGCTGCGGGTCGGGATAGGCAGATCGAAGACGATAGATCTCGCGGGGAAAGTTGAGGCGCAGAGTGCAGGCGCGCAGGCTGCTCTTCTGATTTCCGGTATCGTAGCGACACAGTTGTTCTGGCGGCGGGTTTGAGGCAGCGTCTTTTGCGCGATCATTGCCCGTGGAATCGCCGGCATTGTTTTTCGAGACGTCATCCGTCACACCATCGGGAGTAAATTCGCCGCTGCCATAGGCGGTTTGCGATTCCGAGACGATGGCCACGTCGGTGGCGGGAATTTTCAGAAACTGATCCGAGTATTCGAGAAGGCGTTCGAGGGCGGCATCGTCGTCGTGGAGGACACTGTGCGCTGTTCCGGCGCCTCCCACCGCGTTTCCGAGAGCCTGCAGAAGGTTATGATCGGTGGCGGAACTGGGAATAATTTCAAAGCAGCAGGCAGCCTCGCTATGGATCCAGCGCTTAAGGGCCTCGGCAAGGAGAGGAATCGAACCGGAGAATCCAGGCCCAAGAATCTTGATCTCGGAGGTCAAGCTCTGGCCGGCCGTTTTTTGCACTTGGCGCAAATAGGTAATCGCGTTTTCGAGTTGAGGGAGGTTGACGCCGCGCGTGGGGGTCTCGCCGACCAGGAAGACGAAGAGCGCCTTGGGGTTCTTGGACTCTCGAGAGCGGAAGATCTGGAGACCCGGTTGGTTCATGCGAAGTCGCCGGAGCAGGCGTTCGTTGTCATTTTTGACAGCGCCCTCGGAGGAGGAGGCATCCGTTACAGACCAGGGAAGCCAGAACTGGTCGATGACGTATTGGGCGTCGAGGGCGGCGTCCTGGATAGCATCGATGCGGCGGTCGAAGTCGAGAGCGAGGTGGGAGTTGACAGGGTCAGGGAGCGTGACGATGACGGTGGTGATGGTGGTGTGGGGCGGCTCTGCATCATTGAGATTAGTCAGGCACCAGCGGCCGAGGCTGTCGTGGTCGTCGGGAGACGCATCGCGGATTTTGGTAGGGTCGAGCGTGTCGCTGGAATTGGCGATGACCGGCAACTTTTTTGACACGGGATGGCTGAGATCAAGGGCGACGAGGGGAGAGCGCTCCTCGGGAGTATGCCGAGCGCGTACGAAGCGGCAGGATGCAACCCAGGGGCCGAGGTCAGCGCGGGGCAGGCAGGGAGTGAAATCTTTGCAAAGGTTACTGGGCGCGGGTTTCGAGGGCGGCGAAGCGGCAGGTTTTTCGGCAGCCGAGCCCGAGCTGGCGGGAGAGGCGGGACTAACCTGCATCACTTGTTGCAGCAAGCCCGCAGAAGGAGTTCCGCCGAATTGCGAAAACGCGGATGCGATGATCAGCAGGGCGACGACCGGAACAATTCCTCGTGGCATGGCGACCAAATTCCTCACGGTCCGGTGAGCAGGGGATAGCCCAAGGACTCGAACGTCAAAATGTAGGGAAGAATTGTGGCCCGAAAGTGGCTGAAGTATACGCCAAGGCGCGGGCATAAGTCCACGAAAAGGAATGATGCCGAATGTGTGACAATTCGTCCTCGCGCCCATTCCGCGCCTGGGCACACAGCTCGGACACCAGCACTAGCGGAGATCGCGCTGGCTTCTTTTGGGGAGACGGCGGAGTGCGGAGTAAGGAGGATTGCGGGTGGTTGTGTTGCTCATGGGGGTGTCGGGGGCGGGGAAGACGACAGTGGGGAAACTGCTCGCGTCGCAACTGAAGTGGGAGTTTGCGGACGGGGATGACTATCATCCGGCGGCGAATGTGGAGAAGATGCGCAATGGGATTCCGCTCACGGATGCAGATCGGGAGCCGTGGCTGGACAGGCTGCGAGATTTGATCGTCGAGTGGGTTGCGTCAGGGAAGAGTGCGGTGTTGGCTTGCTCGGCATTGAAGAGGGCGTATCGTGACAAGTTGGTCGTGGGACCCGAGGTTCGGGTGGTGTATCTGAAGGCGGATCGGGAGTTGCTCCGGGAGCGGTTGCTGGGGCGGACCGTACATTACATGAAAGAGAAGATGCTGGAGAGTCAGATCGCAACGCTAGAAGAGCCGGAGGATGCGGTCGTGGTGGATGCTCACGGATCTTCAGAGGAGATTGTTCGCGAGATTCGGCGGAGATTGGAGTAGGACCTCGCTGAGGGCTCGCGAAGGACGTAAAAGAAGAGCTTGAACCACAGAGGACACGGAGGGCACGGAGATCGCACAGGCGTTTACAGGCGCGGATGGTATGGAAGGGGTGGTGGTGCAGCGGATGACGTGGCGGCTAGTGCCGTTTCTCTTTCTCTTGTACATCGTGGCGTACCTGGACCGTATCAACGTGGGGTTTGCGGCGCTGCAGATGCAGCAACAGCTCGCGTTCACGGATGCAGTGTATGGGCTGGGTGCGGGAATGTTCTTTGCAGGGTATTTCTGTTTTCAGGTGCCCAGCAATCTCGTATTGGAGCGAGTGGGGGCGCGACGGTGGATTGGGTTGCTGATGATGGTCTGGGGAATGATCTCGGCGTCGATGGTATTGGTCAGCGGGCCGCGCAGTTTTTATGCTTTGCGATTTCTGCTGGGAGCGGCGGAGGCGGGATTCTTTCCGGGCGTCATCTTTTATTTGAAGAACTGGTTTCCAGCGCGGGCACGGGCTCGCACAGTAGCGCGTTTCATGACGGCGGCGCCTTTATCGGGTGTGCTGGGTGGTCCGATCTCAGGGGCGCTTCTGGGGTTGCATCTGAAGGCAGGGTTGGCGGGATGGCAATGGATGTTTCTGATGGAGGGGATTCCGGCGGTGCTGCTGGGCGCGGTGGTGCTCGTGTATCTGGTAGACCGTCCGGCGGAGGCGCAGTGGCTTTCGGGGGAGGAGCGCGACTGGCTGCTCGGTGCGCTCCGGCGAGAGAGGGATGAAGTCCCGCCGAGCCTCCGGACGTTCAGCGCTTTGCGAAGCGGTCGAATCTGGATGCTGGCGCTGGTGTACTTCGGGCTGAACACGGTCTCCTATGGCGTGAGTTTGTGGTTGCCGAAGATGATCAAGAGCTTGTCGGGAGTGAACAATTTTACGGTGGGAGTGCTGTCGGCGATTCCGTATGTGGCGGCGGCACTGGCGATGGTGGCGATGGGTCTGCACTCGGACCGGTCAGGCGAGAGGCGGTGGCACACGGCGGCACCCGCGTTTGCTGGCGCAATGGCGCTGAGCGCGGCGGCGTATTCGACTTCAGTGGGGCCGGCGATTCTCTTGATCAGCGTCGCCGTGCTCGGAGTGTTCTCAATGATGGGGCCGTTTTGGGCGATGCCGACGAGCCTCCTGTCAGGGACAGCGGCGGCGGCCGGGATCGCGGTGATCAATTCGATCGGGAATCTCGGGGGATTTGTTGGGCCTTACGTCATCGGGCTGGTGCGGACTTCGACCGGGCAATTCAAGGGCGGGCTGCTGCTGGTGAGTGGGGCGCTGGCGGTGAGCGGAGCGGTGGTGCTGAGGGTAAGGCCGGGCGCCGACGGAGCGTAGGCGACGCGGAGGCCACCGGTTGGGTTTCGTCCTTTGTTACGGATTGGTTAAAATAACAGATTCCGCTTTCCCGTCTTGGAGGCGTTGTAAGCCAAGAGAGCTGCTTGTCCCAGACCAACCTAAATCACGGTCGCACACGCCCGGTCGCACCAGTGTACTGGCGGGTGGAAGGGAGTCTGCTGGAGCTGACGACCGTCCGGCCCATTGCGTTCTTTTCCTGGAACAGCCAGACGTATGTTTCGCGCGCGATGCGGCGGGGGCTGGTGCTGTTGATGGCGCTGCTGCGTCCGTTTCTGTATGCGGCGAACCGGAAGGCGGCGACGCGGATTGTGCATGCGGTGTTGCGCGGGATCACCCGCGACCGGCTCGATCTCCTTGGGGAAGAAGAGTTTCAATACAAACTGAAGCCGCTGCTCAAGGAAGAGGGAGTGAAAAAGCTGAAGGCGCTGCAGGATTCGAGTGCCGAGGTGGTGCTGGTGAGCCAGGGGCTGGAGCAGGTGATGCGTCCGTTGGCGCGGCATTTGGGAGTACGGTGGATCATCGCCAACCGGCTGGAGTTTCGCGATGGCGTGGCGACCGGGAGGTTGCTGAGTCCGGTGATCCGTCCGCGAGGATTGTTTGCGCGGATTCGCGAGGCGGGGCCCGACGGACAACAGAGCACCGCGCGCTGGGTACGAGCTCTCGGACTGCGCGGATTGAAGGCGCTGGCAGCGGCGATTGTGCCGGCAGAGCGGGAATCACCGGTGCGGGCGCGGCCGATCGTTTATTTTGACGAGCCGCGGCACTCGGGACCGCTTTCGGTGCGTAAGGCGCTGAGCGGGAAACGCGTGCTGTTGATTGGCGTCACAGGATTTATTGGCAAGGTGTGGCTGGCGAACACGCTGCTGGAGCTGCCGGAAATCGGAAAGCTGTATTTGTTGATTCGGCGCCAGAAGTCGAACCCGGCGCAGATGCGATTCGAGAAGATGATCGAAGAGTCGCCAGTGTTCGATCCGTTGTTTGAGCGGTACGGCGACCGGCTGGGCGCGTATCTTGCGGAGAGAATCGAAGTGGTCGAGGGCGATGTTTCGCAGCCGGGGCTGGGGCTGGAGCCATCCGTGGCGGCGCGGTTGCAGAAGGATCTGGATCTCATCATCAACAGCTCAGGGCTGACGGATTTTAATCCCGACTTGCGGGATGCGCTGGCGGTGAACGTGGACTCGACGTATCACCTGATCGAATTCATTCGGGGATCCGTGCACGCGGCGTTGCTGCATCTTTCTACCTGCTACGTGGCGGGACAGCGCGATGGACGGGTCAGCGAGCGTGTGCGTCCGAATTACACGCCGGCAGGAGCCGCGGGTTATGACGCTGAGAGAGAGTGGTATGCGCTGCACGAGCTGGTGGAATCGGCGGAGGCGCGAGCCGAAGGGCCGGAGGTTACCGAGGAACTGAAGAAGCAGGCGCTGGGGAAAGAACACGCGGCCAAGGATCTGCATGGGGCGGCGCTGGAGAATCAGATTCGGAAGAATCGAATCCGGTGGTTGAAGACTTATCTGACGGAAGCGGGGATCAATCGGGCGCGCGAACTGGGTTGGCCGAATACTTACACCTTCAGTAAGAGCCTGGCGGAGTCGCTGATCGCAAAGTATGGATCGGAGTTGCCGATCGCGATCGTGCGGCCGGCAATTGTCGAGACTTCTGTCTATAAACCGTTTCGGGGATGGAATGAGGGGATTAATACGTCGGCGTCACTCTCGTATCTGCTGGGGACTTCGTTCCGGCAGCTGCCGTCGAATGAGCGGAAGCGGCTGGACATTATTCCGGTGGACGCGGTGTGCGCGGGGATGACCCTGATCGCGGCCGCGCTGGTGGAACGGCGTCACGACCCGTTATATCAGCTGGCGACTTCGGTCACGAATCCGTGCGACATGGGGCGCTGCATCGAGTTGACTTCTCTGGGACATCGCAAGCACTACCGGGCGCAGGAAGGACTGGAATATTGGCTACGATTGAGGATGGATGCGATTCCAGTTTCGAAAACGCGTTACAGGCGGATGTCGGCGCCGGCGCAGAAGATGATTATCAAGTCCATTCAGGCGATCATGTCGCCGCTGCCGATGAAGAAGCCGCTCGCGAAAGCGGAGCGCAGTCTGGAACGGGTGGAGAAGCTGATTGAGTTGTTTGAGCCATTTATATTGCAGAACGAGCATGACTTTGTGGCCGACAATGTCGAGAAGCTGGCGTACGCGCTAGTGCCGGAGGAACGCGCGGTTTTCGGATATGACGCGGCAGCCGTGGATTGGTGGGAATACTGGATCGAGATTCACATTCCGGCGCTGCGGCGATGGACTTATCCGTTGATTGAGGGACGACCGCTGGAGGCGCGTCCGCCGCGGAGTTTGCAGATGTGGGCGGAGAAGCGGGAAGCGGTGAAGACGGGGACGGGCGGTGTGGCGTGGGAGCTGAGGACCTCAGGGGCTAAAGCCCCGATCAATTAAGTGGTTCTATCGCAGCGCTGAAGCGCCGCGCCACCCAAAACCGCGATCTTGCCGACGCATCCAAAGCCGCATGGTGCTGCGCGGGCGAGTCGCCCGTGCGACAGCCGGCGAGGCGCCAGCGCTACAGTCTAGAGGAATTTTGAGTTCTAGATGGCTATATTTCTAACCGGAGCTACCGGGTACATCGGAGCGCATGTTGCTGCCAATCTGCTGCAGCAGCATGAGTCGACGCTGAACCTGTTGGTGCGGGGACGCGATCCGCATGATGCCGAAGTGCGGCTGTGGAATGCGCTTCAGCTGCACATGCCGTTTGCGAAGTACTACGAATACCTCCAGGCGAAGATCCGGATCTTCCTTGGAGACCTCACTGATCCGCGGTTCGGGGTGGATCAGGATAGCTACGACCGGCTGGTCCACACCACGGATTCAGTGATTCACTGTGCCGCTTCGCTGAACCGAAAATCGGAAAAGAGTTGCCTGAACGTCAATCTGCGGGGGACGCTGGAAGTAGCCCAGCTGGCGCGGCGTTCGCACTACTATCACGGGTTGCAGCGGTTTTCGAACGTCAGCACGGTGGCGGTGGCCGGGAAGAGAAACCATGAGATTGTCACTGAAGATCGTTCGATTGAGTGGGAGCGGTCGGATTACGATCCGTATGCGCGCACCAAGAAATTCTGCGAGCACATGGTGCGCGAATTGCTGCCGGATGTGCCGCTGACGATTTTTCGGCCGAGCATTGTGCTGGGGGACAGCCGGTATCCGGAGACGACACAGTTCGACATGGTGCGGTCGTTTGTGTTTCTGGCGGGGTTGCCGGTACTGCCGTTTCGTCCGGATGACAAGATTGATATTGTGAACGTGGACTTTGTCGCGGATGCGATTTCAGCGTTACACATGAAGGCCAACCCGCTGCACGATACCTATCATCTTTCTTCGGGAAACGGGTCGCAGAGTTTTCGCGAACTGACTACTGCTCTGGCCGCGGCGCAATCGAAGCGCGCGCCGATGTTTATGCCGATCCTGGAAGGACCTTTCAATGCGACCGTGAATATGCTGGCGAACCGCAAAGGCACGATTGGGCACGGGGCGGCGCTGATGAAGGTGTTCCTGCCGTATCTGATGTGGAATACGGTGTTCGACAACACGCGCGTGACGACAGAACTGGGGCGCAAGCCGGCGCCGTTTTCGCAATACAGCTTTCCGCTGCTGAAATTCAGCCGTGAGCATGACTTCAGTTATCCGTATCGGCCATGGCCCGAGGGCGCAGGAGGAGCGGCGGCATGATGGATCTTTTTCTCGAAGCGTGGGTCTCGAGCATCATCGAAGGAAAGAAGGTGCAGTGGATACTCGGCAAGGGGCAGTCATGGCAGCCGGGAGAGAAGCTGAAGCTGCTGTTTGCAGGCTACAACGGCACTCGCAACACGGGATCCGATGTGCGCGTGGAAGAGATGCTGCGGCAGGTGCGGCGCATTCTGGGGCCGGAGAACGTCGACCTCAGTATGATGACGTTCAACTTCGACCGGTCGCGAGGGTATTTCGAAGGTACATCGCAAGTGCGGCTGCCGGATATTTTTCCGCCGTTTCTGTCGAATGAAGTTCCCAAGCATCACGGTGTGGTGGCGTGTGAAGGTTCAATGTTCAAGTCGAAGTTCGCTAATGCGCTGGCCACGATGATGATCGGATCTTTGGGGATCGCGGCGGCGGAGAACAAGCTATCCGTCGGGTATGGCGCCGAGGCGGGGCAAATGGATCCGCTGGTCGCAAAGATGTGCGGGCGCTACTGCCGGAATTCTCTTGTCATCACGCGCAATGAAGAGTCGCGGAAAATTCTACGCGAGCTGGGTGTGCCGACTGAGTTAGGAACCGATACGGCCTGGACGTTTGAGCCGCTGGGCACCGAGTACGGGCAGAAAGCGCTGCGCGATGTGGGTTGGGATGGAAAGATGCCGGTGCTGGTGGTGTGTCCGATCAATCCGTTTGAGTGGCCGGTGAAGGCGTCGGTGGCGAAGGCGGCGCTGCATAGCTTGACCGGGGCTTATAAGTCGAGCCATTACCGCGGGCCGTACTTCCATAACACGGGACCGGAATCAGATCGAGCTTACGAACATTACTTGTCGTCGATTGCGACGGCAGTAGCGGCGTTTCGTCAGAAGACGAATGTCTTTGTGATTATGGTGGCGACGGAACGGTTGGACGCTCGTCCGTGCAAGCAGATCTCGGAGAAGCTCGGGGGGGCGCCGGTTTTGACGTCGGAAGATTACAACATGTATCAGCTGGTCAGTATTCTGCGGGCTTGCCACTTGATGGTGTCGTCTCGCTATCACGGGATTGTGACGTCGATGCCGGCGCTGGTGCCGTCGGCGGGGATCACCATGGACGAGCGCATTCGCAACCTGATGAATGAGCGCGGGCATCGGGAGTTGCTGATGAACGTGGACGATCCAGATCTTGCGGAGAGGACGCTGGCGGCACTGGAAATTCTGGATCACGAGAGGGAGCGGATTGTGGATGGGATTGCTCGGACGGTCGTGCGCAATTTGAAGTTGATGGCGCGCATGGGAGTGTACTTCGAGGAAGAGGTGCAGCGGAGGTATCCGGAATTCCCGACGCGGCGGGGGGAGTGGTCGTGGGAGGATTATTTGCCGCCGATGGGGGCGGGATTGCGGGAGTTGGTGGGCGCGTACTCGTAGAGCGCGCATGGTCGAAAGCGCAGGGAGAATTCCTTGCAGCCGCAGTCGCGCACGGGAAGGGTTAGGGGTCCTTCGACTCCGCAGCTGATTCGCTTCGCGAATCAACTGCTCCGCTCAGGATGACAGTTCATAGATAATGACATTTCTCGAGCAAATTTTCGCGAGTCTGGAGAAGAGTGGGGACAATGTAGTTCTCCAGGAACTGCGCGATGGGCGGTTGCTGCCGGTTACGGCTCGGCAGTTGCATGACCAGGTGCTGGTGGGGCGCGCTTACTTGCGGCGGCTACGGCTCAAGAAGGGCGACCGGTGCGCTCTTTTGGGGCACAACTCGATTCAGTGGGTCGCAATGGACTTGGCCATCATGGCCGAGGGGCTGAGGGTGGTTCCGTTGTATGCGCGGCAGGCGGCTAGCGAACTGGTGGCAATGATGAAGGATTGTTCGCCGTCGCTGATCTGTTGTGGCGATCAGATGCTAGTGGACGCGATTGTACAGGAGTGGCCGGAAGCGCCGCCGCATTTTTCCATGAGTAAAGTGTTCACGGCATCGCGGGCGCCGCTTTCCGACACCTCGGTGGCCATCGAAAAAGACGATGTGGTCACGATCATCTACACGTCGGGAACGTCCGGTGAGGCGAAGGGTGTGATGCTGAATGCCGGGAACATCACGCACATGACCGGATGCACCTCAGGGCGGCTGGATCAACTGATGAAGCAGCGCGTGGGGCAGGACTCGGTATTCCACTATCTGCCGTTTTGTTTTGCGGGATCGTGGATCATGCTACTGACATGCCTTTTGCGCGGCAGCCGGCTCACGCTGAATACCGATCTGGGCAAGCTGGCTTCGGATATGCGCGGGGCGGCGCCGGATTATTTCCTGAACGTTCCAGCACTGCTGGAGCGGATGCGCAAGGCGGTGGATGAGCAACTGTGGCAAGCGGGCGGATTTCCATTGAAGGTTTACACCAAGGCGAAAGGCGCCTGGGCTCGGCAGCAGGAAGGGAAATCGCGCGCGGGAGACGGTTTCTGGCTGGGCACGGCTCGCAAGCTGGTGTTTCCGACGATTCGCAAGAAGATGATTGGTAGCAAGCTTCGCGCTTTGATTTGTGGGTCAGCGCCGCTGAGCACGGAGACACAGCTTTACTACTCAATGCTGGGGATTCCGGTGCTGCAGGTGTATGGGCTGACAGAGACGACGGCGATCTGCACGATGGACGATCCGGACGGGAATGTTGTGCCGGGGCGCGTGGGGCCGGCGATTGCGGGCGTCGAGATGAGGCTCGGGGACAATGAAGAGGTCCTGGCGCGGGGGCCAAATATTTTTCCGGGGTACTGGGATCGTCCCGAGGAGACGGCGATGGCGCTGCGGGGCGGATGGTTTCATACCGGCGATCAGGGCGAGGTTGATGCAGCGGGCAACTGGAAGATCGTTGGGCGGATCAAGAGCCTCATCATTCTGGGTTCTGGGCACAACATTGCGCCGGAACCGATCGAGGACAAGATTCTGCAAAACCTGCCGGGTGCGAGTCAGGTCGTGCTGGTGGGAAACGCGCGGGGATATCTGGCGGCGCTGGTTACCGGGAAAGTGAATGGCGAGAAGGTGCAGGGGGCGCTGGATATGGTGAATCCCGAGCTGCCGCATTACAAGCAGGTGCGGGCCTTTCATATTGCGGGCGATCCGTTCACAATTGAGAGCGGGTTGCTGACGGCGAATGGAAAGCTGAAGCGGGATCTGATTGCCGAGCGATTCCAGAGCGAGATTGACGGGATGTATCGGGCGGTGAAGACGGCATGAACGAATTCAAGGGGCAGGCGATCTCGTGGCAGGTTGTCAACGGCGCAATCGAGTTGGCGCTGCATCGCGAGCCGTGCAACGAGATTGGCTCAGGGACGCTTGAGGAGTTAGAAACGTTGGCCGCGACGTTGCCGGAGTTGGCACGCGAGGCGCACGCGCTGATCGTTCATTCGACCATGAAAGCGGGCTTCTCGGCTGGAGCGGACCTGCGGGAGTTGTATGAGAGTTCGCGGGGGATGGAGAAGTGTGAAGCGGTGCGCGGGGTGCGGGAATTTCTGCGGCGCATCCATGGAGTGATGAATACGCTGGATGCAGCGCCGCTGACGACTATTGCAGCCGTTCATGGCGTGACGTTTGGCGGCGGGTTCGAGTTGGCGCTGGTCTGCGACATTATTATTGCGGATCGGATGGCGCGCTTTTGCTTTCCGGAGCTACGGCTGGGATTGATTCCGGGATTCGGCGGGATCCCCCGTCTGAAGCGGGATTTGGGGAATGCGGTGGTGCGGGACCTTCTTTTGACGGGGCGCAGTTTTAACGTGATGAAGGCGCAGCAGATCGGGCTGGTCAGCCAGATCGCGGCGGAGGGCGAAGCGTTGAGGTTAGCGCGAGCCACGGCCGCGCAGGTGGGCAAGTTCGATCGGCGGACGTCAATTGCGGCCAAGGAGTTCGTGAAGCCGATCCCGTATGAAGGGTTGAAGCGGGAGATCGAGATTTTCTGCGAGCTGTTTACGCAGCCGGCGGTGGAAGAGGGGTTGCGAAAGTTTGTGGAGAATGAAGGGGCGCAGCCGTATCTACCATGATTGTGCAGTTTGTACTTTGCAAGCCTCCGTGGAGATGCGCTGGGCTGAGCTGGGTCGTCCCTGGGGGGCTGGATTCGAGGACAATTTCATGGTGCGGTGTCCGTCAAGATATTCTTTTGCATAAGATGTCCGCGTTCAACGTTATGCCTACTACTGATAACACTCTCGACGAGATTTTGAGTTTGGCGGCAGCGCACTTCAAGGTGCCGCGTGAAAAGCTGACACCGGACGGCGACTTTTTCAAGACGCTCGGCATTGACAGCTTGCAGGCACTTGATCTGCTGACGCGGCTCGAACATCATTTCCGCATTGAGTTGCCGGACTATGAGTTGCAAGGCGTGTCGGATTTTCGGACGTTGGCGCAGCGGATTCAGGCGCGGTTGTAAACTCTACCATGCGGCCGTTGCCGAGAGAGACGCGGCCAGCGGCGTTTCTACGGGAGTTCCCCTCGTTACAATTTGATAAACTCCTATGTCTCTCTGTGCCTTCTGTGTCTCGGTGATGAGACGAACCTTAAATGCTTGATCTCCGTCAATATGCCAGCCTGGGCGCGGCGCTGCGGGATGCGCTTGAGCGCTGGCCCAACGAAACCTGCTTGATCGAAGCGGATCGCGACCGCGAAAAGGTGCGCCTTACCTACTCTGATTTCAAGGAAATGGCGCGTCCGCTTTGTCGCGCTCTGCAGGACGCTGACTTCAAGGCCGGGGATCGCGCGGCGATTATCATGACGAATCAGTCGAAGTGGCTGATTTCCGCGTATTCGATTTTCTTCTGCGGCGGTGTGCTGGTTCCCCTCGATTACAAGCTGACTGCAGCGGAGCATTTGCAATTGCTGGCGCATTCGAAGGCGCGGTTTCTGGTGGTTGAATACTACTTGTGGCGGGCGATCACGCAGACGCCGGAGTTTTCCAAGCTGGTGTCGGAAATCGTGCTCGTGACGGAAGCGCCGGTGGGCGCGGATTTGCGAGGCGCCTACCGGTGGGAGGAGTTCCGGCGCAAGGGGGAGCCGCAGTTTGTTCCCCGCGAGCGGGAGGATACGGCTTGCATCGTGTATTCGTCGGGCACAGGCGGGCATCCGAAAGGGTGCGTGCTGACGCACGACAATTATCTGGAGAACTGCAGATCGCTCACGCAGTGGTATCCATTTTGGCCAGGCGTGCGGTACTTAAGTATTTTGCCAACGAATCACGCCGTGGACTTCATGATCGGCTTCATCGGATCGTTTGTGTGCGGGGCGTGCGTGGTGCATTTGCGAACGCTGCGTCCGGAGTTCGTGCGCGATGCTTTTGTGCGCTACAAGATCACCTACGTCGCGCTGGTTCCGATGGTGCTAAAAAATCTGGAGCGCGGGCTTCGTGCGAAGTTTGACGAGCTATCCCCGCCGAAGCGATTCGTGCTGGAGCGAATGATTGGCCTCAACAAGATGCTTACCCGGAGCAGGGCCAGGGTACAACTCAGTCGACGGCTCCTGCCACAGGTGCACAAGGCCTTTGGCGGGCAGCTGCTGGCGATCATTGCGGGTGGAGCATTCATCGAGCCTTCCACAGCGCAATTTTTTTATGATCTGGGGATTCCGATTGTGGTGGCATACGGCCTGACCGAGGCGTGCATGGGAGTGACGGCCAATGATCTGAAGCCCTTCCGGGCGGACACAGTCGGCAAACCAGTGCCGGGCGTGGAGCTTCGCATTTTGAAGCCTGACGAAGACGGGATCGGAGAAGTCGCGGTAAAGAGCCGCACGGTGATGTCGCACTATCTCGACGACCCGGAGCTTACTACGCAGACGATTGTGGAAGGGTGGCTCCTGACGGGCGATCTGGGGCGATTTGATGGCACCGGACATCTGCAACTGTTCGGGCGCAAGAAGAATATGATCGTCACCGAGGGCGGTAAGAATATTTATCCGGAAGACGTGGAGACGGTTTTCGACGGGCTGCCGGTGAAGGAGTATTGCATCTTTGCCGCTGGTTACATTTGGCCGACGAAGGGTTTGGGAAAAGAGATGCTGGTGCTGGTGGTGCGACTGGAGCCGGGCCAGGAGTTCAGTGATGCCTTGCGCGATGACATTGGGATACGGAACCGGCGACTGGCGGACTACAAGCGCGTGAGCGGGTATCTGGTGTGGGGGAAAGATTTTCCGCGGACGGCTTCGTTGAAGATCAAACGGGGCGAGTTGGCAGCGGAGATTGGGCGGGGCGCGGGGCGGGAAAGCGTGGTGGAGATATAGGTTGCCGGTAAGCGCAGCCATTGTTACACAGTCGACGAAAGCAGGTTCTTCGCTTCGCTCAGGATGACAATTCTTAATAGAAAAGTGTTTTTCATTCGATGACGTTTTAACGTGGACGAAAAGTTCTTAACCATCATTAATCCGGAAGCGGGGGGTGGACGGTGCCGCAAGCTGGTGGGGCCGGCTCTGGAACGGCTGCGCGCGGGCGGAATTGCGCTGGAGACTGTAGAGACGAGGGCGGAGGGGGACGCTACGCGGATTGCCCGCGACGCTTATGCGCGGGGCTATCGGAAGTTTCTGGCGGTGGGCGGAGACGGAACTTCGTACGAGGTCATCAACGGGTTCTTCCCGGATGCAGTGACGTCGAGTGGAGAGGAGGAGCGAACGCCCACGCTGGGGTTTCTTCCCTTGGGAACAGGCAATTCGTTTCTGCGGGATTTTGGCGATCAAGGCGTGGAGCACGCGATGCACGCGTTACTGACTCGGCGTTCGCGGGCTTGCGATGTCCTGCGATTGACACATCAGGGGGGCGTTCTTTACTACATCAATCTGTTGAGTGTGGGGTTTGCGGCGGACGTCAATATTCTCCGGCAACGGCGGTTTAAAAATTCGGGACAGATGGGATATTGGGTCTCGATTCTTCTGGGGCTGGCGCGTTTGAAGCGGCGGCCGTTTCCGGTGCGGATCACTGGCGAAAGTGAGTTTGACCGGCGGCCGTGCCTTTTTCTGAGCTTCAATAACAGCAAGTTCACGGGCGGGACGATGATGATCGCACCGGCGGCAGCGACCGACGACGGGCTGATTGATTTCGTGCGTTGGGGGTCGATCGGACGGGCGGGACTGTTGCGGAATTTGGGCGGGCTGTATGACGGAACGCATGTACGGCATCCATTGGCCGAGAGTCACAAGACGCGGCGCGTTGAGTTTGATCTTGAAGGGCCGATCGACGTGATGGTCGACGGCGAGGCGCTCACCGTGCGGTGTGAGGCGATTGACGTGTTGCCGTCAGCGTTGAGGGTCGTGGTATAAAAAATCATGTCTGAGCAGCGACGAGAGCGGCGGAAAGAGAAAGAGGAAGCGGCATCGCCTTCGCAGGCCAACTCGGGGCGCCGGGCGATCTATGCCGTCTTGATCGTGGCGGCGTTCGGAGGCGCGTACTATCTTGGCCACCGCAACCAGCATAAGTATGACGGATTTGCGCGCTGCCTGAGCGATCGCAGCGTGAAGATGTATGGCGCCTGGTGGTGTCCGCACTGCACCGAGCAGAAAGAGAAATTTGGCGCTTCGTTTGAATTTGCTCCCTATATCGAGTGTGGCGTGAAGGGCGACACGAGCGTCAAGACGCAGGTTTGCAAAGATGCGGGAATTCAACACTATCCTACCTGGCAGTTTCCTCCGACCGGAGAGCGCGTGGAACGCGTGTTCACTCTGGAAGAGTTGAGCGACCGGACCGGGTGCCCGCTGCCATGAATCCGCGCGCGCAGCGGCTCATGAGTTTGGTAGCGATCCTGGCGGTGGGCGGAATCGTGGTGTCTTCGGTGTCGCTGCAACATCATTATGCAACTTCGAAGACGGAGTTCTGCGATATTGGGAACACATTCAATTGCGACATCGTGAATCGCAGCGAGTATTCGTCGGTTTTGGGGATTCCTGTAGCTCTGATCGGGATGCTGGGCTACGCGGCGGTCCTGGGGCTGGCGACGATGTACCGGGAACGGCGGGAAACGCCGTTGCTGATCTTTGCGGGTTCTGTGTTGGGATTGGCGTTCGCGTTGTACCTGACATACATCGAAGCGCGCGTGTTGGGAGTATGGTGCATCATGTGTTTGAGTTCGCTGGCGCTGATCTCGGGAATTACTCTGATCTCCTGCGTACTGTGGGTGAGGAGCCGAGAGGAAGCGAATTTGTAATCTGGTAATTTTGTAGTTCGGTGAGCTGACGATCTTCCGAGTCTGGCGAATTAAGATCTGATTCCATTCATGTCATTTATCAACCCCACGAAAACACAAACAGAGGTGTCTAGTGCGAGTTCGCAGTTGGCCAGTGGCCATCTGGCGCTGCATGAGCTACGCAGCCGCATTTTCCGGAACACGAGGCTGATACGAGTTTGGCTGCCGCCAGAATATGATGCGGCGGGCACAGTGCGGTATCCAGTGCTGTATTTGAATGATGGGCAAAACCTGTTTGATCCGGCGACCGCGTTCGCGGGGGTCCACTGGAGGGTAGGGGAGAGGGCTGGACAGTTGATCGCCGAGGGAAAGATTCCGCCGATCATCATCATTGGCATCGACAACACGGGCAGGAACCGAGTGCGGGAGTACATTCCCTATCGCTCGCTTGAGTTGCGGCTTTTTAGCCCACAGGGGAAACGGTATCCGGAGTTCTTGTTGCGCGAAGTGATGCCGCTGATCGAGAAACATTATTCGGTTGCAAAAGGGCCGGAACATACTGGACTGGGAGGCTCGTCGCTGGGCGGGCTGATTACGCTGTACACGCAACTGGCCGCGCCGGGAGTATTCGGGCGGTTGCTGATTGAGAGTCCGTCGCTGTGGGTGGGGAACCGGAAGATTCTCGAAGAGTGCCGGAACTTCCGGGATTGGCCCTATCGCATTTATCTGGGTATCGGTACACGCGAGGTGGGAAATGCGACCAAGGATGAGAAGGCGGTTAATGATGTGCGCGAACTGGAGAGCATCTTGCGGGGCGCGAAGCTGGGGCCGGAGCGGCTCAAGGTTTTGATTGACGAAGCCGCAGCACACAATGAAGCGGCGTGGGGAGCGCGCTTTCCGGAGGCGCTGGAGTTCTTGTATTCAGGCCAGAAGGCTTGAGATCATTCTGGCTTCGTGATCACGCCGCAGGCGATGCGGTCCCCGGCGTTGCCGGCCGGATCCGTCTTCTGGTCGTCTGGCTTGGCGTGGATCACGAGAGCAGTACCACCGTTGCTGAACAGTGAATGGCTATCGTTGCCCAAGTTGACATCTTTGCTAGTGGTCCGGAAGCTGGCTTTGCCGTCGGCTCCGACGGTGAAGTTGGGGTTATCACCAGCGTGATGGCCTTCCGGATTTTCGAGTCCGTGCTTTTTCCCGTCGGGGTTGAAATGCGGTCCGGCTGACTTGAAGTCCGGGGCATCGCACTTGGCGTTCTGATGGAAGTGCAGGGCGTGCTCGCCGGGCGGAAGATTTTCGAGATGGAGTTCCATCCCCACCCCAGGGGCACTCTCCCACAAAACCACTGTGCCTGCGCTCTTGCCTTGGGCATCTTTGAGTTGGACCACGGTCTTTGCGGCGGTCAGTGATGAGAGAACGATGACGAGCAGAGGCAGGGTGAGGGCAAATCGGCTGGTGGAGTTCATTGGCAGATTATAACCAAAGTGCAAAATTCTTGGGCCAGTTCTGGAGCGATCGACGCTGAAGAGGCCGTGCGCTTCCCACAGCGGGAGTGCCCGCCGGGTACTTTAAGAGATTTCTAACTCAGGCAATCCATTCCCTGTCTATGCTGGATGGCACGGCCCCGTTGCACGACAGGGCATGTATTTTCTCCAGGCGTCCCGTCCCTTTTGGGCCTAAAGGTCCCGGTTCTCGATGCCGATGGTCAGGTTCATAGGGAGAAGTGTCTTAGCGTTTCTTGCCAAATCCGCTGGGTCTACGCGACGAAGGAAATGGAGGTCTGAAGAACAATGCCGATCTATAGAGAGGAACCGGCGTTGAGACAAATGCCAGAGGTGCTGCTTGTCGATGACAATGTGGCCGACGTTTTCCTGGCGAGCGAGGCTCTAACTGGCAAATCGGAGTCCTGCCACGTCTCCAATGTAGGTGATGGAGAAGAAGCGCTTGCTTTCTTGCGACACGAAGGACGGTATGCCGGCACGATCTCCCCAGACCTGGTGATTCTGGACCTGAACTTGCCGAAGAAAAGCGGGGAAGCAGTTCTTGCAGAAGTACGGTCGGACCCAAATCTACGCAAGATCCCGGTAGTGATCTTCAGCACCTCGCGATCGAATCAGGACATTGTGCGCAGTTACGAATTGGGAGCGAATTGCTTTCTCAGCAAACCAGGCAACCTGAGCGAATTTGTTTCGACCGTGCAGCTGATCGGGAAATTCTTCGGTTGTGTCATGTCGTCGGAGAAGGAGAACGATGGAGCGTTTAGAAACGCACGTATTGCTGATTGAGGACAACCCCGGGGACGCGGACCTGGTCCGGTTGCGGCTGGTCGAGGGCCGGCCCCAGCTTCGGGTGGAGTGCGTCCCTCGCCTTTCGGATGCCCTGGAGAGCTTGGGGAGGGAAACGCCTTCGCTGGTGCTGCTGGATCTGAACCTGCCCGACAGCCGGGGCGCAGAAACTTTTCGCAAGGTCATGGAAAAAGTGCCCAACGTGCCGGTTGTGATCCTATCCGGTCAGGACGACGAAGTGCTGGCCGTGAAGGCCGTGCATCAAGGGGTTCAGGACTACCTGGTCAAAGACGACATTTCCAGCAAGCAACTGGAGCGTGCCATGCGTTATGCCGTCGAACGGCAAGCGCTGCTGCGTTCTCTGGAAATCGCCAGCAAGCAGCAACTCGAATTCAAGAACCACTTTCTGTCGCACGTGTCGCATGAGCTGCGTACGCCCCTCACCTGCATCCACCAGTACGTCACGCTGCTGTTGGACGGGCTGGCAGGGCCGATGGCGCCGGAGCAAAACGACCATTTGAAGACGGTGCTGAAGAGCGTCAACCAGTTACACGCGATGATCCGCGACCTGCTGGAAGCCTCCCGCGCCGAAAGCGGCACGTTGCGAGTGGAACCGCGCTGTGTGTCGATCGGAGAGCTCATGCAGCAGGCCATGGCCATGATGCGTCCCGCGGCGCAGGGAAGACAAATCGGACTCGAGATTGGGCTGGATTCCCGGATTCCGCTGGTGTATGCCGATCCAGACCGCATTCTGGAAGTCCTGATCAACCTGACGGATAACGCCATCAAGTTCACGGAGGCAGAAGGTTCGGTGATTATGAAGGCATGCATGACAGACACCGATTCAAGCTTTGTCTATGTCTCGGTCACCGATACTGGGCGCGGCATCAGTCTGGAAGCGCAGCCCCTAATCTTCGAGCGGTTATATCAGGACCCGGATTCGGTCGACAACAACCGCTCGGGCCTGGGGCTGGGCTTGTTCATCTGCAAAGAATTGGTCCGGTTGCATGGGGGGCGGATCTGGGTGACCAGCGACCCTGGACAGGGCAGCATTTTCACCTTCACGCTTCCCCTCTACTCGCTGGCCAAGCTGCTGGCACCGGTGATTGCCCATGAGGGGCGCCTGCGGGCAGCGTTTGTATTGGTGCGGGTAGACCTGGCGCCCCTCACCAGTCCTCCGCGGGGCAATTGGCGTGAGACCTGGCAACAATGTCTGGAGATCTTGCGGCGCTGTGTCTATCTCGACAAAGACCTGGTGCTGCCGCCGATGTGGGAATCGGGCGCGACGGAAACGTTCTTTGTGTTGGCATCTACGGACATGGAGCGTGCCGGGATCATGACCACCCGTATTCGCGAGCAACTGGAGCGGGTTGCCGATCTGAAGACCAAAGGCACACTGACGATCACCACAGTGCCTGTGGAGGTTGGGTCTGTCGATCACAGTCAACCATTGGAGAAGCAAGTTGAGGCAGTTGCTGGACGGGTAACAAAAATGATCATGGCCAGCGTGGGCAGTAAGCAGAAGAGTCCTGCGAACGGTGTCAAATATTTCAATTAGAACAACAAAAGGAGAGCGCAATGCGGAAACCGAAAATTCTAGTCGTGGATGACGATCCCGATCTAGTCAAGGCCCTGCGGCTGCGGCTGCGAGCTAACAACTGCGATGTCATAACCGTCTCCGACGGCTATTCCGTGATCGGTGCGGCGCAAAAAGAGCATCCCGACGTGATCATTCTCGACCTGGGCCTGCCCGCCGGGGATGGCTTTGTAGTGTTGGAGCGCTTACAGGCCAGTGACGCGCTGTCAGGAATTCCGGTGATTGTGCTGACGGCCCGCGATCCGCAAGGCAACGAATCGCGCGCGTTGAAGGCTGGAGCAGCGGCATTTTTCCAGAAGCCGGTGGATAACGATGAGCTAATGAATGTGATTCGCGTTAGTCTTCCACATCAGAGCGTGTCGCAAGCCCCATTGATGTCGTAAGGGTGGGGTGAGGCTGGTTCGTAAAGGCTCTCGCAACCAAGGGAGAACCAGAGTGTAGGTTGACGCTGCACGTTGCCGCGAGATTTCTGCGCGCAGTCACACGCCAGACGACGGGTCCGCTTCGCGAAGGTCAAGTTCATACTCGAGCTGTCGCAGGGTTTCGTCGTTAATGCGACCCTGGCTCCGCAAGCGTATAGCGGTTTGCCGCTCTACGCGAAGCAAATCCTGCAATAACCGCGTGTGGCGCTCGCGATGCCCGGGTGTGAAGCCGTTTTCTGGATCATCCTTTGCGCTTACTGCGGCAAGACGGTGCCGATAGTGTCCGGTGAGGTCGTCGTAGATTTCCTGGAATTCGCTTTCATCCTCTTTTCGCGATTCTTCCAGATAGGCGAGCGCTGCGTCCAGCATTTCGCGCCGCGCTAACGTTTCTTCCTGGTCGTTATCATCGATCGCGCCCGCAACCCCGAGGAGGCGCACCACAAACGGAAGTGTAAGTCCCTGGAGGACCAGCGTTACGAAGATGACGCTGAAGGCGAGAAAGACAATCAGGTCGCGTTGCGGGAATGGGTTGCCGTTGGCCAGCGTTTCGGGAAGCGCGATCGCAGCCGCGAGCGCGATCACGCCGCGCATACCGGTCCAGCCTCCGACCAGAATGCCGCGCCATGACGGCAGCTTTTCATTCTGGTGAAGAATACGAGTGCGAATTCGATTGGCCAGGAATGCGCCGGGGAACATCCAGATCAAGCGCAGTACGATGACTAGCCCGCTGAAGAGCGCGCCATAAAGGAGTAGAGTGCTCAACCGGTATTCCTGAATGCCTCCCAAGACATGGGGCAATTGCAAGCCGATGAGGACGAAAACCAGTCCGTTCAAAATGAAAGTAAAAGAATCCCAGAATCCCCAGATCTGTAGCCTGACTTCCGGCGAGAAAAATTCCGAACTGCGGCGGCTAAGGTAGAGTCCACAGGCCACGACCGCCAGCACGCCCGAGGCGTGAATTCTGTCCGCCCCAAAGTATGCCGCATAGGGTGTCAGGACACTGATGGCGATCTCGATGGGGCCATCGTCAATGTGGCGTTCGATGCGGTCCACAATCCATCCTGTGAGCAGGCCCACGGCCAGGCCGGCGATTATCAGGAACGTAATCCGCGCGAGCCCTTCGGTCACGGTGGGCGTCTGGCCTCGCACCACGATTGCGATGCCGAACTCGAGCGCCAGCAGGCCGCTGGCGTCGTTGACGAGGCTCTCGCCTTCGAGAATGTGCACGATCCTCTGGGGGAGGCCGATACGCTTGGCGATGGAGGTTGCAGCGATCGCGTCGGTGGGCGCGACGATAGCGCCCAATACGAAACCGATCCTCCAGTCGAAGCCGGGAAACAGCCAGTGCGCTGCCGCAGAAACTCCGAAGACTGTGAACGCGACCAGTCCGAACGCGAGCATCAGAATGCTGACCAGGTGGTAGGAAAATTCCCGCCAGGAGGTGACCCAGGCAGCGGCGTACAGTAAGGGAGGCAGGATGATGAAAAAGATGACGTCAGGATTCAGCGGGATCTTAGGGATGGCGGGAACGAATCCGAGCAGCGCTCCGGCAATCACGAGAATGATGGGATAGGGTGTCTGAAGCTTGCGTGCCAGCGCTCCAAATGCCACCACGAAGAGCAGCAACAAGAGAAAAACCAGTTCGACGGCTTGCACGCTGCCACTATGCATGGACCCAGGATCTCCGTACGATGCAGTTTGGCTGCATCGAGGTCAGTATACGTGGTCAGCGGCGGCTGCATCTTACGAGGGAAAAGAAAAGCACAACGAAGGATGGACATCATGAAAGAGATGCTTTGCTCAGGGCTGGCAATGGTAGCGTTGGCCGCAATGTGCGCGGCGCAGCTCGCTTCGACGCCCTCAAATAATGCGCAGCAGGTCACGGCTGCGCAAGATTCCTCCAACCAGAGCCAAAGTTCCAATCAATGGCCGACGGGCACCATCATTTCAGCGGAACTGTCGAGGTCAGTGGACGCTAAGAAGGCCAAAGTGGGCGACAGGATCGAAGCCAAGCTTCCTGCGGACGTGTTGTTACACGGGAAGGTCGTGATTCCGAGAAACACAAAAATGATTGGCCACATCACCGAGGTTAAAGCCCACAGCAAAGAATCTCCCGATTCGATGATCGGGATCGCCTTCGACCGGGTTGTCATGAAGGATGGGCGCGAACTGACGATTCAAGTTGCGGTGCAGGCCATCGGTCGTCCGCTGCAGATTGCAGCCCTGTCGGGTGACACCGTAGGCGACGGCACCGGGATGCCCAGTGCGAGTACGTCCCCAACCGGAGGAGTCGCGATGGGCGGTTCCATGCCGTCGCGTTCCCCGGAACGCGTGGCTTCGATTCCGCTCGATCCTGCTTCTGGAGCGAACACGGCGTCTGATCGTGGAACGGTGGCCCCGCTTGGACCTACGAGTCAAGGGGTTGTCGGCGTGAAAGGGCTCTCGCTGAAGGCTTCAGGGCAGTCTTCCGTCGTCAGTTCGCAGACTGACAATGTACGCCTGGAAAGTGGGACACAGCTGATTCTGCGGACGCAGTAACGATCAGGACCGTGTACATGTCTTATTTCTGGAAAGTCGCGGCGACAATCCAGGCTCCGCCGCACATCGACAAGGCCACAAATGCGCTGGTCCACTCGTTCCCATTGGTGGGCGCGGAAACTACTCGGGGTAAATGAAGAATGAATACCCACGTGAAGAACATTATCCCCAACAGGGTTGCTACCAGGCGCGCCTTGATATTGGCGACGATACTCAGAGTCGTCGCGATGAATGCAATTCCCACTGCGTATGCCCAGAAGAGATGTCCCGGAATCCAGGAGGGGATCAGGGTTGCCACGAAGGACCCGTAGAGCAAATGTTGAATGCCAAAGACAGTTAGCGTAAGGGCAAACAGTGAACGACCCAAGCTGGCTGTGTTACCGGCCAAAGCCCAGACTGCGCCGCACAGGGCGAGGACTTCGGCTCCGCTCGTCCAAGGCCTGGGATCATGCACATTTGCCGCGAGTCGAGGAGCGTACAGAAGCAAGAAGTACAGGAAGAGCAGGAATCCTAGCAGCAGTGCTGTCACGCGCGTCTTCGCGTTGGCGGCAATTCTGACACTGGCGACAATCAACGCAACGCCCATGAAGCATGCCCGCAGCGGGCTTCCCGGGACCCAGGGGGGACCGAGTCCTGCTGCAAATTTCGCATAGATGAAATGCTGAATACCGAAGGCGGCGAAAGCGATCGCAAAGATGTAGCGACCGGATTGAATTAGTTTGTCCATGGCAGGGCCGGCTAGCGCGGCCAAGTATAACGCGGATGGACTAACCCGGGGGGAGCCAGGGCGGACATAAATGTCCGCACTACACAATCAGCAGACCAGTTGGTTTCGGGTGAGCTTCAATCCATTCAAATTTCCGAGGACGGTGACGGCGATCTGATCGGTGCGGAAGAATTCGTCGGCAGTCTGCTGTAAATCTTCAGCGGTGACGGCTTCGATGCGTTCGATGAGTTCGTCGAGGCCGTAGAAGCGGTCGAAGTACATTTCCTGACGGGCCAGGTTCGACATCCGCGCGGTGGAGGATTCGAGCGACAGCATCAGGCTGCCTTTGAGCTGGTCTTTGGCGCGGCGCAACTCTTCTTCCGGAACAAGTGCCGACTTCAGGTTGCGGAACTCGGCTATGACTGACTCTACAACTTTGGTTGCTGATTCGCGCGAAGTGCCAGCGTACACGCCCATGCATCCGGTGTCGCGGTAGGGGTTAAGGTCGCTGTAGATCGCGTATGCCAGACCCTGACGCTCCCGAATGTTCTGGAACAGTCGGGAACTCATGCCTCCGCCGAGCAGCGTGTTCAGGACGTAGGATGCGTAGCGCTTCTGGTGCGCGATGGGGTGCGAGGGAACGCCGATACAGATCTGCACCTGTTCAAGCGACTTCTTGTTGCGCAGATTGATTCGAGCAAAAATCTTCGGGGGCGGCGAGTGGAGGCCATTTCTTACGGGCTTCATGTGTTCGAAATGTTTCGCTACCAGCTCGACGAAGTTTTTGTGATCGAGATTCCCGGCCGCGGCAACGATCAGGTTGCCAGGAGCGAAGCGGTCTCCGTAGTGTTGTGAGACTACCGCATGCTCGAAGCGCTTTACGGTATCGCGCGTGCCGAGGATGGGTTTCCCCAGGGCGTGATCTTTCCAGAAACTCTGTGTGAAGATTTCGTGAACGAGATAGTCCGGACTGTCCTCATCCATTTTGATTTCTTCCAGGATGACCCCGCGCTCACGGGCAATATCGTTGGCGTCGAAGACAGGATGGAGTACCAGATCGCTGAGGACATCGAGCGCGATGGGAACGTGCTCATCGAGAATCTTGATGTTGAAACAGATACATTCTTTCGCGGTAAAGGCGTCCATGTTGCCGCCGATGGAGTCCACCTGGCGCGCGATGGCTTCGGCGGAACGGTTCTCGGTGCCCTTGAACACCATGTGTTCGATGAAGTGCGAAATTCCATTCCGTTCGGAGTCTTCATCGCGGGAGCCGGATTTCAGCCAGATGCCGATTGAGACCGAGCGGATGTGCGACATCTGCTCGGTGATGACGGTCAGGCCATTCGGCAACACGCGGCGATGAATGTTGCGGGTTTCTTTCACCATTGAGGTTCTTCTATTTTCCCACATCAGACGAGGTTGCGTGGGGGATGAGGTTAGGTGTTTTGTTTGTTACGGTTACGGGCGACGCGAGAGCACGTCGCAGTTTCAAATGGTGCGCGAAGCACGGGCAGCCTAGGTCGTCCCTCCGGAACTTGATCCGCTCGTGCGGCGACCCCGTGCTGAAGCGCGGGGCTAATCTGGCTCGCCCCTCCGGGGCTGCGTGCGGCCAAACTCTAATGTCCTCCATAGATCCGCTTGTTCCGTGACCTGCGTTAAACTCCAAAGAGAGCACCAGCCATGGAGACTTTGCAGTCCAACTCACTTCTCGGGCTTACTTCTCAGGAACTTACCGCTCTGGTTCTGGATTCGGGCCAGCCTGCGTATCGCGGACAGCAATTGTTTGATGCGATCTACCGGCAGAGGGTCGAAGCCGTGGAGCAGATTTCTACGTTGCCGAGCGATTATCGGGCGTGGCTAGGAGAACAGGGATGGCGGGTGGGATTACCGGGAATCTCGCGGAGATTTGTGTCCAGTGATGGCACGGTGCGTTATCTGATGGAGCTGGCAGACGGAGAGACAGTAGAAACCGTGTGGATGCCGGACAGAGACGAGGGTGAGACCGGTGATGGCAGCGAAGCGGGCGATGAAGTGGAATCACCGGCATCGGCCCGGTGGCGGCGGGCGACCATCTGCGTTTCGAGCCAAGTAGGATGCGCAGTGAATTGCCGGTTCTGTTTCACGGCGCTGCTAGGGGTCAAGCGCAATCTCGCGGCAGGCGAGATTGTGGGACAGATCGCCGGCGTGCTGCGCGATCAGGGAGTGCAGCCGCCCATGCAGCGCGTAAATCTTGTTTTCATGGGGATGGGCGAACCTTTTCTGAACTACGAAAACTTCATGAAGTCAGTGCAGTTGCTGGTCGAGGCGGTGGGGATTCCGGAGTCGCGGATGACGGTCTCGACGGCGGGCATTGTGCCACGAATCCATGATTTCGGACGGGAGGCGGTGCGTCCGAAACTGGCGATCTCGTTGAATGCGTCGAATGATAGGCTGCGCAGCGAGGTGATGCCGCTGAACAGGAAATGGAACCTGCAGGAATTGATGGACGCAGCGCGAGCGTTTCTCTTGCGTCCGCGGGAACGGCTTACGTTCGAGTACGTTCTGCTGGAGGGTGTCAATGACGCGGCGGAGCAGGCGCGCGAACTGGCGGAACTGGTGCGAGGCGTGAAGGCAAAAATCAATCTGATCGCGCTGAACTCGGGCGCCGAGCTGCCGTACCGGACGCCTGCGACGGAGCGGGTGACGCAGTTTCAGCGCGTCCTCATGGCAGCGGGGATTCCGACGTTCGTCCGGCGTCCGCGGGGGCGGGACATTTTCGCGGCCTGCGGACAATTGAAGAGGACGGTGACGTGAGTCAGAGGTGAGAGGTCAGATTGCAGAGGTGAACTCTATTGCAGAAGTCAGAAGTCAGATTGCAGAAGTAAAAACTATCGCGGCAGGCAGTCCGTTTCAATCGTGTAGGTTCACTTCTGCAATCTCACTTCTCCAATTTCCCTACCTCTGCAATCTGACCTCTCACCTCTAACCTCTCACGATCCGGCTACGGCGCGGTTGGGGATGTCGCTGAGTTGCGATTGGCTTGAGGATTTCACAGCGACGGGCAGTTCGACACGGAAGGCGAGATAACCATCGGGGGAGTGCTGGGCGAGGATGCGGCCGCCGTGCTCGGTCACGATCCGCAAGCAGGCGCCGAGTGCCAGAGTTGGTTGTGCTCCGCTGCCCGAATCCTGCAAAGGGTGATACGGGGTCAAAGAAGATGGCGGGTTGGAACTGAACTCGATGCTAACGACGTAACCCTCGTGGCGCGTGCGGACCTGAAGGCCGGAATCTTGCTCGGAGTGAGGGCGAGCGCCGATTTGTCCGGCGAGGTGCAGACACACGTGCAGAAGTTGGTTGGAATCGGCGAGGACAGGCGGAAGCGCGGAACCAAGTTCAATGTGAAAACCGGTAGGCTGCCCTTCGAGCGGAGGGGCGAGTAGTCGCTTCGCGGTGTGCAGTACGGAGTTCACGTCCACGGCCGACATTCGGGCAGGGGCCTGGCGAACAAACGTCAGCAGGCTGGCGACCAGCGTCCGAGTACGGCGCACCTGTGCTGCAATCCGCGCGGACAGGTTCTTCTCTTGCAGCGGCAAAGCGGAAGCGCTCAGCAAATCGGAGTAACCCAGCATGGCAGTGAGCGGATTGTTGATCTCGTGAGCAGCGCCGCCCACCAATTGGCCGAGTGAGGCCAGTTTCTCTGAGTGGATCAGCTGGGTCTGCAAGGTCTTCAGATCTTCGAACGAGCGACGCGATTCTTCCAGCAGTTGGGCCAGCTCATCTCCCAGCAGACTCTGTCGCAAGAAGAGCAAAGTGCCCATCACAATCATGGCGAGCAGGCTTAACGTGCTCCGGAAGTTCCGCACCTCAACCGGAGAATCCGGTTCAAGCCGAGCGTAGAGAGCAAACCAGGGAAGACTGAAGAGGGCGAGCATGCCGAGGCGCGTGATCCAGACCCCCAGTAGAGGCTGCGACCGTTTCGACTGGGAGAGTTGAAAGCGCACCGCGAACTTACCGATGATGGCCAGCCAGGCGACGGAGGCGGCCCAGGGAATGTCGTAGATGCTGCCGCTATAGTAGGTCTGGTGGGCGATGGCGTAATTGGCGACGTACGAACTCGAAGCATAGAGCGCGCTCGCCCCCAACAATTGCGCATAAAGAAGCCTCCAGCCTCCTTGCGCGTGGTGGGTGAGCAAACCGAGCGCCACCAACAGGACCAATTTTTCGGTTAGATACGTGGCGTTAAAGTTGTTGCTGTAGGCAGCCTCATTGACATGCACGGTCTGCCAGGGAATCACCGAATACACATACAGGAAAACCCACCAAATCAGAAGGAGAGCGAAATCGAGCATCCGGATGCGCGCGTCGCGCTCATCTTCCTGAAGATGAGCGAGCAGGGCGAGCGCGGCCATCATGGGGACCAGGTGCAGGAAAAGAACGACATCGCCACTGAAGGGATTGGGCACTTCCTCGCGCCTGAAGACCTCAAAGTAATTCCACATGCCCTGGTAGCAGAGCCAGAAGAACATGCCACTGAACATGAGAATCCAAAAGGCGCGGATGCGGCGGCCGGGAGTGCGGGCGGCGAGAGTGTTAGGCAAAAAGGCGGCGGTCGCCATTAAGAGCAAAGTGCCTTGGATCCAGTCGCTGACAATGGTCAGGGCGTCGCCGCGGGGGATGACCAGGGACACCGTGGCCTGGGCCATCACCAAGAGGGCCAGCAGGAGGATCCAAAATTTGTCGCGCACCGGCAAGCAGACTACTCCGTTTTCATTTTAGAGCCCAATTTGGGAGGAAGGCGATTACTAGAGTAACCCGGCGGGAGCAGATTGCGCCGATCGGTGCAGAAATCAAAGCTTGAACCATGGGGTGTATCGTCCCTCCGGGACAGGTGTCATACAGCGAAGGAATCGCCTGCGCGGCCTTGTTTTGGAAGCACTACCTTCTCTTGCCGATCGTTCCATATCAGCAGGAGAGATGCTGTGATGGATGAGCGTGCGGTTTGTGATGAAAGCATGGGTCTGACACGGGCTGCGGCAGGGGCCCACACCATGTGGTACGCGGAGAACTTCTGGTAGTCCGGGAGATAAGTCTGAAATCTCTCGTGCACGGTGTGGAGTTCCGGGGAGATTGACCTTAGAATGAGGCACGCAGAGATCGGCATCAAGCGAGAGACTTCCCTTGGGCAGGATGACTCCCAGATATCGCGATTTGTGGCGCTTCCGCGCGCCGCTGAGCTCGGGTGAGATCCGGCGCACCGAGCGCTGGCTGGCCACCGCACGGGTGGCGCTGACTATCGCTACGCTGATCACGCTATGGATGGAGCCGGCGCGCGGGGTGGTCTATTCCTTCTGGCTGTACTGGCTGCTCACGGTGTATCTGGTGCACGCCGTGGTCGTGATGCTGCTGGTGCGCTTCCGGCACCGGTCCACGCGCGCATTTCGCCTGGTGGTGCACGGCGCCGACATTGTGTGGCCGGTGTTGATCTCGTTATTCACGACTTCCGAGCGGGGTCCCTTCTTTTTATTCTTCGTTTTTGTGATGGCGGCGGCGGCTTATCGTTGGGGGTTGTGGGAGACAGTAGGCACGGCGGTAACGGCGGTGGTTCTGCTGTGGGCGGAAGGGCTGGCGGTGAACGCGGGTCTGGAGCAAACAGCTGATGCATGGCTGCGAGCAATGCATCTCCCGCGGCTGGTTTTAGGGGCGCAGCGGATTGATCCGCAGCAGCTCTTCATGAGTTCGGTGTACTTGATGGTGCTGGGGCTGCTGCTCGGCTATATGTCAGAGAACGAGAAGAAGCTCCGGGCCGAGCGCGTCGTGATTACACGCGTTCTTAGTTCTGCGCGAGTTGAAGCGGGGCTTACCCATACCCTGCAAGAGATTCTCGGGGAAGTCCTGAGCCTCTACGGAGCCCGGCGAGTGTTAAGCGCTTCGCAGGAAGCCAACAGCTACCGAGTGTTCTTGGCGGAGGTGAATCGCAGTGCAGAGGGTCCGCATGTCCTGCGCTGGCGTGACGCCCTGCCGGACACCGAAGCGGCGTATCTGTTCGATTCTCCAGCCGATGCCATGCACGCGCAGCGGAGCGCGAAGGGCTTCAATGCGGTGCTGCTGGACCGCAACGGAAAGCGCTTGCGCGACGGAAACTTGGGATTTCTGGAGGCGCTGACGCGCGTGGAGCAGTTTCAATCGGTGGGGTCGGTGGCGTTCGGCTTCGGGCGAGAGTGGTCGGGGCGAGTCTTCATTTTCGATCCGGAAAGGATGGGGGACCCGGAAGAGGAGCTGCGGTTCTTGCAGGAATTCGCGCAGCAGGTAGGCCCCGCGATCTATAACGTGTACCTGATGCGGCGGCTGCGGGAGCGAGCCGGAGCGGTGGAACGGGCCCGGTTCGCGCGCGAACTGCACGACGGCGCCATTCAATCGCTGATCGCGGTGGAGATGCAGCTCGACGTGGTGCGGCGGCAGTCGGGACAGCAGCCGGTAGTGACCAGCGAGCTGTCGCGGATTCAGAAGCTGTTGCGCGAAGAAGTGCTCAAGCTGCGCGAGCTGATGCAGGCCATGAAGTCGTTCGAGGTGGACGCAGAACGGCTACCGGGGTTTGTGGCCGATACGGTCGAGCGCTTCCGTCGTGAGACGGGAATCTCAGCGGAATTTGTCAGCGAGATTGAGAAGGTGGAGCTGCCGCAGAAAGTCTGCCGTGAATTGGCGCGCATTGTGCAAGAGAGCCTGGTTAATGTCCGTAAACACAGTGGCGCACGGCACGTCCTAGTGCGCCTGGCGCAGCGGGCGGGCAATCTGCAGTTGACGGTGGAAGACGACGGACGGGGGTTTTCATTTTCCGGAAGGCTATCCGAGACCGAACTGGCGACGACTGGGAAGGGGCCAGCTGTGATCCGGGAAAGGGTGCGCTTGCTTGCGGGCGAACTCACGATAGAATCGAATCCGGGACACGGTGCCCGAGTGGAAGTACGGATCCCACCGGCACGAAAGACCAACAATGGATAGACAAGGTCGTACCATCCGCATCGTGATTGCCGACGATCACCCTATCTTCCGCGACGGGCTGCGTCGGCTGCTCGAGACCGAGCCCGACATGAAAGTGGTGGGCGAAGCCTGCGACGGACGCGAAGCGGTGAAGCTGGCCACTGATATCAAGCCCGATATTCTTCTGCTCGACCTGGCTATGCCGCATCATACCGGACTCGACGCCCTGCGCGATCTGAGCACGAGCAGCGGAGCGGGATCGGTGCGTATCATCCTGCTGACCGCAGCGGCGGAGAAAAAGCAGATTGTCGAGGCATTGCAACTGGGCGCACGCGGCGTCGTGTTGAAAGACTCGGCCACTCAACTTCTGCTCAAGAGCATTCACGCCGTTATGTCGGGAGAATACTGGGTGGGGCGTGACAGCGTCTCGAACCTGGTGCAGTACCTGCGCAACCTGATGCAGAGTTCGAGCGAGGAATCGAAGCAGAAGAAGTTCGGCTTGACGCCGCGGGAACTGGAGATTGTCTCGGCCGTCGTTGCGGGCTATGCCAACCGGGAAATCGCGGAGTACTTCAAAATCAGTGAAGATACGGTCAAACACCACCTCAGTAACATCTTCGATAAACTAGGGGTTTCAACCCGGCTGGAGCTTGCTTTGTTCGCCGTGAACCAGGGGCTCCCCCTTAAAACCATTGTTTAATCAATAACTTAGAAAAAGGTCAGCTTTCTCGGTAATAGGGAGGAGGCACTAAAGTGCTATCCGGTGTCACTGCTGTGCTATTGGGCGGGAGCGTTTCTGAGCGATACCCTTTCATATAGTCGACAACGGGGTCTTGTGTTTGAGGCAGAAAGGTACCCGAGTGTCGTCAGATGGGAGTTCCACAGTGATTGCAACTATCCGTCAACTTTGGACTGAGGATCACGGGCAAGATGTCGCCGAATACGCGGTGATGCTGGCGGTGATTCTGGTGATTGTGATTGGCACGGTCCGTCTCATCGGCGGCAATGCCAACAACGTGTTCTCTCAAGTGCAGAGCCAGATGTCGCAATAGTGGAAGATTTCGTCCCCCCCGCTTTCGCCCGGCTTTGCTTCCCCTCGAATCGGCTTTCGCCGTTCCGCTGATCGTTTCCCCTCTGTTTCACCATCTCTGAGGCCATTTCTCGATTGATTCGCAGAGACGCGGCTTGCCGCGTCTCTTGCACGGCCTTGGACGTCCCGGACACAGCGAGGGAGACGCGGCAAGCCGCGTCTCTGCCGCTATTTGAATCTATTGGCCGGAGGGAGTTTGGGCTGCCGTCTTCTCGGGAGCCTTGTCAGGAACTGGAACTGCGGCGCCTAACCTCATCAGGAACGGGAAGAAGGGCGTGACTTCGAAGGGCATTTTCTCGGCGGCTGAGTTCAGAGCGACCGGTTTGGTCTTGATCAGTTCGAGCCGATTGTTCCAGGGATCAACCTTGACGCGGCCGCCCAGCGGCAAGGCGGCGATCTGATCAGTCTTTTTGGGATCGAACTGCGGCGATGCTGTCATCAATGGAGACATGCGGATCGCGTCGCCGTTGAGAAGACTGTCGCCGAGATGGGGACGGATCAGGTTCTTGAGCTGAGGAGCGCGAGCCTGCACGGCCTTCAGGAACAAGCCGGGCGTCGCCATCTTGTCTTTGTATGGAGAGCTATTGATTAACTCGAGGGCCTTCTTGTCAGCGGCTTCTTCTTCGCCCTTGTCGCGGCCGAAATCCATGCGCTCGAAAGTGCGCTCATCGGGGAAGAACATCCGGTCGTTGAATGCCAACTTGGTATTCAATTTGTGGCCGAGAACGATGTGCGCCAGTTCGTGGGTCAACACCATGGCGAGGGATGCTTCATCGGGCAGGACGTCAACCATGCCGCGGCTCATCACGATGGTATGGCCGATGGTGAAGGACTCGAGCGGAGTCGTCATCAGAACGCGGCACTTCACCTCGGGCTGGATGTCGAGGTTGTTGGTGATCATCACGTTGTTGACGACCGTTTGCAGGACTTTGTCGATCTCGCCTTCCGGGGCGAGCAGCCCGATCTGCTGCAGGCGATCAATCACGTTGATCTCGGCCTGGCGTTCCCAGGCTCGCTGGGCTTCGATGGGAGTTGCGTCCTGCGACTTCTGACTCTGATCCTGGACGGGTTGAGGCGCGTCCACAGTGATGTCGGTGAACTCCGAACTGCGCCGAAAATCTTTCAGGTTGTAGCCCCAGAGACGCGTCTGAGCTTTGTAATGGATGGTCTGTCCAATACGGTACTTGAGGTCCGACTCCTCGGAGTAGACGAACGCCGGAAGCCAGACGCCGGGGCGCATGTTCAGGCGCCAGCTGTCAAAGTGCAGATAATAGCTGGAACGCGGATGAGGATAGTACGTGCCGTTGAAGCGGACGATGTTGTAGTCCTGATCTTCAACCCAGATGCGACCGAGGAAGCGGCCTTTGCCGGCATCTTTCTTGGGAGCGACGTCGAGCACGATGCAGCGTACTTCTCCTAGAAATTCGCGGCGCACGAACGTGAAGTCGTAGAACTTGCGCTGAAAATCTTCGTCAAGCACCACCATCTGGGCAAAGCCCAGGGGCATGAACTTCAAGGTGTAAACGCTGCTCAGCTTGCTGAGCATGCGCTTGCCCAAGCCGCCGGTGGTGGGGGATGTGAAGGTACGATCGTCGGCGCCGTTGGTCATATCCAGACGGCCCAGAAAATAGAGGTCGCTGTTGGGAACAGTCGTGCCCAGGTCTTTGTCGTCCTTCAGATTCTGGAGATAAGTTTCGACGAGGGGATGCAGCTGTTTCATCTGGGCGTTGAAGAAATGCTCGCGTTCGACGGCGCGATCGATGACCTGGTCAAAGCTGGTGGCGGCAGCCGCGGCTTGCTGGGTGGCGGCGTCGCGGGTGGAGAGCTGCGGCTGTAGCGCGGGCGCCGACGAAGTCGGCGGAGTCTGGGCGAACAGCGTTGCGGCGACCAAGCAGACGAGGGAGAGAGACACGAAATGGGGACGAAACATATTTTCTTGTTTCATTCTACCTAAGATGCGAGCTGAAACAGGATGTGCAGTACAGCCTGAAAATCGGAAGGCTGGCCATCCTTAAGAGCGGGCTTGAACTGAATCTTTTCCGCGGCTTGAATGGCAGATTCATCCAGTCCATGACCCAGGCCCTGCACGACACGCTGGACGCGAACCTGCCCGGTCGCAGTAAATACCACTTCCAGCAGAACCTCCCCTTCCACTTTGAGGCGGCGTCCTTCTTCAGTGTAAACCGGACGGGGCTTGAATGTGATCTCGGCGGGAATCGTTTTGACAACAGGTTCCGCGGCCTTGGGCTTGGGCTGGGAAGGCGCCACTACGTCGGCATCGCCAAAGCCACTCTGGCGGACGGTGCCGCGGGAAGCGGAAACCCTGCCGGAATTGTCACCGGTAGCGACCCCGTTGCCGAAGCCGGCGCTGGCGACGACGCCGCGCGCGCCTTTCGCTCCGCCGGTGCCATTGCCATAGCCTGGACCAGCGGGCAGATCAAAAGAGCCCAATTTGGCGATTGTAATCGGACGACCGTTGTTCTCGCGCGCGGGCACACCGTTGGGATCGCCAAGCCCGCCAGTCTGTACTTTTTGTGGCGCGGCGGCCATCGTTGGGGTCGCCGAACTGCCGGTGGAGAATACATTCGTCCGGACCAGCTGCTTGGGCATTGCCGGTTTGGAATCGGGCAGTCGATCGAGCTTAGCGGCCAATTCAACTTTTGGAGCCTGAACCTCGGGCACTTCGGCTTTCTTGGGAGCAATCAATTCCTTGGGCACGCGCAGAGCTTCCGGTCGCGGCGTAACTACCTCGGCGACTTTCGGAGTCGGAAAATTACGCACAGGAGCCGGCTTCTGTGGCACTGGAGGCGGGGTATTGACCAGGCTGATGAAGTGGTAGTCGCGCAGCGGTATTTCCAGCACTTCCGGATGCACGAGTGTGGCGACCACCACGAACGTCAGGACCAGAGACTGCACGCCAAAGCTGAAGACGAACTTCTCCCAGCGGGCACGAGGTTCAGGAAGAAGGCCTAGGGTCAACTGCGAAGCCTGGGAATCCATAAATACCTACCTCAGCGGACTTGCGAAATCAGCCGTTCGCCAAACGGATGTCGAACCCCGGGACGACGGCAACTCACGACTCTCAGCACACCTGGAGACGGGTCGGGGGAACCAACTACGACATCGTAGGTTGCACGCCGAAGGCCACTTCCGACCGCTGCCCTTAAGGGTAAGATGCTGGTAAGCAGCGACTTATTCTGGATAATCCCTATCCTAGCAGACCGGAAGTGCCTGCTTGCAAAGTTTTTCCTATGGGGCAAGGGAAATTTTGGAAAGGAAATTGGAAGAAATTGCCGAAGGGCCGGGGGGAGGTTTCTAGTGTCATGTGTCAGGAAATTCGGGTTCGCCAGAGCGCCCCTGCGGGCGTGACTTGAGAGTTTAGTTCGTGCTACTCGACTTCTTCCTCTTCTTCTTCGATTTTAATGCGGAGGGATTTCAAAAATTTCAGATCCTGATCGCTGACTTTGAGTTCGGGGTTGGTGCTGAGGGTGGAGACGAGGGACGTCTTGTCGCTGCCGGGGACGCCCTGTTTGCTCACTCCGATGGTGGCTTCGAGGACGAGAAAAATATCGTAGCCACCTTCCTTGATGCGGGCCACGACTTCAGCGATCTGTTCGGAGTCGGCCAGCGACTCATTGATGGCTTCGCCCAATTCCTTCATGAGTTGCTTCAGTTGCGGATCCAAGAGCCCCCCTCGAGACGGAACGTCGCGGGCGGCCGAGATCACAGGCCGCTGTGATTTCCCCAGCAACATTGTACGCCGCCCCACTGCTAAAATCGACCGGTGGTTAAGGTCTCCACATTGAAGAAGATCGGGATTGCAGCCCGTGTGGCCGCCCGCCATTTGGGCCATAGCCGCACCGGCGGCGCCGTGCTCAGCGGGGTGCGCGCTACGGCTCGATCTTTTGGCCGGGTGGCGCATCAGCTCTGGCTGGAGGTGACCGGGTTCACGTTTTTCGCGCTCGCGATAATTGGTGGGATCGCGGGATTTCATGAGTACGCGAAGTATCAGGCAGGGCTGACGGAAGGACCCGGACGGGTGATCCTGGCGGCGTGCTTTACCGTGACTTTCGCTTGGTTTGGGTTGAGTTCATTTTGGAAGGTGCGGAAGAAAAACTAGGCGTGGACGAAACACTGGCTGAGGACGATGCCTGCGGAGAGCTTGAACCACAGGGGACACGGGGGAAATCTCTCAGGCTTACTCTGTGTACCTTTGTGCCTCTGTGGTAAAGGTTTCTAGATGAGTGATAAGGTCCAGTCCCCGGCCAGGCCCCAGAATTCTGAGCTGCAGACGTCTTCGCACATCCCGGTGCAACCCCTCTACACGCCCGGTGATCTAGCGGGCTCGGACTACGATCGCGACCTCGGCTATCCGGGAGAATTCCCATTCACACGTGGCGTACAGGCGACGATGTATCGCGGCCGCCTCTGGACCATGCGCCAGTACGCCGGCATGGGCGATGCCGAGGAATCCAACCAACGCTACAAGTATCTGCTGGCAAACGGGACCACTGGTTTGTCGGTCGCGTTTGATTTGCCGACCCAGATCGGTCTCGATTCTGATAATCCGCTGGCGATGGGCGAAGTCGGCAAGGTGGGCGTCGCGATTGATTCCATCGAAGACATGCAGCGTCTCTTGGGTGGCATCGATCTGACCGCGATTTCAACATCGATGACCATCAACGCAACGGCTTCGATCTTGCTGGCGCTGTACGTGGCGGTGGCGCATCGGCAGGGCATGGAAGTTCGCAAACTTTCGGGCACCGTGCAGAATGACGTACTCAAGGAGTACATCGCGCGCGGGACCTATATCTATCCGCCGCAGCAGGCGATGCGGATTATTACGGACCTGTTCGCCTGGACAAATGAAAACGTTCCGGAGTGGAACACGATTTCCATTTCGGGCTACCACATGCGGGAAGCGGGATCGACGGCGGTGCAGGAAGTGGCGTTCACGCTCGGGAACGGGATCGCGTATGTGGAGGCGGCGCTCCGGGCAGGGCTGGATGTGGACAGGTTCGCGCCGAGGCTTTCCTTCTTTTTCAACGCGCATAGTAATTTTCTGGAAGAAGTTGCAAAGTTTCGCGCGGCGCGGCGGATGTGGGCGAAGATCATGCGCGATCGTTTCCAAGCGAAGAATCCGCGCTCGTGGATGCTGCGGTTTCATACCCAGACTGCGGGTTCGACTTTGACGGCGCAGCAGCCGGAGAACAACATCGTACGGACTGCGATCCAGGCAATGGCGGCAGTGTTGGGCGGGACACAATCGCTGCATACAAATTCGTTCGACGAAGCGCTGGCGCTCCCCACGGAGCAGTCGGCGCGGATTGCACTGCGCACGCAGCAAATCATTGCCTATGAGTCGGGCGCGCCGCAGACGATTGATCCGCTGGCGGGATCGTATTTCATCGAGTCGCTGACCAACGAAATTGAAAAGCGGGCAAGCGAATACCTGGAAAAAATCGAGGCGATGGGCGGAATGCTCAAGGCGATCGAGCGCGGATACGTTCAGCAGGAAATTCAGAAGGCCGCATACGAATATCAGCAGGCGGTGGACCGGCACGATGCGATCGTCGTGGGAGTGAACCAGTTTCAGGTGGATGACGAGAAGGCGGTGCCCCTCCAGCGGATTGACGAGGCGCTAGAGCGCAAGCAGGTGGAGCGGCTGCGGGCGTTGCGGGCGAAGCGCGATCCTGGGCCGTGGCAGGCTGCGATCAAGGCAGTTGAAGACACAGCGCGCTCGGCGGAAAACCTGATGCCGCGGATTCTGGCAGCGGTGGAGGCGAATGCGACAGTCGGCGAGATTTCTGACGCGATGCGGAAGGTGTATGGAGAGTATAGGGAAGCGGTGGTGATTTAGGCAGTCGTTGGTCATAGTCGTTTGTCTTTAGGTCTTAGTCTTCCAGCTCATTGCTTGCTTCATGATCCGAGTTTACTTTCTGCCATTCGAACTTTAACCCAACCTAAGAATGCCTCTAACTGTGGTATAAGTTGCTGCCGATGAGGGTAGTGAGATGGCAGAAGGCTCCGCATCGTACGCCGACAACCTCGAAGCGTTCGTACCCCGACGATTCCGCGACAACTTGAGTGAGGCCGAAAAGCGGATGCTGAGCGCCGCACGTCAAGGCAAATTCGCAAGGGGCGGACCGAATTTCGACGACAAGCACCCGGACAACGATCCAGCCAAGGCTGACGACAGCTGGGGCAGTGAGCGGGAGATTCGCGCAGAGCTGATTCGCTGGCTCTGCGTGGATCAGGTGGCCTCCAAATTGGTCGACCCCCGGGGAATCCAGGTCTACGCCGCCAAGATCACCGATGAACTGGACCTGTCCTTCGTGACCGTCCCTTTCCCCCTTCGCCTCGCACGGTGCCGTCTCGCTGCTGGCGGTGACCTCGGAGACGTCAGGATACCGGCGCTGTCCCTCGATGGCAGCTCGACTGGGTTGCTAGAACTACAAGGCGCGGTGGTGGCGGGTAGCGTCTTTCTCAGCGCAGGCTTTTCCAGTTCCGGGGAAGTCAAGCTTGTTGGGGCTCGGATCGGGGGCAGTCTGGAGTGCGACGGCGGCACGTTCAAGAATGCCGACGGAATGGCCATAAACGCCGACCGGTGCAATGTGTCAGGTTACGTTTTCCTACGCGAAGGATTCCTGGCCGAGGGCGAGGTGTTCCTGCTCAATGCCCAAATCGGGGGCAATCTGGAGTGCCGTCGCGGCACGTTCAAGAATGCCAAGGGAAGGGCCATCACCGCCGACCGGTGCAATGTGTCGGGTTACGTTTTCCTAGACAAGGGATTCCTGGCCGAAGGCGAGGTGACGCTGCTCAATGCCCAAATCGGAAGTAATCTGGAATGCGATGAGGGTACGTTTAAGAATCCTAGCGGAACGGCTCTTATGGCCGCCGGGCTCAAGGTGTCGGGTTTCGTCTTCCTGAGGGATGGTTTTAGCGCGGAAGGGGATGTGGACCTGATGAGCGCTCAAATTGCGGGGAACCTCGAATGCGGCGGGGGGAAATTTAGCGCGCTCAACCTGTACAAGGCGACCGTTAAGGGCACCCTTGCTTGGCATGACGTTAAGAGCGCTACTACGCACCTTGATTTCAGGAATGCCTCCGTTGGAGCCATCTGGGATGACAAGGCAAGTTGGCCGGATAGAGGCAATCTACTCCTGGACGGCTTTGTCTACGAAAGTATAGCAAGCGGCCCGACGGGTGCAGAGGAGCGACTGGAGTGGCTCGACCGCCAGGCTTATTTCACACCACAACCCTACCGCCAGTTAGCGAAGATGTTGCGCGAGAGGGGGGACGACGAGGGTGCCAAGGAAGTCTTGTTCGAATTAGAAAGCCGGGCAAGAGCAGAGAACCGAAGACGGCTTGTCCACTCGCCGGTACGCTGGCTCCTCCGATCCACCGAGGATGTCGTTTCTGATGCAACCGTTGGCTATGGTATGTATCCTGGGAGAGCGATTTGGTATCTCGGCGGCCTTACGGCGCTTGGGTGGATCGTGCATCGCAGGGCGCAGCGTGTCGGTGCGATGGCCCCCACTGACAAGGACGCGTATGCTGAATTTCGCGACAACGGCCATGCTCCGGCGCATTACCCGCCGTTCAATCCGCTAGTGTACTCGTTGGAGAATTGCGTCCCGCTGGTTAAGTTTGGTCAGGACGATCACTGGCAACCGGACCCGAATCTCCAACAACGGGTGAATTCGTCCGCTTCCGTGGCAGGTTGGCAGGCGAGGATCGCGAACCTACTGTTTGTTCGTTTGCCGGATCGAACGACGTCACCCGCAGCGCTGCGTTGGTTTCGCTGGATCATGATCGCGTTGGGGTGGTTGCTGGCGACGTTCTTTGTCGCGAGCCTGACGGGCATCGTCAAGACCGGTTAGGACGTCGAGGAATTCTACGTCAGAGCCGACCACCTGCCCTCTCGGCTCACTCGCCTTCGATTTGGTCTGCGGGTTTGGCGTCGCAGCTGGCGCGGCTCTGAGCGGACAGAGCGTCGCGCTTTTCTCGCGCTCGCTACTCCGGAGTAATGCGGATTTCGTAGTGCACTGACTTCGAATCATAGCGCGAGAGCAGGCCGGTTGCTTGCGGATGAAGGACAGCGGTTTCGTAATCTTTTCCGGCGAACAGCCGCACTGCGTCCAGCGATGCGAAGAGCGTGACGGTTACAAACTCTACTTCATTCCCCGCCACGCGCCGCAAGAGGTAGGCGCCTTCAAAGCCCTGGATGCGGCGCATGCTGGGGAACATCTCATTGCGTAGCAGGTTCTCGTAGGCCTCGGCATTTTGCGGTTTCGTCCAGCCGTGCCACATGCGAGCGATCATCGGGCTGCCTCATTGGCCGGAATCGAGATGCCATCCGGGATTGGTCCAATGTCCATTCTTACGCAAAAAGACTTCCATCGCGCGCCCCGAACTGGTTTTGCGCTGTCCATTTGTTTCCGTTTCGAAGAGATAGAGACTATAGATTACGGCCACGTTGCCATAGGACTGGATCTCCACACGCGGGAACTCCAACCGGACTAGGCGTCCACCACCGTCGGCGAACTCGCGGGATCCACGAAGTACGGCCTCGCGATTCTCCCATGCTTCCTCGCCGTTATTGATGGCGAGCGTGTCGGCGGGCAATAGTTGTTCGAGCGCTTTCTGATCGTTAGCAAACCAGGCGCGCCATACTTTCTCACGCGCCGCCAGCAGCTCTTGGCGCTGGCTGGCGGTTAGGGGTGCTGCCGAGAAATCCGCTGCCTGCGCGGGCAGAATGGTGAGTGAAGCCAATCCCAAAGCTGTTCCAAGAACCAGAGTTCGCATCATCGTTTCGTCTCCTTTGTGAGCAGACATTAGCTTTGGTAGGGTTGGCCTGGCTTGCAGTTTCTTGCTAATTTGCGCGGAGCAAACCGACGCACCCGGAGGCAGTACTGCGCCGGAATTTTGCCGGTGAGACTCTGAAGCGGCGCTGGAAGGTGCGGACAAAGTGGCTCAGGTTAGAAAAGCCGCTCTGAAAGCAGGCTTCGGTCACGGATGTGCCGTCGAGGAGCCGGCGAGCCGCCTGGTTCAGACGTACGCGCAGCAGGTAGCGATGCGGCGGCGCTCCCGCCAGCTCCGCGAAGACGCGCGCGAAATGAAAAGAACTCATGCCGACGGATCGGGCTAGAGAGCTCAGAGAGTGATCGTCTTCGTAGCGCTGTTCCATCGATTTTTGTGCGGCATCGATCCGCTCCGCATACCACGCGAGTTGGCGCTGGCGGAACAGGCGCTTGGGGGGACGGGATCCCTGGCTGACCGCGCTCAGCAGCGCGGCGGCGCAGGTCTCGGTCGCGAGGGCAGGCTCCGGTAGCGAGCGTTCCATCGCCAGCCGGAGATAGCGCAGGCGGTTGCTGGTTAGCAAACGCGGGGTTTGCCGTGCCACTCGATCCAAGGTAGCGAACTCTTCACTGTCCTCTGGCTTGACATAGCGCAAAGCAAGGCAGCGGTCGGTGGGAATGGAATCGGAGTGAAGGCAGCGGTAGGCCAGTCCGGGGAAAGTCAGGAACACGTCGCCCTGCTGGAACTGCCAGCGTTTGCGGCCGACCTGGATTTCGAATCCGCCGTGATCCACGAAACTGATTGAGTATTCATCGGCGATTTCTTCGTCCGGGTCGCGGTGGACGACGCCCTCGGGATGGTCAAAGAGTGCGACGGCCACTGTTCCCGACTCGACCATGGGACGGTAGCGGTTCATGTCAGCTTCCAATCTAGACGTGCGAGCGGAAGATTGGTTGCGAAATTTTGCTTTCACAGGACAGGGTGAGGCGGGGGAGGCGGAAGAAGGCCAGCCCTGATTTAATCGTCGGACTCTACCGGCTTGTAGTCGCAGGCGGTGCGGCAGGGCTCGCAATACATGAGACCGTCAGTACAGAGGCGGACATCGAGCTGCGAGTGGCAGAGGATGCAGAACTTTTCGCACCAGCAGCGGGATTCGATCTGCTCGCACTGGGCGCAGCGGATCTGGCTTGTGGGCTTGGCGGACATGGTTGAAGTTTAGTGCTGTAGTGAGAGAGAAACACGTAACCAAGGTCACAGGTCATAGGTGACAGGTGACCGACCACGGGAAGTCGCGTTCGGGATCGAGGTTCAGTTCGCGTTCTAACCATCGACGTTCCTGTGACCTGTGACCCGTACCTGCCTTGCTGCGTTTCCGGCACGGATGTTAAGTTAAACAGTTCCACATTCTGACAGCCCAGTCCCTGTCTGACCGAGGTCAATTCTTGTCTGCTGTTCAGGCTACTCCGCCGCTGGTACGCAAGACTGCGCTGAATGCCGTCCATCGGGCGCTGGGCGCCAAGATGGTCGAGTTCAGCGGGTGGGACATGCCGGTGGAATATCCCTCGTCGATCGGTTGTGGGATTGTGGCCGAACACATCGCGGTGCGCACGGGCGTCGGTATCTTCGACGTCAGCCACATGGGGGACATCCGGCTGAGCGGGCCAGGCGCGCTGGATGCGGTGCAGCACATTTCCATGAACGACGCTTCGCGGCTGGCGGTCGGGCAGGCGCAGTATTCGGCGCTGCTTTATCCGCAGGGAACGTTTGTGGACGATGTGATCGTTCATCGTCTGGGCGAAGATGACTACCTGCTGGTGATCAACGCCGGCACGCGCGAGAAGGACTTTAACTGGGTGCGTGATAACGCGCGACAGTTCAAGTGCCGAGTCGAGCATCTCTCCGACGATTTCACGCAGATTGCGATCCAGGGACCGAAGGCCGTCAACCTGCTTCAGAAACTCACCGACGCCGACCTGAGCACGGTGAAGTTTTACCGGGTGACGCGCGGGATGGTGTGCGGACTGCACGAAATCCTAATCGCTCGCACTGGCTACACCGCTGAAGATGGGTTCGAGATCTACATTCCTTCCGACGAAGTGACCAGCGCTCGCGTGTGGAACGAGATTCTTACGGCGGGAAAGGAATTCGGCGCGATTCCCTGTGGGCTGGGAGCGCGCAATACGCTGCGTCTCGAAGGCAAACTGCCGCTTTACGGGCACGAGATTTCCGACACCATCAATGTCTGGGAAGCGGGGCTGGATCGCTTCTGCAAGATGGAGAAGCCGGAGTTCTTGGGCCGGGATGCGCTGGAGACTGCCCGAGCTGCAGGCGTGACCAAGACGCTGGTTGGGCTCGAGATGGTGGAACGTGGCATCGCCCGCGACGGATACAAGATTCTCGATGACAGTGGGCGCGAGATTGGGTACATCACCAGCGGATCTCCGGCGCCGTTCCTGAAGAAAAACATTGCCTTGGCTTATGTTCCGCCGGGGCGTGCGGCGATCGGGGTTACTGTAAAAGTTGAGATCCGCGGCCAAGGGGTGCAGGCGCAGGTGGTGCCGACGCCGTTTTATAAGCGTCCAAAGAAGGCTTAACCACGGGGACACAGGGGACGTTTCAACCGCGAATGACTGAGGATCGACCAAAACTTAGTTGCCAAAAGCTAGAAGCCAGGAGCTAGAAAGCGCATGTCATATCCCAACGATCGCAAGTATACGAAAGAGCACGAGTGGATTACTTCCGACGGAACGATCGGCATCACGCACTATGCGCAGGAGTCGCTGGGCGACATCGTGTTCGTGGATCTGCCCAAGGCAGGAACGGAAATCACGGCAGGGAAGACTTTCGGCACGGTGGAATCGGTGAAGGCCGTATCAGACTTGTATGCTCCGGCGTCGGGAACGGTGACCGACGTGAATGGGGAGTTGGCCACGTCGCCGGAGAAAGTTAATAAAGATGCGCACAGTTCCTGGATGATCAAGCTCAAGTTGAAGGATCCGGGCGAGTTGAATGGGCTGCTCTCGGCGGCGGACTACGAAAAATTTGCTGGCGAGGAAGCGGGACACTGAGAACGATTGAAGAAGTCAGAAGTCAGATTGCAGAAGTGAAGCCATCGCCTCCCCAAACTGCTTGCACCATGCCACAATCGTATCGACCGTTAGTCACATCTATATTGGATTCCTATGAGATATCTGCCTAAGTCTCCTGCGGACCGCGACGCCATGCTTAAGGCGATCGGGGTGCGCTCGATTGACGACCTGTTTTCACCAATCCCCGCCGAGTATCGGTTAAACCGGGATTTGAACGTCCCGCGACAGATGGCCGAGTCGGAAATCGTAGACTGGTTCAGGATGCGCTCCAAGGAAAACGGCGATGATTACACCAGTTTTCTTGGCGCCGGAGCTTACTTCCACTATCGGCCGGTGGTGATTGATGCGCTCGTACAACGCGGCGAGTTCTTGACCTCCTACACACCGTATCAAGCGGAGTTTGCGCAGGGGACGTTGCAGGCGATTTTCGAGTTTCAGACCATGATCTCGGAACTCACTGGCATGGATTTGGCGAATGCTTCGATGTATGACGGGTCCACCGGCGCGGCCGAAGCGGTGATGATGGCCGTCCGCATCACGGGAAAGAGTTCAGCGGTAGTGGCGCGGAGCTTGCATCCGGAATATCGAGAGGTGCTGGGCACGTATGCAACGCATCAGGAAATACCCCTGAAAGCAGTTGCATTCACAGATTCGGGGCGGGTGGATCTGAAGGAACTGGAGAAAGCGGTTGCGGACGACACGGCGTGCCTGCTGATCCAGTCCCCGAATTTTTTCGGGACGGTCGAAGACGTCGAGGCGATTGCGGAGATTGCGCATAGGCGCGGGGCGCTGCTGATCGTGTCGATCGCAGAAGCAGTTTCATTGGGGATTGTCGAGCCTCCCCGCACGGCAGATATCGTCGCCATGGAAGCGCAGTCGTTCGGCGTGCCCATGGGATTTGGCGGGCCGTACTGTGGGGTGCTGGCCACGAAAGAGAAATTTGTACGGCAGATGCCGGGGCGTCTGGCGGGTCAGACGGTCGATGAAAAAGGGAAGCGCGGTTTCGTATTGACGCTGGCCACTCGCGAGCAGCACATTCGCCGCGAGAAGGCGACTTCGAATATCTGCACCAACCAGGCGCTGGTTGCGCTAATGGTCAATATCTTCATGACGGTGTACGGCAAGGTCGGGCTCAAGGAGTTGGCCAAACAAAACCTGGCGAAGACTGCGTACGCCGCCGATCAGTTCGGCAAGAATGCCACAGTGCTGTTTGCGGGGGCGCCGCGCTTCAACGAGTTCGTGGTCCAGACCAGCGAAGATCCGTACGCGATCAACTCCCGCTTGCTGGGGCACAAGATCGTCGGCGGGTTGCCGCTGAAGAAGTTTTATCCGGAGCTGGGCAACGCAGCACTGTGGTGCTGCACGGAGCTGACTACGCGTTCGATGATTGATACCGCGGTCGGGCTAGTGGCGGAGAGCGAACGCTCGGTGCGAAGTATGAAAGAGACGGAGGAGGTGGCTCTGTGAAGCACATGACACGCAAGGCCACGCGCCACGTCAACCAGAACGAGAACCTCATCTTTGAGAAATCATCGCCTGGAAAAGCGGCGTGGAAATTGCCGCCGCTCGACGTTCCGGAAGTGGACACCGCGAAGCTGTTGGGCAAGTCCGAAAGAAAAGACCTCGGCAATATGCCTGAGGTTAGCGAGATCGAGATCATCCGCCATTTCACACGGCTTTCGACGTGGAATTACGCGATTGATCTCGGCATGTATCCGCTCGGCTCTTGCACGATGAAGTACAACCCGCGCGTGAACGAGTCTGTGTCGCGCATTGAGGGACTCGCGAACGGACATCCGTATCAGCCGGGGAAGATTTCGCAGGGCGCGATGCGCATCATGAAGACGCTAAGCGATTGCCTGATCGAGATCACTGGCATGGATGCGATCACGCTGCAGCCGGCAGCGGGGGCGCATGGCGAGTTTACCGGGCTGCTGATGGTGCGCGCATACCACGAATCGAAGGGCAATGCGCGCAAGAAGATTCTGATTCCAGACTCCGCGCACGGGACGAATCCGGCTACTGCGGCTACGGTTGGGTACGCAGTTGAGAATCTCAAGTCGAACGACCGTGGCATGGTGGACGTCGTTGCGCTGGCGGCACAGATGAATGAAGACGTCGCCGCCTTGATGGTGACCAACCCCAACACGCTGGGCGTGTTCGAGCAGGAGATCCACAAGATTGCCGACCTCATGCACGCCAAGGGCGGCCTGCTCTATATGGACGGCGCCAACATGAATGCGTTGGTCGGCAAGGCGCGGCCGGGAGATTTTGGCGTGGACGTGATGCACCTCAACCTGCACAAGACGTTCTCCACGCCGCACGGGGGAGGAGGGCCGGGATCGGGGCCGGTGGCGATCAAGAAGAGTCTTGAGCCTTTCCTGCCAACTCCAGTCGTCGTTACTAAGCCGGATGGCACGATGGCGTTTGAGTACAACCGTCCGCAGTCGGTGGGGCGGGTGCGCGCGTTTTACGGGAATTTCGGCATGTTCATCCGTGCGCTGGCGTACATCTTCGCCAATGGGCCGGACGGGCTCCGGCAGACGACCGAGGATGCCGTGCTCAACGCGAATTACATCCGCAAGGGACTCGAAGGCGTTTACGATCTGCCTTACTCAACGCCCTCGATGCACGAGGTTGTTTTCAGTGACAAGGTGCAGTCGAAGAAGGGCGTCAAGACCATGGACCTGGCCAAGCGTCTGATTGACTATGGGTTCCATCCCTACACGACGGCGTTTCCGCTGATCGTGCCGGGCGCTTTGATGATTGAGCCAACGGAGAGCGAGCCGAAAGAAGAACTCGATCTCTTCATCGAGGCGATGAAGTCGATTGCGGAAGAGGTCGAGGAAGATCCGCAGTTCGTACTCGATGCGCCATACAATACGCGAGTGTCACGCCTCGATGAGACGCAGGCAGCGCGGATGCCGGTGTTGCGGTGGAAGCCGGAGAGCGCAAGCTAACTTCCGGAGAGTGGCAGACGCTGGCGAAAAGTGCAGGCGTTTGCATAGCCCGACGCCTGGTTTACCGAAGATGCGCAACAGTTTGCAACTGCTGATAATTTCTTCAAGTTCTGCATCATTATGTGCTTGACCCGCCTTGGTGAAGCCGCTAACCTCGGTTCCACTCTCCCGTCGTTGGGCGACACACGGCCCCGCGACAACTTTGCGGCAAAGAAAACAGGAAAATTCCGATGAAGATATCTCGTATCTGCTTGCTCGTCGTCCTCGCGCTGCTGTGTACGGGGTTGGCCTTTGCGGACGGCATCAAGGACCCTAAGATCGTCATCCGCGGTGTCCAGGGCGGCGGCGCTCCTCAGAATAACCTGCATTGTCCACCTTCGGGCTGCACGAATGTGGGGATGAACTTCACCTTCAGCACTCCCAAGAACGGAAAAGGCACGTTGTTCTTCACGAACGCATCGGGGAAGAACTGGACTTCGCTGAAGCTGATTGAAAAGGGCGTACCTGCTGAAGCGGTCAGCTGCTCGCAGAGCCTGTTCCTGAGTTGCACGATCCAAACGCTGAAGGATGGCTCAGTGGAGATTCTGCTAGCCGGAGTCAAGGGCGGCAATCCACGCAACGGGATCAGGAATGGACAGAGCTTCGCCATCAATTTTGCGTGTGTGCAAGGCAATTGCTGGCCGGGTGGACTGAACTTTAGTGGCCACGCAGGCGCAGCGCCCGAGCCGGGCACGATCGCCCTGATGGTGACAGGAGTCGGAGCGATTGTTTCGCGCCGCAAGCGGTGGAAGAACTCGCTTAAGGCTTAGTTGTTTTTGGACTGAATTCCTTCACGAGCTGTGAAAACTGGGGCAGGGCCTGGAGCTTCTGAAGCTCAGGATCATTCCAGGCCTCTTGCGCAGGCCAGCCTTTCTGCAATGCCAACCTCAGCGATTTCAAGGCCTCTTCTGGTTTTCCTACCAGCGCCTTTACCTGCGCTTCCGAGTACATCAACTGCAGGTCCTCGGGATTAATCGAACGCGCCTGCTGTATGTACTGTAGCGCGTTGGGTGCATCTCCCTTTTTGGCGTAGTAGACCGCAACGTCGCCCATCGTGCCGGCTGAACGCGGATTGACCTGCAGCTCCTGAAAGGCGCGGGAGATGGCTTTGTCGTATGCCACCGTGGCTTTGTCAGAGTGGCCGGACCAGCGATAGGCATCACCGAGATTGCCTAGATAGGTCTCATCGTTCGGTGACATCTCAACCGCCTTTTCGAACATCCGCGTAGATTCCTCGTAGTTCTTGAGGTAGAAGTAGGCGGTCCCAAGATTGGAATAGGTGGCCGCGGCGGGCGCGAGTGCGAGCGCCTTCTGAAAATAGGGTATGGCTTCGCCCCACTGACCGTTGCGATAGTACGTGTTTCCGATGTTCTCGTAACCCATCGGATTGTCGCTGGCCAGTTCGGTGACTTTTTGGAAGGCGGGACGCGCTCTAGCGGAATCGCCGAGGGCGAGATAGGCGCCGCCGAGCGCATTGTGGTTCATCCAGAAGTAGGGGTTCGCGGTCACGGCACTTTGGTAGGCGGCGATCGCCTGATCGCCCTGTCCATTGGCAAGGTAGGCGTCTCCCAAGCGGCGATAGGCTTCATCCGAGTTGGGCGCGAGCGCGAGCGCGCGCTTCAGTTCGACGATGGCCTGAACGTTCCGGCCCGTCGTGGTGTAGACACCGCCCAGAGAAAGATGAACCTCAGGCGCCGTGCTGGAAAGGCCTTCGGCCCGTTGGGCGGCCAGAATTGCCTTCTGCGCCCAAAGGTTGTCTTTGCTTTCTCCGTAGAGACGGAGACTGGCGTCGGCCAGTCCGGTGTAGGCGAGAGCGAAATTAGAGTCCTTATCCAGCGCCTGCTCAAACAGCGAGACAGCTTGCCGGATCCCGGTGGCGTCATGACTGTTGCGCAGGATGTTGCGTCCCTGCAGGTAGAGGTCGTAGGCCTTCAGGTTCTCGGTAGGGTGAGCGCCGGTGCGAGCCAATTCCTCGTTGCTGGGCTTCAGTTCCAGCGCGTTGACGACGTTGCCGTAAATTTGATCTTCGAGCGTCAACAAATCTCCCGGAACTCCAGCGAACTCCTGGCTCCAAACCGTCTTGCCGGTGGTGGCATCGTCGAGCTTGAGGGTGACGCGCAACTTGTCGCCGCTACCCTGAACCATGCCCTGAACCACCAGGTTGGCGCCGACTTCGCTGGCGAGCTTGGCGAGAGGCAAATCCTTCTTCGCAGCGGTTTCCACTGACGACGAAGATGCCAGCCGTACCTCTTTGAGCTGAAAAAGCTTCGCAGCCAGTGCTTCCTCAATGCCGTCGGCCACATAGCCCAAGGTCTTCTCGTCTCCCACCAATTTCAACGGCAGGATGGCGACGTACTTTCCCTTGCTAAGAGGAGGGATACCCTGAGTCGAAGTCTGACTCGGTCCTGGTCGGTTGAGCAGCGTGCGGCCGACAAACGCGGCCAGCATAACGACCAGCACCGCGGCCGCGATCCACATCCAGCGCTTCCCGGGAAGATCGAGATTGAAGCGCGAGGGATGGATGATCGGATGCGGAATCATCTTCGAAAGCGCTTCAGCGCTGATGTTGGGATTGGCCTCCCAAGCCTGCAATTGCTGCAAGAGTTCGACGACGGAGTGGTAGCGGTTGGCAGGCTCGCGCTCCAGGCAGCGGCTGACAATCGCGCTCAGGGAGCGGGGAACGGAATTGTCCACGTCCGACGCGGGGGTTGCGACTTCGCGGGTGCGCCTCATCAGGCTGGCGATGGCAGTGTCCGCGTGATAGGGAGACTTGCCGGTCAGCAGCTCATAGAAGATCAGCCCAACGCTGAAGATGTCGGAACGCTGATCGAGTTGCGAACCCAGCGCCTGCTCGGGCGACATGTACTCCATGGTGCCGACGATGGCGCCAGTCTGGGTCATACCGGAGTCGCCGAGCGAGCGGGCCAGTCCGAAGTCCATCACCACGACGCGGCCCTGTTTGTCACGCATGATGTTTTGCGGTTTCAGGTCGCGATGGATGACGCCTTCGGAGTGCGCGGAATCGAGCGCGCGGCAGACTTGCTCGATCATCGGAATGGCGTCCTGGGGAAGATACTTGCCGTGGCGGCGCAGCATGGTGCGCAGATCTTCGCCGTCCACATACTCCATGGTGATGAAGCGGATGCCGTCGGCTTCACCCAGGTCGTAGATGCGCACAACATTCTTGTGCGTGATGTTGCGGGCGAGAATCAGTTCCTGCTTGAATCGTTGCAGGATAGCGGGGTCAGTCGCCAGTTCCGGACGGATGACTTTGAGCGCGATCAGGCGGTCGAGTTCGCGGTCGCGTGCCTGATACACAGCGCCCATGCCGCCTTGTCCGAGCACGCTGAGGATTTCGTAGCGTCCGCCAAACACAACGCCCGGCTGGAGCGACAGAAAAGCCGTAATGCTCGTGGCCGCGAGCGAAGAGGGGCTCGAGGGAGACGACGGGCGGCTGGGAGGTGTAGGACTCTGATACGGAAGTGTGGGAGTCCCGGAAAGGGGTGGCGGCGTCTGTGCGGCAGCGCCTACACGGTCGCCGGGCAAGTTTGTTCCAGGCATCGTCGGGCTATCGGAATCGTGGGCCCTGTCGTCGCGATAATTCATTCGGGAATGCCTGGTACGGAGAGCAGCACTCGGAGGGCGCCGGTCCTGCACAACGCGAAAGGCAGTTGCCCAAGGTCGTCGAGGGGAGTCGAAGACCAAGCACCCCGATGGCCTAGAAGTATACCCCGGTATTCGAGCGGGGGAAAGCACTTGAGAGTACACGAAAATAAGGCTTTCCGGTGCTCTCCGACACCTGGCCCGGGGATATAATTCTGCCCATCCGGGAGTTCCCGGTGGGTGAGATATGGGACTGTATTCACACTACGACGGCGCACATAATCATCCCGTTAACCGCGCTCTTCATATGATCGCGATTCCGGTCGGCTTCTCCTCTCTAATAGTGATCTGGTGGCACTGGATCGTTGCACTTTTGTTGATTCCGACCGCGTTGGCCCTGGCTTGGCTCGGACACTTGATTGAAGGGAACAAGCCGGCGTTTCTGACCAATCCGGCGCATGTGTTCGTGGCGCCGTTGTGGCTGGCGCGTAGAATTTTCGGGGCGGAGAAAAAGTAGCGCTGCAGCATTTTTGGGTGCGTGGACAAAGCGCCCTCGCTACTGCTGGCGAGGGCGTCAGCGCGATTGTCATCTTTCGTAACCAACCGGTCGGTACGAGCATTTCGTCGATGGCCCATAGCCATGCTTAAATGAATGGTTGGGGCCTATTTTTGCGTCGTCCCCGCGCGCGGCATCCCCAGCAAAAATTCAGTGCGCACTGCAGAGATTGCAGATCCCTCGCTTCGCTCGGGATGACAAGTCCTTGGGAGAGCGGAAGACAGGTGGAGAGCTTTGGACTTCCAGCTGAACGACGAACAACTACAACTGAAGAAGAGTGTGCGAGAGTTTGCCGAGCGCGAGATTGGGCCCCACGTGATGAAGTGGGATGAGGCGAGCGAGTTCCCGATGGCGACCGTCAAGGAACTGGGCAAGCTCGGCTTGCTGGGGACGATTTTTCCTCAGGAGTACGGCGGAGCGGGTATGGGCTATGTGGAGTACGTCACTGCGATCGAAGAACTGTCGCGCGTGGACGGGTCGGTGGGCATCATCGTAGCCGCGCATACCTCGCTTTGCACGAATCACATTTTCGTCGCGGGCAACGAAGCGCAGAAGAAGAAATATGTTTCCAAGCTGGCGGCCGGGGAATTCATCGGCGCCTGGGGGCTGACCGAACCGTCGTCGGGATCGGACGCAGGCAGCGCGCGCATGTCGGCCACCAAGACTCGCGGTGGATGGGTGCTCAACGGCACCAAGACTTTCTGCACCAACGGCCACTACGCCGACGTGCTGGTAGTTCTCGCGGTGACCGATCGCGCGGCGCATACCCACGGGCTTTCGGCGTTCGTTGTTGAAAAAGACGCCAAGGGATTTCGTCCAGGGAAGAAAGAAAACAAGCTCGGCCTGCGCGCCAGCGACACAGCGGAATTGATCTTTGAGGATTGTTTTGTGCCGGCCGAGAACCTGTTGGGCGGCGAGGGCAACGGATTCATCGACGCCATGCGCATCCTGGACGGCGGGCGCATCTCGATTGCCGCACTCGCGCTTGGCATGGCCGAAGGGGCTTACGAGGCGGCCCTGAAGTATTCCAAGCAGCGCAAACAGTTTGGTAAGGCGATCAGCGAATTTCAAGCGATCCAGTGGAAGCTCGCCGACATGGCGACCGAAATCGAAGCGGCGAAGCTGCTCACCTTGCGTGCCGGCGCCATGAAAGATGCCGGAATGAAGACGACGCTTGAATCGTCGATGGCCAAGCTCTACGCTGGCGAAGTGGCAGTGAAGTGCGCCAACGAGGGCGTGCAGATCCACGGCGGGTACGGCTTCATCAAGGACTATCCTGCAGAGAAGTTCTATCGCGACGTGAAGCTGTGCACCATTGGCGAGGGGACGAGCGAGATCCAGAGGCTGGTGATTGCGCGGCAGCTGCTAAAGGAATAGAACTTTGCTTGCCGCTTCCTAACCTTGTCATCCTGAGCGCAGCGAGCCGACTCGCAAAGCGAGTCGGTTTGCGGAGTCGAAGGACCCCTACCCATCCTCGCTCGCTGACGCCGCGCTAAGGGGTTCTCACGGGATTCACGACTGCTCCAGAGCTTTGGCCAGAATGCCTTCGGCAGCGCAGTGATTTAGGCGGGGTAGGGGTTCTTCGACTCCGTGAATTGCTTCGCAAAACGAAGCAACTCACTCCGCTCAAAATGACAATTCTAGCCAGTGCGTTGCGACGCAAACGGTGGATCGTGCGCATACAATCGCGGCAGGAGCTTTCGATGATCACCGGTGCCCACATCATCGTTTACAGCATAGACCCCGACGCCGACCGCGCGTTCTTCCGCGACGTGCTCAAATTTTCTTCGGTCGACGCCGGGCATGGATGGCTAATTTTTTCTCTGCCACCCGCCGAAGCTGCGTTTCATCCTTCCGAGAAGAACGATCTCCACGAGTTGTACTTCATGTGCGACGACCTGAAGGCGACGATGGAGTCTCTGAAAGGGAAGAAGGTGAAGTGCGGGCCGGTAAAAGAAGAACGATGGGGGAGTCTGACCACGATCTCCCTGCCGGGCGGCGGGAAAATCGGGCTCTACCAGCCAAAACATCCAACCGCGATCGGGCGCTAGGTTACTCTGTAGCGGTGACTACCGAGCCCACCTTCTATCGGGACCTAGCCTATGTATTTGGCGCTGCTGTAGTAGGCGGCGGCATAGCTCGGCTGCTGCGGCAGCCGCTGATTCTCGGTTACGTCCTGGGCGGCATCCTGATCGGTCCGTTTACGCCGGGGCCGACCATCTCCAATATTCATCAGTTCGAGATTCTGGCGGAAGTTGGCGTCATCCTGCTGATGTATTCGATCGGTCTGGAGTTCTCGTTCCGCGATCTGCTCAAAGTGAAATGGGTAGCGATTCTTGGGGGTGCGCTGGGAATTGTGTTGTCCATCGCAATCGGGGTCGGCGTTGCGTGGCTGCTGAAGTGGAATTGGCAGCAAGGAGTCGTAGTAGGAGCGGTAGTCTCCGTGGCGAGCACGATGGTGCTGTCGCGGTTTCTGATCGAGCGAGGACTCCTGCAGGCGGAGCAGGGGCAGGTGATGATTGGCATCACGCTGGTTGAAGATCTGGCGGTAGTAGTTCTAACCATCCTGCTGCCGACGCTCGGCGATATCAATGGCGCACGCCTGCTTGTGATTCTGATGAGTCTTGGGAAAGCAGTATTGATCCTGGTACCCATCACATTCGCAGCCCACAAACTGATTCCGATCCTGATGCGACGAGTGATTGCGGCCGACAACCCGGAATTCTTCGTCCTGGTTGCTCTCGCCCTGGGCTTCGTCACGGCGGCGATCACCGAAGCGGTCGGCCTGTCGCTGGCTCTGGGAGCGTTTTTGGCAGGTCTGCTGGTCAGCGAATCGAATGCGGGAGAGAAGACTCTCAAGCATATGTTGCCTCTTCGGGATGCATTCGTTGCCCTCTTCTTCGTCACCATGGGAGTGCTGGTGAATCCGCGGGTTCTGATTTCGAATCCCCTGCTACTGCTGGTGTTCGTGGGCTTGATTGTGGTTGGGAAATTTCTCATCTGGGGTCTGATCGTCCGGATGTTCGGTTATGCGTGGAAGACCGCGTTGATGGTGGGCCTGGGGCTCACGCAGATTGGCGAGTTTTCATACGTGCTGGTACAGGTGGCTCGGGATGCACATTTAGTCGGCGATGAGATCTACAATGCGACGCTGGCCGCCTCGGTGGTCACGATTCTGCTGAATGGATTGCTGATGCGGTTTGTGCCTACGCGAACAGCCGGAACCCCAGCCTGATCGTCTGCGACTCATTTCCCCGTCCTGCCGCCCTGCTTTACACTGACAGCTTGAATTCCCAACCGCCATCCATCGAGCGATTGCGTGCCGGCGAGCCCCTGGCGCTGGCACGGGCTATCTCCGCGGTCGAGAACCGCGCTGCCGGATCGGCGGAGCTGCTGAAAGCGCTTTTCCCGCACACCGGCAAGGCACGCATCATCGGACTGACGGGCGCGCCCGGATCGGGCAAGAGCACGCTGGTCGACCAACTCGCCAAGCACTATCGCAAAGCGAAGCAGACGGTCGGTATTATCGCTGTCGATCCTACGAGCCCTTATACGGGCGGGGCAATTCTCGGGGACCGCATTCGCATGCAGGACCATCACGCCGATCCGGGAATTTACATCCGCAGCATGGCCACACGTGGATCACTGGGCGGGCTGGCGCGCGCTACCGCCGACGTGACGACTGTGCTTGATGCTTCGGGGCGCGACCGTATTCTGATTGAGACTGTCGGCGTCGGGCAGGATGAAGTCGACATCGTACGACTGGCGGACGTCACCGTTGTCATTCTGGTGCCCGGCATGGGCGACGATGTGCAGACCATCAAGGCCGGCATCATGGAAATCGCCGACATCTTCGTCATCAACAAAAGTGATCGCGAAGGGGCGGAGCGCGTCGAGCGTGAGATTCGCGCTTTGCAGTCGCTGGCCACGCGTAATGATGGGTGGACGCCGCCGGTCGTAAAGACCGTCGCCAGCGAGGGCGTGGGAACGAAAGAGCTGGCGGATGCGATTGCCGGTTACGAGGTGTATCTCAAGAAAGAGAACTTGGCGCTCAAAAAGAATGTCGAGAACTGGCAGGAGCGCCTGATCGAGATGCTGCGCGACGCGATGCTGGAGAAGGCGCGGGCGCAGATGGACGGCGGCAAGGTAGCAAGGTACGCGGCGGAGATCGCCGAGCACAAACGCGATCCATATACGCTGGTGGAGGAGATTGTGCGAGGTGTGGCGAAGTAAATTTAGCTATTCCATTCTCGATTTAGAGGCATACATGGAGTTCAGCATTGATCATCTCGGGATTGCGGTGAAGTCGCTGGCGGCGGCGAAGTCGATTTACGAGCGGTTGGGGATGAAGGTCTTGTCCGAAGAGACCGTTGAGCAGGAAAAAGTCCGCCTGGTGATGGTTCCTGTTGGCGAGAGTCGTCTGGAGTTACTCGAAGCTACTTCGGAGGACTCGACGATTGCGAAATTCATCGCCAAGCGGGGCGAGGGGCTGCATCATATCTGCCTGCGTGTTCCTGACCTGGCGGCGGCGGTTGCAAAACTGAAAAGCGATGGCGTGCGGTTGGTTTCCAACGAAATCAAGATTGGAGCGGGCGGGCATCGGTATATCTTCGTGCATCCGCAGAGCGCCGGTGGAGTGTTGCTGGAGTTGGTTGAGGGTGGTTCGCATGGCTAGCAGATATGACGCAATCGTGATCGGCGCCGGACAGGCCGGGCCCTCGCTGGCCAATCGGCTCGCGAGTGCGGGCATGAAGGTTGCCTTTGTCGAGCGCTACAAGTTCGGCGGAACCTGTGTCAACACAGGATGCACGCCGACGAAAGCCATGGTTGCGAGCGCCTACGCTGCTCATCTTGCCCGGCGTGGCGGCGATTACGGAGTCAACATCGCAAGCGAGATCCGCGTGGACATGAAGAAGGTGAAGGCACGCAAGGATGCCATCGTCGCAGCATCTGCAACGGGCGTCGAGTCGTGGCTGCGCGGCAATCCGAACATTACGGTCTGTGTGGGCCATGCGCGGTTTGAATCGGCCACCGAGATCAGCGTTGGTGCAGATCGCCTGACGGCTCCCAAGATTTTTCTAGACGTGGGCGGGCGCGCCAATGTTCCCGAGATGCCCGGCATTGATCAGATTTCGTATCTCACGAATTCGTCGATGATGAATGTCGATTTTCTTCCCCGGCATCTGGTGATCGTCGGGGGCAGCTACATCGGGCTGGAGTTCGGACAAATGTTCCGCCGCTTTGGAAGTGAGGTGACGATTGTGGAGATGGCCTCGCGGCTGATTAAGCGCGAAGATGCAGACGTCTCCGAGGGAGTGCGGCAGATCGTGGAGAACGAAGGAGTGCTAGTCCGGCTGAATGCAAAGTGCATCGCATTTCGCAAAATCGGGGACGACATTGGAGTCGGCGTCGATTGCACCGAAGGCGCCCCGGAAGTAGTCGGATCGCATGTCCTGCTGGCCGTTGGGCGTCGGCCGAACACCGACGATCTCGGCCTCGAAAAGGCGGGAGTCGCTACGGATAAGCATGGATACATCGTCGTGGACGATCAACTGCGAACCAACGTTCCTGGAATTTGGGCGCTGGGCGACTGCAATGGCAAGGGCGCCTTCACGCATACCTCTTACAACGACTATGAGATTGTGGCGGCGAACTTGTTGGATAACGATTCCCGGCGCGTTAGCGACCGCATCACCACGTATGGATTGTTTATCGATCCGCCTTTGGGCCGGGCAGGGATGACCGAAGCGGAAGCGCTATCTTCCGGCCGCAGCGTACTCGTTGGCAAGCGGCCTATGACGCGAGTTGCGCGCGCTATCGAAAAAGGGGAAACGCAGGGTTTTATGAAGATCATGGTGGATGCCGCTACCAAAGAGATTCTCGGCGCGGCGGTGCTGGGACCCGGAGGAGATGAAGCGGTCCACTGCGTTCTCGATGTGATGTATGCCAAAGGCGCTTACGGCGTGATCCAACGCGCCGTTCATATCCACCCGACCGTCGCGGAATTGATCCCGACCATCCTGGGCGAGTTGAAGCCGCTGGAGCAGCTTGCGATTATCGGAGCGGCCTGATCCATGTTGCTGCTGGCGGTTGACACATCCGGCAAGAACGGAAGCCTGGCACTGGCGCGGACGAGCGCGGGCGGGGATCTGCCCGAGATCGTCGAAGAAGTTGCCCTCGCGGGCGGTACTTTCTCAGCGCAACTCGTGCCCCAGACGGCAGCGCTGCTCGAGAAACATGGATACAGCAAGCGCGACCTCGCAGGATTTACGGTCGTCTCAGGGCCGGGTTCGTTCACTGGACTGCGCGTGGGACTAGCTGCGATCAAAGCGCTGGCCGAGATTCTTCGCAAGCCGATCGGGGTCGTTTCCTTACTGGAGGCGGTGGCGCGGAGTGGAACGGGTCAGGGACGTATTTTCTCCGTTCTCGACGCTGGGCGGGGCGAGCTCTACGTAGGCGACTACGGGCTTGGGCCGCCGGTTCGAATGTACAGCGAGCGTTTGTTGAGCAGGGGAGAATTTTTTGCCGAGTCCGAAGGGCAACTCGTGGTGACTCCCGACGCGAGCATCGCCGACGTCGGCCGAGGCGCTGGGCTCCGGGTTGAGCTGGTTGGCTATCCCCGCAGCGGTAACATCGCGGTCCTAGGTTGGGAGCGCATCCAGCGGGGCGAGACGATTCTTCCCGAAGAGCTGGAGGCTAACTATATTCGCCGCTCTGATGCTGAGATTTTCTCCAAGCCGAAACTCTGAGACCCGGATGCCGATGACTATTCGTTCTGCGGCGCTGGACGACGTGCCTGCGCTCCTCGCCATCGAGCAGGAGGCAGCAAGCGCTGCTCACTGGACGCGAGAGCAATACGAACTCCGCGTAGGCGCAGGTTTGATCCTGGTGGCCGAAGAGCGGGGAAAACTTTCTGGGTTCGTTTGTGCGAGAGAGGTCGCGGGCGTGTGGGAGATCGAGAACATAGTGGTGACGGAACGAGCCCGCCGGCGTGGGGTTGGGGATGGACTGTTGTTCGAACTCTCGCGCCGCGCTCGGAACCAGGCAGGTACTGCGGTTTGGCTCGAGGTGCGCGAATCGAATCATCCCGCGCGGCGGTTGTATGAGAAGCACGGATTCTATGAGGCAGGGCGTCGTCGGGGATATTACTCAGCGCCCGTTGAGGATGCCGTGCTGTATGAGCTTCGTTTGGAATCAGGCCGGTAGCGTCGGCTCAAAAGAACAGACTTATCGCAGCGGTAAACCGCTGCACTACCCAGAGTCAGGCCCTCACACACTGTAACGTCATCAGCCTAAAGACAAAACCCGCTGTCACTTGCACTTCTTTCGGTGCAGGTTTCAGGTACGTCCAAAAATGCAACCACTGTGGAAAACATCTATGAAAATTCATTGATCGGTGTTTTACCCTGTGCTACCTTTTAACCGAACGGTAACAAAACCCAGGAGGTCTGCAAGGATGCTGACTCCGAGAGACCAACTCCTGGCTGGCCATGAAGAGTTCCGGCGGCTGGTCCAGGAGCACTCGCAGTTTTCCCAAAGACTCGAATCCCTCACGCAGAAGCGTTACCTCACCGAAGACGAAAAATTAGAAGAAGTTCGGCTGAAGAAGCTGAAGCTGCGCCTGAAAGACCAGATGTTGTATATCGAGCAGCAGTTCCAGCGGCAGTCCGCATAAAACCAGTGCGGCCCGAAGAGCCGGGCCCAGAATCTTACCGCCGCCGTTAGATCGGGTAGGTATGCGTTCCCACCAGGCGCACCTAAGCGCCTTTTTTTATTGCGGTTATGTAGAATGGCCTTGGGCGCTCACAACTCTCAGCAAAATGCTTTCAGGTCAGTGAAGACGTGCCACACTCTCGTCCCTGTCCACCGTTGAAACCGCTGCACCCAGATACTTCTCTTAGCCAGGTAAAGCTCGATGAGATGGAACAGCGGTCAACGGATGTCTTGCAGCACTCCCTGGCGCTCGGACAAAGAGACTGCCTGAAAACAAGGCCAGATGGCACTATACTCGACGGACATCATCGGATTTACATCCTTCGCAGGCGCGGCATCGACGTTGACGCCCTTCCGCGCGAGGTTGTAGTGAAAGGGGACTCGTAGAGCGTGTCGACGAAACTCCATTGGGTTGAAGGTCCCTGGCCGGGGAAGTTGGCGCTGGCGGCACGTCCCCGAGGCGATGATTGGCTTGGGGACGAGATGGCGGCTTGGCGTGGCGCCGGTATCGACGTGGTGGTTTCCCTGCTCACTCCGGAAGAAGAACAGGATCTCGATCTCGGTCGCGAAGCACAGGCAGCGAGAGCACAAGGAATGAAGTTCGTGTCATTTCCAATTCTGGATCGGCAAGTGCCCACCTCCCAGACCGAAATGACGACGGTTTTGGAGAGAGTCGACGGCGAATTGTCGGCAGGGAAGAATGTTGTTGTGCATTGTCGGCAAGGAATCGGACGAACTGGATTGGTGGGGGCCTGCCTGCTGATCACCAAGGGGCTGAGTTCAGAAAGGGCAGTTAAGAGCCTGAGCGCTGCGCGCGGCAATCCGATCCCAGAGACCGAAGAGCAGCGGCGTTGGATCGACCACTATGCCGCAATTCTGGCAGGCACCAAATGACGCAACCTATAATTGACTTTGCTGGATCCCATGGTTCGTGACGGCTATTTCTACGGCGCGGGGTGCCTCGTCGCGGCCACCCTGCTGGTCTGGCTGACGGGGTGGCCCTATGCCGTGCCAGTGTTGTTGCTGGGTGCATTTTTTCTGTGGTTTTTTCGAGATCCCGAGCGGCAGATTCCTCAGGCTGCCGGGGCTGTCGTCTCGCCTGGGGACGGCAAGGTTACGGATGTATCGGTCGTGACTTCCGATGGAGCTTCACGAAGGCGGATCAGCATCTTTCTTAGCGTCTTCGATGTGCACGTGAATCGCTCCCCGATTGGCGGCGTGATCAGGGATGTCCGCTACCAACGCGGTAAGTTCCTGAACGCGATGGGCGCGAATTCGGCGGCGGAGAACGAACAGAATATCGTCACCGTCGAAGGAGAAGGGCACACCGTGGTCTTCAAACAGATCGCCGGTCTACTCGCCCGACGGATTGTCTTCAACCGTAAAGCGGGCGACCACGTCGCGCGCGGAGAGCGCATTGGCTTGATCAAGTTTGGATCACGTGTGGATGTTCTGCTAGATCGTGACGCGAAGATCCAGGTGAATCCAGGCGACCGGGTCAAGGGCGGAGCCTCGGTTTTGGCTCTTCTTCCGGTCGCGCCCGTGGCGGAGACGATCTTGGCCGGAGAACGGGAGGCTCACTGAGAATGGAAGAGCTTACTCCCACTCGCCGGAGTTCCGATCGTTCGCGCGGCAGGATGCGCAAGGGCATGTATATTCTGCCCTCGCTGTTTACGACCGCGAACATTGCAGCCGGTTTTTACGCCATTCTTCAGACCATCACTGCGAGTACGGCCGAACCCTGGCACCTTGATTTCGCCGCGAAAGCGATTGGGTTTGCGGTGCTGTTTGACGGGCTCGACGGCCGCATAGCCCGCATGACCCACACCGACAGCGAATTCGGCAAAGAACTGGATTCGCTGGCTGACGTGATCACGTTCGGTGTTGCTCCGGCGCTACTCGCCTGGATGTGGGGCTTCAAGCTCCTGCCGACGACAATTGCCCCCGAGATGCGGACGAAGATCGTGCAACTGGGCTCGATCTTTTGTTTTGCCTTTCTCATGGCAGGTGCGAGCCGGTTGGCGCGCTTCAACATCACCACCAATCCGCAGCCTTCCAATCCGGGCCGTCCGGGGAAGAAGTATTTTGTCGGTCTGCCGATTCCAGCCGGGGCGGGCGTGATTGCCGCGGTCGTGCATTTTTCTGAGGGAGTGCCGGTTACTTCCTGGTGGACAGCGTTAAGCTGGCTCATGATGGTGGTGGTGATCGCCTACCTGATGGTGAGCACATGGCGCTTTTACAGCTTCAAAGACATTGATTTCCGGTCGCGCCGGCCATTTCGGCTGATCGTCCTGATCGGGATTCTGATCGCATTGATCTGGTTTTTCTCCGGGCCGGTGCTGTTCGCCATCGCTTTGCTCTATATGGCTTCAGGTGTTTTGTGGCGTTTGCAGTGGATTTTTCGCCGCAAGAATCCGCCTGCACCGCCGGCGTATCGGGAGGCATCTCAGACTTCATGACCCCCCTCTCCAAACCGGCTACGCATGCTGATCTCCACGGCACCAACCTGTACCGTGTGGCCATCGTCGGCGCCGCCACACTGAAAGGGAAAGAAGTCGCCGAAATTTTGAAAGACCGTAATTTCCCGGCGGTGGACGTTCGGCTGCTCGACGATGACGAGTCGCTGGGCCGGTTGGAAGCGCTGGGAGATGAGATGAGTTTCATCCAGAGCATTCGAGCAGAGCAGTTCGAGCGCGTCGACTTCACCTTCTTCGCCTCCGACCTGCAGAGCACTCGCGGCAACTGGAAGAGGGCACGCGATCTGGGCAACACAATCGTCGATCTTTCGTTTGCACTGGAAGACGAGGCAGGAGCGTCGATTCGGTCCCCGTGGATCGAACGGGAATCAGGTCAGCCCGTTCTTCCGGAGCTGCAGCCCGGGCCGGTGGTCACGGCTCATCCTGCCGCCACCGTCCTCGCCCTGCTGGCCTTACGGAGTTCGACAGCAGGGAAGGTTCAGCGCTTCGTCGCCACCGTATTTGAGCCAGCGTCGGAACACGGACAAAAGGGCATGGACGAACTCCATGAGCAGACGGTGAACCTACTTTCGTTCCAGGAGCTGCCGAAAAATGTGTTTGACGCCCAGATTGCGTTCAACATGCTGGCACGCTACGGCCCTCGATCCGAGCCGGCGCTGGATTCGGTGTCGCAGAGAATCCTGAAACACTACAAGCTGGTTGCGCCCACAGCGGTGGAGCCCTCGTTGTTGATGTTGCAGGCTCCCATCTTCCACGGGCATGCTTTCTCTATCTATTTCGAGATGGAGAAGCGGGTGGCTTTGGGAGATTTCACGCAAGCTCTAGCGGGAGATCATATCGTGGTGGCCCGCGGCCCCGAAGACGTTCCGAACAATGTCAGTGCCGCCGGCCAGGGAGATGTCCTGGTGTCTCTGGCTCGCGACGCGAATCATGAGAACGGAGTCTGGCTCTGGGCCGCCGCTGACAACCTGCGGATTGCAGCCTTGACCGCAGTGGAATGTGCCGAAACCATGACCGCATCCCGCCCGAGGGGTCAGATTCAATGAAGCGGTCGGCCGCGGCGCTGGTATTCGCAGTGAGCCTGATCGGCGCCGGGTGCGGCTACCACACCGCTGGACACGCGGTCACACTGCCGCAGAATGTTCGTACCATCGCCATTCCTGGTTTCGTGAGCCAAAGTCCAACGTTTCGTGTCGAGCAAGTGATGACCGACGCGGTGGTGCGCGAGTTCAACACCCGCACTCAATTCCACGTGATCCACCAAGCCGGGACGGATGCGGATGCGGTGCTGAAAGGGACTGTTCTTTCTGCGACAGCAGCGCCGCTCGCTTATGATTCAAAGACCGGACGCGCAGCCAGCGTGCTGGTCACCGTCAGCATGCAGGTGACATTGACTGATCGCGACGGGAAGGTTCTCTTTCAGAATCCTTCGTACTTGTTTCACGAGCAATATGAGTTGTCGCGGGAACTCTCCAGCTTTTTTGAGGAAGACTCGTCGGCCATGGATCGTCTTTCGCGGGATTTTGCGCGCACGCTGGTGGCGAACATCCTGGAGGGCTACTGATGCGCAGCTTTCCCCAAGCAGACCGGTTCCTCTCCGAGCTGGAGTCGCGCAAGCTGAGGCCAGCTTATGTGTTCGTGGGCGATGAAGCGTTCTTCCGTAAACGCTGCCGCGATTCAATCCTCCAGCACCTGGTCGCGCCCGATACTCTGGACTTCAGCCTGTTCGAGTTCGACCTGAGCGAGACCTCTCTGACGGAAGTGCTGGACCGCGCCCGCACTCCTTCGCTGATGGCGCCGTTTCAAGTGTTCTTTGTGCGCGGCGTGAAGACGCTCTTCGGGCGCGGCTCCAACGAGGAGAAGATTGGCGCGATTGCGGAGTATTGCAAGAACCCGAACCCGTACGCGCTGCTGGTGTTCGTAGCCGACCACATCAGCATTCCCGCCGACGCGCGCCGCATGGACATGACGGATAAAGACCGTTATCAGAAGATCCGCGACGGTCTGGGGCCGATTTGCGGCATCGTGGAACTGGCGCGCGTGGAAGAGGGCGAAGCGGTGCGCTGGATCGGAGAGTACTGTGCCACGAGAGAAGTCAAGATGGATGCGGACGGCGCGCGCGAGCTGGTGGACGCGCTCGGCGGCGACATGATGATGGTCTCGAACGAACTCGAAAAGTTGATTCTCTACGTGGGCGAGAAAAAGAGAATCGCATTGGGCGACGTCGAGACGATGGTGCTGGCGGCCAAACAACGGTCGCTTTACGAGCTGACCGATGCGATCTCACTCAAAGATCGCGTTCATGCCCTGGAAGTGCTCGATGCCATGCTTTCCAGCGGGGATGGAGAAGAAGCCGCGATCGGCCACCTGTATATGCTGGCCAAGACCTTCCGCCAGATGTTGGTGATCCTGGAGCGCAACGTGCGCGATCAGCGCATGCTGTGGGCCGCTTTGTGGCAAGGCTTTCGTGTGCCTCCGTTTGCGGCCGACGATATCATCCGGCAGGCGCGGCGCTACAAATCGAAAAGGGAATTAACGCGCGCTATTCGGCTGGTGGCTAAGGCCGATCTTGCCTTACGCTCAAACCCTCCCGGCAAGCGGCTCATCCTGGAAAAGCTGGTGCTGGATCTCTGTGCCGAAGTGAGGGTCGAGAGCGCGAGCGGGTGGATGCAGGAAGAGCTGGGGGTGTAACCCGAGATCCTGATGCTGAGCCCAGGCGACGTCATTTCTTATTTAGAGATGTGTGCCCCGTTTGGAGTGAATCTCCAGCGCGGAATGAACTATCGGATTAAGGGCAGCGAAAGCTTGATTTTGATGAGTCAAAGACCGGGCGCGCCGTACGAAGACAGGGTCGAGCAGGGTGGGCGCGTCATCATCTACGAAGGGCACGATCTGCCAAAAACCGGAGCTTCTCGAGATCCCAAGAGCGTCGACCAGCCCGAACATCAGCCCAACGGAAGACCGACTCAGAACGGTTTATTTGCTGCGGCGGCAAAAAGGTTTAAGGAAGAAAACATCCAGGCTGAACGAGTGAGGGTGTTCGAGAAGATTCGATCTGGTATTTGGGTCTATAACGGGTTGTTCGAGCTGATCGATGCTTGGCAGGAGAAATCAGGCCGTCGCAATGTGTTCAAGTTCAAGCTGCAAATGATCGGCAATCTACCCTTGTCGGATCCATGTCGTAGTACGTCTCTTGACCATGATCGCGTCATTCCCACGAACGTCAAGTTGGAGGTGTGGAAACGAGATCGAGGGCGATGTGTGAAGTGCGGTAGTTCGGAAAATCTGCATTTCGATCACATAATTCCTTACTCCTTGGGAGGCTCGTCGAAAGCCGCTAAAAACATCCAACTACTATGCGCGAAACACAACCTCGAAAAGCATGACGCTATTCAGTGATCGCGAGGATGAGACATGGAAGTCAACGCCTATCTTCGCAGGATTGGATATGTGGGAGAAAATGAACCTTCCGAAAGCACGCTCCGCTCACTGCACCGCGCTCACATGTTTGCGGTTCCCTTTGAGAACCTCGATATCAGCCTAGGACGAGAGATCATCTGCGATGAGAGTCGCTTCCTGCACAAGATAATCAACGAACGGCGTGGAGGATTCTGTTACGAGATGAATGGGGCTTTTGCCGCGCTGCTACGTGAGCTGGGATTTCAGGTGACACTGCTCTCCGCCCGGGTTAGCGGTGCCGACGGAAGTGAGGGGCCCGAGTTTGATCATCTTGCGCTTCGGGTCGCCCTCGAACAGGACTGGCTGGCTGATGTCGGGTTTGGAGACTCTTTTGTCGAGCCGCTGCGGCTGGAACCGGGCCTCGAGCAAGAACAGTTTGGGCGGCGTTATCGCATCACTGCAGGCGAAAGTCGACTCCAGCTCGAAGCCAACGCCGATGGCGGGTGGAAGAAGCAATACGTGTTCACGCTACAGCCGCGAGAACTCCCCGAGTTTGCGGGCATGTGCCACTACCATCAAACTTCGCCCGATTCGCCATTCACGCGCAAGCGGGTGTGTTCGTTGGCGACTTCCGAAGGACGGATCACAGTGACCGGCGACAAGCTGATTGAAACCCACGGCGGAGTGCGGGAGGAGCGGGTGTTACGAGGAGATGGGGAGTGGCGCGCGGTGTTGCATGACCGGCTCGGGGTAAGTCTGCCGGAGCGCTAGCGTTTCAAGGCCATCCCGTTGGCGTCCGTTGTAGCCGTTCTTTCGCCCCTCCGGGGCTGACTCATCTGGATGGCGTGGACCCACGGCTTGCGCCGTGGGCTGTACTCTTGCGCCGCTTCGCAGCTAGGAGTTGTTATCCTTTAAGCTGCGCCAGCGCCTGTCTCAACTCATTAGCCTCCGAGGAGTCGGGCTTGATCTTAACTACGCGGTCCAGTTGCTGCTTGGCTTGGGCGGTTTGGCCATTGCGAGCATAGGCCAGACCGAGGTGGTAGTTGTAGGTCGCGTTCTCAGGTTCCTTCTTGACGGCTTCCTTGAACAGATCAATGGCGGAGTTGTAGACGCCTTTATGGTAGTAAGCCCAGCCCAAGGTGTCGGCGGAGCTGGCGTTGTCGGGAAGCTGGCGGCGGGCGGTTTGAGCCATCGCCAGGGCAACATCGACGTTGCCGCCCTGTTGCAACATCACGTAGGCAAGATTGTTGGAGGCCAGCGGATTGTCGGGCTGGAGTTCGAGTACACGCTGATACACCTGCTTCGCCTTGTCCCAATCTTGCTTGTTTTCGTAGATGCCTCCGGCCAGCAGAGAGAACACGATCTCCTTAGGATTGTTCTTGGTGGCTTCAAGATAAGTATTGAGCGCCTGGTCCGTCTTGCCTTCGGCGCTTTGCACAGTTCCGAGGCTAACCAGCGCCTCCGTGTTGTTCTTGTCGAGTTCTACAGCGCGCTTGAATTCCACTTCGGCACCGGCGGGATCCTTTTTCTGCTCGAGTAGCAATCGCCCCACGATGATGTGGAACCCGATATTTTTTGGGTATTTGGCAGTCTGGGCGCTCGCGACTGCCAGGGCTTTGTCCGGCTGCTTCTGGATCAGGTACACGTTGAGCACGCCGCCCAATGCGTCGCTGGAATTCGGGTCCTGATCGAGCGCCTGCTGAAAAGCCTTTTGGGCCTCAGCCGGGTTATTTTGCGCCATCCGCAGATTGCCCAGCTGTACGTAGGCTGGGGCATTGTCAGCCGATTTTTGCAGCGATTGCTTGATGTAGTCCTCGGCCGTCGCAAACTGCTTGCGGTCGATTTCGGCGACGGCGCGCAGCAGGTAACCGTCCGGTGATTCCGGCTGCTGGCTGATGATCTGGTCCGCTTCGAGCGCCAAAGCCGCCGCGTCGGAGCGTCGGATGGCAGCGCCGGCCAGAGCGCGGTGCGCGTCCACCAGGTCCGGACGCAAGCGGGCTGCCTCGCGCCACTCTGCTTCCGCCTGGCTGAGATTTCCCGACTGGTCGAAGGCCAGGCCGAGTTGGTAGTGTGCAACGGCGTTCCCGGGTTCGTTCTTGAGCACTGCCTGGAGGGTGTTAATCGCAGTGCTAGCCTTGCCACTGTGAATCTCAATCTGGCCCTTGCAAATCAGTGCATCAGCGTCGTCGGGGGTAGCTTTCAGCACCTCGTCATTCAGCTTCCCGGCTTCGTCGAGCCGGTCCTTCAAGATCAAGAGCTGAACGTAGAGTTTCTTGACCATGATGTCTTTGGGATGTTCCTGATAGAGTCCGGCGTACTCAGTAGTGGCCTGATCGAGCCGGTTGTTCGCGAAATAAAAATCTCCGAGCATCCGGTAGCCGACCGAATTATCGGGAAAGTCTTTCTTGGCTTGCTTCAGAAATTCCTCGGCTTGGCTGAACTTGTTCTCGGCCAAATACAGGCGGGCGAGGGAACCCCGCGGCTCGGGATCAGCCGGTGCGCTCGCGATCGCTCGCCGGAACTGCTGCTCGGCTTCCGGAAAGCGCCCGCGCACCTGATAGAAATTGCCGAGCGACACGAGTCCATTCGTGGACTGGGGATTGAGTTCGACGGCTTTTCGGTAGCTTGCCTCCGCCCCGTCCCACTGCTCCACGCGCATTTGCAGCAGTGCCATGTTCAGATAGGAGTCGGCGCGATTGGGATCCAGCTTCAGCGCCTGCTGCATGGCCGCCAGCGCGGGTCCCATGGCATTGTTTATGGCATGGTAGTTAGCTAGCGCGACAAATACTTCCGGGTTGTTGGGCTGTTTCTGGGTGAGCAGATCCAGGTGTTCCTTGGCGTCGTTGAGTTGCGGAGGGCGGCTGGCGATCAGGAGGTTCGCGATGTCGAGGTGGGCGGCGTAATAGTCCGGCTGGATTTCGAGGGTGCGCGTCAACTGCTGGTAAGCGTCGTTCCACTGCTGCAGCTTCATTTCCGCCAAAGCCAGCTTGTAGTGCGCGTCGGCGAAACGCGCATCCACCTGGATGGCGTTTTCGAACTGGATGGCCGCTTCCCGGTACTTTCCTCTGTCGTAATAGCGCTGGCCGCTCTCCAGGTACTTTTGCTTGCGCACGTTCGGATCGCGCGAGCAGCCGGTGAACATCGCGGTCAATAAACAGACGGCGAGCGTTGCACACCAAAACCGTGATCGTTTTCTCATGATCATGTCTCCGAACGCCCCGGTCCTCGCAAAGTTCGTCTTATCAATGGCTGTTGCACAAAGGTACCTCTCGGGCGCGGCCCGGAAAAGTTACTCGCATCATTATCGCAGACCTCGGGGGGGTGAGGGTTGGGAGGCGAACCGAATCCAGGGGACGCCCGCGTACAGGCACTTTGGTAATCTGCCGGGATACGTCCAATCGTGTCATAGTCTTACCGGCTATGACTCACTTCCCCCAAAACGACTCCAGCCGGCGTTCCCCTCGGGTACAGCTGAACGGTTCGGTGGCTGCGGCCATCCGTGCCGAAGACGGCCAGCGGGCGCGCGCAAAACTTCAATCCATTTCCATCACCGGTGGACTTTTGCAACTGCCGGTAGAGATTTCGACCGGCGATTTTGTGGAAATTGCCTTCCACACCCGTTCGGGCGCGATCCACGGGATGGCCGAAATGCTCCAACCGGTGCGCAAGTTTCAGGCCGCTTGCTTGCAGCCGTTTCGCTTCGTGGCCTTGGGCGACGACGACCACCGCAAGCTACGCATGGCCCTCGATACAGCGCTGGACCGCAGCTTCCTGGATCCGGTCTCGGATCGTCTCCAGACGCCTCCCGGACTCTGAGCCTTAAGAGACGCGGCTTGCCGCGTCCAAGAAGGCGCGCAAGAAGCGGCAGCCCGCCAACCCGCATCTCTACCCCAGGCTATACTGGGTCCCCGGATGACGCGGCAAACCATCACACACTCAGCTGAGGAAACGATTGCTTTCGGGCGGACGCTTGCCGCGGAATTGACGCCGCCTTTGTTGATCCTGCTACGTGGCGACCTCGGAGCCGGCAAAACAACCCTGGTGAAAGGGATTGCCGAGGGCTACGAGGCGGCTTCTGCTGATGACGTCACCAGCCCCACCTTCACCCTTGTGCACGAGTATCGGGGAACTCGCGCCGCTCTCTACCATATCGACCTCTACCGTGTGGATACAGAGCGGGAGTTGGAGACGCTTGGCCTCGATGATCTCGTGGGGCCGACCAGCATCCTGCTGATTGAGTGGGGAGAGAAGTTTCCGCGATTTGTTCGCGAGCGGAATGTGGAGATTGTTCTAGAGCGAGTGAGCGAAAACGAGCGGCGGATCCAAGTCGCCGGCCTGTGATCCCAGTGTTACCGCGGGCCACTGGCAGCCGCGGGCAAGCCGCCGGCGCACTCCATTCCCGGGATGGTCGAGAACAGCAGCGCTGCGGCAAAGATGGCAAAGATGACAAATGCGGTTCGGCATACTTCTTACAATGATGACCGCAAACCGGGCGCGCAGCAAGGGCGGATGGACTTCAAACGCGCGTTCAGCGTTCCTTTTGCCCAGTCACGCATCTAATGGACGATGATTCGAGTGGATCAAGAAACGATTCGAAAAGTTACATTGGACGATCTGGAGGTAGGCTTGATCTGTGCCGATCGCGATGGCAACCGGGTACGTATCGATCGCATCGACCGGGAGAGCGGGACAATCGCTTATCACTTTCTAAATGATGAGCTGCGGGTGCAAGAAGGGATTCGGGAAGCACCGATTGAAGAGTTTCTCGCTGAGGGCTGGTATCTGGCGTAGGCAACTTTCGCTCCTCGGCACGTCAGAACCCCATGATGTTGTAGCCGCAATCCACGTGGATGATCTCGCCGGTGATTCCGGAACTCGCGTCGGAAGCCAGAAATACGCCCGCGCTGCCGACCTCGTTCACATCTACGTTGCGCTCCAGGGGAGCACGTTCCGCGTGCGCTTTCAGCATGTCGCCCAGGCCGGAAATGCCGCGCGCAGCCAGCGTCTTGATCGGGCCGGCCGAGATTGCGTTGACTCGGATTTTCTTCCTACCCAAATCTTGCGCGAGGTAGCGGACCGTGCATTCCAGCGCGGCCTTGGCCACGCCCATGACGTTGTAGTGAGGGACAACTTTTTCCGCGCCGTAGTAGGTCATAGTGATTATGCTGCCGCCATCTTCCATGAGTGGCGCGGCGGCGCGCGCGACCGCGATCAGCGAATAGACGCTGACGTCGTGCGCGATGCGGAAGCCTTCGCGCGTGGTCTGGACGAAATCTGCTTTTAGTTCTTCAGCCGGCGCGTACGCCACGCTGTGCACCAGCACGTTGAGCTTACCGTAACGATCTTTCAGTTTGTCGAAGAGCCGCGCAATTTCTTCGTCTTTCGAAACATCGCACATGAAACCTACCGAGCCGGGCAGCGACAGGATCAGGTCTTTGGCTTCCTGCTCCAGGCGTTCGTTTTGATAGGTGATGGCCAGGTTGGCGCCGGCGGCGTGTAGTCCTTGCGCGATGGCCCAGGCGATCGAACGTTTGTTGGCGACTCCGAAAACGACGGCGGTTCGTCCTTTCAGGTCCTCGAACATGAAGGGAGCTCCTCGTGGAGAACGTAAAGGATAACAGCCGGAAATGGTCGTGTGAAATCTGTACTTCAGGAAGAGGTCGGGAGTCAACGCCGCCATTGCCATTTGACGCTAGTAATCAGGGTATCGCTTTAGCGATACCGCACGTGCTGCGCTGGGCCGTCCCCTTAGGGGCTGAGGGCGCAGCGCCTAAAGGCGATATTGAGGAGCGAGTTTCGGCATCGCTGAAGCGATGCCCTGATACGAACCAGCTGTTTCTGTCGACACTTTGCCAGCCGAAGGAGCTAGCCGTTTAATCGGCGACCGAGGCGACTGGTTGCTGCGCTTTCATTGGCCAGCAGGCGCTGCCAAAGGCGAGCGCATACACGACGGCGATCAATCCAAAGCCCGCCGCCAGGCTGACGCGGGAAGCGATCCAGCCGACGGTGAGACCGAGCACCACCTGCAAGAGCGTTCCGAAGAAATAGAACGTGTTCTGGACACGTCCCATGAAGTGTGGCGGCACCTGTTCCATCAAACTGGTATTCATGGCGACGCCGCTCAATCCACGCGCCGAGCCCATCAAGCCATACAGCAGCACGGCCAACGCTAGCCACGGCGAAAATGGGGAAAGCGCCATAGCTACGGTCAAGACCCCCATTGAAACTGCGATCGAACCGCGCGAGCCCAGTTTCACGATTGCAGCCGGAGCATACAGCGCGCTCAAGAAAGCGCCCACGCCCCAGCCGCCATTCAGCCAGCCGTAGCCGGTCGCACCGGCGTGAAAGACGTGGTCGCTGAGCGGCGGTGTGACCACCACGCCGGTCATCATCGCGCCCAAAAACAATGCCCAACTCATGCCCAGAAAAATCACACTGCGGTGGTCACGCAGAAAGGCTAGCCCTTCTCCCATCTCACGCAAGAACCGTTGCAGCGCTGTTTCCGCCGCTTCGAGATCATGCTTCAATTCCTCCGCGCGCGGCACCACGCGACCCTGTCGTACGGCGAAGTAACAGAGGAAGGAAACGACGTAGGTGCTCACATCGATCAACAGCACGCCGCCCAGACCGATGTGCTCGTACACGAATCCCACGATCGCGCCGGCGATCATCCATCCGCCTTGCACGCCCGCCAGCAGGAGCGTGTTCGACTTCACGAACTCGCCTTCGGGCGTGAGTTCCTGAATGAGGGCGGTAATCGTCGGCCAGAACATCCAGAAGCCCGCTGCCACCAACGTGTTCATGAGGTAGAGCTGCCAGACCTGCACGCGGCCCTGGAAGGCGAGTACCGTCACGACCAGGATGATGATGGCGCGCGCGGCGTCGAGCATCATAACCAGCCGGCGCCGGTCTTCACGATCAATGATGACGCCGGTGAAGGGCAGCATCAGCATAGCGGGCAGCGTTTGCAGGACAGCGAACGTGCCCAGAGCCATCTCAGAATGCGTCCGTTGCAGAACCGTCCAGGCGACCGCGGCGGAGTTCATGCCGCTGCCCAGCATGGAGATTACGTTGGCCGCAAAAACGAAACGCAGCCCGCGTTTCTGCAAAATGGCGCGCATCATTTGAATCTAACATGGGGTCTTAATGGCAGGGGCTTCTCGAGGTGGCCAAGACGTTGGAGATTTTCCACTCTCCAAACCAATTGTCATCCTGAGCGAAGCGAAGGACCCGCTTGCTTGGCGATCAGAAGAAAGCAGGTCCTTCGCTTCGCTCAGGATGACAATTGTTAATTGCAATTCTTAATGCGGCCATCTAATTTTCACTCTCCACCGGCGTTGCCTTCGGCGCTGGCAGGGCTTTGGCGGGCTTGACGGGTCTTCCTGGGGCGCCCGGAACGGCGGGGGGCGTGGGCGGCGTCACAGCCACGGTCCCTTTACGAATCTCAACGGTCCCGTGTTCGTTGTTGATCACCAGCTTAGGACCGTTGCTGCCGATCGAACCGTTAGCGCTGGCCTGACTTTCGGCGTTCTCGATTTGCAGTTCGCTGAAGTCACTCGAAATTTCACCGCCCCGCGAACGCGCCTCGATTTTGATGGCGGTGTTCGGGGGAATCGTCACTTGTACGTCGCCCTTGCGGTTCTCAATCTGGATATTGCCGGGCTTGTGCAGGCCGACTTCGACGGTTCCGTTGTCGTCCTGCAAACGCAAATCCCCGGACAATCCGTCGAGACTGATGTCTTTCGAGCGTGTGATCAAGCGCATCGGGCCGGTGAGAGAATCGGCGCGCAGGTCGCCGGAATCGAGATCCAGACGGCCATCGAGCCGCGAGAACTCCATGTCGGTGCGAGCGGACTTGAAGCTGACGGTCTTCATGATGCGGACCAGGCGCACGCTTTCCTGAAACTCGCCGTTGAGATGGGCAGCGCCATCGACATCTTCGACTGCAACTTCATTGCCGCGGCCCTGGATGGTGACGTCGCCCTTAACATGTTGAACGCGAGCGGAACTGCGCTCCATATCGATCGTGACGTTGCCGGTGTGGTCGCTGACGTTGACCTCGCCGCGCTGGTGATTGATCGCGACGTTGCCGGAGATGCCGGTGAGGGTGACGTCGCCGCGCCGGTCAGTGATCACGAGCTCGACATTTCGGGGCGCGTAAACGTCCAGGTCGGAGGTTACGCCTTTGTCCCCTGCGCCTTGAGTGTTGGCGTTGAGCGTGACGATCTTGTCGTTGAGTGTAATCTCGGGCTTGGTCTTGCTGTTGTAATTGTCAGCGTCTTCCTGCTTATCGGCGTGAATCCTCTTGCGGACGGAAACCTTCAATGTATTGCCGTCTGCCACGTTGACGGTGACGGAGCCACGTTCGTCATTGATACGCAGGCTGCCGCCGGCCGGGAACGTCTGACTCAGTTCGTCGCTGTAATCGAAGGTCGATCCGCCGAACAGATCTTCAAGATCCTGGTCATCGCTAATCTGGATGTGATCCTTGATGTTGGGCCACACGCGCACAAACTGGGTCGCCGTCAAACCGGTGAGGACAATGAACAACACCAGGAAAACGCCTCCCGCTCCAATACCGCGCGCTGGGAGTCCGGCCTGTTTAGCGCGCTCATATTCGATCAGTTTGATCACGCCCCAAAGGATTAGTACAGCGGGCCAGTACTTGGCATAGAGCAACCCCAGCGAGTACCGGTCGAGCACGCCCATCGTAATCAGGAGGAACAGCACTCCCACAAGAATCAGGACGATGGGCCCGGCAATCGAGCGAGGACGCGGAGCCGGAGGGTTGGGCGTACTGAGAGGCATCACGGGGCTAGCCATGGCTCACCTCACTGGGAGGAGTGGACACTGCTACGTCTCCTCCACCGGGAGGTGGCGGTGTGCCAGGAGCCGGCAGTTGCCGATGTCCCTCGCTACTGGCCCCTCCCTGAAACAGCTTGACTCCGCCGATTGCCAGCAGAATCGCTCCCACGTAGCCGAAGAATCCGACGTCGCGAAAGCTATTGATGAATCCGACTACCCCGATCGCTGCTAGGATTGCAGGTGCCATCAGACCCCGTGCGCGGCATTGTTCACAGGTACAAACGCCCGCCGTACCCAACAGACCCCACCGGACCGCAAATAGCCAGCCGCTGAGCAGAATGAAGAGCCCAGGCCACAACCGACCAAAATTGAGTTCGAACAATCCCGCCGTATGGAGGAGAAAGATCACTCCCAGCACGATCAGGATAAGAGCACCGGTAGGTATCTTACCGGTGTCAATTTTTGCCCCCGGCGAGAAGGCTTGCGCGAGTCCGAATGGATCCGGGCCGGGCTGACCAGCCTGAATGGCACGGGCCGAGCGCACCGCATCGACAATTTGATATATGACAAAAAAGGCAATGCCGATACCGCAGATCGCATTCAAGGCATCGCTGCCCCGGCCGGTGGCACTGGCCCCGGCTACCAGGAGGCTGAAGATTATCAAGTGGGCCAAACCCTTCGCGTATTGGCCGTTGTAAACAGCCCCAACTCCGAAGGGTATAGCGCCGAGAATCCCGGCCAAAGCCGGATTAGGGCCGCTGCCACTTCCCGGAGGAGACGGTGGGGAGACTCGCCCGGCCGCTGCTCCTGCGGGGACGGTGCCGGAAACGAATCCGGCGGCTGCGGGGGGCACGGTGCCCTCCATTTTCGCCCCCAGGCAGTCTTCACAATAGATCACGCCTTTGACTGGACGTGTGCAGTTCGCGCACAGTGCTTTTCCGCAGGTGCGGCAATAGGCCACTGCTGACGCATCAGCATGATTGGCGCAGTTCATACAAACCTCCTGTTCGTGGTCACCGTC
>JACXTT010000331.1_pt1 | contig 79084 bp, 63 predicted proteins | sample 9270951 | NCBI WGS metagenome assembly JACXTT01 (sample SAMN15532306, study PRJNA645909) | rock metagenome | isolation source: weathered quartz diorite | place: Puerto Rico | collected 2017-06-21
CGAGGGCCAGTTGCGCGATCTGGTCGGCGGCAGCGGCGGCGAATGCCTGTTGCGCGGTTACCTCGAGTCCGATCTCGACGGTTGCGGGCTGATCATTGCCGCCACCGACGACGAGCCGCTCAACGCCCGGGTTTCTGCGGATGCCCACCGGCGCTGCGTGCCGGTCAATGTGGTGGATGCGCCGGCGTTGTGCAGCGTGATCTTTCCGGCCATTGTCGATCGCTCGCCATTGATCATCGCGGTGTCCAGCGGCGGCGATGCGCCAGTGCTGGCGCGTCTGATCCGGGCCAAGCTGGAAACCTGGATTCCTTCGACCTACGGCCAGTTGGCCGGTCTGGCGGCGCGCTTCCGGACTCAGGTCAAAGGCCTGTTTCCGGGTGTGCAACAGCGCCGGGCGTTCTGGGAGGAGGTGTTCCAGGGGCCGATCGCCGATCGGCAACTGGCCGGGCAGGGCACCGAGGCCGAGCGTCTGCTGCTGGAGAAGATCAACGGCATGGCGCCGAATGCGCCGGGCGAAGTGTATCTGGTGGGGGCGGGACCGGGCGATCCGGACCTGCTGACCTTCCGTGCCCTGCGCCTGATGCAGCAGGCGGATGTGGTGCTGTATGACCGTCTGGTGGCGCCGGCGATTCTGGAGCTGTGCCGCCGTGATGCGGACCGGATCTACGTCGGCAAGCGTCGCGCCGATCACGCTGTACCTCAGGACCAGATCAACCAGCAGTTGGTCGACCTGGCGAAACAGGGCAAGCGGGTGCTGCGCCTGAAGGGCGGCGATCCGTTCATCTTCGGTCGCGGCGGTGAAGAGATCGAGGAACTGGCGGCCCAGGGCATTCCGTTCCAGGTGGTGCCGGGGATCACGGCGGCCAGCGGTTGCTCGGCCTATGCCGGGATCCCGTTGACCCATCGCGATTACGCGCAGTCGGTGCGTTTCGTCACCGGCCACTTGAAGGATGGCTCCACGGACCTGCCCTGGGCGGATCTGGTGGCGCCGGCGCAGACCCTGGTGTTCTACATGGGCCTGGTCGGTTTGCCGGTGATCTGTGAGCAGTTGATTGCCCATGGTCGTTCGGCGCAAACGCCGGCGGCCCTGATCCAACAGGGCACCACGGTCAACCAGCGGGTGTTTACCGGCACCCTGGCCAACCTGCCGCAACTGGTGGCGGAGCATGAAGTGCATGCGCCGACCCTGGTGATCGTCGGGGAAGTGGTGCAACTGCGTGAGAAGCTGGCCTGGTTCGAAGGCGCACAATCCCAGGTTTGATGCCGATCCCTACGGTTGAGGCGAATCTCTACTGTAGGAGCCAGCTTGCTGGCGATGGACGTCAACGATAACGCGGAGAATCTGGATCACCGCGTTGCTCTTGCGTTCATCGCCAGCAAGCTGGCTCCTACAGGGTTTTCGGCGTTTTCAAGTGCTGATTCCAGTGCGCCCCTCAGCTTTTCCAGACCCCACGCCCCGTCAACCGCTCGCGATCATGGCTCGCCGTGAAATCCTGTTCCGGCCCCTTCGGCACAATCCCCGTCGGATTGATAGTCCGGTGGCTGGCGTAGTAATGCCCCTTGATATGGGCAAAGTCCACCGTCTCGGCCACCCCCGGCCATTGAAACAGCTCCCGCAACCAGTTCGACAGATTCGGATAATCCGCGATCCGCCGCAGGTTGCATTTGAAATGACCGTGGTACACCGCATCGAAACGGATCAGCGTGGTGAACAGTCGTACATCCGCTTCGGTCAGGTATTCCCCCGCCAGGTAACGGTTCTCCCCCAGATGCCGCTCCAACTGCTCCAGCTCACCGAACACATCGTCGAAGGCTGCTTCATAAGCCGCCTGTGAAGTGGCAAACCCGGCCCGATAGACGCCGTTGTTCACCGCCGGATAGATACGCTCGTTCCAACTGTCGATGACGGGACGCAAGGCTTCGGGATAGAAATCCAACGGATTGCCGGTAAGCCCATTGAACGCGCTGTTGAACATGCGGATGATTTCCGACGATTCATTGCTGACGATGCGCTGCAACTGCTTGTCCCACAGTACCGGCACGGTCACGCGGCCGGTGTAGTCGGCGGCATCGGCGGTGTAGCGCTGGTGCATGAAGGCGTGGTTGTCGAGCGCATCGCCGCTGGAGCCGTAGGCCTTGTCGAAGGTCCAGCCGTTTTCCAGCATCAGCCAACTGACCACGGACACATCGATCAGGCTTTCCAGGCCCTTGAGCTTGCGCAGGATCAGGGTGCGGTGGGCCCAGGGGCAAGCCAGGGACACATAGAGGTGATAGCGCCCGGCGGCGGCCTTGAAGCCGCCTTCGCCGCTGGGGCCGGGCCTGCCATCGGCCGTCAGCCAGTTGCGGCGTTGCGCCTGTTCGCGCTGGAAAGCGCCGTCTTTACTGCTTGCGTACCACTGGTCATGCCAGCGGCCGTCGATCAAAAGGCCCATCAAAAACTCCTCGGCAAGTGTGCGTTGGAGCCCAGTCTAAAGGCCTTAGTTCGAAAAAATAGCGCAAACCCTGGGGGTTAATGATCGATCAGATCGATATATCCCGGGCATCCCAGTAGCGCCGGGCCTGTTCGAAGGCCTGTTCGCGGGGTGTGCCAAAGCCGCGCAGGGCCAGGGCCATGGTCGAGATCAGGGCCAGTTGCGGGTAGCTGTCTTCGACTTCGCCGCGCCAGATGGCCTTGAGGTGCTCGGGGTCCAAGGTTGCCGGTTTCACATGGCGCTGCTCGGACAGTGCGGGCCATTCCTCGTCCCAGCTTTCGCCGCCACGGGTGCCATAGAGATGGCTGCTGCTGTCCGGGTTGATCTCGATTTCGCCACCGTCGCCCTTGATCACGATCACCGTGTCGCCCAGCAGGCCGCTGGCCTCGCGGTGCACTGCCTGGTAGCCGGGGTGGAAGATGCTTTGCAGGCCGCAGCGCGCGCCCAGCGGGTTGAGCAGGCGCGCCAGGGAGTGAATCGGCGAACGCAGGCCGAGGGTGTTGCGCAGGTCGATCATGCGCTGCAAGCGCGGCGCCCAGTCGCCCAGGGGCATGAAGGCGAGGTTGCCGTGGCCGATCGCCTGTTCGACGGCTGCCCAGTCACGGCACAGCGGAATCCGCAGCGTGTCGAGCAACTGCTCGGTGTAGAGACGGCCCGCGGTATGGGCGCCGCCGCCGTGCATGAAGATCCTGATGCCGTTCTGCGCCAGGCACTTGGCGGCCAGGAGGAACCAGGGCAGGTGACGCTTCTTGCCGGCGTAGCTCGGCCAGTCAAGGTCGATTGCCAGTTTTGGCGCCTGCAAGCGCTCGCGCAGGGCCTCGGTGAAACCGGCCAGTTCTTCCGGGCTTTCTTCCTTGTGGCGCAGCAGCATCAGGAAGGCGCCGAGCTGGGTGTCCTCGACCTTGCCGTCGAGCAGCATGCCCATGGCCTCGCGGGCTTCTTCGCGGGTCAGGCTGCGGGCGCCACGCTTGCCCTTGCCGAGGATGCGGACGAACTGGGCGAACGGGTGCTCGGCGGGCGTTTCGGTGATCAACGGCGTGTAGTCGGTCATAAGCAGTTCGTCGGTTTGGGCAGGCCCGCCAGCTTGGCGGCCAGTTTGGCGGGAGTGCCTTTGAACAAGCGATTGAGGTGCAGGCTGTTGCCCTTGTCGGTGCCCAGCTTCAAGGCGGTGTACTTGATCAGGGGACGGGTGGCGGGGGAGAGCTCGAATTCGCGGTAGAACCCGCGCAGCAGTTCAAGGATTTCCCAGTGCTCGGGGCTCAGTTCCAGCTCCTCGCGCGTGGCGAGGGCGGCCGCGACCTCCGGCGACCAGTCGCCCAGTTCCACCAGGTAGCCATCCTTGTCCAGGGCGATGGCCTGCCCGTTCACCATCAGCGTGCTCATAGCCAGGTATTGACCTTGTCGTAACGGATCGACAGTTCGACGAACGCCGGGTAATCCACGCTGGTGGCCCAGGCTGGGCACTCCAGGCCACGAGCTTGCAGGTCCTCGTCGAGGAGGAACAGGTGTAGATCGTCAGCACGTTCTTCCAGCGCTTCGAGTGGCAGGCTGCGTGGTTGCACGGCATGCACCGCGTCGCCGCAGAGCAGCAGCGCATCCTCGCTGCCCAGCAGGCGCAGGCAACTGCCCAGGCGACTGTCGGTAAAAGGGGAGTGGGACAACACATGCAAGGTCGACATCAGAGGGTGATCACCTGGTCATAACGGTTAACAAGCGCACCGAGCTCTTCGGCGGTGAGCACCTCAAGGTCTTCGCCGGCAACCTGGGTCGGGAAAATCCCACGGTCGGCCAGGCTGTCGGCGCAGGCGTACAGCGCATCGATGCCGAACAGCGACAGCGCCTGCAGGTTGGCGGTCAGGTCTTTCTGTTGCAAGGCCTTGGCATTCTGCCCGGGCATCAGCTGGAACACGCCGTCGTCCATGAACAACAGGCCGATAGGCAAATCGAACGCGCCGCCGGCCAGCACGATATCCAGCGCCTCGCGGGCCGCCGGGCCGGACCAGGGGGCCTGGCGGCTGATAATCAGCAGGGACTTGGGCATTTCAAGGCCCTCCAAAGCAGATCAGTCGGTCGGCGGCTTGCACCGCATCATGCAACTGGCCCAGGCCGGACAAGGCCCAGGGCGCCGTCAGATTGACCGCCGAACGTTGATAGCGCTGGGCTTCTTCGTTGTCCAGCACGCCGCGCCGCAAGGCCGCCGCGATGCAGACCACACCGTCGAGCTGGTGTTCGCTGACGAAATCCGCCCATTGTCGGGGCAGGTCCTGCTCGTCCTGCGGCGTGACCACACTGCTCGACGCGCTGTGCACGCCGTCCTGATAAAAGAACAGCCGCACAATCTCATGCCCGCCGGCGAGCGCGGCCTGGGCGAACAGCAAGGCGCGACGGGAAGAGGGCGCGTGGGGCGCGGAAAACAGCGCAATGGCAAACTTCATGGAGAACTCGGTCGGTAAACTGTGCTCATGATAAGGCCAGAAGCGCCAGGAAGCTAAATTGCAGGCAACAAAAAGCCCGCCGAAGCGGGCTTTTTGCTGAACGGGTGCGATCAGTCATCGCGGCCCATGATGCCGAAGATCTGCAACAAGCTGATAAACAGGTTGTAGATCGACACATACAGGCTGATGGTCGCCATGATGTAGTTACGTTCACCGCCATGAATGATGGCGCTGGTCTGGAACAGGATGCAGACCGAGGAGAACAGCACGAAACCGGCGCTGATCGCCAGCTGCAGGCCGCTGATGTGGAAGAACATGCTGGCCAGGGTCGCGCCCAGCAGGACAAAGAAGCCGACGGTGATGAAGCCGCTGAGGAAGCTCATGTCCTTGCGGGTGATCAGCACATAAGCCGAGAGACCGCCGAAGACCAGCGCGGTCATGGCGAAGGCCGAGCTGACCACTTCGGAACCGCCCTGCATGCCCAGGTAGCGGTTGAGGATCGGGCCGAGCAGATAGCCCATGAAGCCGGTGAGGGCGAACGTGGAGACCAGGCCCCAGGCCGAGTCGCGCAGCTTGTTGGTGAGGAAGAACAGCCCGTAGAAGCCGATCAGCACCACGAAGACGTTGGGGTACCTGACGTGCATCTGCTGGGAGATGAAGGCCGTCAAGCCGCTGAAGGCCAGGGTGAGGGCCAGAAGGCTGTAGGTGTTGCGCAGGACGCGGCTAACTTCTAGCTGCTCAGCCTGCACGCTGTTAACGGCGTAATCCTGTTCGCGCATGGCGACACTCCTTCGGGTTTGAAATGTTCAGTCTCAAAGATGATACCAGAGGCTCTGTAACAAGCTATCACGAGAGTTTGACAGTGTGTTTCATTCCGGTATTATGGCGCCCGCAGTACATAGGAGGTGTGGCCGAGTGGTTTAAGGCAGCAGTCTTGAAAACTGCCGACTGTAACAGGTCCCAGAGTTCGAATCTCTGCGCCTCCGCCATATTGGTAGCTGAAGGCCCCGTATTCCGGGGCCTTTTTGCTTTCTGTGGTTTCTGTTCCCCCATCTGTTCCCCCACTCTGCTTTTGTGTGATTTTGCTCAGCCTCCCTCTAAAGGGGTGTGAATGCAGCGGTGTGAGCGTCTGGCATAAAAATACTCATTAACTCGTATGACGTGCGCGACCTAGCCATCTGCGGCCTTGCTGTGCGTGGTCGGTCAGCACACTCAGGCGTGCTGAGCTGGGCTCTGGCTTCGGCGTTCTCGGCCATCGTGGTCTACGCTCAACAACTAGTACCGGGCAACGTCGGGATGATTGCCGGGGGGCTTCGGTCTGATGTTTGGTTTCGGCGGAAATTGGCCGCCAGGAAGCTCGAGGCGATTGCGGTTTGATCGTTTCTTTGGCGTCAAAGGAGAGGGAGTGCTTTCGCACCGTTTTATGTGAATCTCTGTGCATGCTACTTGGTCGGAGGGATCCTTATGTTGCGTTTGTTATTACCTATGCTCTGCGCGTTGGTGGTCTGGCCCAGCATTACCAGTGCCGACGAAAAGACCGCGGCTTATCTGCTAAGTCCGGGTGACGTCATTTTGGTTTCCGTTTGGGGCGAAGAGAAGCTGAAGCAGGAGGTGCACGTACTTCCTGATGGCAGCATTACCTTCCCGCTGGCAGGACAAGTCGATGTGGCGGGGCTTGATGCCACTGCAGTCGCAAAGAAAGTCGCTGCCAGGCTTAAGGAGTTCATACCCGATCCGAACGTGAGCGTTGTCATCACGAGCACCGCAGGCAACCTCGTCTATGTGCAGGGTAAGGTGCTGAAGCCCGGCACCGTACAGATGTCAGGTCCAACTGCAGTGCTGCAAGTATTGAGCATGTCGGGTGGGCTCGACAAATTCGCCGACAAGGAGGAGATCAAGGTCGTGCGCCGCAATGGGGCTAAACAAGAGATCCTGCCCGTCCATTACAGCGATTTGATGTCCGGGCGTGACATGTCCACCAATATTCAACTCCAGGCCGGCGATACGCTGGTCGTGCCTTAGCCTTGCGCGATGCACTAAGGGTTATCTCGCCTGTGCTGCGAACGGGCGGAGTTGCGACGACCCTCTTGATCTTGCTGTGCTCCGGTGTGGCCGGTGCTGCCACTTGGCAATCAGCATTCGTTCTGCCTTCGACTGTCGAGTACGACAGCAACCCGCTGCTTGCTACGGAAAACAAGAAGGGTGTGACGCGTACGATCATCGCCCCCGATTACACGCTTGTCGGTACTTCAGACCGGGATCAGTGGCGGTTCGGTCTTGGTGTGAATCTGGTGCGTTCGTCTGATACGTCCATCGTTTCGGACCGCGAAGACCCCAACTTGCAGTTAGGGTGGAAGCGCGAGACCGAAACGGGTCATTTTGGACTCACGGCGAAGTATGTTGAGAGCTCAACGCTCTCCACGGCGGTTCAAGAAACCGGCGTGATTGCCACCGATGGTACGCAAAAGCTAACCTCGCTCGGCGGTAACTGGAGTACCGCTCTCAGTGAGCGAACGACCTTGGTTAACGAAGCCGACTACACACATGTCACTTACGACCTTAATACACTGACCAACTATGACGAGCTTTCGAACCGCCTAAGCTTGAACTACGCATGGAGCGAGCGTGTGGAGCTATTCACGCGTTTTGGTGTGAAGCGTTATGAGCCGGAGCCGGGATCGGCGGTGTCTTCCTCAAACAGTTACACCCCCACTGTCGGCTCGAACTTTGAGATTTCCGAGCGGCTCAAGGGGTCGCTTTACGCAGGTGTCAATCAAGTCTCTGGGCCGAACAGCCGCCCCCGTGGCCAAGGCGGTTTTTCGTTGCACTATACCGGTGAGCGTGTTGATACAAGTATCGGCGCCGCTCGTAGTACTGTCGCCAGCGGCGACGGCGGTTTTGTCGAGGTTGATAACCTGAACGGTACATGGAGTTATGCCCTCGACGACACCAGCCGTACCGGTTTTGATACCTCATGGCAAAAAACCAAAGGGCTAACGCCTAATACTCTGCGCAATCTCGGTGTCTGGTTTAGCCGGGATCTCTCGCCTTTCTGGGTGGCGCGCCTATCCTTCATGTACAAGGAACTCCAGCAAGATGGCTTGCCGGATGCCACCGCAAACGTCGTCGGGTTGACCTTGACCTATAGTCCCCCCAACTTCTGAAATTCAGCGGGGTGAGAAATATGACCTCTGAATACGAAATGTCGGTCAACGACTACATTGCTGTCATCAAGCACCATGCCTGGCTGTTGATCCTGAGTTTCGCGGTAATACTCGGCACGAGCGTACTGGTCGCGATCTCTATCCCGCCCATCTACGAGTCATCTGGCACTATTCTGGTCGAGTCTCAGCAGATTTCGCCAGACCTGGTGGCGTCGAACAACAATACCTTTGCCGATGAGCGCATCGAAGTCATTCGCCAGCGCGTGATGACCCGTGAGCATCTGGAAGGGATCATCGACAAGTACCATCTTTTTGCTTCGCAAAGCAGGCAGTTGAGCGTTTCCGAGAAAGTCGATGAAATGCGCAATGCGATTACAGTCTCCTTGGTCAGTGCTGTCGTTAAGGGGCGCGGAGAGGTGACGATTGCTTTCAGTCTTTCCTTTGAGCACCGGCAGGCAGAGATTGCCAACAAAGTGGCCAACGAGCTGGTAACCCTGTTTCTGGATGAAAACATCAAGCAGCGCACCGAGCGCGCCAGTGAAACAACAGAGTTTCTGACGCAGGAGGCGGACAAGCTCAGGGTTGAACTGGAAGTCCTGGAAAACCGCTTGGCAGACTTCAAGCAAGCGCACAGCAACGCGCTTCCCGAGCATCAGGAGTTGCGCATGAATATGTTGTCACGCGCCGAAACCGAGCTCAAAGAGGTCGACCGTGACTACAAAACTGCCCGTGAGGAGTTGCGCTTCAATGAGTTGGAGCTTTCCGCAGCAGCGACCAAGCATGGATTGCCCGGCGCGGCGGTTGATAAACAGCAAGATCTGGGTAGCCTCAAGGCGGAGTACACCCGGTTACGGTCGGTTTATACGGAAGCTCACCCCGATGTGCGTGCCGTCAAACGCAAAATTGCTGCACTTGAGGCTACCAAAGGTGCGGGTGGTGCAGCGGCTCCAGTCAATCTGGACCTTGCCAAGGCTCAGGCCCAGATCGCTGCCGCAGAAGCACGTATCAAGTCGCTGGCTGATCAAAAGCAGCAAATACTCAAAAAAATAGCCGACTACGAGGCGAAAATTCTTGAGACGCCGCAAGTCGAGCGCGGCTTGGTCACACTGATGCGTGACCATGAAAACGCTCGTAAAAAATACGAGGAAATTCGCACCAAGGAAATGAACGCGAAAATTTCCGAAAGCCTGGAGCAGGAAAACAAAGCCGAGCGTTTTGTTCTTCTGGAATCGCCATTGATACCTGAAAAGCCGATACGGCCGAACCGTAAAAAAGTGGTTGCCATGGGCTTTGTTCTCGCTCCGGTGGGCGCTGGCGCATTGGTGATGCTCCTTGAGATGCTGAACCAGCGCGTGCGCGGAGCTGAAGCCTTGGCCAGTGTGCTGGGTAGACGCATATTGGTTGCGATTCCCTACATATACACCAGAGCGGAATTGGCACGCCGTAAGCAGTGGCGAACACGATTGATCGTCAGTGGAGTCGTGATCATCGTGCTCGTTTTGGTGATCCTGCACTTCTTCTACATGCCTCTGGACCTTCTGATGTTTAAAACTCTGGGCCGGTTTGCATAAGGAGTATAGCCATGGAAATAATCAAGCCCGATACCGAGAGTTCCGAGCAACAGCTTTCGACAAGTCTTGTGACAATACCAAAAGCCATGACAGAGACCGGGCAGTCTGCAGGTCTGAATGCGCTGAGTTATGTGCAAACCCAAGTTGTACCGCTGCGGCCAGATCATCTCGAGCGCAATCGCATTGTGGCGTACAACAAGAATTCGAATATGGGGGGAGCTTTCGATCTGCTGCGTACGCAAGTGCTGAAAATCATGGAAGAAAATGGCTGGCGCACGCTGGCTATCACCTCGCCAACTCCGGATGCAGGCAAGACTGTATTGGCGATCAACTTGGCAATGAGCATCGCCCATCACACCACCAAGACGGCGCTACTGGTGGATTTCGACTTGCGTCGTCCGATGGTGGGTGCCTGCCTGGGTCTGCCGATGGAGAAATCGCTCAATGAATTGCTGGACAATGAAGCGGAACTGCAAGAGGTTCTGGTCAACCCGACCTTGCCGCGCTTTGTAGTCTTGCCGACGCGAGAGCCGATCCCTCTCTCTACCGAGGTGCTGTCATCGCCCACAGTGAGCTGTTTGATTACTGATCTGCGCGAGCGCTACGACTCGCGTATCGTGATTTTCGACTTGCCGCCGTTGTTGAGTTCGGACGATGTTATTACCGTCTTGCCTAAATTCGACTGCGTCCTGCTGGTGGTCGCAAACGGCATGAACAGCAAGAAAGAGATCGAGGAAAGCTTGTATCATCTGGGGGCAGCCAATCTGATTGGCACGGTACTGAACAAAGCCGAGCCCCCGAACCGCTCTTACTACTAAAGCGTCACCCTTAGGCGTTCGGCGTTATGCGCCAGCGCCGACTTTCAGTGCCAAGGGTACTTCTGCTCCCAGTTCCAGGCGTGCGCCACTATCTGTTCAAGTGAGGCAAATTGCGGCTGCCAGCCAAGTAATGTGTTGGCCATGCGGGGATCGGCCACAAGGCGTGGCGGATCGCCGACGCGGCGTGGCGCTTCGCTCACGGAGATAGCTTGGCCGGTCACGGCGCGTGCGGTTTCTATTACTTGCTGTACTGAGAAACCTTGACCGTTTCCGAGGTTGAAAGCCGTGCTTGCACCACCTGCCAGTAAATAATCCACGGCAAGTGCATGAGCTGTAACGAGGTCGACAACGTGGATGTAGTCGCGAATGCAAGTGCCGTCAGGTGTGTCGTAGTCACGGCCATAGACGGTGATGGTTGTGCGCCGACCGGAGGCAGCTTGCAGTATCAGTGGCAGCAGGTGGGTTTCCAGTTCACGGCGTTCACCTAACTGTCCTTCAGGGTCTGCTCCGGCGGCGTTGAAGTAGCGCAGGCAGACCGATTTGAGCCCGTATGCACGGTCGAAATCTTCAAGCATCTGCTCCACCATCCACTTGCTGCGACCATAAGGGTTGATCGCGGCCTTGGGGTGCTCTTCGTCGATAGGTACATACAGCGGGTTGCCATAGACGGCGGCGGTCGAGGAAAAAATGAAGTTTTTAACCCCGGCACGAACCATGGATTGTAGCAGCGTAAGGGTTCCAGCCAGGTTGTTTTGGTAATACTTGGCAGGTTCAGTGACGGATTCGCCCACCTGTATAAATGAGGCGAAGTGGAACACGGCATCAAAGTGCTGTCCCGCAAACAAGACGTCCAGGGCTTGTGTGTCGGCGATGTCCAGTTCGACCAATCTCCCGCCCATCAACGCGCCGCGATGGCCTGTTGAAAGGTTGTCTGCCACCACCAGTTCGTGACCGGCACGCAGTAGTTGCTTAACCATGTGCGAGCCGATATAGCCTGCGCCTCCAACAACCAAAAATTTCATCCTGATCTCCTGGAAACTGTTGCTGTGTAAGCGCAGATTGGAGCGTCAGCGCGATCGGCCTGACCCTGTTTTAAAATAGACGGGTTAGTTATTGGCTCGCCGGTGTGCTTGATGGTGCTGTTTCGGCAAGTTTTGTCTGTGCGTCACCTGAAGTTGTAGCTTGCAGAACGCTTTTTTTCAAAAATAACCAATTGGACATCTGCTGGCCGTCGAACTTGATCGTGTAGCGTCCATCAAGGTAGGTGGCGGGCAGCTCCTTCATTTGCGCAAGGATGCCGTGGGTGAAAAGTGTCAAGCCTTGCGGTGCCTGGATTGTCAGGGTGCCTTCGAGGGGCTCGACATAAAAAGGTGTTTTGTTGTCGTCTTTGGGGATGGCACGGGTACCCAGCGAAATCAGTAAGTCTTGCGATCGGCCGATAGGCGCGCTGTCCAGGCTTTGCACCACCACACTGGCATTAGCGGTCTTCACTTGAACCTGGATGTTGCCAAGGCTGATCGATTCGCCGCCGATCCAGCCGGTTGCTGCTTGGGTGCGTGGCGTATTGATGGTGTAGATGCCTTGTTTCCAGTTGTGTTTTAACTCGCCAGTGTCTGTCGTGGACTCGCTGGCATTGGCGTCGAGCAGCGACTGGTTGGGGTCATGAAACACCTGGGCATTGCTCGAGATAATGCTCTGCTGCAACCAAGGTAATTCTGGCGTCTGTGGCATGGCGATCTGCAGTTTGCCTTTCTCCATGGCGGTACGCAGTAGAACAGCGTTGGCCGGTGTGACGGGTTGGTTGAATAGCGTGCTTGGCGTCGGCGCGAAGACATAGGTCGTCATTGCTTCGCGAACGTCGCCTCGGCGGTAAAGCAAGGCGGCGGCGGGCAGGGTGGCCAGCAGGGCAGGGTCGTTATAGGCGTGCCAGTTGCTGGCACTCATCCATTCGCCGGTTAGCGGCTCCTGGCTGTAGGCATAGTGCATCAGTGCATTCCAGCCTTGGTGGCCGGCGGTGCCGGCCATATAGAGTGGCAGCGAGTGACGGTCGGGTGTCGGGAAGGGTTCCGTGTTCCACTCGGTGACGGTCAGGGGTTTGCCTATGACTTGGCCGGCGGCAATCCAGTTCAGTAAACCGTCGCTGGTGAGCGGTTTTTTCTCTAGCTGCCCAGGGCCACCGTAGCTATGGACGTCGATCAGGTCGCCGGCGGTAAGGGCCGGTAGGGAGCTTAGGCTGTCGCCGCCCCAGCTACTGGTCGTGGCGATGGGAACCTTCACTCCTGATTCACGTAGGTGTTGAATCATGTCTACATTGAAACGTCGCTCCAAATCGTTAAGGAACAGCTTGGCAGGGCCGGGCTCCCAGGAGCGCCAGGTCTGGCTTGCGGATAGATTGTGCTGGCGGGCAAAGGCCTCGGCCTCGGCCATGTAGATCCGGTTGTGCTTTGGCACTCGTTTGTCTGGTAATAGGGCGTTGCCAAAGTGCTGGGTGACATCGTTTTCGTTGGTAATCAGTACGGCGGCGATCGCCGGATCGTCTTTGTAGGCGAGTCCGGTGTAGGTGTTTACATGGGTCAAATAGGCTTTGGCAAAGCGCTTCATCGCCTGCTGAATAGTGATATTTACATACGCATAGCCCTTGAGGCCGGCGTCGTTCCTGTCATCTTTTGGCATTTCGTCGAAGCCATAGATGTTGTCGTTTGCCGTGAGGGCTCGCTCGACGTGCATATCGAGCCATACATAAATGCCCTCGTCTTTGAGGCACTTGATCCACCAGTCAATTTTTTTCAGCGAATCCGGGCTTAGTTGCTGGGTGTCACGTGTGAGGTGTCTGTCGAGAAAGATGTTTGGGCTGACCCATGGGGAGTCATGGTGGTGCAGTCGTACGAGATTGAACCCGAGTGCCGACAGGCGTTTGGCCTGCTGCTTGATTGCATCGTCTGGCGTGCGAAACAGCGTATAGGCCGCCAGGTTAGTGCCCCAGAAGCGCGCCGGGGTGTTGTCCGCGAATAGCAGTTGCTCGCCGGATACTTTGACGAAGCCGCGCTTACCTGCAGGTTTTTCGTGAGCGTTAAGAAAGGACAGATCGACCGGCGAGGTTTTCCAGTCGAGCGTGTCACTCGGCCAGCTCCTTGTGTCCGCCAGCCCGAAGCGCTCGGTTGTGGTCGGACCGAGTACCACATCGCCAGATAGGCTCAAGGTGGCTTTGAAATTTTGGCGGCCGGGTTTGATCGTGTTCTTGTAGAAAAAAGCACGCACCTGAGATTTATCACCCGGTTCAAAGTACACACTTGCCAGTGCAGGCTCAAAACGCATCTCGATGCGTCGGCTTTGTGTATTCCCCCAGGACCAGCCGCGGTTGTCGGGTAGCAAAACCGGCTCACCCATTTCTCCATTGTAAAGGGCAGGATTGAACTTGAAGACGATGCCCCCGCCCATCACGTCCGGCATCATGCTGTGTGCATCCAGGGCAATGTTCCAGGTTAACTTTTGCTCGTCTTCCTTCTGAATCTGCGCACTCACGTCGAAATCCAGGTTTTTGTTCTGGCCTGCAAGGGAGTAGCTATAAGGGCTGCTCACCTTGAACGCGGTCGGCAAATCCGCCCATTCCCAGTGGCTCCCCCAGAAGGCGAATGAAGAAGAAACTACAGGGTTGCCACCGCGCGCCAGCATTGGCAGGCCGCTGCGCTCATCCACGCTGGAGACCCAGTCCGACGCCCAGGTGCTAAACGGCCAAACAGCAAGGGGCAGGAGAACCACTAGCAGCCTATGGGGGCGGTGAAAAAAAGAGGTCATGAGCGTTACCGGAGTTGAAGGTTGGCGCTCGCACTGCTTGCAGTCTCAGTGCGCTTGAGCCTGCGCACCATCTGAGCATAGGCCACACCCAGTCCGGCCACCGACCAATACACCACGGGGATCACCGTGATACTGCTAACGGTAAAGATGGTCACCAGTATCCCGGCCAGTACCGCCAACAGCGCACGTCCGAGTCGGCGCGCCTCATCGTCTTTGTTGGGGAACGAGCGTATTGCCGTGCGGATGCCGAGCAGCACAGTGGCGAAAAAAACCACGAATAGCGTCAATCCGATCAGGCCGCTCTCCAGCGCCAGGGCGATATAGGTATTCACAATATCGACGATGCCCTCGCCCTGAATCATGGACTGCATCTCAGGCGTGTTGCGGTAATCGAGAGAGCCCAACCAAGGGTGGCGCTGGATGACGATCACTGAGTTATCAATCAAGCGCTGCCGGTATGTGATGTTCTCTACCTCTACCGTACCGATGAACGGTAGTAGATCCAGGAATTTTTGCCCGCCAGGCACGATGGCCAGCAGCGGAAGGGCGAGCACTCCGGCGATTGCCAGAAGCATCAGGCGTTTGACAGCTTTACGGCCGGTGGCGATGAACACGGTGATCATGACGGCTGCACCGATCCAGGGGCCACGCGACAGCGATGCAAACAGACCGCCAGCCAGCAAGAGCGCGCCGAGGCATTGCTGCAATCGGCTGCGTACGCTCTTGCGCAAGAACAGGTAAAAGCCGATGGCCACGCTAATGACGTAACCCAGTGCGATTGCCTGGCCGGTGGTGGCGCTGGCGCGTAATGAATCACCACGACTCAAGTAGTTGGACATTTCCCAGTGCATGTCCAGGGCAACAATCAGCGCGTTGTACAGCAGCCAATGGCGGGCAAACTCGACGAGACCAATAAGCGCCAGCAACATGGCGGCGAGTACAAATCCCAACAGGGCATCCTTGAAGTCGCTGAGTTCCTTCAGTGCCCTGCTGGCAACGTAGTAAGGCAAGAAAACGTCTATGAACAGGTAGAGCGTCTGGCGCAAGGTGTCGGTCAGCGTGGTGTCACGCAGGTAAAGCAGGCTCGTCAGCAAGAGGTAGGCCGCTAGCAGTTTGTCAGGCCAGATGCGTCCGAACCTCAGTGTGTTTGCTTGCCCGCGTCGCATGAAAAAAGCCGGCAACAACAGACACAATGCGAGCAGTTTGTCAGGCCAGGTGCGTCCGAGCCCCAGTGTGCTTGCTTGCCCGCGTAGCATGAAAAAAGCCGGCAACAACAGACACAATTCGAGCAGACGAATATGGTTAAGTGCAAAAAAATAGTTGATCAGGCCGAAGCCGGGAATCTGTGCCGGGGCCGGCGGGATGAGAAACAGCAGAAGGAAAAACAGTGCCAGAGGATTGCGTTCGCGTTGTCGTGCGACGGTCAAAATGATAGCGGCAATGCCCGCGTACACCCAGAAGCTGTGCGAGACAAAGGCCAGTAGCGTCAAGGCGAACCACAGATTGCGGCGACGAGTGAAGTCGTGGTGGGGGATCAGGTCTACTGCTGGTCGACGCACCAGAGCAAAAACGATGCCAGCTAAAACTAGAATGACGACTAACGCGCGAAGGTGCTCAGGCATGGATGATTGAACTCATGAATTGGTGAGCAACGGCTAGTGAGATGAACAATTGTAGCTATAGTAACGTGCGTACCGTTGGCCTTTACCGGTTTTACCGCGATCATTTTTGGTTTCCAGTCGACTAAAATCGACTTGGCAGTTCGCGCGTTTCAGCAAAAGAAAGTGGTGCTCGCCGAGTTTGCGTCCCAGCTTGCCGGGCTGGTGGTCATCGCTTACTTCACCAGGTCTATCTGGTCGCTGGTGATTGCAGGTCTGGTCGCCGCCATGGTCGGCACTGTTCTTGGTCATCTATGGTTTCAGGGCCCGCCTAACCGTCTACAGTGGGACCGCTCTGCGCTTAAAGAGTTAGTCGTCTTCGGCCGTGGGAGTATTGGTGGTTGTCAGAAAGTTTGTGACCTTGATGTGCAGTTAACATTTCAAGCGTTATCTTGATGTCGTGGAGCTTTGAATCCATCACGCTTCTCGACGACTGATTACCTATCTGGCGGGCCTTCTCGAGCTGGTACAGTACGCCGATTTACAATACCAAAATTTTATCCGGAAATGCAGTCTATACTGCAATCCAACTGCCCTGATCGCCTGCGCTGAGGATCTGACGGATGAACGTGATCGACTATTTTGATCGAGCAAGAATCATCAATATCTCGTCAAGAAAGGATCGCCGTTTAGAAACAGTAGAAGAATTCGCTCGTAACGGCTTTCAAATTGATGATGAAAAAATAGGCTTTTTTGAGGCTGTTACGCCCAGTGAGAGAAATGGCTTCCCGAGCGTCGGGGCCAGAGGCTGCTTTTTGAGTCATCTGGGGGTGCTGGAAGAGGCACTGCGCCTGAATTTGAAAAATATCTTGATCATGGAGGACGACATACAGTTTTCCAGACACATTCCTCAATATGGGAGACAGGCCATCGAGTCTCTGGAAGGTATGGAGTGGGACATCGTCTATTTTGGGCATCCGTTTGAAGGGAACTCAAGCTTGCCTGCTTGGGAAGTGGTCGACCGGCCAATACATTTGTCCCATTTCTATGCTGTAAACGGGAAATGCTTTGGGAAATTGAGGGATTTTTTATTCCAGGTTCTGGAGCGGCCACCGGGACATCCTGACGGAGGTCCGATGCATTATGACGCTGCTCTCAATACGCTTATTCAAAAGAACAAAGAGATTCTGGCTTACTATTTTACCTGGAATCTTGGCTATCAAAGGCCCTCGCGGACGGACCTGCATGAACCTTCCCTCTTTGACAGGGTGCCTCTCCTGCGGTCGGTAATGGTTATGCTTAGGAGGTTAAAAGCAAAAAACCTGAGAAGAACTCGATAGTTTTCTGTTACTTCGCTTTTTAGGAAAGCTCTGTCAGGTGGGCTAGTGTCAAATTGCTACCCTCGTTAGCCGCAGCCCAATCAGCTCGTCCCTGAAGCGGCTAGCGAGGTGAGCTCTTCCTTCCCCTTCATCCAGAATCACATGCAGATCCGGCCCCGCGGGGGTGCTGCGCTCAATCTGTTGCAGGAAAGCCATGTGCTTTTCACTACCGCTCTATAGATCATGGGGTCCTCACTTGTACTCGATCACAGCCGACCTGCTGGCACCGAACCTGCCAGGACGCGCTTTACCTGCCCGAGCATCTCGGGAAACCTCCCCTGGACCAGGAAGAACGGGCCAGCCCGGGCTCAGGCAAAGAGCCTGACGAGCAACGCCCCGAACAAGGCGCCGAGCGCCAGAGCAGGTAGCACTGCAAGCTCGCGCCTCAGGTCAAAAAGACCCAGTTGGCGACTGACCTTGTAAATCAGGAAAAGCGTCAAGTAGGTATGCAGGGCGGCACCCCAGATCGCATAGGTCACCCCACCGATGGCTAAAAGCAACGGCAGCAGGATGCACAGTGAAATGACCCGGATGATGTTGTCCATGGCCAGGTACTTGGTCAGCCCGAGGGCCAGCCAGATCTGGTGCGCCAGAGTGAAGCGCAAGGTAAAGAGGGACAGCGAGAGGATAGCCATAATGCTGCCGGCGCCGGCATAACGTGCGTCGTATAACCAGCCGATGATCAGTGGGCTGGCGGTCAGCAAGAAGCCGCAGGCGAACAGCGAGACTAGGTCGAACAACAGCCTGAAGCGATAGTACAGGTTGCGCAACCGCTCCTTGTCGCCACTTCTCGCCGCTTCACTTAGGGCCGGCAGGGCGACTGCCGCGGCCAGCCGCTGCAGGCTCGACTGGATGGTTCCAAGGATGCTCACGGCGATGGAATAAACCCCCAGTTCCATGACCGACATGCTGCCGCCGAACCAGATCCGGTCACCCTGCATGGCCAGGACCCCCACCGCGGACGACAACAGTATCCAACGGCCGTAGTCGAGCATCTCGCGGAGCGCCGCCGGGTCCCACTGCGGGTGGTTGTTCGGGCCCTGGAACATCAGGTGACTGAGGATAGTGTAGACCAAGGTGGCCACTAGGCTCGCCGCCACCAGCGACCAGATAGAGCGGGTGAAGTAGCCGGCCACCAGCATCACCACCAGGCCGGCGAGCTGCGAGATCAGTTCCGCGAGCACCACCTTCTTCTGCTGAAATGTACGGATGGCCACATCGACCTTGGTCGACTGGAAGCCGTAAATAACCGCGAAAAAGCCGGTTAGTGCCAACGCCAGCGGCAGCTCTGCAGCGGCATAGGTGGTGTGCGCCGGCCACAGTTGAATGTGCTGCGCGAACCAGGCACAGAGGGCCAGCAGCTGCATCAGGAGAAATAGCACAAAACCGCGGACGATCTGCACTGTCCACATGGTATTGAGAAACAGCGGGTCGTCGCCTCGTGGGCTTTGGATAATGTTCTGCCGCAGGCCAACATCAGAAAGCAGTAGCAGCAGCACCGAAACGCTGGTGACGATGGCCATCACGCCGAACATTTCCGGCACCAGCAGGCGGGTGATCACCAGGTTGCCGCCCAGTCGCATGGCCTGGGAAGCCAGCATGCACCCGATATTCAGCGCCCCAGCCCAGATGACCCGCTTGCGAAGGCTCTGCGGTGACGACAACTCGATCGAAGGCATAGCAACATCCCTCACCCAATCTCTAGCAAGCTACTATAGTCTCAATCTGCCATGCCGCTAGCACACTCTAGGTTTTGTACGAAAAACAGTGTCGCAAGCGCCGCATGGAACAGGCCAGCGAAACCATTGCCGCAAAGCTTTTCGCGACCAATCAGCTTGGTCTTGCGCAGGCCGCCCACGGTCGCTGTTGCCGAGGAAAAACTTAACGCAGTGTCCGGGATTAGTTGACCACTACAACTCGTGCTGGAAGAGGCGGCACAAAAAACACGGTCAACGCGGCAACTACCTTGAAAAACGCCGGAAGCAATCTATGGTGAATTCAATATCGGATAGTGTGTCCGATTGGTCCCTCGAGGTGAAAGCGTGCTGTTCTCGACAGCCATCTACGGAATCTCCGAACAAGTCTTCAACCGTGGTGAAATACACCCTCACCACCTGACCCGAGCCGCCCATGAGCCAGATGAGCTTTTCCGATTTCGAATTCGCCGGCAAGTGTAAGCAAACACGCCGCGAACGATTCCTTGCCGAGATGGATCAGGTCGTGCTCTGGAGCGGCTTGCTGACGTTGATTGAGCCGTATTACCCAAAGGCTGGCGGTGGCCGAAAAAGTTGACCACGCTGTTCGCCCTGTCAACCCTGTGGAGGGTTCGAAAACAGCTGATGGGTATGGGCGAGTTGCGCATGTAACACGGAGAAATAGACTAAAAAGCCCGACAAGGCGGTGCGTACGGGACGTTTCGCAGTAAATAGCGCTGAGCGCCCCGGGTTTTTCAACTTGCCGCGCGGTTGCGGAAAGTTGAACGGAGCTTCCCTGCAGGCATGCCAAATATATATTGGCTCACTAAGTTCATTGAATTATTCTCGTGAGTTTCGATTGCTCAATGAGGGAATTATATCAAATGTCTAATTCTTTAAATTTAGATCGGCAGGTGTTTGTTGCGCGGGATTGCAGATCTAGTGAGGTTTCAACTCCATCGATTTCGTTTGTTTGTTGTATTGAAAGTGGGCGGCTTGAGAATCAAACTCTCCTTATGATCAAAACGCTTAGGAAATTTGGCGGTCGGTTGGCAAATTGTACAGTATTTGCAGTAAAGGCACGTGTTGGTGCACCCCTTTCGCGAGCAACGTTGCGTGCAATGTGCGAGTTAGATGTGACCTACGTCGATGACAGTGCATATAATGTGGCACCTTGGTTTAACTATTCAAACAAACCGGCGGCGGTATATTGGGCGCAATGTAATGCAACAACTGATTTAATTTCTTGGCTTGATAGTGATATTTTGATTGCATCGGAGCCATCGGGGCTGCTGTTAGATTTAGACGTTGATTTTGCCGCTCGTGCAGAATATCTTCCGCCAGCTATACATGAGGGAGTTGCAAAAAATTGTCCTTATTGGCAGTCGTTGTGCAAGTTGTTAGACGCCAATTTCGATGAGCTTCCATGGATATCACTAGAAAGTCCGGTGGTAAAAGTGCGTGCTTACTTTAACTCGGGTGCATTTGTCTGGCGTAGAAGTAGTTGTTTTGCTGAAAGCTATTTTTCAGCATTCGAAAAACTACTGAAAAGTAAACTGGCAAGCAGTTCAGGGTCTGCATGGTATGCCGATCAAGTCGTTATTTCTCCTGTGCTGGTAAAGAATAATATCAGGTGGCGCCACTTAAGCCTTGTGGAACATCACATGGCTTTTCCTGGGCATATCGTCGGTCCATCAGCGACACCGTCCATGAAAAGTTCAAGTATCATTCATTATTCTGGGTCGCTTTCTGGTGAGTCGGAACCAGCAATGCTGGAACGACTCTTTAATGAAATACCACATGTTCATAAAGAAGTGTTGGAACACAGGGTAAGCAGTGAGGTTCCCAGGCTAAATATTCTATGGGTCCCGTTACGTGTTTTGAGAAAAATCAGGCTTTGGTATTTCTTGAGATCTCTTGATGTTGCTAAAATTGGTGTGTAACGAAAGTATATCGCGCGTATTCAACAAAGTATCGGTCCTTGAGCCATCGGACACCTACTTGGAAGAAGTCAGGGGGGGCTGACGACGAAAATTCACATGGTTTGCGACGCCCGAGGCGTACCGCTCCACTTCACCCTCTTTGGTGGACAGGCAAGCGACATTTCACATGCTCAACCGCTGCTCGATGGTGTCCACATCCCCTCTGGTCGAGGTAGGCCACGCAAGCGGTGCCGCTGGCTCTTGGCAGACAAGGGATATGACGCTGACTCGTTGCGCCGCTACTGCAAGCTGGCGGAAAGCTTTGCTGCGATGGTCACGCGGGCTTGCTGGCGGCGGTGTCTACGACATTTCGTACAGTGCCTAGGGCAAAAACGATGCCAGCTAAAACTAGAATGACGATTAACGCGCGAAAGTGCTCAGGCATGGATGATTGAGCTCATGGATGGGTGAGCAACGGCTAGTGAGATGACCAATTGTAGCTATAGTAACGTGCGTACCAGTTGAATTCGGGGTTGATGTCATGCCTCCAATTGATTTATCGCCTTCGTTGAGCCTTCGCAAGCGAGCGATATCGGCTGGGGCATGGAGTCTGGGTGCGCTTGTTGCATCTCAAGCATTTCGTTTGGGCGGCAACCTGGTAATGGCCCGTCTGCTGATGCCGGAAATTTTCGGCGTCATGCTCATCGCCACCACCGTTTCGGTGGTTCTGCACTTGCTTTCCGATGTCGGTTTGCGCCAGAACATTGTCCAGAGCCCGCGTGGCGACGATCCAGTGTTTCTCAATACCGCCTGGACAGTGCAGATCCTGCGTGGCGTTGTCCTTTTTGCTTCGACACTGCTAATCGCGGGCTTCACCTGGTTTGCGCAAGTCATCACGGCCTTCAGCGAGGCCACAAGAGTTAATGACAGCGCACAGCTTCGCGCTTTGTATTACCGCATCCGATTGGTTGTCGATCTTGCCTTGCTGTTTGTCTGCGGACTGTTCTTGATCGCCAGTCCATTCATCATCAGCTGTTTGTACGATGAGCGTTATGCCCAGGTCGGCAGCATGATGGCCATTCTTCCACTTTCTTTTTTCACATTGCGCTACGGGGTGGCTCATCAGCTTTGGCTAGCCTTGGGACTCACAAAGTACCAAGCCATGGATAACATTATTCGCGTTGTTTCGTTATGGGGGCTGCTGTCCCTGCTGCTGGCGCTTGGCGTAGTGGTTGGGAGGAATCCAGCTAAGGTTATCTGTACAATAGAAGAGCTGATAAAAAAGTCGAGGAGCGTTGCACCACTTATCCGTGGATGGACACCATCAGGCAGCGCAGCGGGGGGGGGCGATCCAGAATTTGAGCCGGCGCTTGTGGCAATGAGAGTTCAACACTTTTTTGGGGAGAAACCTAATGATTAGTGCTCCTCTTGATGTGCTGGTAGTTAACTACAATACAGCGACTCTGCTGCAGCCCATGTTTAATGCGTTGCGCGAGTCAAATAGTGTTGATCGAACGCGCTATTTAGTGGTGGACAATGCCTCTGCCGATAACTCACTGGAGTGCCTGGCAACTGTTTGTCCAGAGGCATTTCTGCTGGCCAATGAAAATAATGTTGGCTTTGGTCGTGCCAACAATCAATTGGCTGAGCACCTGCAGGGCAAGTACGCGTTGCTCCTCAATACCGATGCCTTTGTGGCTGCTGATACCCTGAGCAAGACCCTCGATTACATGGAGGCTCACCCTGATTGCGGAGTCCTCGGCGTTCGCTTGGTTGGGCGAGAGGGTGATTTGCAGCCCTCCTGTCGCTATTTTCCGACGCCGTTGAATGTCTTCCTCTCGCGGACAGGGCTTGAACGCTTTTTCCCTGTGGTGAAGAGGGTCGACGACATGGACTGGGATCATGCCTCGGTCCGTGAATGCGACTGGGTGCCCGGCTGCTATTACTTGATCCGCCGTGAAGTCATCGATCAGGTGGGCTTGTTCGACCCGCGCTACTTTCTTTACTACGAGGAGGTCGATCACTGCAAACGCGTTAAACAGGCCGGTTGGAAGGTGGTTTATTACCCGCATACCACGGTGGTGCATATCGGCGGTGAAAGTGCCAAATCGGTTGTCGAACTCAATGTGGTCAGTCGACAGATACCCAGGTTACAAATCGAAAGCGAGCTTTTGTACTTTCGCAAGCACCACGGTCTACTGGGTTTGGCCTCACATATGTTACTGGTGAGCCTGGGTGATCTGATTCTGGCGCTCAAGGCTCTATTGAAAGGCCGCGGCCGGGCCGCCATAGGGGCGTGTTGGCAGCATGCTCGTGATACCTGGGCGTTGCTGCGCGATACCCAATTTGCTAGCCAACCCACACGGTAGGTCAACTTATGTTCGAAAATATACGTTCGGATTTGCGTGCACACGCCGGTGATTGGGCGGCTCAGGGGTTCTGGGTGATGCTGGTTTATCGCTTTGGGCGCTGGCGCTACGGTGTACGCCCGGCATGGGTGCGTAAGGTGCTCTCCTTTATATACAAAGTGCTCTTCAAGTTGGTGCAGATCGTGACGGGTGTCGAGCTTCCGTGTGAGGTGGTGATCGGTCGCAACTTCGTCATCGATCATTTCGGCGGAATCGTGATCAGTGGTTATGCTCAGTTCGGCGATGATTGCCGCATCCGCAATGGCGTGGTCGTGGGGCTCAAGAATGTCGATGAGCCGATTGCCCCGGTGATGGGGAACAATGTAGATATCGGTGCCGGGGCCAAGGTGCTGGGCAATATCCGCATTGGTAACAACGTCGTGATTGGTGCCAATGCCGTGGTGCTGATAGATGTACCGGACGACTCGGTGGCAGTGGGCGTGCCTGCGACTATCAAGAAAAGGCAGCGCGCAGAATCAAGGGAATGCTTATGAACCGTCTGGTGGACGATATCGAGCCGTTTTACATCGCTGAGTGAACTCAATGGCTACTGGTATGGGGGTCGTTGTTATCGGTCGCAATGAAGGCCTACGGCTTGAGCGTTGCCTGGCTTCGCTGGGCGGTGCGGCGCAGAAGGTTATTTATGTCGACTCTGGATCAACGGATGGTTCAGTCCAGATGGCACGACGGCTTGGGGTCGAGGTGGTTGAGTTGGATATGTCGATTCCCTTTACGGCTGCGCGCGCGCGCAATGAAGGATTTGCCTGCGTGCAAGGTTTATTGCCGGCGATGCGTTATGTGCAGTTTGTCGATGGTGATTGCGAGGTGGTTAGTGGCTGGTTGCCCCGGGCGCAGGCCTTTCTTGATGCACAGCCTGAGGTTGCGGTGGCCTGTGGACGGCGCCGTGAACGTTTTCCACAGCGTTCGATTTACAACTTATTGTGTGATCTTGAATGGGATACCCCGATAGGTGAGGCCAAGGCGTGTGGTGGCGATGCGCTGATACGGGCTGACGCCTTCGCCGCAGTGTCTGGTTTTCGAGCGGATCTTATTGCCGGGGAAGAGCCCGAGTTGTGTGTGCGTTTGCGTGCGAATGGGTGGAAGGTCTGGCGCCTGGCTGACGAAATGACCTTGCACGATGCGGCCATGACCCGCTTCGGCCAATGGTGGCGGCGTACCCTGCGTGGTGGCTATGCCTTTGCCGAGGGCGCATTTTTGCATGGGGCCGCACCGGAGCAACATTGGCAGCGTGAGTCGCGCCGGGCCTGGCTCTGGGGCTTGGGTGTCCCGTTGGCGACTATGATCGCGAGTTTGATGCTGGGAGGGTTTGGGCTGCTTTTGCTGCTGGTTTATCCACTGCAGGTGGTGCGCTTGGCTCGCCGGGGCGATAGATCAGCGCGCGAAAACTGGCTGCAGGCCTTCTTTCTGGTGCTGAGCAAATTTCCCGAGATGCTCGGGCAAGTCAAGTTTCTGTTGCACAGATTTGGCGCCGGCAAGACGGTGTTGATCGAATACAAGTGAGACGGCTATGAATGAGTGGCTGATACTGAAAAGCGTGTTTTCTTTACATGCAGGGTATTCCTTCAGGGCGTTGAAAAACAAGCTTAAATTACTGATTTTAGTTGGGGAAAACTGGTCCGAGCTAAAGTTGTTTTTGTGGCGTATGTCGAATGCCCTGGGCAAGACCAGTTTTGAGAAGTTGGGAGGTGACTGTGTGGGGGTTGTTCATTGGCCGTACATCAGTAGATGCTGGAGATCTCAGGACAGACTGAGTGTGTTGGCCTCGCATTACGAAGTGGTCACAAAAAGCTGTCCGCAGCTATTACTTCTGGGGCGAAATGACAGCTTGATGTTGAGTGACTTGTCGGAGTGCTCTGTGGGTTGTTCCTTGGTTCTAGACCGTCCGGTATGGTTTATGCGTGAAGGGGAGTTGGTGCTGAATTTGTTTCAGGGTGATTTGCGTATTGCATCAATAGCGTTCACCTTGTGTCGCACGGAAGTTGAGTTATGTATTTTTATCGGTGCCGTTCAAGGGATACACAAAGGCATAGAGAGTGATAGGTCTTTGGAGATTTATAGAGCACTGACAAAAGATTTTGAAGGCCTTCGCCCAAGAAGTCTTCTGATCGAAGCCATTAAGTATATTGCAAGAAGTGTTGGTGTTGAAAAAATTTATGCGGTAGGGGATGGATATCGTCATCATCGTCATCCGTACTTTGGGGCTGAAAAAGCTCAAGACCTGGCGGCTAATTATGATGTCATCTGGTTGGAACATGGAGCGATTCCCTCCGAGCGCGAAGACTTTTTTGAAATTCCCATGGGGCTGTCCAAAAAAGCGCTTGATTGTATTCCTTCAAAAAAACGTGCCATGTACCGCAGGCGTTATGAGCTTCTAGATGATATTTTTACAAGGATAAATAGTGTGTTAATAGGCCGCTGTGCAACTAACACACGCGCTCATTAGGTCGATATAAGGTGCCGGAGCGGAAACTCCAGGTGGGCTATTGCTCGGAGAGCATGCAAGGATCGGAACAAACGCCGTGGTGCTTGTTGACGTTCTTGATAATTGTACTACTGTAAAAGTAGCTGTAGTAATCATTCACTGCAACGACATCTAAGCGGGTTCCTATGCGTATCGCTTATTTGATCAACCAATACCCCAAGGTCAGCCATAGCTTCATTCGTCGTGAGATTTTGGCGTTAGAGCGCCAGGGCTTTGTGGTGCAGCGCATTGCTCTGCGTGGTTGGGATGCCGAGTTGGTGGATGCCGAGGACGTGTCCGAGCGCAGTAAAACTTTCTATGTGCTGCAGGGCGGAGTCAAAGAGCTGCTAGTGCCTGTGCTGCAGGTACTGCGCGCCCAGCCGCAGCGCTTTTTTTCGGCGTTGTGGCTGGCGCTACGTATGGGCCGGCATGCCGATCGGCCCTGGCCGTACCATTTGGTCTATTTGTCCGAGGCATGCCGCCTGCTGTTTTGCTTGCAGGCGTTCGGCGCCGAGCATGTGCATGCGCATTTCGGCACTAACTCAACCGAGGTGGTGATGCTGGCCAATGCACTCGGCGGGCCAGCGTACAGTTTTACGGTGCACGGCCCGGAAGAGTTCGACAAACCGCAGTTTATTTATTTGGGCGAGAAAGTCCGGCGCGCGACTTTTGTCGCGGCCATCAGCTCTTATGGGCGCAGCCAGCTGTTTCGCTGGGTAGCTCATGCGCACTGGGCAAGGGTAAAGGTGGTGCATTGCGGTCTGGAGCGGGCGTTTCACGATGTACCTGCAGTTGCCGTACCGTCCGTACCACGGTTGGTCTGCGTGGGTCGCTTGTGTGAGCAGAAGGGCCAACTGTTGTTGCTTGAGGCCGCCCGTATCCTGGCAGCGCAAGCCGTTGTGTTCGAGATAGTACTGGCCGGTGATGGGGAAATACGTGCGGAAATCGAAGCCCTGATTGCACTGCATGGCTTGCAAGCGCAGGTGCGAATCACTGGCTGGATTAGCAGTGAGCAAGTGCGGGCGGAAATTCTTGCGGCGCGGGCCTTGGTGTTGCCGAGCTTCGCCGAGGGCTTGCCGGTGGTCATCATGGAGGCCATGGCCTTGCGCCGGCCAGTACTGACGACCTATGTGGCGGGCATTCCCGAGTTAGTGCGCCAGGGTGAGAACGGTTGGTTGTTTCCCGCGGGAGCTGTGGATGAGTTGGCAGCGGTGCTGGCGGACTGCCTCGCGCAACCCGTCGAGGTGTTGCAGCGGATGGGCGAGGCGGCTTATCAGAGAGTGCTGGAGCGACACGATATCGATACCGAAGCGGCCAAGTTGGCTAATTTGTTCAGGGCGCAAGCATGATCACCTTACTTGATTGGCTGCTCAGCACACTGCTGGTGCTCATGGTCCTGCCGGTGTGGGTGCTGTTTTTGCAGGTGCTGCTGGCCTGCCTGCCTGTACGGTTGCGCTCGTCGGCGCAAAGATCGCGCCCGCGGGTGGCGGTGTTGATACCGGCACACAACGAATCCTCGATGATCGTCGCGACGTTAAATACCATTCGGCCGCAGTTGCTGGAGGGCGATCGCTTATTGGTGGTGGCGGACAACTGTTCTGACGACACGGCCGCGCTGGCCCGCGCGGCGGGGGCCGAGGTGGTGGAACGCAGCAATGATCAGCAGCGTGGCAAGGGTTATGCGCTGGACTTTGGGGTGCGTCATTTAGCGAGCGTTGCGCCGGACGTCATGATCATTGTCGATGCCGACTGCCAGGTGGGTGAGGGCTCTATTGAGCGTTTGGCAATGTGTTGTATCGACTCAGGGCGGCCAACCCAGGCACTTGATTTAATGCGTGCTCCAGCAGGTTCCGGGCTAAAAGTGCGGTTTGCCGAGTTTGCCTGGTGTGTGAAGAATCTGGTGCGGCCGCAAGGTTGGGATCGGCTTGGTTTGCCCTGTCAGTTAATGGGTACGGGAATGGCTTTCGTCTGGCGGGATCTGCCTTTGATCGATTTAGCCAGTGGCCACATCGTCGAAGATCTGAAGATGGGCTTCGATTTCTGCCGCAACGGCAAGCCGCCTCTGTTTTGCCCCGATGCCCTGGTGACCAGTTATTTTCCGCGCAGTGATGAAGGTTTAAGTACCCAGCGTACGCGCTGGGAGCATGGTCATCTCGGGGTCATCCTGGGTGATGCGCCAAAGTTGTTTGTAGAGTCGATCAGCCGGCGTAACTGGAACCTCCTGGCTATGACGCTGGATTTATGGGTCCCGCCGTTGGCCTTATTGACTTTGGCGTTGGGGGCTGTTTTTAGTCTGTCATGGTTGGTGTTTATGCTGTGTGGAGTTTTGGCTCCAGCATTAATCGCTTCTGCCGGGGTGGCAATATTGAATGTGACTATCTTGCTGGCATGGAGCCAATTTGGTCGCGAGATTATATCTTTTTCAGCCTTGTTGTATGCGCCGTTCTACGCGATGAAAAAAATCCCCCTGTATCTAGGCTTTTTGTTTAAGCGCCAAGTTGAGTGGGTGCGTTCGAAGCGAGATGACAATTAATGCGCGCTTTTGCTTGGCAGCATAACTGGCAAACGATTATCCAGAGACTCAGGGTGGTCAGTGATCTCGTTGATGAGCAAGGATTGATTGATACTTTATCCAAGCCTGACGCAGCGACAGTACTTGGATTCGTCAATGCCTTTGCCATGAACTTGGTGGCGGGCAACACCGATTACTATAAGGCGCTGTCCGCTGCTGACGTGTTACTACGGGATGGCTCCGGCATGGCTATCCTGTTTCGCCGACTCGGCTTGGTGCCGGGGCTAAATATGAATGGCACGGATTTTATCCCCAAGTTACTGGCCGCGTTCAAGGGCCGGCGCGTGGCTTTTTGGGGCACTGCGGAGCCCTTTCTAGCGAATGCGGTGCAACGTAGCGAAGCGGTATTTGCGGTCAATGTAGTTTCTGCTCACCATGGTTTTGCCGAGGTGGATGCCTACATCAACCTTGCCCAGCAACTGCAGCCAGAATTGGTTGTGCTGGGCATGGGCATGCCCAGGCAAGAAGCCGTTGCTGCCAGGCTAGCTGTCAGCGGCGTGCCATGCCTGATAGTGTGCGGCGGGGCGATCCTGGATTTTCTCGGTGGCAAGGTTGTTCGGGCTCCGCAATGGGTGCGTCGTCTCGGTTGTGAGTGGGTATTCAGGCTGATGATTGAGCCAAAGCGGTTATTCAGTCGCTATGTGGTTGGTAATCCAACGTTCTTGTTGCGCACGCTGATCTACAGAGAGGCGCCTACCTTAAGGAAACCCTGAAAAGACTTACCGTTTCTGGTGAAATACGCCGATCCCGTTGCACGAGTTTCCCATGAGGCAGATGACAGCGATCCGACCATGGGGAGGCATTGTACGAAAGTACTACCTACACCTTCCGTCGATTGGCAAACAGGATAAATCCAAACAACGCGGAAGAAAATAACCATGCTGCCGCAGGCAGCGGTATCGCACTGCGTTGATTGATATAAGAATTGGCTGTCCCAGCCAGACCTATGCCCTGGACAGGCCGACCAACCCTGAACTGACCATTGGAAAACGCTGCAATTAAACTGTTAAATGAAGAAGCATTGGCGCACGGCCCAAGGACGCTGACCCACCCGCCGAGAGCGTTGACCCTATTGTTAAGCACGCCCTTGGTAGCAATACTCTGCGTGTCAGAATCACCGGAGAAGTCGGTGTGAAAGCCAATGGCGTTGCCACCTGGAAGAGACGAAGGCACGTCAATGCTGTTTCTAGAAATAAACGGCGCACCACCCGCGGGCTCTTTGATCAGCATGCCTAGTTGAGGCCTTAAGTCCTCGTCAGGGTTGCTCTTGCAACTAGGTTTATAGACAAAACTGGCTGCCTGGGCACTAGAAATAGTCGCACCATTCAGGAGAATTAATAACAAAGCGGATTCAATAAAGAGTGTCGGGTGCATAACATCGCCTCTCTGAGCAGAGGGGTATTCTTTTGTCGGACGAAGGATTCCTTATCAAGTTAAATTGAGCATAGTAGGCACATAGCTACTGCGTCAATAGTGCATCGTTACGATAAATATAAATAGAAATCCAGTGTGATTTCGTCAAAATAACGTCACAATAAACACGTCAGTACACGCCCCGCCCCGCGACGGCGACCTCTGCGGTGGAGGGCTTCAGCGCAGCACTCAAATTGAAATTTGACCCAAGGCGCGTTGCTGATACCCAAATTGGCGTTTGATCACTCGGAATGGGGGCTCGACCTTGACACGAGGAGCGTGGTTCAGATCAAGTCTTCATGAAGGGAATAGGTCTAGAGTGCGCTCAACCTCATCGGGGTCGATTGTAAAGCCATCGCCCTCTGGCGTTCCCACCACAAAGCCAAAATTCTGCTGATCGCGATCCGTTAGATACTTGTAATAACAGATGAAACGATTCGGGGGCTGCAGAGCCAGCAGTGAGCCACCAGGCTGAAGTACATTGACACCATGTACGAGATGACTCCCCTCGACCCCCACCACGGTTTTTGCTCCAGCGCAGGTCGCTACGATGGTCGGAACATCGGTTTTCGAAGGGTCGAGAATGCGAAAACCTCTGCGGTTATGCAGACGTTCAGCGAGTTCCATTTCATTGCGTAACCGTCGCAATTCACCGCTGCCGCCTCGCAGAATGAAAACTCCGGGGTGAGCGCTGTACCTGACGTGTGACAGTAATTTTTCACCCATCGCACGAAAGCGTAAATGCCTATTTCGATTTTGACTTAGATCATCGAATATTACGAGCTCACGAAAAAACGCATTGCGCAAACGAACCGGTGTTATGCCCAGCCAGTCCTCATATTCGGGAGTCTGGGGAAATAGAGGAAACCTGGTGGATGGCGCGGTCGTCACCGGAACGCCTTCGTCGCATGCTAATGGGTAAGTTGCACAGTCTTCCATCAGCCAGGAGCCAAACCATTTGTTTCCACCTGCTGTACAGTAAATCGCCCCGCGCTCCATCTCGGTTTCCACGGAGATTTTTGGAAGCCAACCCGATCTAGGAGATAAGCAGGATTTTGCGTTGCCCTTGTAGAGTGTTCCATCTATCAGCCAGACATCTTTAAGCAGGTGGCCCCGTGTTGGACCATGATCAACGCTGCCTATTCCTTCCATTGTACGACGGGGGTGTTCGTAAGGAAAAAAGCGTTCTTCCTCCCATCCTGTCACACGTTCGAGTTGATTGGGCAGGAAAAAAGCCGGTGGGGAAATTGATGTTTCGCCAGGCGCAATATTCCAGGTTTTCACCGCTGCACTTTGCGGGGTTTCCGCCGGCTTTCGCATGACCCGCGCTCTCACAATATGCTGGTATGCAGCAAGGCTCCATTTTGTCCGGTTGCTGCTCGTTAACACCCGTAATTCCGACATGTCATGTTCACTCTCATTCGCCTCTACAAAAAACAGTTAATGGCGCAAGCGCCTAAACTGCATTTTTTAACATCAGAAAGCTGCTCAGGTAGATACAATCCTCTCCACAATGGGCGGGGATTTCAAATGAGCATAACGACTACGCAACCTGTCGAGAAGAAGTTCGCTTGGGCTCTTGGCGCAGTAGAGATAAATTTTGTATAGCCCGCCAAACCCCATGTTAATATAGCGAGTCGCCACTTCCTCATCGTTTTTCCCGTCCGGCAAGCCAAGATGAAGTGTCAGTTTTTTTCCCTCGACAGCAAATAATGGTGTATGCCAAAGGAGTTGGGCTGCCCCCACCTTGGGTAGTCGGACAAACATATAAGCGTGGTTGCCCAGCGTATCAACATCACCGCCACGTCTTCTTTTCCACTCGAGAAGTCCGTCGTCTGGACGGGCCAGGCAAGTACCGATGTCATAATAGTCAAAGCCATTGTTTATTGCCCACTCAAGCTCCATAAAGGTAGTGATCGAGTTGACTTCATTCAGCCTTTTGGCGTCTGAAAAAACCGCTTCAGGATAGCCAGCACGTATCATGCTCCAGTAGCGTTTTCCGGACCGAGTAATGACGCACGCAAGTTGGCATGCAACAATTTCGTCTTCCAGCAGTATTAGATCGAGCCGGCCGAAAGTCTTTGCTATCCTTGACACTTCATGTGTGGCAATTTGCGAGGCGGCAGTGCCATGCCTTGCGATGGCATAGGGTCGAAGCATTTCCCTGTCGGCTCTTTCAATTTCGTCATCCGTCAGCGCCTGCTTCATTCGGTAGCGCGACTGGTTCTTGCGTATGTTTCGACGTAACTTAGGATCGTATCCCTCCGTGATATCATCAATGGCGCGACCCAACGGCACGATAGCACTCAGAAAGTGAGGTACATACAACGCGCCCAAGGTTGGTATTTCACTGACCAGAACCGTACGGCTCGATTTATCCGATTCCGATTTGCTGTCGGCCACAGGAGACTCCACCCCCATGAGAACCTTGGCCATCTCCCGCTGTGCTCGCCTTCCCACATAGAGGATGTCGTAAGGACTGTCTTTGCGCAGCTTGAATCTGACAATCTCCCAGCGCCAGAAACAGGCTCGCCCAAGTATGTCTCGCAGCCAGGCTGCAGTTTTTCTTAGCTCAAATCGTATTGAGGGAGATATGAGTTTTCGGATCGGCACCGCTAAATACGCTTTCATTTCCGGCACTCTTTTTAACTTGCCTTCAAGACTGGCTAATAGGCTTGCTTGCCGGTGAAGGCAAACGGCGTTCGCAGAAGAATGACGAAATCGAGCCAGAGCGACCAGTTGTTGATGTACTCAATGTCAGACTCAATGCGCTGAATCATCTGCCCTATATCTCTCGTTTCACCGCGAAAGCCACGCACCTGAGCCAGGCCTGTGATGCCTGGCTTGATATTGTGACGTGCAAAGTAGTCTGCGATGCCATGCGAGTACTGCGCATCATGCTGAATGGCATGCGGGCGAGGCCCCACCAGGGACATTTCCCCCATCAAAACGTTGAACAACTGTGGTAGCTCATCCAGGCTGGTTCGCCGAATAAAGGCTCCAACCCTGGTCGTGCGCGGATCATTCTTTTCTGCCTGCTTGACGACGCCGTCTTCCAGCTGATGGACGACCATGCTTCTAAACTTCCAGATACGAAAAACTCCACTCCACCCCATGCGCTCCTGTCGAAAGAACACCGGTCCAGGGCTGTCGACCTTGATGGCAATCGCTATAGCCACCAGCACTGGAGCCGCCAGAAGCAAGATGAGAAAAGCCAAGACTTTGTCCTCAAGATTCTTCAGAAACAGACGCATCCCCATCAGCGGAGTTTCAGACAAAGTCAGCACGGGAATACCGGCAATTTCACGAACGCTGTGATTGATCAAACGCAGTGAAAAAATGTCAGGCACCCAATTAATAGCAATGTGCTTATCAAGCAGCTTTAAGTAAACATCCTTAATAATCTCCGAGCCATCCAGAGGTGTAACGAAATATACGGTATGAATGGAATGTCGCACGATTAACTCATCAAGGTCGGAGATATTACCCAGTATCGACAAACGTTGCGTGCTTTCTGAAGCCTCCGTCCCCCGATCATCGCTCGTCTCAATCAACACACAACCGACCACCCGTTCACCCAGCCAGGGATTCTTGCTTATTTTCTGGTGAAGGAAACTAGCCAGCTCCCCCGAGCCAATAATAAGAGCGGCTTCCAATTGATTCGGGTGGGTCAAGAGTTTTTTCTGAACTTCGAGTATCGCCAGATGCAAAAGCAACTGAGCGAAATATCCAACAACAAATAACTGCGCAACCAATAAGCGCGAGTACTGTTCACTTTGTTTGGTCAGAAAGGCCATGACCACGATAAAGCCAAAAGCGGCCAGCCACGCCTTTAAAAGCTTAAAGGCTTTGACGGTAAATCCAACATTGCTTCGGTAAATAGCATAATAGTCGTACACGACGGCCAACGCCCCAAGCAGCAACAGGAGCATGATGACATAAGCCTGCGTTATAACGCCGATATGATAATCGATCAAATACCATGCGACACCGATCACAGCAACAAAATCGAGACCGGCCTGAATAGCGTTACTGGTATTGCTTCGTCTCTGGAGTATGGAGCGGCTACTGCTGGGTTCGAATATCATCATTAGACCTCATTAACTTGAGAATCCAAAACGCTTATCTATCAAACAATAAAAGGCAATGAAAATATGATTATTAATTAACTTGTCAGCGTTGAATGATCCATCAGCGCTGCACCGCAGCTTCGGTGATTCGCACCACATTGACAGCTCTCCTGGTGCCGGAGCCTTGAGCAAGTCGCCCTGAACCATCAGCGCCAGACCCTTCTCGTAATACTTGCTGGCCTTCTCAGCCGGCGAGGAGCAGGCCGCCAAGCCAACAGAACGGACTGCAAGGAGCACGCCCCAGGCGTCTTTGCCAACGTTGCTCAAATACATCTTCATCGAATTCACCCCCTTGGAGGTCAATGCGGAATATGAGCTGCCAGCCGTGGCACAGCCAATCTCATAAAACCGTGTAAGCGCTTATCTGCAGCAGTAGGCGCTTCGCAGGCTCTGCACATCCGTCTTGCCACGGTATAGCCCAGCGTGGACAAACCATCTCGGCAAACTGACGTGTTCCTCATGTTGAAAAATAGTCGGAGTTAGGCAATTTGCCATCAAGTGCCGTCAGGCAGCGGCTCTGCCTGTGGTTGAGGCATTGCAGACGCTGTAAAGAAAGCGATAAACGGTCGTGAGGCTTGAGGGAGGGGACTCATGACGAGATACCTGAAGGAACTGCTGCTGGTTTTGTACGTGCTTGCGCTTCGCTTCGGTGGCACGCAGGCGGCCACGACGGCCCAGATAATTCTGACACCGGGGCTGGTGAGGCAGATGCAGGAACAGGAGGTCCTCGTTTCTGGCCCAAGCAGAATCGCACTCTGCAAGCTGCGTATACGTCAGGATGTAGCGTCGGCCCAGCGTTCTCTTATCTGGAGGATCTCAGGCAGGCAGTCCAGAAATATCTCTACCAGTTCAGGGTCGAAGTGCAGGCTTGATTGCTGGCGTATGAGCCCTACGGCGTCCTCAACCGACCAGGCAGGTTTATACGGGCGCTCACTCGTGAGGGCATCGAACACATCGGCGATGGCGACCACGCGGGCGACATGGGGGATGGCTTCACCGGCGAGTCCATTCGGGTAGCCGCTGCCGTCCCATTTCTCGTGATGGTTCTGCGCGATGATTTGCGCCGTATGCAGCAGCCCCGAAGGGTGGTCGCCGATGATCTTGGTGCCGATCACGGTGTGCTGGCGCATGATCACCCATTCATCTTCCGTCAGCTTGCCAGGCTTTTGCAGGATGGCGTCGGGGATGCCGATCTTGCCGACGTCGTGCATCGGTGCGGCATGCAATAAGTCGTCTGCTGCATACTTGCTGTAGCCGGCGGCCAGGGCCAGCGTCCGCGCATAGTGGCTCATGCGTATGACGTGCAGGCCGGTCTCGTTGTCCTTGAACTCGGCGGCCGTACCCAGGCGCTGGATGATCTGCAAGCGTGTATCACGCAGCTCCTGTGCCTGCACGAGCGACAAGTGAGTGCGCACGCGTGCTCTAACGATGCCGGGATGGTAGGGCTTGCCAATATAATCTACCGCGCCAAGCTCCAGGCCACGTGTCTCGTTGTCGGCCTCGCTCAGCGCGGTGACGAAGATCACCGGGATAGAGGCCGCGCCGGGATCTTGCTTGAGCGCTGCACAGACGTCGTAGCCTGAGAGGCCTGGCATCATGATGTCGAGCAAGATCAGATCTGGACGATCGGTACGCACAAGTTCCAGAGCCTTGTACCCGTCTTTGGCGAAGAGTAGGCGGTAGTCATCCTGCAACGTGTGACGCAGAACCTGAAGGTTGATCGCCTCATCATCGACCAGCAGCAGGGTCGGGCGTGGATCTGTCATTCGCTTCATGGTGTGCTCATGCGTGGGATTCGGTGGTACGGGTTTCGACGAGCTGCTGCAATAGCGTGTGAGCTTGATCTAACTCAAAGGTATCAACCGCGCTCCGCAATGCCTGGACATGCGCGCGCTCACCCAGGCTTTCCAGTCCCCTGCAAACCTTCTCGAGTACCGCGTCGTTCAATTCACTGTGCTCAAAGCATGTCAGCAGCGTCTGCATGTGGGCGAGGAGTTCGGGCTCCAGCATCGGCGGCAACGGTAATTCATCGTCGACAACGAGCGCTTCACTGGCACGCAGTTCCCTGGCGGCCAGCTCCAGCAGGATACGCAGCTCCGTGATTTGAGGACGTGCCTCCTCGCGCCAGCCTGTCCTGACCATGTCCTCCAGTGTGCCGGCCAACTCAGTCACGGCAGGCAGTGCGAGGTTGCCGGCTGCGCCGTTAATACTGTGAAGGCTGAGCAGTGTCGCCTCCCAATCGACAGAAGGGGCTGTCTCTTCTGGGAGTGGGTGGTTTACGGCCGTTGCGCTCAGGAACTGGTCAAGTGCTTTGGCCAATCTCGTTTTACTCCCCCATAGCGAGGTGCCAGTGCTCCAGTCGATCAGCTTGGATGACGGTGCAGCCTGGTCTTTCTCGCGGGAGGAAGAGGGGAGGCGTTCGAGCTTCAGCACCTGCGCGATCTCATCGAACAACCGAGGCGCGTCCAGTGGCTTTACAGCGAAACCATCCATTCCCGCCAGGCGCGCGGTTTGCCGGTCCTCGGCCATCACGCTGGCGGTGAGTGCAATGATGGGCGTGTGAGGGCGAGCGTGGGTTCGTTCGTACTGGCGGATAAGCCGAGTGGCTTGCAGGCCGTCGGTGTAGGGCATGTGCACGTCCATCAGCACCACGTCGAAGTGTTCACTCATGAATTTTTCGACGGCTTCATCCCCGTCATGGGCCGTCACGATTGTGTGTCCGCCGGTTTCCAGTGTCAGTGTCAGGAGCTCCAGGTTCTGCGCGACGTCGTCGGCGATCAGGACCTTCAAGGGGGGGAGTGCCTGATGGTTTGCCGCGGGCTTGAAGGCTGCCGGTTTCTGTCCGATGGGCAGTGGCAGAAGCACGTGGAAGGTGCTGCCGGATCCGAGGGTGCTTTCGACTTCAATACTGCCGTTCATCTGCTCGACTAGCTGACGCGCGATCGTGGTACCTAGCCCTGTGCCACCGAAGCGACGGCTGATTGAGGCATCGGCCTGAGTAAAAGGCGCAAAAATCGACTCGACTTGTTGAGGCGTCATACCGATGCCCGTGTCCTCGACTTTTACATGCACCTCGCCGTTCTGATGGGTAAACGAAACATCGACGCGGCCGCGCTCGGTGAACTTGATGGCATTGCCAACCAGGTTGGTGAGTATCTGCAGGATACGCAGCGGATCGCCGCGGAAATGCTCATTCATGTAGCTCGGGTAGTGCGTGGAGAGGGTCAGATGCTTGGCGTGCGCGCCTAATCGCATCGAAGACTCGATTTGCAGTGCCAGTCCCTTGAGCGAGAAGTCTATGGCTTCAAGTGTCAAGCTGCCATGTTCCATCTTGGTGGTGTCGAGAATGTCGTTGATCAACCCAAGCAGGGACCTTGAAGACTGTCGTACGGTGCTCAGGTGGTTGCGCTGGATCGAGGTCAGGTCGCCCTGCAACAACAGCTCGGTGAAGCCGATGATCGAGTTCATCGGTGTACGGATTTCGTGGCTCATGTTGGCCAGAAAGGTGCTTTTGGCCATAGCCGCACGTTCGGCACGTTCGGCTGTCTCGCGTAGCGAGGCCTCCAGTGCATGGCGCTCGGTGATGTCGGTCACGAAACCGACGAACAGCAGTTCGTCGGGCAGGTCAACACGGCCGACGGCCAGGCGCATCGGCATCAGGCTACCGTCTTTGCGCAAGCCCATGACTTCCCGACCTATTCCGATGATCTTCGGTGTGCCTGAAGTCTGGTAATTGTGCAGGTAGCCGTCATGCCGAGACTGGTCAGGCTCGGGCATCAGCATCTTGATATTACGGCCGAAGACTTCGTCGGCTGTCCAGCCAAACAGCCGTTCCGCCGAGTGATTGAAGCTCTGGATCAGCCCATGGCTGTCGATCGTGATAATGCCGTCGACGGCCGTGTCGAGGATGGCACGCATGCGTGACTTGCTTTCCTCGATATTGAGGTTGTTTTCCTCCATCTTCTGGTACAGCTTGCGTGAGTGCATCAGCCCATTGAGCGCAAAAACCAGTACGGTCACGGTGATGGTGAAGGTGGAAAGTGCAACTGAGGCGAAGGTTGTGTTGATCAATACGCCTGAGGTGGCGTTGTCCGGGGTGCCGATGAAACGGACTGCGGCCATACCGGTGTAGTGCATGCCGGCGATCGCAGAGCCCATGAACGTGCCACTGATCAGTAACCGTCTGATTGGACTGAGGGCGGTGTGCCGTAGCCCGTAATTCACCCACAGCGCGAACACCGAGAGGCCGATCGCCAGCAAAATAGAGAGGGCAAAGGTGAGGGGGTCATAGCGCATTTGCAACGACGTTTGCATGGCGGCCATCCCGGTGTAGTGCATCGTGCCGATGCCTAAACCCACCAGAATGCCACTCATGACCAGGTGTGGCAGCGTCACTTCATGCCTGGTCAGTATCTGCAGGGCGAACCAGGATGCCACGCAGGCGGGTAGGAGCGAGAGCAGGGTCGGGGCGGTGGCATAGTGAACGTGAGTGTTGAGCTCGAATGACAGCATGCCGATGAAGTGCATGGTCCAGATACCGCCACCCAAGGCGATTGCGCCAGTGCCGATAGCGATGTGTCGATGCAAGGTGTTTTCGGCTTTACGTGCGATCCTTGCGGTTTGCAATGACATCGTCGCCGAAAAGATCGAAACCAGAATGGACAGCAGCACCAGGCCAGAATTGTGGGAGCCATGGACATAGGGCATATCGACTGAAGCGTCGATGAAAAAGTTGTTCAACACTTCCATATGGTGTTCATCTCTTTGTAGGGGTGGTCGCCGATTCCCTGAGAGTGAGCCCATGGAAAGCAGGTCATTGGATTCGCTTTTTTTGAGACGCAGGTGGCAATCTCCTGTGTCGGCGAACCCATTGAGTTCTTGAGTGTTTTTCCAGTTGGAATGCGTGCGTTGGAGGTCTGCGTTCGCGGAACATATCCCTCTGATGCTGATACGCAGCCATTGCGTCCATTAAGCAGGGACAGGCATACCCAGGTCTTATTGCTTTGCCCCGGTGATGGTTCGGTAGTGGCGAAAAGACTCGCGAACAGTCTCGATCAACTCTGTTTCCTGCCAGGGTTTGGTCAGGAAACGATAGATCTCGCCGCGGTTGATCGCCTCTGTCACGCTATCAACGGCGGTAGAGGCAGAGAGGACCATCCGGACAGTATTCGGGTGCATGGTACGAATACGTGCGAGTAACTCCGTTCCACCCATGCCCGGCATGTGTTGGTCAACAATGATTACGCCAACCTGATGTTCCGCCAGAAGAGTGAGTGCTTCCTGCATACTCGTCGCCGTGAGAATCGTGTAGTTCTCATTGCGTAACAGGTGCTTGAGCGAGGACAAAATGCCGAGGTCGTCATCCAGCAGCAACAAGGTGGATGATGCTTCACTTTCGAGTACGACATGCGCTGGCGTGTAGGAAGAGAGGAAGCGTGTAGTGTCTTCGACAGGCATGGGGTGACTGATCAGATAGCCTTGGATCAAATCACATTGCATGGATCGAAGATACCGCGCTTGACCTGGCTCTTCGACCCCTTCTGCGACAACCTCGAGCCCGAGACTGTGTCCAAGCGCGATAATGGCCTTGACGATGGAGGCATTGCCCGCGTTAGTCGTCATATCGCGGACAAAGGAGAGGTCTACCTTGAGTCGGTGCACCTTCAATTGCTGCAGATAGCCAAGCGACGAGTAACCCGTTCCGAAATCGTCGATGGAGAGTCGGACACCCAAGGCCCTGAGTTCGGTCAGGGACTTGAATGACTGATCGCGGTCTACCATCACAAAACTTTCGGTGATTTCCAGTTCAAGCAGGCTGGGGTCAATGCCGGTTTCCGCCAGAATGGTTTTGACGGAATCAACCAGAGTGCCCGCACTTAACTGGACAGCCGAGATGTTCACCGCTGTCTGACGCGGCGTAAGACCTGCTTCGGACCACCGTTTGATTTGCTGGCAGACCTCGCGCAACACCCAATCCCCGAGTGGAATGACCAGGCCACTTTCCTCGGCAAGAGGGATGAACTCGCCCGGAGAGATCATCCCGCGTTCGGGGTGTTGCCAGCGGACCAGCGCTTCAAGACCGCCAATATTTCCCGTGTCCAGATCTACCTGCGGTTGGTAGTACACCCGCAGTTCTCCTTGCTCAAGGGCATTGCGCAACTCGGCTTCGAGTTTCAATCGCCGCTTGGCGCGGTGGGTCATCTCTGGCGAGAAAAAGCACAAGGTACCCCGACCCTGTTCCTTGGCTTGATGGAGTGCCGCGTCAACGTTGCTGAGGAGTGTCTCGGAATCTGTCCCATCGTCGGGGTAGAGCGTAATTCCGATGCTGGCACCAACGTAGACACTCTGCTTGCCCAGAATGAAGGGTTCTGCCAGCGCATTGATGATGCGCTGGGACATCAGGTCAACGGGAACATCCCTGACGTGCTCCAGAATAATGCTGAATTCATCACCGGCGATGCGTGCGATGCTATCGCTTTCGGGCAACAGGCTTTGCAACCGCTGGGCGACCTGTGTCAGCAACTGATCACCGAGCCTGTGACCCAGGCTTTCATTGATCGTCGCGAAGTTATCGAGATCTATGTGGAGCAAGGAAAATTGAGACTGATCGCGCTCAGCCTGCAGAACGGCGTGGTCCAACAACTCGGCGAAGAGTACGCGGTTAGGCAAGCCGGTCAGAGGGTCACGATGCGCAAGAATGCGATATTTGTCTTCGCTAAGTTGCAGCAATGTACTGCGTTGCGCCACCAGGTCTTCCAGGAAACGATGCAGCCTGGCCAGTTCCAGGTGGGTGCGAATACGCGCGCGCACCTCATCGATATCGAAGGGCTTGGTGATGTAGTCGGCGGCACCGATATCAAAGCCTTTGACTTTCTCTGAGGTCGCATTAATCACGGTGACAAAAATGATCGGGATTCGATTGCCTGCCGGAGTTGCCTTGATGCGTTTGCAGACTTCATAGCCATCCATGCGCGGCATCACGATATCCAGCAGGACAAGGTCCGGGGGCGCAGAACCCTGAATGGCATCCAGCGCTTGCGCGCCGGTGCGTGCAACCATGATGCGGTAGTCGTCCTTGAGCGCTTCAAGTAGCTCATGGATGTTTTCCGGGATGTCATCGACCACCAGGAGCGTGGGGCGGTTGGCGGGGTCCGCGGGCGCGGCAATATCGAAACGGATAGGGTTCTGGCGAAAGCGCCTGAGCTCAAGCTGGTTGTGGATACGTGCCTTGAGCAGGGCAGGGCTGACCGGTTTGGTGATGTAGTCTGCGACGCCCAGCGCGAGGCCTCGTGCCTCATCCATGGCGTCAGCCAAGGCGCTCACAAACATGACCGGAATATTCGCGGTGGAAGAATCCAGCTTCAGTGCGGAAAGCACAGAGTACCCGTCCATGCCTGGCATCTTGATGTCCAGCAAGATGAGGTCTGGCTGTGGCTGACGGTTCGCCAGTTCAAGCGCTTTTTCGCCGCTGGTCGCAGCGCACAGGGAAAAGTCGTCGCGCAGCATCCCCATCAAGGCATGCAGGTTTTCGTGGACATCATCGACGATCAGAATGCGGGCACGTTTGTCGTTGGGGGTGGGCGCGAGTTCGTTCATGATGACGTATCCGGGTCGATCATATTCAGGTTCTGTAATCTGGCATGTGCCGCGTCAATTTCAAAATCATCGATCAATGCAGCAATAGCTGATATTTCCTGCTCGATCCGGGTGCCGCGAGTCCCTGTGCGCAACTGTGCGAGTATGGGTTCTGCCGCACCAAGATCCGATTCCAGGGCTTGCGTGAGCTGGCTCAGGTACTTGCGCACCAATGGTGGCGAGAAGGGTTCGGCGACACCCGGCGGGGGGAGGGCGTCATCCTTGGCGATCCCATCGATCTCACGTAACACGTGCTGCAAGCGCTCCTCGGCTTCGTCCAGGATGACATCATCAGGGGCAATGTCCTGCTTGAGCTGGTCGTCAATGCTGGTGACTATGTCATACAGGCTCTGGGCTCCGACACTTCCGGTGACGCCTTTGAGTGAATGACAGAATTCCTCCGCCCCTTGCCGGTCACCGCTTGCAACAAATTCCCGCACCTTGAGCACAGCATCCGCATAGTGCTGGCGAAATCGCCTTAGCTGTTTTCGATAGGCATCCGCCTTGCCGCCAATACGGCGCAGCCCATCCTGCGCGTTGATGTGGACCAGTGCCTGCAAATCGCCAGGGAGGCTAGCGACCGGCGATTTCACAACATCAGGCACCGGACGCCGCTTGCCGCTGCGCTGGCTTGGCAACGGTATCCACTTGGAAAGTGCCGCCATCAGCCGATCCGGCGCAATCGGTTTGGTAATGTGGTCGTTCATTCCCGCATCATGGCTGGCCTGGGCATCCTGAGCCATCGCCAGGGCGGTCATGGCAATGATCGGTAGCGCGGCGAAACGCTCTCCACCGGCAATATCACCCAGCGCCCGAATACGCCTGGTGGATTCCAGCCCATCCATCACGGGCATCTGGATGTCCATCAGGACCGCGTCATAATCATTGCCTTGAACCTTGTCGAGAGCATCCTGGCCATTCACGGCCTCGTCCACTTCCATGCCTTCACTGTGCAGCAACTCTGTGGCGAACTCCCGATTAATCGCGTTGTCTTCGACCAGTAGTATGTGCGCACCCGCCAATTGACCGCTGTTCGCAAGATCGAGCAATGCGGGCCTACTTTGAGCATCCGTTCCGAAAATACGGCCACGTCCGAGGACTGAAAGAATGGAGTCGAGCAGCACCGAAGGTGACACCGGTTTGATCAAGATGCCCTCTACGCCGGCCTGCTCGGCCAGGCGCAAGACATCTTCACGACCATAGGCGGTGATCATGATGACCTTGGGTTGGCGAGGCAAACTGATATCGCTGCGGATGCGTTGGGTAGCTTCATCGCCATTCATGCCAGGCATGCGCCAGTCCATCAGTACCAGGTCGTAGGGCTCGGCGATCGCGCTCTGCAGCTCCATCAGGGCGGCCGGGCCACTGGCAGCAGTGACAACCTCCAATTGGAAGAAGCGCAACATCTCGGCGAGGATTTCACGAGAGACTTCATTATCATCAACGAGCAAGACGCGGATGCCCTTGAGCAAGGGCCCGGCCTGCTCGACCAGTGCTCGCTGATGGGCCTGTGCTTGCCGCGCGATGGGCAACTGCACGGTGAAACTGATCGTGCTGCCTTTGCCTAATTGCGAGTCTTCAATCCAGATACGCCCTCCCATCAGTTCGGTCAGGCTCTTGCTGATAGCCAGTCCGAGGCCGGTTCCACCAAATCTGCGAGTCGTGGACGGGTCGCCCTGGGTAAATTTCTCGAAGAGCTGCTGCTGCGTTTCGGGGCTCATGCCGATGCCGGTGTCGCGCACGCTAATCTGCATATGCAGCGTGTCGTCACGAATGCTCAGGCTGCGGAAGGCCAACTCCACCTCGCCTTTATCCGTGAACTTTACGGCGTTCCCGCACAGGTTGAGGAGGACCTGGCCCAGACGCAATGGATCGCCCACCAGCCGCGCAGGAAGGGTCGGGTCATAGCGAATAAGAAACTCGATACCTTTCTGTTCGGCCTGGAGGGCAATGACATCCGTCAGTTGCTCCAAGACGGAATCCAGTCCGAATTCGATCTGTTCGAGCTTAAGCTTGCCCGACTCAACTTTGGAAAAATCGAGAATGTCGTTGATCACACCCAGCAGTGAGTGAGCGGCCGTTTGCACCTTGTCTAGTGGGTTACGCAGGGCCGGAGGCAAATCCTTTTTCAAGACAAGATAGAGCATGCCGAGAATGGCATTCATTGGCGTGCGAATTTCGTGGCTCATGTTGGCCAGGAAATCACTCTTGACCTGGGTCAGCCGCTCCGCTTCCTCCTTGGCCAGGACCAGTTCCTCGGTGCGCTCGGCAACCATGTCTTCAAGGTTGTGATTAAGCTCGTTGAGCGCCTGTAGTGAATCGAAGAGACGCCTGCGGCTCTCGTTAAAGGCATTGACCAGTTCGCCTAGTTCGTCGTGGTAGGGGTATTCGACTTTCTCCACGGGGGCGTTGTCCGGCCCGAAGCGCCAGTTCGCCACAGCACGGGAGACGCGGGTAACGGCATTGGACAGTCGATAACGAACGGCCCAGAGAATAATCAGCCACAGTGCGGAGGTAATGACGACAGAGTTGAGCAGAATGAACAGGCAGCCGTATTTTATACGGTCCCATAGTACATGGCGGTCTGAATACATTTTGAGGACGCCGATCACGTTATGCTCGCCTTTCGGCGAGGGCGACGCGAGCGGTAATTCTGCTTGGCGGAAGCCGGCGGGGAAGAGGGTGTCGCCTTCTTTCATCACGTCTGGGACATTGCCAGAGGCGGCCAGGATCTTGCCATCGGCGGACTCTATCTGGACGCCGCTGACGATGGCGTTCTGGCGGACACCTGTGACGATGTTCATGAGTTGCGGTTTATCTAATTCCCATACGGCATTGGTGACGCTGGGGCCGATGGTCCGGCTCAGGGAGGCCAGGTCATTACTGATATCCCAGCTGACGCTGAAATATTGGATGCTTAATTGCACCCCCGTCATACTGATAGCGATCAGGAGATACCATGGGAACATGGTATACAGCAGCCGTCTGGAAAGCGTCTGAGAGGAAAACATCCCAGTCATTGGCATATTATTTCCACCACCAGTGGGTATCCGGCTCTGGCGTCTTGGCAGGCAGAACCGGGTTGGAAAGGCGGATGACCTGCCGATGTTCCTTGGCGAGCGCCGCAATCTCGTTGGCGTGGTAAGTTTCAAACAGCTTGCGGAAGGACCCATCTTCCAACGAGAGATTGAGCCCGTGTTCAATTCGTCGGGCCAGTGCGCTGTCGCTCTTGTTGACCCAGAAGTACACCGGGTAGGGAAAGAACAGTGCCTTGCTCTGTTCAACGACGAGTTGAGGATAGCGATCCTTGCGCTCTTCAAGCTCACGAGCCGCTTCATTCAATCCTCGCGGGAAGGCATCGAAGCGTCCTCCTGCAAGCATGCCAAACAGATTCTCATAGTTGGTCGAGGTGACCACCGTAAATCCACCGGCTTGCATGATTGGCAGATCGGCCCACTGACTGTTAAGGCCGAATGTCAACTGCTTGCGAAGAGCCTGTTCATCCATGCGCGCGATGCGAGCTTGATCGGCAGCACGAATCACGAGCAGGCGGAAGCCGATAAGACCCCGCAAGATATCGATCTTGATCGGTAGCATGAGGGATTCGCGTTCGGCGTTGGTCCCCAGCGCGATGACATTGATTTTCCCTGTCTGAAGCAACTCCATGCCGCGATTCTGGCTGACCTCTTCTGCGTAGGGGACGAGACGGACGCGACCCTCAGTAGCCCGTGTGTGCGCAAGCGCCAACTCAAGGAGCTTCCAACGATACTCATAGATAGGCCCGACGGGGAAATACTGCAGCGTCGTTTCGCTGTCAGCGGCTTGCGCGGGGTGAGCCAACACGTTCAGCGAAATGGCTGCGATGACCACAAGCTTTAGGAGAGATGAAGGACGCGACGCAGGGCTTTGCCTGAACGACGGGATGTGCATGCTCCGGTTTTCCTTTTCCGCACTGAACTGGGCAGAGACAGCTATGCCTGCGAGTTGCTCCGGGCCCGAGTCTAACCCTCAGAAACACAAAAAAATAGCAACCAGCCGGGTACTCGGCCCAGGCATGTCGTCTACGTCATCAAGCGCTGCGCAGTGCTGATGCCAGCACCCCACTCGAACGGCAGCGGAAATGTCCGGCTGGCGATAGTGTTTTTCCATCCTGTCGCTCTTCCCCCTGAATGAAATCGGTCTAAAAAAACCGGCCAGTGCTTCAGACCTTTTGCTATTCTAAATTTTGTAGGTGAAGACGCAGACTGATGCGCAAGAGGATAGCAAGGAAACGTGGGGCGCGTTCCGAAGGGTACACGGTTAGAAAGATCTCCGCGCTGAGATCCAGCCCTTATGCCGTGTGAAGCAGAAGAGCACAAAACTGTTCTGTGAGAGGCCTGATAAACCTTGTAAGCCGGAGACCAGCACCGGCCACCTACTTAGTTTTTAAAGCCCGCCTTGTGCGGGCTTTTTCATATGTACCTCATCGGAGCAGGATAGGTCAGGCGCAGCGACCGAAGATTGCCTTCGGCCGCCGCGTCGGCAGTGGGCAACGCCCGCTGTAGATCAGTAGATTTCCACTTTGAACGGCGCATCCGCAATGGCGGCGTCACCGGTGCCGAGCAGACCTGCCGCTTTTGGCCGCTTCAAGACCGTGTCACGGGTCTGTACTTCCACCTCGATACTGTTCTCGTCGATCGCCGAGTTATCGGTGTTGAATGGCAGCTTGAAGGTGGCCTTGGCTTCCAGGTGCGTCAGGCAGTTCATGCAACCTTCGACGTGCCAGCGGCTGAGGATCGCCCGGGTACCCAGGTACTCGCGCTTGCCGTTGACCTTGGCGTAGGCCGAGATCAGGAACGAACCACGGATTTTCGCTCGGTTGATACGGCTGACCCGCAGGGTCTTGCCGCTGTGCTGCGCTGCAGCGGCCTTGAACAGCAACTGCTTGGCGGGCTCGGCATAGGCATCCAGGGAGCCTGAGCCATAGGCGTAGCCCAGTTGTTTCTCGATGTTGATGCAGTCACGGGTGGTGAAGGGTTTGTTGTCGGCCTTGACGAAGGGGGCCAGGGTGGTATCCAGGCTCAATATGGCGTTCGGGTCCAGGCCCGCGGCGCCCGCAGGAGGTGGCGCGCCTTCGGAGTAGGTGGCTCCGGGATCGTTGGGGTCGATGCTGAATTCATCGGTGGCCCCTTGCCGGCGCTGCCAGATCCAGAACACATAGTCGATAAAGCAGTGGTGGAAGAAGAAAATCGGGTCCAGGCCGGCGGTTTCATTCTCGCCCATATCGCCGTTGGCCCCGGGGATCACCGAACGGTCGTGGCCGGGGTAGTCGAAACCGCCGACCGCCAGGTGCATGTAGTTGTGTGGGGACTCCAGCGGCACATAGTCGGTGCCGTCAGCCGAGGTGGTATTGGAGAACAGTGTGTAGTTCGGGGCGTCGAGGCAGCTTTCGAAGTAACTGAACACTTCGGGGTACGGCTTGCCACCGATCACGATCGTGCCGTTCAGCCAGGCGCTGACGTTACCATTGAGGTAGGCGATGTTCTGCACCGGGTTCTTGAACTTCGCATTGTGTGCCTCCGTGGCTTTGCGGTCCGCTTCGGTGCCCACCAGCCCGGACAGCGGATAGCGCACGGTCTCGTAGCCTTCGGGCTTGCTGTAGATGATCGGCGTGTCCTTGACCTCATCGGTGATGGCTTGCGGGAACACGAAAGAGCGCAGCGGGTTTTCGATCTTCTGCCCGTCGAGCACGAAGTATTCCTGGGTCAGGGCCGAAGGAATGCCGTTCTTTCGCGACTCCTCGCTGCATTCGTCCCAGAACGGCAGGGTGACGTTTTCACATTTGGGGATGCTGCGCAGCGCCTCTTCCAGGCGCCAGAGATAGGCGCGGTGCCAGCTCGGAAAGAGCACCGTGCCGTGCTGGCAGTAGCCGCCCCACCATTTGGAGTCGGTCTTGCCTTCGCCACGGAACGGCTCGCCATGCAGGCCACCGATGGAGAAGAAGGAGTTGGGGTGGTTGGCGGGAAGCTCCTTGATGCCTTTCCAGGCGCGGATCAGTGCTTCAAGTTCAGCTTTCTTGCCGTGGTCGTAGTCGTGCTGGATATCACTGAGAGAACGGCGTACACGTGGGGTGGATGACATGGTGACCTCCTTGTTGCCGGATATCCCGAAAGGCTCGGGGGGGGGGTACAACTCCATCGTCAGCATATCTGGGATCTAGCAACGTGCCAGTACGAACGCCAAACGGTCGAGGTCCCGCGTTTGCAGCGCGCAACGCGGTCTTGCCCAACCGTTTGGTCTAATACGTAAACGGTGTCCTCAGGCTTCTTGGGAGCGCTTGACCGGGAACGACACGAAAGGCTTGATCTCCTTGAGCACGAACATGCTCTGCATCTCCTTGATGCCGGGCAACTGCCGGACCACCGACATCGCGAAATCGGCAAACGAGTCGAGATCACGCGCCACGACCTGCAACAGGAAGTCAGCGTCGCCACCGATGCTGTAGCACGCCACCACATCTTCCAGCTGCATCACTTCCTGCTCGAACTTCCTGGCCTCGGCTTCGCTGTGGTGGTCGATGCTGACCCGTATGAACACCATGACCCCTAACCCGATCCTGCGTCGGTCCAGCACCGCCCTGTAACCCTGAATATAACGGTGTTCTTCCAGCTGCCGCACCCTGCGCCAGCAGGGCGAGGCCGACATGCCGATCTGGTCGGCCAAGGTCTGGTTGGTGATCCTGCCGTCCTGTTGCAAGGCCGTAAGGATTTTGACATCTGTCAGATTCAGCGCCTGAACGGTCATAAATTCCGCTTCCTTGTGGTAAAGGGGTAAATCCTACCGGAATTCATCGGTCCAGAAATTAAAATAGAAAATTTTTCTCCGGCTAAAGGGGATAAGATTTTTTCAAGATTGATGAACCCTTTGAATGGGGCGACGACGAAGCAATCGATGCGCAGTCCTCGACACGGCAACACCCACGTCATATCAACGACCTATTGAGCCGGGCTCGCGGTAGGAGGGGCAGTGACACTACAAAGTTTGTCGGGCTGTTCGATGGCAGGGCGAACTTCAGTGTGACAAAGCTCAAAGAACTAAAGGTTTATTGATCGTTATGGAGAACTCAATGAATTTCGATGCGTCCGTTCACAAATGCGTCATCGTAGTCGACAAAGCACTGGGCCTGGGGCATGCGGCCAATGCCGTCAGCGTTATCGGCGTCAGCCTGGGGCGTTCGGTAGAAGGCCTGGTCGGACCTGACATGCAAAGCCGAGACAATGTTAATTACCCCGGCGTCATCTACGCACCGTTGCCGATTCTGCTTTCTACCAATGAGTATTTGCAGGCGCTTCAAGAGAAAGCGCTGGCGGATAATGAAATTCATACCATGCCATTCAGCGCCCTGGCGCAATCCTGCAAGACTTATCAGGAGTATGAGGCGCGTATCTCCGAGGCTGACAGCTCAGCCATAGAGTTGGTTGCCATTGGCTTGATCGGACCGCAGAAAAAAATCAGTAAGTTGACCGGTAATCTTTCGCTGTTCAAGTGATCAGGCGGTTGCGGTGGGCGCTATGGGGTGATTTACACCCAGGGGGCTGGCGGGACCCGCCGTGAAGCCGGAATCGGAAATCGTCGAGCAAGACAATCATAAATGACCTGAGGAACGCGACATGCTCGATATGACACAAGTACTTACCTATTCGGCAGCGCTGGGCATCGCGGCCGCCATTCCCGGCCCCGGCATGGCGGCGCTGGTGGCGCGGAGCGTCAGTGGTGGCGCGTTGTCGGGCTTTTGTCTGCTGTTTGGGTTGATCCTCGGCGACCTGACTTACCTGTCATTTGCCGTCTTTGGTCTGGCGATGATCGCCGAGCACTTCAATGCGTTGTTCCAACTGGTGCGCTGGGCGGCGGCGCTGTACCTGTGCTATCTGGCCTGGCAGTTCTGGTTCGCCAACCATCAGGCTATCGAAGTCGGCAAGCCGGTGAAGAAGAAGGAGCTGCTGTCGGCGGCGATATCCGGTCTGACCATTACCCTGGGCAACCCGAAGACCATCGCCTTCTATCTGGCGTTGCTGCCGTTGGTGATCAACCTTGAGAAGGTCTCGTTGCAGACCTGGGGGCTGATGCTGGTGCCTCTGACCATTCTCGTTCTGCTGGGTGTTGGCGCGCTGTTCATTGTCGGCGCGGTGCGCATTCGGCACCTGCTGTCGAGCTTGCGAGCGCAACAGCGGCTGTTCCGCGGCGCGGCGGCGATCATGGTGGCGGCTGCCGCGGCGATGTTGATTCGTTGAGGCGCTCAGCGGCCGTGGCTGCGCCCTGCATGGAATTGCCGACAATCTCGGCACTCAGGTACAGCGAAGACGGTTGGGTAACGCTTTCCAATGGATCGAGGCAACGCCAAGTATCGTGAATGTTCCGCGGGGTTTTGGTAGATTCGGCGCGCTTGCCGCCTGCTTTACACGGCAGCTTCAGAGACTGTGCTTCGGATTCGGAAAGGTTCATGGCCAAGAAAACAGCGGCGTCCTCCACTGACACCTCGCTCACCGCGTCGAGGAAGGGCTCCAGCCTGACCTTGATCGATGTGGCCAAGGTCGCCGGCGTTTCGCCGATGACCGTGTCCAGGGCCTTGCATCGGCCGGAACTGGTGACCGAGGAAACTCGGGAAAAGGTCCGTGAAGCGGTGCGCAAGACCGGCTACGTTTCAAACATGCTGGCCGGCGGCCTGGCGAGTAACAAAAGTCGCCTGGTGGCGATTTTTCTACCGACCATCGCCAACTCCATTTTTGCCGAGACCGTGCAGTCGCTGATGGACCGCCTGACCCAGGCGGGCTATCAAACCCTGTTGGGGCTGACGGGCTACTCCGCCGAACAGGAAGAAAAGTTGCTGGAAGCGGTACTCGGTCGCCGCCCGGACGGTATTGTCCTGACCGGCACGCTGCACACCGAGTCCAGTCGCCAGCGCCTCGCCCAGGCGGGGATCCCGGTGGTCGAGTCCTGGGACTTGAGCGACGATCCCCTGGACATGCTGGTGGGTTTCTCCCATGAAAAGGTCGGCGAGGAAACCGCGCGCCATCTGCTGAAGAAGGGCTACAAGCGCTTCTCGGTGGTGACCATCAGCGACCCCCGTGGCCTGCGCCGTTGCCATAGCCTGATTGCCGAGCTCAAGCGCCAGGGGATCGAAGAGGTGCCGATGGAAGTCCTGGCGCCGCCGGCCACCCTCGAAGTGGGCAGGGAAGGGCTGCGCCGCCTGCTTGAGCAGCCTGTGCCACCGGATATCGTGGTGTGCAGCTCCGACACCGTGGCGCAAGGGGTCCTGGCGGAAGCCGCCAGTCGCGGCATGCAGGTTCCCTCGGACCTCGCGGTGATGGGCTTCGGCGACCTGAGCAGTGCGGCGCAGGTTCATCCGGCCCTGTCGACCGTCAGCGTCGATGGCAAGAACATCGGGCTGCAAGTGGCCCAGGCACTGCTGGAGCGCTTCGACTATCCCGCCGGCAGTCATCATCCCGTGCGAATCGACACCGGTTTTACCCTGATCGACCGCGCCAGTACCTGATCTGAAAAAAACCACCGGGCGATAAATACCTGGTTGAATGATTGCGCAATCAGTGTAGTATCGGCTCGAAGGTCATCCGCTCTAGCGGGCAGGACCTTTTTTTAAAACCAGCAATGATTGCGCAATCATTGCATCAACATGCCGTTATCAGGAGCACGCGCCGTCAGGGCCGCATGGATTCACCGCTGCACTCACAATAAGGAAAATAATAGTGATCAAGCCTACGCCATCGGTAGCCAGGACCAACGTCCGCTACCTCATCCTCGTGATGATCTTCATCGTCACCGTGTTCAACTACGTCGACCGGGCCACGCTGTCCATTGCCGCCCCGAGCATGCGCGGCGACCTTGGCTTCGATGCCATGACCCTGGGCATCGCCTTCTCGGCCTTCGGTTGGGCCTACACCTGGATGCAGCTCCCCGGCGGCATCGTTCTCGACCGTTTCGGTTCCCGTCTCGTGCTCGGCATGAGCCTGATCGTCTGGTCGGTGTTTACCTTCCTGCAAGGCTACGTCGATCTGTTCGGTTCGGCTTTCCTGGCACTGTTTGTCCTGCGCTTCCTGATGGGCGTTGCCGAAGCGCCGGCGTTTCCGGCGAACAACCGCCTGACGGTGATGTGGTTCCCGCGCCATGAACGGGGCCTGGCCACGGCGGTGTTCCAGTCCGCGCAGTATTTCGCCCTGGCAGCGTTCACCCCGTTGATGGTCTGGCTGGTCAGCACCTGGGGCTGGCAGCACGTGTTCTGGGTCACCGGGGTGGCGGGCATCCTGATCGGCCTGCTGTGGTTTCGCCTGGTCCAGGAACCGCGCAAGGACAAACGCGCCAACCAGGCTGAAATCGACTACATCGAAGCGGGCGGGGGCCTGCCGACCATCGGCGACGTGAAGACCCCGTTCAGTTGGAAAAGAATCAAGGCCATTGGCGGCAACCGCATGATGCTGGGTATCTATCTGGGCCAGTTCTGCCTGACCTCGATCACCTGGTTCTTCCTGACCTGGTTCCCGACCTACCTGATCGAAGCCAAGGGCATGACCCTGTTGAAGGTGGGGCTGGTGGCCGCCATTCCACCCATCGCCGGTTGCCTGGGCGGCATGCTCGGCGGTGTCTGGTCGGACTGGATGCTGCGCAAGCATTTCAGCCTGACCGCGGCGCGCAAGACACCGATCATCTGTGGCCTGCTGCTGTCCTCCAGCATCATGGTCGCCAACTACACCCAGTCGATCACCCTGGTGATTCTGGTGATGTCCATCGCCTTCTTCGCCAAGGGGGTCGGCAACCTGGGCTGGTGCATCGTCGGTGATGTTTCGCCCGCCCGGGCCATGGGCATCAGCGGGGCGATGTTCAACTTCTGCGGCAACCTGGCGAGCATCGTGACCCCTATCGCCATCGGCGTGATGATCAACCAGTTGGGCTCTTTCGATGTCGCGCTGGTCTACGTCGCCGGCATGGGCCTGCTGGGCGCATTTTCCTATCTGTTCATCGTCGGTCCGCTCAAGCGCCTGGAGCTCGACGACTTTGCCGATCCACCGGCCAAGCCCGTTGAAGACGCTGCGGTGAGCAGCGAACTGACAGCACACCGTACCTGATCTCTTTTCAAGACCTCATCACCGTTCAAGGAGAGCCCCATGCTCGCAGCGCAACAACCCCTCAAATCCTCCGACGACGACCGTATTGCCTGGGTCCGTGTGTCCTCGGTGATCTTGCCGCTGGCCAATCCGATCAGCGATGCCAAGGTGCTGACCGGTCGGCAAAAGCCGATGACCGAAATCGCCATCCTGTTCGCTGAAATCGAAACCATCGATGGCCACCGCGGCCTCGGCTTCAGCTACTCGAAGCGCGCCGGTGGGCCAGGACAATTCGCCCATGCTGAGGAAATTGCGCCGGCGCTGATCGGCGAAAACCCGAGCGATATCGCCAAACTGTGGACCAAGCTGTGCTGGGCGGGCGCCTCGGTGGGGCGTAGCGGCCTGTCGACCCAGGCGATCGGTGCGTTCGACGTGGCCTTGTGGGACTTGAAAGCCAAGCGCGCCAACCTCTCGCTGGCGCGCCTGCTTGGTGCCCAGCGTGACTCGGTGCGCTGCTACAACACCTCGGGTGGTTTTCTGCACACCCCGCTGGAGCAACTGATGAAAAACACCGACCTGTCCCGTGAAAAGGGCATCGGCGGTATCAAGTTGAAAGTCGGGCAGCCGGATTGCGCCCTCGACATCCAGCGCGTCAGCACGGTTCGCAGGCACCTGGGCGACAACTTTCCGCTGATGGTGGATGCCAATCAGCAATGGGACCGCCCGACGGCCCAGCGCATGTGTCGCCAGTTCGAAGAATACAACCTGATCTGGATTGAAGAACCGTTGGACTGCTACGACGCCGAAGGTCACGCCGCCCTGGCCCAGCAATTCGACACGCCGATCGCCACCGGTGAAATGCTCACCAGCGTTGCCGAGCACGCCGAGTTCATCAAGCTGCGCGGCGCCGATTTCCTGATGCCCGACGCGCCACGGGTGGGCGGGATCACGCCTTACCTGAAGGTGGCGGCCATGGCCGAGCAAGCGGGCCTGATGCTGGCGCCGCACTTTGCCATGGAGCTGCACGTTCACCTGGCGGCGGCTTACCCGACCGAACCCTGGGTCGAGCATTTCGAATGGCTCGAACCGCTGTTCAACGAGCGCCTGGAAACCCGTGACGGGCGCATGCTCGTACCCACCCGTCCTGGCCTGGGGCTGACGCTCAGCGAGCAGGTCAAGGCCTGGACGGCGCAAGCCGCCGAGGTGGGGACTCGTCCGTAATGCAGCCTGGAGGGTTCGCTGGGCTGGGACAAGTTTGCGATGGCGTTGATGCGACAAGCCGGTAATATTGGCTATCGCACTTGAGTGGTTCAAACATTGACCGAACGACGCCAATTCAGCGGAGGCATGAAGGGAAAAAACCTCCGCTACCTGAATGAGCACCCTGGCCAGTCTGCGCCCATGACGCGGACCGGCTTTTTGTTGCTCGAGCATTTCTCGCTGCCGGCATTCACCCAGGCGCTGGATACGATCGTCACGGCGAATCTGCTGCGGCCCGGATTGTTTTCCTCGCGAACCTTCGGCCTGAATGACGGGGAGGTCATCAGCGACCTGGGCCTGGTCATTCGCCCCGATGCCCGCATCGATGGCGCCGCCATCCAGGACCTCGATCTGCTGGTCGTTTGTGGCGGCTACCGGACCGAGCTGAAGGCCGATGCTGAGCTCGGCAGCCTGCTGAGGGCGGCATCGGACCAGGGCGTCAGCCTCGCCGGGTTATGGAATGGCGCCTGGTTCCTGGGCAGCGCAGGTTTGCTCGACGGGTATCGTTGTGCGATTCACCCCGAGCATCGTCCGGCGCTCGCGGAAATCTCCAAGGCGACACAGGTCACCAGCGAGCCCTACGTCATCGATCGGGACCGGCTCACCGCTTCCAGCCCCTCCGGGGCTTTCCATATGGCGTTGGACTGGGTCAAGGGCTTGCACGATAAGGCCCTGGTCGAGGGGATCGAGGACATCCTGGCTTTCGAGGAGTCTCGCTACCGGCGCATCAAACCGGCCGAGAATGTCTGTGTGAGCGCACCGCTACGCGAAGTGGTCAAGCTGATGGATGCCAACCTCGAAGAACCGCTGGAACTGGAGCAACTGGCGGTCTATGCCGGCCGTTCCCGTCGGCAACTCGAGCGTTTGTTCAAGGAGCAACTGGGCACCACGCCGCAACGCTATTACCTGGAACTGCGCATCACCGAGGCGCGTCGCCTGCTTCAGCACACGGAGCTGTCCCAGGTCGATGTGCTGGTGGCCTGTGGTTTTGTTTCGCCCAGCCATTTCAGCAAATGCTATAGCTCGTATTTCGGCTACAGGCCTTCCAAGGAAACGCGACTCGTTAAATGAAACCCGGCGACCTCACTTCAAATACGAGCGCAGCGCCGACACCACGTCATCCACATCCTCTCGACGCTGGGCCGGCGTGACATCGTCCGCGCCCAGGTGCTCGCGGATATGACCTTCCAGCACCTCGGCCATCAAACCGTTGATCGCCCCGCGGATCGCCGCGATCTGTTGCAGCACGGCGGTGCATTCGACTTCCATGTTCAAGGCGTTTTCCAACGCCTCGGCCTGGCCCTTGATACGCCTGACACGGGTCAGCAGGCGTTTTTTATCCTTGATGGTATGCGGCATAGAACGGTCTCATTGTGTGTTGCCTATACTGGCGTTCAGTATATTTCGAGCGGGTCATCGGGACTGTAGCCCAATGTCTTCGCCCAATGTTACTGATCAGAACGGCCATTCGGAAAGTTCGCCGGGTGAAGTCAGGGCGTCACGCGGGTGTGGGCCTGCAGGCACTCCACCAGCGCATCGAAGGTCGCCTTGCAGCGGGGGCTGGTGCGCAGGTCCTCGTGCATGGTCACCCAGGTTTCCAACTGGAAACTGAGCGCCTGCGGCAGGAGTCGCACCAGTGTCGGCGTGCGGATCGCCAGCGCGACCTGGCAGAAGCCGATGCCACAGCCGGCGCGGATCATCGCCAGTTGCGCCAGGTTGCTGTCGGTGCGCAGTGCAAAGGCCTCGCGGTTCCAGTCGGGCAGCCGTTTGCTGGCGGCGCGCAGGAACGGGGTGGGTACATCGAAGCCGATCAGCGCATGCTGTGCCAGATCGGCCGGCGAAGTGGGGGTGCCGTGCCGTTGCAGATAGTCCGCGTGGGCGTAAGCCCCCACTTCCACGTTGCCGATACGTCGGGCGATCAGCTGATCCTGTTTCGGCGCGGTCATGCGCACCGCAATGTCGGCCTCCCGTTGCAGCAGGTCATGCACCTTGTCGGTGGCCAGCAGTTCGATCCTGAGTTGCGGATGTGCCTGGCGCAGTAGCGCCAGCGCGGGGGGCAGGACCTCGACGGCAATGATTTCGCTGGCGGAGATCCGCACCGTGCCGTTCACCGCCTGGCCCTGGCCAGTGGCGGCGCGCTCCAGCGCCGCGGCGGTGTGCTGCATGGCTTCGGCATAGCCGCGCAGCGCCAGGGCGGTCTCGGTGGGCAGCAAGCCGGTCTGTGAACGGGTGAACAGCGGTTGCTTGAACGACGCTTCCAGCGCGGCGATGTGACGGCCCACGGTGGGCTGGGTGATTCCCAATGTACGTGCGGCGCCCGAGAGCGAGCCCTCCGTCAGCACGGCAAGCAAGGTACGGTACAGTTCCCAACCTATGGTTTTGTCCATGCATAAATGTATGGCGGATAGCTTGTGCTATGCAATTTATTTCCTGAAGGGGCAGGGCCAGACTCTGCTCATCACCCCCTTTCTGGAGAATCGACATGGCCCCACTGGGTAACAAGGCTTTGGTCCTGGGCGCAAGCGGCGGCATTGGCGGCGAAGTGGCGCGGCAACTGCGCGACGGTGGCTGGCAGGTGCAGGCGCTCAAGCGCGACTTGGCCACGGCGGCGGAACAGCGCGACGGCATCCAGTGGTTGCGTGGCGATGCGCTCAACCGCGACGACGTGGTGCGGGCGGCGCAGGGCTGCAGCGTGATCGTGCACGGGGTCAACCCACCGGCCTATCGTCGTTGGGCCGAGCTGGTGCTGCCGATGATCGACAACACGATTGCGGCGGCCCGTGTTGAAGGCGCGACCATTGTGTTGCCGGGCACGGTCTACAACTACGGCCCGGATGCGTTTGCCGCGTTGGACGAGCACTCGGCGCAGCGTCCGTTGACCCGCAAGGGGCGGATTCGCGTCGCGCTTGAGCAGCGTTTGCAGGGTGCGGCGCGAGACGGGGTTCGGGCGATTGTGGTCCGCTCGGGCGACTTCTTCGGGCCACAGGCCGGCAACAGCTGGTTTTCCCAGGGGATGATCAGGCCCGGGCGGGCGGTGAAGGTGGTCAATCTGCCGAGCTATCCGGGCGTCGGTCACCAGTGGGCCTATCTGCCGGACGTGGCGCGGACCATGGTCGAACTCGTGGAGCGTCGGCAGAGCCTGGCGCCTTTCGCGACCTTTCATATGGCTGGGTACTGGGACGCCGACGGCACCCAGATAGCGGCCGCCATCTGCCGCGTGGTCGAGCGCGCCGGCGGCCGGGCGAAACTGCGGCGCTTTCCCTGGTGGCTGGTGGCATTGGCTTCGCCGTTGGTGCCCATGTTTCGCGAGTTGCTGGAGATGCGTTACCTGTGGCGCACGCCGGTGCGGATGCACAATACCCATCTGTTGAGCGTGCTGGGGCAAGAGCCGCATACGCCTTTGGACCAGGCGGTGGAAGTGACGTTGAAGGGGTTGAAGTGTTGCTGATGGCCGGTCACTTGCCGGTCGGAAGGTCGCACTTGATCGCGAGCCGGAACGAGATCAGGGCACGAACGCCAGCACGGAAGCGGGGGAGCCGGAGCCGTCCTTGAGCTTCAGGACGCCAATGACCAGGGTTGTACCTTTGGCGGGCAGTTGATCCAGCTGGGTCAAGCACTCCAGGATGATGCCATTTTTCGTCAGGACCTGGCGGTTGCAGGCAAATTCCGTGTTCTGGCCTGGATCGACTCCGTGGGTGTCGATACCGACCCCCGCGATCTCACGCTCTTCGACCAGCAGTCTGGCTGTGTCGGCGCCCACCCCGGGGAAGTGCAGGCCGCCTTGCTCATCTTCATTGAAAAAGCGCTTGGGGTCGCCCCACAGGGCTTGCCATCCGGTATGGAAGAGCACCACGCAACCCTGGGCGATGCGGCCATGCTCGTGCTCCCAATGCTCGATGTCTTGAGCGCTGATCACGTAGTCGGGATCGGCTTGTGCCCGTGCCCGCACGTCGATCACCACGGCCGGTCGCACCAGTGACTCTGGCGGATAGGCATCGATCCCGGTGCCATCGGGGTAAAAACTGTTGGGCGCGTTCATGTGGGTGGCGCTGTGTTCACCCATGCTGAAGCCGCGCAGGTAATAGCCGTCTTGTTCCTGCGAGGCCACCCCGGTGAAGACGACGGCTGGGTCGTGGGGCCAGAGGGGGATGGACGGCGCAATGACGTGGCTGAGGCTGATGATTTTCTGAAACTGGATACTCGGCATTCCTTCGACTCCCGGGTCCTCGGGGAAACGGTGGAGGATAGCGCTCTGTTTGCGCAAGGGTGGAGGCGAGCATTGCCCACCGTTTCCACCGATATTCCTGGCAGGCTGAATGGAACCGGCGTCACAGCACTGACAATCAGTGGGGCGGATTCGGCTCCGCGCGCGTGATAAAAATTTACTCCCATCGTGAGAAATGAGAAAAGCTTTCCAGTCTTTCCATGGATTCGGATCTCCCTCATGCCTCGATCGAAGTTGTTCACCAAGCTGTTTGTCGTGCTGTTTGTCGGCGCCGGGCTCTGGTACATGTGGATGATTACCAGCGCCAAGCTGGGGTGGGGCGGGAGCAGCCCCGACCGGCAGCAGGTCGGCGCCGTGCAGGACACCCGGCAGCGCGCGATGACCCAGTACTGCACGGGCGTGGTCGTGACCCCGCAGGGCACCTGGCTGGTGGGGCGCCTGGACGGTGACGCGAAACAGCTGCAACCGGCTGCCGGCGTGGTGGACCTGGATGCCGTGCTGCGTGGCAAGCCGGTCGAGGCCAAGGATCCGCAGCCGGAAGATTCGGGTGCCTTCTCCGGCTTTCTCTCCCACAGCGACAAGCAAACCTCGTTCATCTCGCGCCTGGACGCCCAGGGGCAATTTCAACTGGTGGCCCATGTCAGTGATGCCGCTTGCCTTGTGGCCAGCCCGGATGGGGCCAGTGTTTTCCTGCTGACCGGCCTTGAGCGACCCGAAGCCGCCGGCGCGAGCAGCGATGACATCGCGCAGACCGTGGTCTTTCGCAGCGACGACCAAGGCAAGCGCTGGAGCTGGTTGCCCAAGGGTCTGTTTCCCAAGGCCAATCAGTTAGCCTGGAACCTGAAACCGTACTTTCATGGCCCGGATGACGTCTGGGCCTGGGGCACCCCGAGCGGCACCGATAACGAGAGCGGCGAGGACCGGCCGGGCGCCATCTCCACCGGGGTGTTTTACTCTTCGGATCGCGGCGCGAGCAGCACGGCGATATTCGCGCCCGAGTCGTTGCTGGTGCCTGCCGAGTATGCCCAGGGCAAACGGCCTGAGATTATTGATTGGCGCATGGACTTGGGCGCTTATGGGGAGGTCCAGACCGCGGTCACCCAACTGGACGCCCAGCGCGCGTTTATCTGGGTTTCCCAGCGCTTTTGGGGGCGCACTCGCGACGCTGAAAGTGGCAGCCTGGCCTTCAACGTCACGACCCGGGCCGAACTGCGGCGTAAGGCGGGGCAGTGGCAGGTCGGGTCCGTGCAGCGCGAGGATGGCCTGTTTATCGATCAACTGGTGGAGAACGGCGCCGGGCGAGTGATGGGCCTGATCGACCGGGGTGACCATGGGCAGGACGTGGTCGCCGAGCTGGATACCTCCAAGCTGACCTGGCAACCCCAGGGCGAATTGCCCAGCGTGTTCGCGCCGTTGGCGTCGGACAGCCGGTTGCGCGAGGGGAATTTCTGGGTGGGGCAGAACAGCCTGCTGATCAACACCTCGAGCGAACACTGGCCGCCGCGGTGGCTCTACTGGTGGTCGGACGCGCAAATCTCCGCCGACGGGGTGTTCTACTCCAAGGACTGGGGGCGTTCCTGGCAACGGCTGGCGGTCGACGGTTACCTGGGGATCCTCGGCTTTCAGGGGGCGCAGGACCGTGTGATCTGGGCCAAGGGCAATTGGTACAACAGCAATGATGGTGGGGTTTATTCCTATGGTTTGCAGTGAGGGGAGGGCGTCTTGTGCTTGGCTTGCAAGACAGCTCGCTTTCCATTGAGTGAAATTTCCTAGAAACTTCTGCCCTGTTGCTCCTGGCGGAACCGGTAGCTAGTCTGAGTCCTGTCACCGCAAAAAACGGTGATACAGACGTGCAAGTCTGGAATTCTGTTAGGACGCACAACGCCCTCGTCATGCCTGGGCGTTTTTGCAGCCCGCATGTTTCATGGTGGCTGTGCGTGGGAGACCTTCGGGTCTGCCGGGTGTCCTAACAGACCTGGTCTTGCACACCTGCGTACAGCTGCCACCCTCATTCGTGTGCAAGCGAGAAGGTGTCGGCTCCTTATCTCTGTTAGGAGTTTCAGACATGTTCAAGGTCACGCCCAATCCTCCTGTTTCATCCCACGTCGAAACCATCGATCCGCGAATCGTTGACCGTGCTTTGGCTTATTACAATTTGCCCCAGGACACGAGTTCGAAGCGATGCGGCGCCCACTCCACACGCAAGAACACCACCGAACCTCAAGGTCATGAAGACATCCTGGTCGACGCCAGTTCGATTCTGGAGTCTGCGGCGGCTACCGCCTATGAACATGCCGACAACCTCACAGGTCCTGACCGCAAGGTGGCGATGGGCGTGGTGCGTCTGATCGAACTCGCCCAGGGGCGGGTGGATTCGGTGCTGGAGGACGAGTTCACCGGCGGCGTTCGCTGATCATGGTAGGGGGGAGATACTACCCAATACCCGTCAGCCCAGAGCAACTGTAGGAGCGAGCTTGCTCGCGATGGTCGTCAACGATAACGCGGGGCATCTGATACCCCATGGCGCCTGGGCTACCATCGCGAGCAAGCTCGCTCCTACTTTTGGTATCCCATTGTGGCAAGCACGCTCGCCATCTGCTCAATTTATGGGGAATTTACATTACTGTAACATTTTGAAATGTATAATCCCGCGCTGAACCATCCCCCACGCTTCAGATCACAGCCCAGGAGATTCGAACTTGGACCCTGCCCATTCTCGGTGGGTCACGTAGCGGAATTTACAATGGGACACGCCGGTGTGCAGCGATCGCCCCGGTATCCGGTCTGTAGCGTTCAGTACGTGGCCTTGCCTCGACGATTTTCCAACCACTTCTCCAGAATGTGCTGTGCTTAGACTGCCGGCGCTGCACCGCTTCGTGCGTTTGTACCCTGGAGTCCGTGGGACTGTATTTCAGAACGCTGCTGGAATCATTGACGATGAATAAAGTATTACGCCATTACATCCCGGCCAGTACCCGACGCCTGTTGCCCAATCGCTGGGACCTGATCGCGCTGCCGCTGGTGGTGGGTTTCCTGCTGTTCTTCTCGATCGGCGCGCGGGAAACCTGGGCTCCGATCTCCACGTTGCAGACCCAGGTGATTTCCCTCGATCCGGGCAATCTGCCGGAATATGCGATCCGCACCACCTTGCGCATGCTCGCGGCGATGGCGGCGGCATTGGTCTTCACCTTCCTCTACGGGACCCTGGCGGCCAAGAACCGGCGTGCGGAGAAGCTGCTGGTGCCGGTGTTGGATATCCTCCAGTCGGTGCCGGTGCTGGGCTATATCTCGTTCACCGTGACCTTCTTTCTCCTGCTGTTTCCGGGTCGGGTGCTGGGCGCCGAGTGCGCGGCGATCTTCGCGATCTTCACCAGCCAGGCCTGGAACATGACGTTCAGCTTCTACCAGTCGCTGCGCATGTTGCCCCGCGACCTGACTGAAGTTTCCGAGAGCCTGCACCTGTCCGGCTGGCAGAAGTTCTGGAAGCTCGACGTGCCGTTCGCCATGCCGGGGCTGGTGTGGAACATGATGATGAGCATGTCCGGCGGCTGGTTCTTCGTGGTGGCCTCGGAGGCCATTACCGTCGGCGACAAGACCATTACCCTGCCGGGCATCGGCTCTTACCTCGCCACCGCCATCGAACAGCGCGACCTCACCGCCGTGGGTTATGTGATCCTGGCGATGGTGGTGGTGATCCTGGTCTACGATCAGTTCCTGTTCCGTCCGCTGGTGGCCTGGGCGGACAAGTTCCGCATGGAAGACACCGCGGCCCAGGGCGGCGCGCCGGAATCCTGGGTGCTCAACCTGATCCAGCGGACCCGGGTCATCCAGCGCCTGATCCGCCCCGTTTCGCGGGTCGTCACCCGTATCGGTCATCTGCGCCTGAGCCTGCCCCGTAGCAAGTCCCGGTCGAGCACCCCCAACCCGTCGACTTCACGGGTGATCGACTGGGTCTGGGGCCTGTTCATCGCGTCGCTCGCGGCGTATGCGCTGTACCACATCACCCTCTACGTCAGCAGCGAAGTGACCTTCGGCGATGTCGGCGAGGTGATCGGCCTGGGCGCGATCACGCTGGTACGGGTGACCTTGTTGATTGGCGTCGCTTCGTTGATCTGGGTGCCGCTGGGCGTGATGATCGGCTTGCGTCCGCACCTGGCCGAGAAGATCCAGCCGCTGGCGCAGTTCCTCGCGGCGTTTCCGGCGAACCTGCTGTTCCCGGTGTTCGTCATCGTGATCCTGCACTTCAACCTGAACCCGGATATCTGGCTGAGCCCGCTGATCGTGCTGGGCACCCAGTGGTACATCCTGTTCAACGTGATCGCTGGGGCCAGTGCCTTCCCCAACGACTTCCGCGAAGCCGCCGCCAACTTCCACATCCGTGGCTGGCAGTGGTGGCGCAAGGTCATGTTGCCGGGGATCTTCCCTTATTATGTGACGGGTGCGATCACCGCCTCCGGGGGCGCGTGGAACGCCAGTATCGTTTCCGAGTTCGTTTCCTGGGGCCAGGACAAGGTCGTGGCTCATGGCCTGGGGGCTTATATCGCCCAGACCACGGCGGCCGGTGACTTTCCGAAGATCACCCTGGGCGTGGTGGTCATGTCGGTCTTCGTGGTGGCCTTCAACCGTTTGCTCTGGCGGCCGATGTACGCCATCGCCGAAAACAAACTTCGTCTGAATTAATCCGAGCCGCTCTTATGAACAGTCATATCGAATACACCAGCAGCGCCCGTGAAATCTATTCGCTCAGCAACGTGAGCAAGGGCTTTGGCAATGGCAAGGAAGAGCGTCAGGTACTCAGCGAAGTCGACCTGAACCTGCACGAAGGCGAAGTCGTCGGGCTGCTGGGGCGCTCGGGCTCCGGCAAGTCGACCTTGCTGCGGATCATTGCCGGCCTGATCCAGCCGACCTCCGGCGAAGTGCTCTACAACGGCGAATCCCTGGACGGGCCGGCCAAGGGCGTGGCGATGGTGTTCCAGACCTTCGCCCTGTTTCCCTGGCTGACCGTGCTCGAGAACGTCGAGGCCGGTTTGCAGGCGTTGCAGGTGGAGCCCAAGGAAGCGCGCAAGCGGGCGTTGGCGGCGATCGACCTGATTGGCCTCGACGGTTTCGAAAACGCCTACCCGCGTGAGTTGTCCGGCGGCATGCGCCAGCGCGTGGGGTTTGCCCGTGGCCTGGTGGTCAACCCGACCCTGCTGCTGATGGACGAACCGTTTTCCGCCCTCGATGTGCTCACCGCGGAAAACTTGCGGACCGACCTGCTGGAGCTGTGGAGCGGCGGGCAACTGCCGATCAAGTCGATCCTGATCGTGACCCACAACATCGAGGAAGCGGTGTTGATGTGCGACCGCATCCTGGTGCTGTCGTCCAACCCCGGGCGCGTGGTGGCGCAGATCAAGGTGCCGTTCGCCCACCCGCGCAACCGCCTGGACCCGATTTTCCGCAAGATGGTCGACGATATCTACGCGTTGATGACCAACCGTCGCAGTGCCGACGCCCGCACCGGCAAGGCCGAACTGCAACTGGGCAGCCGCTTGCCGGAAGTTCCGACCAACCTCATGGCCGGTCTGATCGAAGCGCTGGCGGCCGAGCCTTATCATGGCCATGCCGGTTTGCCGAACGTGGCCGAGCGGTTGCTGCTGGAGGTCGATGACCTGTTTCCGGTGGCCGAGATGCTCGAGCACCTGGGCTTTGCCGAGCTGCGCGGGGCCGATATCAAGCTCACCGAAGCGGGCAAGCGTTTCGCCGAGGACGGCACCCAGGAACGCAAGGTGATGTTTGCCGAGCACCTGCTGCGCGCGGTGCCGCTGGCGGCGCGGATTCGCCAGGTGTTGCAGGAGCGCAACGGGCATTGGGCGCCGCGGGTGCGTTTCGAACAGGAACTGGAAGACTCCCTCAGCGAGGACTTCGTCGAGCAGACCCTGGAAAGCGTGATCAGTTGGGGCCGTTACGCCGAGATCTTCTCCTACAACGACACCACCGAAACCTTCAGCCTGGAAGACGTGGAAGGCGAGATCTGACCTGACTGCGAAACCCTCGCAGATCCGCGAAATACGAAGTTTTCACTTGGCCGTAACAGGTCGGGCACATGCCGAGGATTAATTTCTCCCTCGCCTCCGGTTGTTCCGGAGGCGGGCCAGTTTGAAGGGTCGAGACGGTAAGTTGTAGTGAACCGTGTGCCGGTCGACATCATGGCCGGGCACCTCTGCTGATCCCAACTTAAGGAGAGTCCGATGTCCATCGGCGCAATTCCGGCTGCAAATCCTGCCTCTGTGCGTATTGCCGGTCAGTCCCAGGCGACCCCGACACCTGCACAGAAAACTTCCACTACCACCACAACCGCCAGCACCACTGCCAGTACGGTCGCGGACGCCTTGAAGGAGGCGACCGAAACCGCGGCACAAACTGCCCAGGAAGCCAGCCATGGTGACCGCGTAGCGCAGAAGCTGGTGCAAAAGCACCTGCATCACACCACCCACACCACCACGGCAACAGCCGCACCGAAAGCCGTTGCCAACGGCAGCGGCCAGCCGGTCGGGGAAACCATCAATACCAAGGCGTAAGCCGCGGTAACCCGGCTCCATCGGTCAGCCCGGCGCGTGCCGGACTGACTGACGCCGAGCCTCACCGATTCAGATATGCAGCCCGGCCAGGCCGCCCAGCACCACGCTGGCACCCGCGGCCGTGTAGGCCAGGCGCTTGAGCCATTCCTTGCGCGTCAGCAGGGTGATGGCCGCCAGCGAAATGGCAATCTGGATCGCCGTCATCGCCTGGGCCCAGCGGTGATGCTGGTGCAGGAGCTGCTCCGATTTGCTATCCCACTCGCGACTCTCGGCTTCCAGGGCTTCGGCTTTCTGCCGCACGACTTCCTTTTCCTTCTTGTAGCGTTCCATTTCCGCCGTGTAATGCGCGGCATCCAGGCCCGGGATATGGCTGGCCATTTCCGACAGGTTCTGCCGGCTGGACTTGGCCTGATAGTAGTTCCACTGGTTGGCGGCTTCGGTCTTGAGGATGGCGGCGTTGTTCTTGTCCATCGCCGCTTCGCTTTCCGTGGAGCCCGCCTGGTAGCTGAGCATGGCGCCGATGGTGGCCATGACCGCGGTCATCACCGCGATCCGGCTGGCAAAGCTGTCACCGCGTGCCTGGGCATGCTCGGTGGCGTGTTCGACGTGTTGTTCGTGGGGGCTGGGGACTTCGAAGTCTTCGGTCATGGCGATGGATCTTTGGGTGAAAAGAGCGGAAGCCCCAGTTTAAAGCCAGCGCTGGCAGAAGGCTCTCTCTCAGTGAAGAATATTCTAATAGGTTGACACTCGAGAGTTGTTCGCAGGGGAGGGCTCGCCCTGCATCTGGATCGTGTTCAAGGGGATTTCCAGGGTGAACATCGCTCCTTTGCCCGGCCCGTCGCTGTGGGCGTAGAGATGGCCGTTCATCTCCACCGCCGCCAGGGCGCAGCTGTGCAGGCCGAAGCCGTGGCCGTCCTTGCGGGTGGTGAAGCCGTGGGTGAAGATCCGGGTCATGTTTTCTGCGGCAATGCCTTCGCCCTCATCCTTGACGCTGAGGCGCAAGGTCTTGCCGTTGACGACCCGTACCGACAGGGTGATGTCCCGTTCGCGGTTGCTCAGGTCGGACACCGCGTACTTGGCGTTGCTGATCAGGTTGATCATGATCAGCAGCAGGCGGTGCTTGTCGCCGAGGATGGTCGGTACCGGCTGGAAATCCTTGAGCACCGTGACCTTGTGCCGGTTCAGCGCGCCGGTGTTCATGCGCAGGGCATCTTCGAGCAGGTCGGTGATGTTCAGGGGCTCCAGCAGCTTGGCCGCGCCGGCATAGGATTGCTGGGTGGCGACGATCTCCTTGATGTGGTCGACGCTTTTGCTCAGTTGCGCCAGCTCCTGGACAATCTCCGCCTGCTCGGTACCGATGGCCGTGACCAACTGGTTGAGGTAGGCGGGCAGCAGCTTGCCTTTTTCGTCATGACTGACAAAGTCCCCCAGGTCGTCGGCATGCTCGTTCATCAACTGCACGGCCTTGCCCAGTCCCTGCGCCTTGCTGGCGCGGACCTTGCGGGTCACCAGGTCCGCGGAAATATTCACGCTGTTGAGCACGTTGCCGACGTTGTGCAGGACGTTGGTGGCGATTTCCGCCATGCCGGCCGTGCGGGCGGTCTCCATCAGTTCGCTCTGTGTTTCCTTGAGCTCGCGGGTGCGTTCCTCGACCCGCTGTTCGAGGCGTTCGTTGGCCGCCTGCAAGGCGCTGTTCATCTGGTTGATCAGCGCATAGCTGCGCAGTTGGCGAATGATCAGGTAGAACACCAGCAGGGTCATGAGTGCTGCGCAGACGCTCAGGTAGATCTGGTACTGGTGCTCCTGGAGGTCCGCGCGCCGCTGGTTTTCATTCAACAGTTCGTTGATGCCGTCCAGGCTGGCGGCGACCGGGATGAAGCCGATGCGGTCGAGCAGGTCATTGACCTGGGGTTGTTCGCGCATCACCACGTTGGCCTGTTCGATCAGCTTGTCGATGGGCGGGATCAAGGCGGCGGGAAGGCTGCTCTTTTGCGCCGCCAGGTGCTGGATCTGATGCTCGAGCTTGTCGGCCTTGGCATTCGACACGTGTTGTGCATATTCCAGCGTGCTCAAGGTCAGTTTCGAGGCGCTGTACAGCACGCTGAGGGTTTCCACCGGGTGTTCGACGCTGAAGGGCTCGAGGTCGGTCTGGACGGTGTCTTCGATCGACGACAGGGTTTCCAGGTCATCGCGCAAGGCGGTGTTGTGCGCCTGGAACTGCTCGATCAGCTTGTTCTTTTCCGCCGTGGCGTCCAGGTAGGCCTTCTTGCGGGCCTGCCAGATGCCGGAGTTGTCCTGGGCGCGGTTCAGCGCGACCAGTTGATCCCAGCGTTTGCTGGCATCCGCCGTGGGGATGGCGAGCAGGTTGTAGTTGTATTCATCGCTGATCCGGGTCTTGATGATCTTGGCGTCCAGGCGGGCGTCCAGTTGCTTGAGCTGGCGAATCAGGTCACGGGAATCAAAGTAGGTGGCGGTCTCCCGGGCATCGGACTTCATGAGCAGGAAAACCAGGATGCTGACGAGGATGACAAACAGCGTCACCAGGGCATGGCCTCTGTATCTGCTCCATAACGTCATGGGGTACTTCCTGTGTCCGATCAGCGGGGGAGGCTTCAGGCCTTTTTTGCAGAGTGTAGTGCCGCAAGGTCTCCAAGTGCTGGAAAAGTGTGATTTCTTTGCCTTTGGCGCCCGGGGCGTACCGTAGGAGCGAGCTTGCTCGCGATGGTAGCCCAGGCAACGCGGGGCATCAGGTTCCCCGCGTCATCGTTGACGACCATCGCGAGCAAGCTCGCTCCTACAGTGAACGGCATTGGGCAAGCCGGGTTTCACCGCGTTATCGGTTGTAACTGTCAGGACTTGCGCCGGTTTCCTACCAAAGTGGTACTACATAGCTCACGTAGAAACGGTTTTCATCCTGAATGGTCGCGCCCGTGATGTCCGGGCTCGCATGGGCATTCTGCCAGCGTACGCCGAGGCCCTTCAGCTCGCCGCTCGGAACGTTGTAGGCCAGCGAAATATCGCGTTCCCATTCCTTGGCATTGGGGTCGGACGGGGTGCGGATCTGGTCGCCGTGGGCGTAGGTGGCGGCGAATGCCAGGCCATCGATCCCCAGGTGTGCGAAGTCATATTTGTATTGCGCCAGCCAGGTCCGCTCACCCGCGTGCTGGAACTTGTTCAGTTGCAGGTTGGTCAGCGCCGGGGTGTCGGCACCCGAGCCCGGGCCCTGGAGGCTGGAGCCGCTGTTCAGGCCGGAATCCAGGTACGGGAAGTCGCTGTTGCCGCTGTTCTTCTGGGCGCCGAGACCAACGGTGTGGCCGGCCAGGCTGTAGCTTTCCATCAGGCTGATGGTCGACTGGTTGATGCGGCCCTTGGTCAGGCCATTGCCGTAGTAACCGGCGGCCGCGTACTGGCTGTCGCCATCGGCGTTGCCGCCGGTGCCCAGGCTGCGGTAGGCGCGAAAGTCGCTGTCGATGGCGCCGACGGGCAGGGCGTCATGCCGCTTGGCGCCGAGGAACGCCTGTTGGTAGTAGTCCGACAGATTCGAGTACCAGGCGCTCAGGGTGGTGCCCGGGATACCGGCGTAGTCGGCACCGCCGTAGAGGAAGCGATCGCTCTTCTTGGTGCCGCCGGCGGTGATCATGCCGGTGTCGCCGGTTTCGTTGCGGATCTTGGTCTGGGTGATGTCGCCGACGGTGAAGGTGAAGTTGTCCAGGTCCTTGGACACCAGTTGCGCACCGGTGTTGGTCTGGCGGTACAGGCGGCCGTCGGTGTTGGCCAGCATCGGGTTGTTCTGGTACAGGGTGCCGACGCGCAGTTCATCCTTGAGAAAACGCGCCTTGAGCGTCGGGCTGAGCACGCCGAACTGGTCGGCGGACTTGCCGTCGTCCAGCGGGAACATGCTGCCGGGGTAGCGGCCCTGGTGGGTCTTGTCGTTCAGGTCGCCGCCCGAATCGAGCTTCAGGCCGTAGAACGCCTGCAGGTCCAGGCCCAGGCCGATGGTGCCGTCGGTGTAGCCGGACTTGAAGTCGAACTGGAAGCCCTGGCCCCAGTCGTGATAGCTCTTGGCTTTGGCCGTGCTGCCACTGATGCCTTGGCCATCCTGGTTCAGGTAACGGTTCAAAAGGGTCACGTCGGCGTGACTGTCATTGATGAAGTCCGCATGAGCGGACACCATGACACTTGCCAGGGCGGCGCCCACCATGGGGCTCAACAGCTTGTTCATTGGTTCGGATCCTTGTCACGAAATTGAAATAAGAGCTGCAAACTCTTGAAACAATTAAAGGGTCGGTATGTGACAGTTCCGAGTCAAAAGTGCGCTGCGGGGCATGAACTTTAGTTTAATAAGCGTCTGATTTTGGTCAGGTTTTTCCCGTGAGGGAGGGCTCAAGACGGCGGCTTTCGCGGCCGCCGTCAGTATCGCCGATCACGCTTTCGGCGATTCCGGCAGGAACCAGTTCAACACCAAGGCACAGATCCCACCGGTGGCCACTCCGGACTCCAGCACGTTACGCAATGCCGCCGGCATGTGCGCGAGGAATTCCGGCACCTGGGAAACCCCGAGGCCCAGGGCCAGCGACACGGCGATGATCAGCAGCGCCCGGCGGTCCAGGTGGATGCTGGCGAGGATGTTGATCCCCGAGGCTGCCACCGCGCCGAACATCACCATGGCCGCGCCGCCGAGCACCGGCTCGGGCACCGCCTGGATCGCGCCGGCCACTGAAGGGAACAGGCCGAGCAGCACCAGCATCAGGGCGATCCATTGGCCGATATGCCGGCTGGCGATACCGGTCAGCTGAATCACCCCGTTGTTCTGGGCGAAGATCGAGCTGGGAAAGGTATTGAACAGCCCGGCGAGCAACGAGTTGGCGCCATTGACCAGCACGCCGCCCTTGATCCTCTGCATCCACAGCGGGCCTTCCACCGGCTGGCGCGAGACCTTGCTGGTGGCGGTGACGTCACCGATGGCTTCCAGGGAAGTCACCAGGTAGATCACCAGCATCGGAATGAACAATGCCCAGGAGAAATCCAGGCCGAAGTGCAGCGGGGTCGGTACCTGGAACAGCGCGGCCTCGTGCATGCCGGTGAAGTTCAGGCGTCCCAGGTAACCCGCCAGGGCGTAGCCGACCGCCAGGGCGATAACGATGGCGCAGCTGCGCATCCACACCAGCGGGATACGGTTGAGAACCACGATGATCGCCAGCACCACGCCGGACAGCAGCAGGTTCTCGCCGTTGGCGAAGGTGCCGTTGGCCATGGCGCTGAAGCCGCCGCCCATGCTGATCAGGCCGACCTTGATCAGGGTCAGGCCGATCATCAGCACGACGATGCCGGTCACCAGCGGGGTGATCATGCGCTTGACGAAGGGCAGGATCCGCGAGATGCCCATCTCGACGAAGGAGCCGGCGATGACCACGCCGAAGATCGCCGCCATGACCGCTTCCACCGGCGTGCCTTGCTTGACCATCAGCGCGCCGCCGGCAATCAGCGGGCCGACGAAGTTGAAGCTGGTGCCCTGGACGATCAGCAGCCCGGCACCAAACGGGCCGAAGCGGCGGCACTGGACGAAGGTGGCGATGCCGGAGATCACCAGGGACATGGAGACGATCAGGTTGGTGTCCCGGGCCGAGACACCCAGGGCCTGGCAGATCAGCAGGCCGGGGGTGACAATCGGCACGATGATCGCCAGCAGGTGCTGCAGCGCCGCGAGGATGCCGATCGGCAGGCTGGGGCGGTCCTCGAGGCCGAGGACCAGTTCGTTGGCCTGGGGCTCGGCGGGGGGCGGAGTCTGGTGAGCGGTCATGGCGGGGCCCTGGAAAAAAAGAGGGCGATTCTACTGCAATATCCCAAGGTATTTCGCCGATTATCGGGCTTCGATGCACCTGGCCCGCTGTTGCTGCGGCGGAGCCCTAGAACGTCGGTGGGGTGATGACCCAGATCACCACGGCATCGACTTCGCCGGGGTTGCCGTAGCGGTGCGGTTCCTGGCTGGAGAAGCTGAAGCTGTCACCCTCGGCCAGTTGGAAGTGACGATCGCCGACCCACAGTTCGAAGATCCCGGACAGCAGGTAGCCGGCTTCTTCGCCCTCGTGGCTGTAGCTTTGCTGGCTGTAGGTGCCTGGCGGGAAGCGCGAGTGGAGGATTTCCAGCTGGCGGTTGGGTTGCGGGGTCAGCAGTTGGTCGACGATGCCGTCTTCGTAGTGCACGCTCAGGCGGCTGTTCTTGCGCACCACATAGCCGTTGTCCTCGGGGGCGGTGGTGGCTTCGCTGGCGAAGAACCACTGGATGGTCACGCCCAGGCTGCGGGCGATATTGAACAGGGCCGGGATCGACGGGTAGGCGAGGTTGCGCTCCAGCTGGCTGATATAGCCGGCGGTGAGTTCGGCCTGGGTCGCCAGTTCGCTCAGGGTCATGCCCCGGCGTTTGCGCAGGCCGCGGATGCGCGTACCGAGAAACTGCGGGCCCGTGGCGGCGCTGTCGCCGACGGGCGTTGGGGCGTTGCTCATGGCCTGCTCCGGTCCTTGAAAGGGCCGCAGTATAAGGCACTTGTCGGGTGCCGGGGATGTGACGATCAGATCTCCCAGGCTACTTTCAGACCTTCGTAGATCGCTTCCTCCACCGTGCGCGGGGCCAGGCAGTCGCCGATCCGGCGGAACTCCACCAGCCCCCGCAACTCGTCGCCTAGGCTGTCGACCGGTTGATGTCCCTGGCACAGCACCAGGGTGTCGACCTCTTCGAACAGCATCGGCTCGCCGCTGGCGGTATGTTGCAGGTACACGGTGCTGTCATCGCAGCCATAGAGCCGGGCATAAGGCGTAATGGGAATGCCGAGGCGGTGCAGCTCTCCGGCCAGTTGATCGCGCACATACAACGGCAGGCTTTCGCCGCAATGGGTGCCGTTGACCGCCAGTCGGACCTGATGCCCGGCCCGAACCAGGCGCTCGGCGATGCCCGGTCCGATCCAGTCGCAACGCCAGTCGACCACCACCACCGAACGGCCGATCTTCACCTCGTCACGCAGCACCTGCCAGGCATCCACCACCTGCAACTCGCCACCGCGTTCGAAGAGCGGCCAGTAAGGCTCGGCGCCGGTGGCGACAATCACCAGGTCCGGTTGCTCGCGCTCCACCAGCGCCCGGTCGACCCGGGTGTTGCGCACCACGCGCACGCCGGCCAGTTGCATTTCCCGTTGCAGGTTGGTGCTGGCGCCGCCGAACTCGCTGCGGCGGGGCAGCAACTGCGCCAGCAACACCTGGCCACCCAACTGCGACGAGGCTTCGTACAAGGTCACCTCATGACCGCGCTGCGCCGCCACGGCCGCCGCTTTCATCCCGGCCGGGCCGCCGCCGACGACCATCACGCGCTTGCGTTGTGCCGTGGCGATCAATTGTCCGTACTGCAACTCGCGGCCGGTTTCCGGGTGCTGGATGCAACTGATCGGCAGGCCCTTGTGGAAGTGCCCGATGCAGGCCTGGTTGCAGGCGATGCAGGCCCGGACATCCTCGCTGTGGCCACTGTCGGTCTTGTTCGGCATCAACGGGTCGCAGATCAGCGCCCGGGTCATGCCGCACACGTCGGCCTGGCCACGGGAGAGGATCAGTTCGGCTTCCTGGGGCTGGTTGATCCGCCCGGTGACGAACAGCGGAATCGACAGACGCGCCTTGAAGGTCCCGGCTTCCTTCGCCAGGTAGGCCGCCTCGACCGCCATCGGCGGGACGATATGCACGGCGCCGCCGAGGGATGCCGAAGTCCCGGCGACGATGTGCACGTAGTCCAGTGCGCCTTGCAGTTGCACCACGGCGGCCAGGGATTCGTCCTCGGTCAGGCCTTCGGCGTCGCGTTCGTCGGCGGAAATCCGCAGGCCGATGATGAACTGCTCGTCGGTGGCCGCGCGCACGGCGGCGATCACTTCCCGGAGGAAACGCAGGCGCTGCTCCAGCTCGCCGTTGTAGCCGTCGGTGCGCCGATTGACCCGCGGGTTGATGAACTGTGCCGGCAGGTAACCGTGGCTGGCGACCACTTCCACGCCGTCGATACCCGCCTGGTACAAGCGCCGTGCCGCCGCCGCGTAGCCGCCGACGATCTCGTCGATCATCGCCTGGTCCAAGGCGCGCGGCATGACCCGGAAGCGCTCGTTGGGCACACACGACGCCGAATAGGCGACCGCCAGCAGGCCGTCGCTGGACTCCATGATTTCCCGGCCCGGATGGAAGATCTGCGACAGCACCAGCGTGCCATGGGCATGACAGGTCTCGGCCAGCCGCCGATAGCCGTCGATGCAGGCATCGTCGGTGGCCATCAGTACATGCGAGGTGTAGCGCGCACTGTCGTGAACCCCCGCCACCTGCAGCACGATCAATCCGACCCCGCCCTCGGCGCGGGCCCGGTGATAGGCGATCAGTTGTTCGTTGACCCGGTTGTCGGTCGGCATGGAGGTGTCGTGCCCGCTGGACATGATGCGGTTCTTCAAGCGCTTGCCACGAATCTGCAAGGGTTCGAACAGATGACGAAAGGCATGCGGGGACGTCGACATGGCAAGGCTCCAGGCGGCCCGGGATCAGCAACGGGCGGTTGTTATTATTGACTCATGAAAATTTACCCGTAGTAAAAAATCAACTTGTTTTTTTACTTTGCGTTGCGTAGCTTCAAATGGCGCCCGGTGCCTGGGCGTACCTCATACAACAAGAAATGGATCGCCCTGCGCTTCAGGCCCCGGGTGATACCGCACGAGGACTCACCGATGAAATCGAACACCCGCAGGTACGGTTTTTATCCCTTGCTCCTGACGCTCGCCCTGGGCAGCGCCCAAGCCGCGCAGGAGATGGTTGTGGTCGGCTACGGCGGCGCCGGGCAGAAAGCCCAGGACACGGCGTTCTTCAAACCCTTCAGCGCCAAGGACGGCAGCCAGCTGATCCAGAGCGAATACAACGGCGAAATGGCCAAGATCAAGGTCATGGTCGATACCGGCAGCGTTGACTGGGATGTGGTGCAGATCGAAGGACCGGACTTGCTGCGCGGGTGTGACGAAGGCATGTATGAACGCCTCGACTGGAAGCAACTGGGCCATGCCGGGCAACTGATCCCCGACGCCGCGCAGGACTGCGGTTCGGCGGCGCTGGTGTGGAGCGTCGCGATTGCCTACGACACCGACAAGGTGGCACGGGCGCCGACCTCCTGGGCCGACTTCTGGGACGTCAAGACCTTTCCCGGCAAGCGTGGCCTGCGCAAGCGCGCGGTGTACAACCTGGAGTTCGCGCTGATGGCGGATGGGGTGAAGGCCGAGGACGTGTATACGCTGTTGAGCACGCCCAAAGGGGTCGACCGCGCCTTTGCCAAGCTGGACCAGCTCAAGCCCTATATCCAGTGGTGGGAGGCGGGCGCCCAGCCGGCGCAGTGGCTGATGGCTGGCGATGTGGTCATGACCTCGACCTACAGCGGGCGTGTGGCCGCCGCCGCGCAGCAGGGCAGCCACCTCGCCCTGGTCTGGCCGCAGAGCCTGTACGGCATGGACTACTGGGCGATCATCAAGGGTTCGAAGCACGTCGACCAGGCCAAGCGTTTCATTGCCTTTGCCAACCAGGCGGACGCGCAGGTCAACTACGTGCGGCAGATTCCCTACGGTCCGACCAATACCGAGGCGGCCGCCAAGCTGGACCCGAGCCTGGCGAAATGGGTGCCGACGGCGCCGCAGAACCTCAAGGGTGCCTTGTCGATGAACGTGGCGTTCTGGGTCGACCACGGCGAGGAACTCGAAGAGCGTTTCAACGCTTGGGCCAGCAAATAAAGTAGACGCAGCCGGGTGCCTGGCGGGCGCACCGGCTAGCTGATTCGATCCATCCTGCCTGAGGGAGTCACCCGATTGAACGACCTTCTGCACAGCACCGCCGCATCGGCGGCTATCGAACGTCAATTGCGCGAGCAACTGGCGGCCTGTTACCGGTTGATTGCGCACTTTCGCATGACCGACCTGATCTTCACCCATATCTCCCTGCGCCTGCCGGGGCCTGAGCACCACTTCCTGATCAACCCGTATGGGCTGCTGTTCGAGGAAATCACCGCGTCGAGCCTGGTGAAGATCGGCCTGGACGGGCGGGCGGTGGAGGACTCGCCGTATCCGGTGAATCCGGCGGGGTTTGTGATTCACAGTGCGATTCATGGTGCCCGCGCGGATGCGCAGTGTGTGCTGCACACCCATACCCGGGCGGGCTGCGCGGTGGCGGCGCTGAAGTGCGGGTTGTTGCCGGTGAACCAGATTTCCATGGAGTTTTTCGGGCGTACGGCTTACCACGACTATGAAGGCGTGGCGCTGGACATGGATGAGCAGGCGCGACTGGTGCGGGACCTGGGTGACAAGTCGGTGATGCTGCTGCGCAATCATGGCTTGCTCACGGTTGGCGAGAGCGTGGCCCAGGCGTTCTTTCGCATGTATTACCTGGAAAAGGCCTGCGAGATCCAGGTCACGGCCCAGGCGTGTGGGGAATTGGTGCTGCCATCGGACGCGGTGTGCGCCCATACCGAGCGGCAATTCAATGACCCGGGCCGGCCGGTGGAGGAGGGGCAGTTGACCGACCCGGGTGCCATGGACCTGGCGTGGGCGGCGATGTTGCGCTTGTTGGATCGGGTGGCACCCGGGTATCGGGACTGACCCCACCCGAATGAACACTGCAAAACCCCTGTAGGAGCCGAGCTTGCTCGCGATCGAGTGCGACGCGCTCGCAAAACCAGTGAACGCGGTCTTTCTGAAAGACCGGGGACTCAGGGTTTACGACCGCTGCGCGGCCGATCGCGAGCAAGCTCGGCTCCTACAGGTCAGGTTTCAGCAGATTACAGATGCAGGTTTTAGCCGGTTACAGGTGCAAGGCATGCCCCAATGCCCGCAGTGCCGCTTCCTGCACCGCTTCACCCAGGGTCGGATGCGCATGGATGGTCCCGGCGATATCCTCCAGGCAGGCGCCCATTTCCAGGGACTGCCCGAAGGCCGCCGCCAGTTCCGATACCCCGACACCCACCGCCTGCCAGCCGACAATCAGGTGATTGTCACGCCGCGCCACCACCCGCACGAAACCGCTTTTCGATTCCAGGGTCATGGCCCGCCCGTTGGCGGCAAACGGGAAGCTCGACACCAGGCAATCGAGCCCGGCGGCCTTGGCTTCATCCGGCGTCTTGCCGACCACCACCAACTCCGGATCGGTAAAGCACACCGCCGCAATGGCCGTCGGGTTGAACTCACGATGCTTGCCGGCAATCAATTCCGCAACCATCTCGCCCTGGGCCATGGCCCGGTGCGCCAGCATCGGCTCGCCGGTCAGGTCGCCGATGGCCCAGACATTGCGCATGCTGGTCTGGCAACGGTTGTCGATCTTGATCGCCGCGCCGTTCATCTCCAGCGCCAGGGCCTCCAGGTTCCAGCCTTGGGTCCGCGGCTTGCGTCCCACGGCCACCAGCACCTGGTCGGTCGCGATCTTCAGGGTTTCACCCTGGGGATCGCGCACCGACAGGGTGCTTGATGCGGCATCGAAACCTTCGACGCTATGCCCCAGGTGCACGGTGATGCCCAGGGCCTTGATCGACTCGGCCACCGGTTGGGTCAGTTCGCGGTCGTAGGTCGGCAGGATCCGCTCGCGGGCCTCGACCACGGTGACCTCGGCGCCGAGCTTGCGATAGGCAATCCCCAGCTCCAGGCCGATGTAACCGGCGCCGACCACGGTCAGGCGCTTGGGAATCGAGGTCGGGGCCAGGGCTTCGGTGGAGGAAATGATCGCGCCGCCGATCGGCAGCATCGGCAGGTTCACCGTCTGCGAACCGCTGGCCAGCAGCAGGTGCTCGCACTGGATGCGCAGGCCGTCGACCTCGACGTGCTTGCCGTCGATGATCTTGGCCCAGCCATGGATCACCTTGACGCCGTTCTTCTTCAGCAGCGCGGCGACGCCGCTGGTCAGGCGGTCGACGATGCCGTCCTTCCACTCGACGCTCTTGCCGATGTCCAGGGTCGCTGCCGACACCTTGATCCCCAGCGGCGAGGCGTTGCCACTGTAGCCCTGGGTGGCATGGAACTGCTCGGCCACATGGATCAGCGCCTTGGACGGAATGCAACCGACGTTCAGGCAGGTGCCGCCCAGCGCCTGGCCTTCCACCAGGATGGTCGGAATGCCCAACTGGCCGGCACGAATGGCCGCGACATAACCGCCGGGGCCGCCGCCGATGATCAAGAGGGTAGTGTTTTGAGTCTGTTGCATGATCACTCCACAAACAGGCTGGCGGGTTGTTCGAGCAAGCCGCGAATGGCCTGGATGAATTGGGCCGCGTCCATGCCGTCGACCACGCGATGATCGAAGGAACTGGACAGGTTCATCATCTTGCGGATGACGATCTGGCCCTTGATGACCATGGGCCGCTCGACGATGCGGTTGACCCCGACAATGGCCACTTCCGGCAGGTTCAGCACCGGCGTGCTGACGATCCCGCCCAACGCCCCGAGGCTGGTCAGGGTGATGGTCGAGCCGGACATCTCCTCGCGGCTGGCCTTGCCGCTACGGGCGGCCTGGGCCAGGCGGTTGATCTCGTCCGAGGTGCCCCACAGGTTGAGGCTCTCGGCGTGGCGCACCACCGGCACCATCAGGCCGCCGTCGGTCTGCGCGGCGACGCCGACATGCACCGCGCCATGGCGGGTGATGACCTGGGCATCGTCGTCGTAACGCACGTTGATCTGCGGGAAATCGCGCAGGGCGACGACCATCGCCCGCACCAGGAACGGCAGCAGGGTCAGCTTGCCACGGCTGTCGCCGTACTTGTGGTTCAGGTGGATGCGCAGTTCTTCCAGGGCGGTGACGTCGACTTCCTCGACATAGCTGAAATGCGCGGCGCGACGCTTGGCGTCCTGCATGCGCTGGGCGATCTTGCGGCGCAGGCCGATCACCGGGATCTGCTGTTCGTCGGTGCGCTTGGCGTAGCTGGCGAGCGCCGGGGCCGGTTGCTCACCCTGGGCCAGGTAGGCGTCGAGGTCGTCGTGCAGGATGCGCCCGGCCGGGCCGCTGCCGTGGACGAAACGCAGTTCGATACCGGCATCCCAGGCGCGCTTGCGCACGGCCGGAGAGGCCAGCGGACGCTCGTCGGCGGCCCGCGCCACGGGGGCCGGGCGAGGGGCGGCGGCGCTGGTCGGCGCCGGTTTGGCGACGGGCTTGCTCGGTGCCTCGGGGGTGGCGACCGGCTTTTCCACGACGGCTGCCGGCGCGGCTTTCGGCGCCGGCGCTTCAGTGCCTTCGCGCAGGTTGCCGGCGCCTTCCACTTCGATGCTGATCAGCACGCTGCCGACCGCCATGACTTCACCGGGCACGCCGCCCAGGGCAATCACCTTGCCGTGGACCGGCGAGGGGATGTCGACCATCGCCTTGTCGGTCATGACGTCCGCCAGCACCTGGTCTTCGACCACCAGGTCGCCGACCTGCACGTGCCATTGCGACAGCTCTACTTCTGCGATGCCTTCGCCGATGTCCGGCATCTTGATGATATGAGTACCCATTCAGACCTCCATGACCCGTTTCAAGGCCGCACCGACGCGCACCGGACCTGGGAAATAGGCCCATTCCTGTGCATGCGGGTAAGGCGTGTCCCAACCGGTGACGCGCTCGATCGGCGCTTCCAGGTAATGGAAGCAATGTTCCTGGACCAGCGAGATCAGCTCGGCACCGAAGCCGCAGGTGCGGGTGGCTTCGTGGACGACGACGCAACGACGGGTTTTCTTCACGGAATTGACGATGGTGTCCAGGTCCAGTGGCCAGAGGCTGCGCAGGTCGATGACTTCGGCATCGACCCCGGTTTCCTCGGCGGCGGCCTGGGCCACGTAGACGGTGGTGCCGTAGGTGAGGATGGTCACTTCGCTACCGGGGCGCACGATCGCGGCGCTGTCCAGCGGCACGGTGTAGTAGCCCTCGGGCACGGCGCTGGCCGGGTGCTTGGACCACGGCGTTACCGGACGCTCGTGGTGGCCGTCGAACGGGCCGTTGTACAGGCGCTTGGGCTCGAGGAAGATCACCGGGTCATCGTTCTCGATGGCGGCGATCAGCAGGCCCTTGGCGTCGTAGGGGTTGGACGGCATCACCGTGCGCAGGCCGCAGACCTGGGTGAACATCGCCTCGGGGCTCTGGCTGTGGGTCTGGCCGCCGTAGATACCGCCGCCGCAGGGCATGCGCAGGGTCATCGGCACGGTGAACTCGCCGGCGGAGCGGTAGCGGATACGCGCCGCTTCCGAGACGATCTGGTCGGAGGCAGGGTAGAAGTAGTCGGCGAACTGGATTTCCGCCACCGGGCGCAGGCCGTAGGCGCCCATGCCGACGGCGACGCCGACGATGCCGCTTTCCGAGATCGGTGCGTCGAATACCCGCGAGGTGCCGTACTTGTTCTGCAGGCCTTCGGTGCAGCGGAACACGCCGCCGAAGTAACCGACGTCCTGGCCGAACACC
>JACXTT010000332.1_pt1 | contig 79037 bp, 65 predicted proteins | sample 9270951 | NCBI WGS metagenome assembly JACXTT01 (sample SAMN15532306, study PRJNA645909) | rock metagenome | isolation source: weathered quartz diorite | place: Puerto Rico | collected 2017-06-21
CTGAAGGCGCTGGGCAAGGACATCACGGTCTATCGTGAACTGCGCGCCGACGCCCTGGTGGGCGGCAGCATCCGCCGCCGCAAGAGCGCGGTGAAGGCACTGGAATGGGGCCTGGACCGGGGCAAGGCCAAGAACCGGGTCGCCAAGTCGATCGAAGCCATCTTTGCGGACCTCGATCTCGATCGCATCCTGGGCGAGATCCTGGACGCCGTGCTGTACGGTTACCAGCCGCTGGAGGTCAACTGGGGCAAGGTTGGCGGCATGTTGGTGCCGACCGACGTGGTCGGTAAGCCGCCTGAGTGGTTCCGCTTTGGCGAGTCGAACGAGTTGCGCTTTCGCACCAAGGAAAACAGCATCCGCGGCGAAGACCTCCCGGCCCGCAAATTCCTGCTGGCGCGGCAAGATCCCACCTACGCCAACCCGTATGGCTTCCCGGATCTCTCCATGGTGTTCTGGCCCACCACCTTCAAGAAGGGCGGGCTGAAGTTCTGGGTCACCTTCACGGAGAAGTATGGCTCGCCCTGGGTGATCGGCAAGCACCCGCGCCATGCTTCCGACAGCGAGACCGATCTGCTATTGGATCGCCTGGAAGGCATGGTGCAGGACGCCGTGGCCGTCATCCCCAACGACTCCAGCATCGAGATCCAGGAAGCGGCCGGCAAGGCTGGCAGCGCCGATGTGTACGAGCGCCTGCTGCGCTTCTGCCGTTCGGAAACGTCGATCGCGCTGCTTGGCCAAGACCAGACCACCGACGCCAGCTCGACCAATGCCAGCGCCCAGGCGGGACTGGAAGTCACCCGAGATATCCGTGACGGCGACAAGAAGATCGTCGAGGCCACGCTGAACACCCTGATCCGCTGGGTCTGCGAGCTGAATTTCTCGGACGGCGAGCGCCCGGCGTTCTCCATGTGGGAGCAGGAACAGGTCGATGAGGTCCAGGCCGGCCGCGACGAGAAACTCACTCGTGCCGGCGCGAAGTTCACGCCGGCCTACTTCAAACGCGCCTATGGCCTGCAGGACGGCGACCTGGTGGAAACGACGCCGGATACGGCTGGCCAGCCGGCCGACTTTGCAGAGGCCGACGAAGCCGCCGACCAGGTCAGACTCGACGAGGCCCTGGACACGCTCGCCGCAGGAGAGATCGACGACCAGGCCATGCGGCTGTTGACGCCACTGTTCGATCTGGCCAAGGACGGTGCAGCCCCCGAGGCAATGCTGGGCGCGCTGGCCGAACTCTACCCGGAAATGGACGCCGCCGGCCTGCAGGAGCGCCTGGCACGCGCCATCTTTGTCGCCAAGGTCTGGGGCCGGCTCCATGGCTAACGTCGACCTAGCCTACTGCATGACGCTGCCGCCGAAGGAGGCCATCGCCTACCTGCAGGCCAAGGGCTTCGCCATTACTTGGGACTGGCAGGAACTGTGGCAGGAAGCCCAGGCACAGGCGTTCACGGTGGCCAAGGTGACCCGCCTGGATCTCCTGCAGGACATCCGCAACGCGGTGCAGGCCGCCCTGGACGGCGGCCAGACGCAAGCATGGTTCATCAAGGAACTCCGCCCGGTCCTACAAGCCAAGGGCTGGTGGGGCAAGCAGGAGCACGTCGACGAGGCAACAGGCGAGATTCGCGAGATCCAGCTCGGCAGCCCGTGGCGCCTGCAGACGATCTACCGCACCAACCTGCAGACGGCCTATATGGCCGGCCGGTACCGCGCCCAACTCGACAACGTCGACGATCGGCCGTTCTGGCAGTACAGCGCTATCCTGGATGGCAAGACCCGTCCCAGCCACCGCGCGCTGCATGGCAAGGTGTTCCGCTACGATGATCCGTTCTGGCAGGCGTTCTATCCTCCCAACGGCTGGGGCTGCCGGTGCCGGGTGGTCGCGCTGTCTGCACGCGATATCGAGGTGCGCGGGCTGCAGATCGAGATATCGACAGGCAAGCTGGGCACGGCCATGCGACGGGTGTCTTACCAGACCGACGAGATGCGCCCGGTTACCACCTACCGCGCCGTCGACCCGCAGACGCGCAAGCAGATCACCATCGCACCGGATGTCGGCTGGAGCTACAACCCCGGCGCGGTGGGCTGGCAGCCCGACATGCAACGCTACAGTGGCAGCCTTGCCGCGCTGGCGCGAAAGGAACTTCAGTGAGCGATTTCGTTACCATCGTCATCGACGACACCCGCCTGCAGGAGGGCCTGCGCCGGTTGGAGCGATCGGCGACGGATCTCACGCCCGCCATGCGCAAGATCACGCAGACGCTGCTGGCGGAGACGGAGCAGAACTTCGCCGAGCAAGGGCGGCCACGCTGGGCGCCGTTGTCGACGGCAACCGAGCACCAGCGGCTGGGCGGCGCCAAGGCGTACACGAAGGACGGCAAGCTACGTGCCTCCGCGCAGCGTCAGCTCGATGCCGGCTTTCTGATCCTGCAGCAGAGTGGCCAGCTTGCCGCCAGCGTTACCGGCGACTACTCGGCCACGCACTCCATGGTTGGCAGCAACAAGGTCTACGCGGCGATCCAGCAGTTCGGTGGCCAGGCCGGCCGTGGGCGACAGGTTGAGATCCCGGCACGGCCATACCTGCCCATGACAGCCGATGACGAGCTGCAGCCCGATGCTCGGGAATCGGTGCTCGACACCGTCATGCGGCACCTGCAGGGCGTCGCCGGAATTTGACGGCCAACGCGCTGTTGTGCCCCCTGCGATAGCCAACGGCAGCATCGCCCCCCGATCGCCACCCCTTAAAGGTTTATAAACGCTTTACGGAAAAGCCCCATCGCTAACTCTTCGGTGCATGTTTTGACGACGGCGGGCACTTCTAAAGACGATTAAAAGACCGGCCTCATGTCTCGCCAGAAGATGGCGGGCATGAGCGCACCGAAACCACTCCACATTTTCAGGGCCGGCCGTCAGACCGCGATGTCTGGCGCGACGCTCGATTTCTCCGACGCCGACCTGGCTGCGAGCGCTGCAGCCTACGACCCGGCCAAACACGAAGCCCCGATTGTCATCGGCCATCCCCGTCACGATGCGCCGGCTTATGGCTGGGTCCAGTCCCTGGCGGTCAATGGCGACGGACTTGCCGCCACACCGCACCAGGTCGACATCAATTTTGCGGAGCTGGTCTCCGCCGGCCGCTACAAGAAGATCAGCGCCAGCTTCTATCAGCCTGACGCGCCGAACAACCCTGTGCCCGGCGTGTACTACCTGCGCCATGTCGGCTTCCTCGGTGCGCAACCGCCTGCCGTCAAGGGACTCAAGCAAGTCGAGTTCGGCGACGCGGAAGAAGGCGTGATCGAGTTCGGCGACTGGGGTCTGGAGACCAATGCTTCCCTCTGGCGCCGCGTGCGCGAGTGGATGCTGGCCACCTTCGGTCAGGAAACCGCTGACCAGGTCGTGCCGGACTGGCAGATCGAGACGATCCGCGAGGCTGCACGCCAGGACGATGACACCCAGCGCGCGGCGTTCGCCGATCCGGGCGCGACACCGATTCCCCCGATTTCACCCACTCACGAGGAGAACTCCAAAGTGACCCCCGAGGAAAAGGCCGCACTGCAGGCCGAGAATGCCGATCTCAAGCAGCGACTGGCAGCCGCCGACGCAGAGAAGAAAGCTGGCGCCGCTGCCAAGCGTCACGGCGACCACCTGGCATATGCCGAACAACTGGTCACCGAAGGCAAGCTGGCACCCAAGCACAAGGGGGCCGTGGTGGCCTTCCTGGACTTTGCCGACGGCGATACCACGCTGGAATTTGGCGAGGGCGACACCAAGCAGCCGCTGACTACCGCCTTCAAGTCGTTCCTGGGCGAGATGCCCAAGGTGGTCGAATTCGGCGAAACGGCCACCAAGGCGCGCAGCGGCACCGCAAACGCCGATGCCGCCGTCGCGGACTTCGCCGAGAAGTCCACCGACCCCGACCGCCTGAGCCTGCATATGCGTGCCACGCAGCTCGCCCAGGAGAAGAACATCGGCTACGAAGACGCCGTTCGCCAACTCATTCCGCGCTAAGGAAGCCCCATGACCGACCGTTTGAAGTCCCTCCGGATCGTCGATCCGGTTCTCACCAGCATCGCCCGCGGCTATCGCAACGCCCAGTTCATTGGCGAATCGCTGTTCCCGCTTGCCGAGGCCGACAAGGAGGGCGTGATCGTGCCGCGGTTCGGCAAGGAAGCGTTCCGGCTGTGGCAGACCGAACGTGCCATCCGCGCCAACTCCAACGTGATGACGCCCGACGATGTCGAACCGTTCGACGTTGTGCTACGCGAGCATGACCTTGCCTATCCGGTCGACTACCGCGAGCAGCAGGAGTCGATGTTCGATGCGGAGTCGCGTGCGGCCAAGCGTGTCAAGGACGCCATCGACCTGGGCCGGGAAGTCGCCTGCGCAGCGCTCGCCCAGAGCCCCGGCACCTACCTCGCCGGAGCCAAGGTCGCGCTGGCCGGCACCAGTAAATGGGCCAATGGTGGCGGCGACCCCATCGTCGAGATCGAAAAGGGCAAGGAAGTCATTCGCGGCCGCATCGGTATTCGTCCGAACACCATCACCATGGGCGCGTCGGTCTACGCCGCACTCAAGTTCCACCCGAAGCTGCAGGATGCCCTCGGCGGGAACGAACGTAAGCTGGTGACGGTCGAGCACCTCAAGGTCCTGTTCGGTGTGAACGACATCCTGATCGGCGAAGCGCTGGCCGGCGACGACACCACGTCCGATATCTGGGTGGACAACCTGATCCTGGCCTATGTTGCCAAGCCTACGGCTGCTCGCGCCGCCGACTATGAGGAGCCGTCGTTCGGCTACACCATCCGTCGCCGCGGCATGCCCGAGACGGACAAGTTCGACGGCTCCGGCGGCAAAGTTCGCTACGTGCGCCACACCGATATCTACAAGGCGGTGGTGGTCGGGCAGGACGCGGGCTACCTGATCTCCGCCATCGTCAAGTGAGGCGCGACATGACGGCGAAAACCTACATCGTTCGCAGAATCGCCATCCAGCTCGGCGACGAGACCTTTCCCGAGGGCTCGGAGATCGAGCTCGATGACGAGACTGCTGCCGGCCTGAAGCGCTTTCTGGAGCCCGTAGCCAAGCCCGGAAAGCAATCCAGCAACCCGGCGAAGACCGCCCAGGACGGCAAGCTCACGCCGCCGCCGGCTTCGACCACCACCCAGGATCAGCAATGAAAGCCCAACAAGTCGTTCTCACCACCTCTGTCATCGCTGCGGTTGACCTGGTCGCCCGCCGCTTCGTCGGCCTGGATGGCAATCTGCCTGCGGATGGCGCTAAGGTGCTCGGCACGGTCGAAGCTGACACGGCAGCCGGCAATGTCGCGCCGACCAACGTGCTCGGCATCATGGTGGTCGAAGCCGCAGCAGCCGTGGCCGCCGGCGCCGAGGTCCAGACCAATGCCGAGGGGCGCGCCGTACCGAAGGCCGCAGGTGCGAGCAATGGCATCGCGCTGGACGTTGCAGCCGGCGCCGGTGACCTGATCCGCATCGTCCGGGGTATCTGACGTGCGTTACTGCTCGGTCGCCGACCTTCAACTGGCGATCCCACGCGAGACGCTGGCGCAGCTCACCAACGATGCTGCGCCAGATTTCGGTGCCCCGCCACGCGACGTGAACGTGCCGATTGCCGAGGAAGCGATCAACCAAGCCGAGCAACTGGTCGACGCGCACCTGCGCGGCCGGTACTTGCTGCCGCTCGCCACGGTGCCGTCGGTGGTGAAGGATCTGACCGTCAACCTGGCGCGCCACTGGCTGTATGCGCGTCGCCCGGAAGGCAGTGACCTGCCGGACGCGGTCACGCGCACGTACAAGTCGGCTCTGACCATGTTGGAGGCGATTCGGGATGCCAAGCTGACCCTCGGCATTCCGACCGGCGAGGCCGCACCCGAACCAGGCGAGATGAAGGCGCGGGCGCGACCACGGCAGTTCTCCCGTGACCTTCTGGACCGCTACTGATGGCTGCCACGCTCGCCATTCTGGAATCGGTGGCCGCCCGTCTGCAGGCGCGCCTGCCCAATCTCGCCGTGGAGTACTTTCCGGAGCGCCCCGCCGAATATCGGCTGAACCACGCGGTCGGCGCCTTGCTGATCAGCTATGCCGGCAGCAGGTTCGATCAGACGGTCGACCTGACCTACGTGGTACAGCCACGGCAACTCACGCTGACCGTTACCGTGGTGCTGCGGCAACTGAACGGCCGCGGCGGTGCCGTCGACGTGCTTGACCAGGTGCGCACGGCGCTGACGGGGTTCCGCCCTCCGGACTGCAAGAAAGTCCGGATGCTGGCCGAGAAGTTCCTCGGCCAGAACGACGGGCTCTGGCAATACGCCTTGGACGCGGCCACCGAGGCGATGCTGGTGGAAGACACCGAAGCCGAGGGCGGCCCGCCGCTCTCTCAAGTGACCTACGAGGAAACACCATGAAATATCTCTACAGCGGCCCCACCAGTGGCGTCACGCTGCAGGTGGACGAAGAAGCCAAGGAAATCATGCTGCATACCGGCAAGGAGATCGAACTGCCGGAGCAGCACGAGTACACCCAAACGCTGTTGGCGCTCGGTCACCTGAGCCCGGTGCCGTCGGCACCCAAGCAAGGCAAGTCCAAGGAGATTCCCAATGCCGGCTAACTATCTGCACGGTGTCGAAACCATCGAAGTCGAGCGCGGCGCCCGGCCGGTCCGCACCGTCAAGTCGGCAGTGATCGGTCTGATCGGCACCGCGCCGATCGGTGCCGTCAACGTCGCCACGCTCAGCCTCTCGGAGAAGGATGCCGCCCAGTTCGGCCCGCAGCTTGCCGGCTTCACCATCCCGCAGGCGCTCGATGCGATCTACGACCACGGCACCGGGACCGTGATCGTGATCAATGTGCTGGATCCTGCCATTCACAAGACCAGCGTCCCGGCCGAGGCCGTGACGTTCGATGCGGCGACCGGCCTGGCCAGGCTTGCGCACGGCGCCGCCGCCAATCTGGTACTGAAAAGCGCCGACGGTGCCGCCACCTACCAGGTCGGCGCTGACTACACCGTCGACCTGGTCAGCGGCGTCCTCATGCGCGTGCGCGGCGGCGGCATCCCGACCGGCGCGGCATCGGCCAATGCCGCATACGCTTATGCCGACCCGACCAAGGTGACGGCGGCCGATATCATCGGCACCGTCAACGCGGCGGGCATGCGTACTGGCTTCAAAGCGCTGAAGGACACCTACAACGCGTTCGGCTTCTTTGCCAAGATACTGATCGCACCGGCCTTCTGCACGCAGAATTCGGTCGCCACCGAGATGATCGCGATGGCAGACCAGATCGACGGCATCGCCTACATCGATGCCCCGATCGGCACGACGTTCGCGCAGGCCCTGTCCGGCCGCGGCCCGGCGGGCACCATCAATTTCAACACCTCCAGCGATCGCGCCAGGCTTTGCTACCCGCACGTCAAGGTCTACGATGCGGCGCTCAACGGCGAACGCCTGGAGCCACTGTCGGCGCGTGCCGCGGGCCTGCGCGCAAAGGTGGATCTTGACAAGGGCTACTGGTGGTCCAGCTCGAACCAGGAGCTGGCGGGCGTCACCGGCGTCGAGCGCCAGTTGTCGGCCATGATCGACGATCCGCAGTCCGAGGTGAACCTGCTGAACGAGCAAGGCATCACCACGGTGTTTTCCAGTTACGGCACCGGCTACCGCCTGTGGGGCAACCGCACCGCCGCCTGGCCGACTGTGACGCACATGCGGAACTTCGAGAATGTGCGGCGCACGGGCGATGTGATCAACGAGTCGATCCGGTACTTCAGCCAGCAGTACATGGACATGCCGCTCAACCAGGCGTTAATCGACTCCCTGGTGGAATCGATCAACGGCTTCGGCCGCAAGGCGATCGGCGATGGCGCACTGCTGGGCTTCCGCTGCTGGTTCGATCCCGTGCGCAACCCGGAGACCGAGTTGGCCGCAGGCCATCTGCTGCTCAACTACAAGTACACGCCACCGCCGCCCATGGAGCGGCTGACGTTCGAGACCGAGATCACCTCGGAATACCTGCTGACGCTGAAGGGAGGTAACTGATCATGGCCGGCAAGATCCAGGTCAATCGCATCACCAACGCCAACGTGTACGCCAACGGCAACTCGCTGCTCGGCCGCGCCGAGGAAATCAAGCTGCCGGATATCACGGCCATCATGGCCGAGCACAAGGCGCTTGGCATGATCGGCAAAATCGAATTGCCCTCGGGCTTCGAGAAGCTGGAGGGCGAAGTCAAGTGGAACTCGCTCTATGACGACGTGGCGAGCATGATCGCCAACCCCTTCAAGGCCGCCAACCTGCAATGCCGCTCCAGCATCGAGTCCTATGCGGCACAGGGGCGCGTCCGGGAAGTCAGCCTGGTCACCTACCTGACGGTGTTCTTCAAGAAGAATCCGCTTGGCACGTTCAAACAGCACGACAACGCAGAATTTGCATCGAGCTTCTCGGCCACCTACATCAAGCAGGTGGTCGATGGCAAGGAAGTGCTGGAGTTGGACTACATGGCCAACATCTTCCGCGTCAATGGCGAAGACATGCTGGCGACCTATCGTGCCAACATCGGCGGCTAGCGTCGCTTGACAGCCCGTTCGACGGCCCACTTCGGTGGGCCGTTTTCGTTTCTAAAGCGGTTTAACTGACCCCGTCCAGTCAGGGCCGCAGAATGGTTCGCGTTGCACAGTCATTTCTCATCGGAGCGAACCATGACGGTCAAGATTCCCCTCAAATTCCCCTTCACCAACGCTGCCGGCCAGCGCATCGAGAAGCTGGAAATGCGCCGCGGTAAGCGCGGCGACATGAAGGCGGCGCAGAAGCACAGCCAGGACGAAATGGAGCAGGAGGATTTCCTGTTGGCCCGTCTCACGAGCATGACGCTGGAAGACATTGACCAGCTCGATCTGGCCGACTCGAAGGTGATTACCGACACCTTTCGCGGCATGGTCAGCGACGGAGGCGACGTTCGATCAGTTGGACGAGATGCTGCATCTGACGCTACGGCTGTCGCCGGCGGAGATTGACGCGCTGGAGATGGACGACTACTGGAAGTGGCTGGGGGTCGCCGAGCGTAAGCTCAAGCGCCGGATCGACGAGATCCGGAGATCCGGCGGGTAAGCCAGACCACGGCGCCGACGGCACCGCCTGCTACCAGGCTGGCCGCGGCGGCCAGCGGGGCCAGCACGGCAGCGCCAGCCGCGCCAGCAATGGCGAACACCAGAACAGCAGCCCATAGCGGCAGGTGCGCAAGACATACCCACGCAAGCCAGCCGGCGCCCAGGGCGATGGCGCTCCAGTACAGGACGGCCGCAGTGCGGCGGGTGGTGGTCTCGAACATGCGCGAAGCATAGCAAAGAATTAGGCGAATCACATGGCAAACGAGCTGCTTGTCGGCATCAAGATCGGGGCGGCCCTCTCGGGCACCTTCCAGGCGGCGTTTGCCTCCGCCCGCAGCACCAGCCAGCGCCTTGGTCAGGTGGCCGACGAGCTGCGTGCCAAACACGGCCGGCTGGGCGAGGTCATGGCGCGTGCGATGTCGCACCCGACGCGCAACGTCGGCGAGTTGCGGCGCCAATATGACCGTCTCGGGCAAACGCTTGATGCCCTGCGCAGCAAACAGGATCGCTTGACCGCCAGCATGGCGCGTGGTGAAGCCCTCAAGGCCGCGCGCAGCGATCTGCGCAGCCAGGCGATGGAAGCCGGCGGCACCGCCTTGGCGATCGGCGCTCCCGTGGTGAAGTCTGTCCGCTTGGCGGCGGGCTTCCAGGACCAGATGCGCGACATCTCGATCACTGGCGAGTTCAAGCCGAGCGAGGAAGCCCAGTTGTCGGGCGCGGTCCGGAAAGCCGCGCTGGACTGGAATCAGACCCAGGCGGAGATCGGTCGCGGCATGGGGATCCTGGTCGCCGGCGGCATCCAGGATGCGAAGGCGCTGGAAGCCTATGCGCCGATCATGGCGAAGTCGGCCACCGGCACGCGGGCGAGCATGGATCACCTTGGCAGCATCGCGATCGCACTCAACGACAACCTCGGCATTGGCGTCAAAGGATTCGAGGGCGCGCTCAACTCACTGAATTACGCGGGCAAGCGCGGTCAGTTCGAGTTTGCCGACATGTCCAAATGGCTCTCTGAGCTGACACCCTCGTTCCAGGCCCTCGGCGTTACTGGTAAGGAAGCCGTGGCTGAAATCGGCGCGTCGCTGCAGATTGCTCGCAAGGGCGCTGGCTCCAATGACGCCGCAGCGAACAACTTCAAGAACTTCCTGCAGAAGATTACCGCCCCGGACACCATCAAGGATTTTGAGAAGGCTGGAATCGACCTGAAGGGCAGCATGATGAAGCTGCGCGAGCAGGGGATGACGCCGGTGCAATCCATGCTCGCGATCATTGCCGAATATATGAACTCGAAGGGACCAGAGGCGGCAGGCCAGTTCCAGCGGGTTATGGCGATCAAGGACGACAAAGAGCGGGAGATTGCACTTCAACGGCTATCAGAAGCCTACAAACTCGGTGAACTCTTCCAAGACATGCAGGCCATGTCGTTTATCCGTCCGGCCATTGCCAATTCCGGCGAGCTAAAGAGTATCAAGGATGGTGCGTTGGCCGCTGGAGACAGCGATCTGATTGGGAAGGACTATCAGAAGCGGATGGATACCGCTACGGAGCAATTCAAAGCCTTCAAGATCGGCATGTCGGACATCGGCATCACGATCGGAAATGCTCTGCTGCCGCCACTGACAGACATGCTCCGCACGGTCAAGCCGCTCGTGGACGCGTTCGGCTCGTGGGCAAAGGAGCACCCCGGCCTGATCAAGGGCGTTATCGGCCTGATCGGCGGGTTGCTGGCCGGCAAGATCGCGATGATCGGTCTGCGCTATGGCGTCAACCTGGTGCTATCGCCCTTTAATGCCCTGTCGACGGCTATCACGGCGGTATCCGGCAAGGCAACGTTGATGCGTGCGCTCTGGCAGGCAGGCCGAGGTGGCCCCGCCGTCTCGATGCTCAGGTCTTTCGGAAGCCGCTTGCTCACCGTAGGCCGACTGCTTTCCGGCAATCTATTGTCCGGATTGCGCCTGGCTGGCCAGGGCCTTATGTGGCTGGGTCGTGCAGCCATGATGAACCCCATCGGCCTGCTGATCACGGGCATTGCCGCCGGCGCGTATCTGATCTACCGAAATTGGGACAAGCTCAAGCCATGGTTCAGCGGCTTGTGGTCGCAGATCCGTGGCGCCTTTTCCGGTGGCATCGGCGGCGTTGGTGCCCTGATCGTCAACTGGTCACCACTGGGCCTGTTCTATCGGGCCTTCGCCGGCGTCATGCGGTACTTCGGCGTCTCTCTGCCCAAGACCTTCACCGAGTTCGGCGGTAACCTGATCGGCGGCTTGGTGAATGGGATCCGGACGAAGCTCGGGTCGGCCAAGGACAGCATCGTCCAGCTCGGTTCCGACATCAAGGGCTGGTTCGCCAGCACGCTGGGCATCAAATCGCCGTCGCGCGTTTTCATGGGCTTCGGCGACAACATTGCCCAGGGCGCCGCGATAGGCATTGGCCGCTCGGCCGGGCAAGCATCCAGCGCGGCGGAGCGGATGGCATCGCAGACCGCCGCGGCCGCCCGTGCCCGACGGATGGGAAGCGCTGCGGCAACAGGTGGTCTTGCGGGCGGCGCCAGTGCTGCCGGCGGTGGCTTCGTTGTTCACTTCTCGCCGACCATCAGCATTCCTGCCGGCACACCGGAGGGCGTCAGGAACGGCGTGACCGAAGCGCTGCAGCTCTCCGTGCGGGAGCTGGAGCAGATGATGCGGCGCGTGGCCGAGCAGGTGGCGCGGAGGAATTTCTGATGTACGCAGTGCTGGGAGATATCCAGTTCGATCTCATTACCTATTTCGACGGGTTCGAGTGGCGCTTCGGCGCCGACTATGCCGAACACGGTGTGATTCAGGGCAAGCCGCGGCTGCAGTTCATCGGCGACAAGCTCGACGAGATCCGATTGACGCTGAAGTTCCACGCCCAGTACTGTGATCCCGAGGCTGAAATGGTCCGCCTGCGGGAGGCAGCCCAGGCCCATCAGGCAATGGCTTTCGTCCTTGGAAACGGCGATTACAAGGGCTGGTTTGTCCTGACCGAGGCCGAAGCCATCAGCGAGCAGACGGATCCAGCCGGCACGCTGGTATCGGTCACGGCCACTGCCACCCTGCGAGAGTATGTCGGCGACAAGAAGAACCCGGTGCCACCGCCGGCGGTCCAGCCGAAAGTCCTGCCCGCGGCGGCGACGGCCGGTGCTGTCAAGCCGGTCAGCGCAGTTGCCGCAGCCGCCGGCGACGTGCGTGAGAACATCCGCCAGGCGGTATCTGCCGCCAACCAGGCGCAGGCCGCCATGCGGGTAGCTGTCGACGCGGCCAGCATGGCGAAGAGCCTGAGCGCCAATCCGGCCGCCGCGCTCGGCCAGGTCTCGGCACTTGCGGCCAACTTGGGGCAGGTTGCCGCGCCGCTCGGCAAGCTCTCGCCAACGCTGTCAAACCTGACGGGTCAGTTCCCGGAGGCCGCGGGCATTCTCCAATCAGCAAACAGCGCGGCGACGACGGTGCGCAGTGCCCACGCAGCTCTCTCCGACGTCCACAGCGGCAACATCGCCGCCCGGCTTGACTACGTGGACAACCGGGTTGCTGCGGCATCGAGCACCCTGGATGCTGCGGCGCCAGGGATTAGCCGGCTGGCCAGTCAGGTCATCACCAGGAGGATCTGATGTACCTGACTCACATTACTACCCAGGGCGAGCGATGGGATCAGTTGGCGTCCCGCTACTACGGCGACCCTTTTGGCTACGAGCGCATCATTGCAGCCAACCCGCACGTTCCGATCGTGCCAGTGCTGCCTGGTGGGCTGGCACTTTCCATTCCGGTCATCGCCCAGGATGACGTTGCCCAGGATCTGCCGCCGTGGATGACGTGAATTCCCAACCGCCGGCTGGCATCGCTGCCGTACCGCATCCGGTCTTCGAGCTGACGTATAGCCAGAAGGACATCACCAACGACATCGCGCCCTACGTGATCTCGGTGGAGTACATCGACTACCTTGGCGGAAAATCCGACGAGCTGGAGGTCGAACTGGAGGACGTCGACGGTCGCTGGCGGGACGCGTGGTATCCGGGCAAGGGCGACACGCTGTCGCTGCGCCTTGGCTATGCCGACGCGCCACTGCTGCCATGTGGGGTATTCGAGATCGACGAGATCGAGATCTCCGACCCGCCGTCGGTGGTGCTGATCCGGGGGCTGGCCACCGGCATCAAGAAGGCTGTCCGTACCAGGCAGAGCCGGCCGTTCGAGCGCACGACACTGGCCGCGATTGCCGGGCGGATCGCCAAGCGCAACCACCTGACACTGGTTGGCGAGATCCGTGACATCCGGATCGACCGGGTCACCCAGTTCCAGGAGCGCGACGTGGAGTTTCTTGCCCGACTCGCGCGCGAGCATGGCTACGCCTTCAAGATCCGCGACAGCAAGCTGATCTTTACCGAGCTGGCCAGCCTGCGCGATCGGGACCCCGTCAAGGAACTGCGCCCGACTGACCTGTCGCGGGTGCGCTTCCGAGACAAGATCTCCGGCGTCTACAAGGACGCCAAGGCCAAATACCATGATCCGAAAACAAAGAAGCTGGTTGTCTATGGTGTGAAGCACGACCAGGTCACCGTCGTTGGCGAGTCCGCCGCGCCGGCGAAGGAGCGAAAGTCCGGGGTCTCCTCCAGCGGCGACACCCTCAAGATCGGCTCGCGCGCGACGTCCGCCGGCGCAGCCAGGTCGCAGGCGCATGCGGCGCTCGCGCGCGCGAATCTGGAGCAAACGACGGGATCGTTCTCGACGATGGGGGATACCCGACTGGTGGCTGGGAATACCTTCTCGTTGCTGGAATATGGCCGCCTTTCCGGCACCTACCTGATCGACTCGGCGCGGCATCGCCTGCAGCGCGACAGCGGCTATACGACGATGCTGGAGCTCAAGCGTGTGACGACGCAGCCCAAGAAGGTCAAGGCTGGCACGAAGAAGGCCCCAGACAAGGGCTTGAAGGTCTACGGGCTTAAGGATGGAAAGGTTCAGGTCGTTGGCACGAGCGCTGTGGAGAAAAAGAAGTGAGCGACACATTCGAGGAAGCTGGCGTTACCCTCAAGTTCGGCACGGTGTCGGCGGTTGACGCAGATACCTGCCGAGTGCGCGTCCGTCTGCCGGACTACGACAACCTGCGCACCGGCTGGCTGCAGGTGCGGCAGAACAAGACGCGCCGTGACAAGCACTACTATCTTCCCGATATTGGAGAGCATGTCGCGGTGCTGCTTGATCGCCAGGGCGTGGAGGGCTTCGTCTTGGGCGCTGTCTATGGCGGCAACGACCAGGTGCCGGTGACCAGCGGCGACAAACACCACGTGCGGTTCGCGGACGGCTCCTGGATCGAGTTTGACCGCTCGACGGGGAAATTCGCCATGGACCTCAAGGGTGACGCGGTGGTCAAGGCGCCAAAGGTGACACTCGATACGCCCGAGGCTGACACCACCGGCAATTTCACCGTCAAGGGCAAATTGACCTACCAGGGCGGCCTGAGCGGCTCCGGCGGTACGGCCGAGATTGAGGGCGATGTGAAGGTTCGCGGTGGTGACCTGGACGTCCAGGGCAAGAAGTTCCTGCCGCATAGCCACCGCGACGCCCACGGCGGCGACACTGGCCCCGTCAACTAGTCGGCAGGGCCTTTCTAAAGTCCTTTAGTCGAGCGCTCGGCCTAGCGGCGGCATGATCGCCGCATGACTCGGCTCTCCGAAATTTCCTCTGTTCACTGGCAGCCCGCGCTGCGCCAGCCCGGCGTGGTCGAGGGGATCGCCGATATTGACCAGGCCATCCGGGTCATCCTTGGCACCCCAAAAGGCAGCGACCCTCACCGGCCGAACTTCGGCAGCAATATCCATCGCTATATCGACCACCCGGTGCGGGTGGCCATTCCCCATGTGGTTCGGGAAGCGGTAGAGGCAATCCGGGCATGGGAGACGCGTTGCACGCTGGTGCGCGTGACGCCGGTCGTCGATGATGCTCAATTGGTGCTTCGCGTTGTCTGGAAGCTTGCCGACAGCGTGCTACGCGAGACGGAGGTCCGTCTGTGAGCCTGCCGGAACCGGACTTCATCTCGCGTGACCCTGCCGGCATCACGGCGGAAATGGTGGCGCAGTACGAGCGGCTGACAGGAAAGACGCTGCAGCCGGCCCAGGTCGAACGTCTTCTGATTGACGTCCTTGCCTACCGGGAAAGCCTGGTCCGCATCGGCATCCAGGAAGCCGCCAAGAAGAACCTGCTGGCGTTCGCCCAGGCGCCGATGATCGACTACCTGGGCGAACTGGTTGGCGTGACTCGCCTGCCGCCCAAGGCCGCGCCGACAATCCTGCGTTTCTCCCTGCCATCGTCTCAGGCGAGCGACCTGGTCATCGAAGCTGGCACGCGCGCGGACGGAGGCGATGGCGCTGTCACGTTTGCCACCAACGCAGACGCTGTACTGCCGTCAGGCGCGCTCTACGTCGACGTCCAGGCAACTTGCCTGGAGGCCGGGACGATTGGCAACGGCTGGCAGCCGGGTCAGATCAGCAGCCTGGTCGACGACCTGGGTGACATCGATGTCACCGTCGCCAACCTGGCGGTGACGGCGGGCGGCTATCCGGAAGAGGAGACGGACCGGCTGCGCGAGCGCATCCGCCTGGCACCCGAGGCGTTCAGTACCGCCGGCAGCCGGCTGGCCTATGTCTTTCACGCGAAAAGCGCTCACCAGGCAATCGTAGACGTGGCTGTCCTGTCGCCGACGCCGGGCAAGGTAGTGCTCTACCCGCTGCTCGACACCGGGCTGCCCGACGACGCCATGCTGGCGCTGGTAGAGGCAACATGCTCTGCAGAGAAGGTTCGGCCGTTGACAGACAATGTCAAGGCGCTGCGACCGGTCCAGGTGGATTACACCATCGCCGCGGACCTGACCCTTTACGCCACGGCCGACCGTGATGTGACCTACGGCCTGGCACTGAACGGCGCCAAGTCCTACCAAGCAACTGCCCGCGCGGGACTGGGCCGCGACCTGGTCGATAGCCAGGTGTCCACGGCGCTGCAGGCCGTAGGCGTCTATCGTGTCGCGTTGCGGACGCCAGCGCTCAGACCCCTTGCTGAGAATGAATGGGCCAACTGCACCGGTATCACGCTGAATGTTGTTGGGGTCGCCAATGGCTGACAGCCTTCTGCCGCCGCCGTTGGCCGCCGATGAGCGCTTTCGTGCGCTGGAGCAACTGGCGGCGCGGCTGGACGAGCTGGATCTCACGCGCCTGCTGGTCTATCTGATCGACACGGTCAGTAGTTCCGCGTTGCCACACCTGGCGGAGCAGTTCCACGTTCAAGGCTATGAAGGATGGCTGTTCGCCAAGACGGAGGATGACCGCCGACGGCTTCTGAAGCGCGCTATCGAGCTGCACCGGCACAAGGGCACGCGCTGGGCTGTCGAGCAAGTCCTGGCGACGCTGTCACTGCCTGGCCGCATCCGTGAGTGGTTCGAGTATGGCGGGGAACCGTTCTATTTCCGCGTCGACGTCGACGTGACCCGCTCGGGGTTCGGCCTGACAACCTTCGATGCGCTGGTGGCGCTGATCGACGAGTACAAGAACGTCCGCTCGCACCTGGAGCGCCTCACCGTCTCGATCTCCAACAGCGGCGTGACGCCTATCGTCGCGGTCGCAGCCCTCGTCGGCGAAGTGACGTCGATCTACCCATACCAGCAAGACGACATGGCCCAGTCTGGTCGTCTGTATGCAAGTAGCGTACACCTGGCCATCGAAACGACGGCCATCTACCCGCAAACAACCTGAGCCACCCGGAGAGTGTGATGGCAAACGAGTTCTTCAACATCCTGACTGCCGTCGGCAAGGCCAAGCTGGCCGGAGCTGTCGCGACCGGCGTTCCCATGGCGCTGACCACGATGGCCCTGGGCGACGGCGAAAACGGCGACTACTACAACCCAGTCGAAAGCCAGACCGCGCTGAAACATGAAGTCTGGCGCGGCAACCTCAACAGCGTCTACGTTGACAGCAATAACCAGTACTGGGTCGTTGCCGAGCTGCTGTTGCCGGACGATGTCGGGGGTTGGTATGTGCGCGAAGTCGGGATCCTGGATAGTGATGGAGACCTGGTTGCAATCGGCAAGTATCCCGAAAGCTACAAGCCTGTCCTCGCCTCCGGCTCTACCAAGCAGTTCTATGTGAAGTTCTTTATGGAGGTGGGGAACACCGCAGCGGTGACGCTCCAGGTCGACCCCAACGTCGTCACGGCAACACGGCAGTACGTCGATGCCAAAGTGGCATCCGAGCTGGCAAGACTGGATTCCAAGCAGTCGGTGCGGGCCGCGACCACCGGCGCGATCGCACTCACCGGGCTGCAGACGGTTGACGGCGTGGTGCTGGCCGCCGGCGATCGCGTGCTTGTGAAAGACCAGGCTGCGGGGAAGGACAACGGGATCTACATTGCCGCGGCTGGCGCCTGGTCGCGAGCACCGGACGCGGACGCCGCGCTCGAAGTCACGCCGGGAATGCTCATTCCGGTTGAGCAGGGCGCAGTCAATGGCGATTCGATTTGGCAGCTGGTCACTGACGGCCAGATCGCGATTGGTCAAACGGCGTTGTCTTTTGAAATGGCAGCGGGTCGTACCGGCGTAGCCGCCGGCTCGTATTCGCGTGTCACCGTTGACGCACGCGGGCGGGTCACCGGTGGCACCAATCCAACGCCTAGCGAATCGGTCGCCGCGCCGGCATTGGTTTCCACGCAGGCACAAACGGACGCTGGCACAGATGACAACACCATCGTCACGCCGAAGAAGCTCTCGACCCGCTTGGGCGCGCTGCTCGTCCAGGCAACCGAGGCCGCCTTCGGATGGGCAAAGATCGCGACCCAGGCGCAGACTGACACGGGCACGGATGACACATCCATCGTCACACCGAAGAAGCTCGCGACTCGTCTGGGCGCGCTGCTCAAGCAAGCCACCGAAACTGCATTCGGCTGGGCGAGGATCGCGACCCAGGCGCAGACTGACATGGGCACGGATGACACAACCATCGTCACGCCAAAGAAGCTCGTAAATGGGTTCGCCTCCATCTTTAGCTCGTGGGGCAACATCAAATTTCCTACCTGGCTTGGCGGGTTCCTCTTCCAATGGGGCGTTGCGACCGTGGGGACTGGGCAAACCGGTGTGCCCTTCCCAACCACCTTCCCGAACGCTTGCTACGGCACCTTCATCATGAATTCGTCGGGTTCCGCCGGGTTGACGCTCGCTGTGTCTAGCGTAGGCGTGACGGGATTCAACGCCATTGCATCGACAGGCGGAAACAATCATTTCTGGTTTGCCTTTGGCCGATAAGGGACTGCAACGTGACTCTCTATTACTCGAAAACCACCGGCGGGTTCTATGACTCGGGGATCAACGGCAAAAACATTCCTGCCGACGCAGTCGAGATCTCCAAAGATACGCGTGCTGAGCTGATGGCTGCGCTAGGCCGTGACTGCCGCATTCAGGGCGACGATGCAGGCAGGCCAATTGCTGTCGCGCCTACTATCGACCAGGTGCGTTTCGTCATGCTGCAGCGGATTGATGATGCTGCTGATATGGCACGGCTCGCGGTGGTGGGCGATCCCTTGCGCGCCACCGAATACCAGATGGCCGAGGCAGAGGCGAAGGCTTATCAGGCAGCCGGATACACGGGCGAAGTGCCTTTGAGCGTAGCGAGCTGGGCAGAGGCCAAGCAATGGACGGCGAAACAGGCGGCCGAGAGCATCCTTGCCGAGGCCGCAGCGTGGAATAGCGCGCTTTACGCCATCCGCGATGTGCGCCTGAAAGCAAAGGAAGCCGTGCGCAATGCCCCGACGGCGGAGGCTGCCGACGCAATCACCGACGCGGCGATTGACGGTATCAACGCCAAGGTGAAAGACCTGGGCAACGCTACGAGCTGACCAAGCCAGGCGTTCGCCTCCTGGTCTCGACTGTGCATCTGCCGCTTTCCGTCGCAATCCGCGCAGTACCGTTGGACGCATGCCCCATGCTGCGCGCTTGATTGTGACCCCTGGCGCACCGCAACCGGCTTGAAGGGGAGTGTGACGGTGATGGCGGCGGAAGATTCGGGCCGCCGCCGGAACCCGCAGACACTGCCCGTGAGCCCTGGCCAAGTCGGGCGAGACGCAACAAGGATGTCTCACGGCCTCTTCTCTGCAATTAGCTTGCAATGCGTGCAACAATTACGCGTTGCGATTTAGCTCGCAAGACGAGCCGCATTTATCGCGGCGCGCTTCAGCTATGGCTACGCCGGCGTGGTGATCGCGATGCTGGCGGGGCTGCACCCGCTCGGCGTGGTGGCGGCTTCGGTCTTCGTCGCGGGCGTGCTGGTGGGCGCGGACGGCATGAGCCGCACGGTGGGCGTGCCCAATGCGATCGCGGACGTCATCGTGGCCGTGGCGCTGTTGTCGATGCTGGTGGCAACCATGCTCACGCGCTACCGGATCCGGCTGGACCGCCCCGGGCGCGCCGCCGCACGGAGCGCCGGCTGATGGAGCTGCTCGATCTCCTGTCCGCCGCGCCGTTCTGGATGGCCGTGCTGCGCGTGGCCACGCCGCTTATTTTCGGCACGCTGGGCGTGCTGCTGTGCGAACGCGCCGGCGTGCTGAACCTCGGCATCGAAGGCATCATGGTTGCCGGTGCGTTCTCCGGCTGGCTGGCGGTCTACCACGGGCTGCCGCTGTGGGGCGGCGTGGCCGTCGCGGCGGCCGTCGGGCTCGGCTTCGGGCTGCTGCACGGCGGCCTGACGGTGACCCTGGCGCTGTCGCAACACGTGGCCGGGCTGGGCGTGACGATGCTGGCGACGAGCTTGTCCTACTACGCTTACCGCATCGGCTTTGCGTCGGTCTCGTCGCCGCCGACCATCACGCCGTTTGCGCCGATGGCGTGGTTGCAGGGGCTGCCGGCCATCGGGCCAGTGCTTGGCGCACAGACCGCGCTGACCTTGCTCGCGCTGCTGGCGGCGCCCGCCATAGCCTGGCTGCTCTACCGCACGCCGCTCGGGCTGGCGCTGCGCATGGTCGGCGAGAACCCGGCCGCGGCCGAAGGTCAGGGCATCCGCGTGGGGGCGATGCGCATCGGCGCCGTGATGGCCGGCTCGGCGTTGATGGCGGTGGGTGGCGCGTTCCTGACCCTGTCCGCGTTCAACGCGTTCTTCTTCAACATGATCAACGGCCGGGGCTGGATCTGCGTGGCACTGGTGGTCTTCGCCTCGTGGCGGCCCGGACGGGCGCTGCTGGGCGCGTTGCTGTTCGCTGCCTTCGACGCGTTGCAGTTGCGTCTGCAGCAAGGCGGCGCCAGCCTGCCGGGGCTGCCGGTGCTACCCTACCAGTTCTACCTGATGCTGCCCTACGTGTTGTCGATCCTCGCGCTGGTGCTGGTGGCGCGCCGCGCGGCGACTCCGCAGGCGCTGATGAAGCCGTACCGCAAGGGCGAACGCTGACGACGGGGCTGCCCGACCATTCCGAGACACGCCATGTTCGACCTGATCCTGCGCCACTGCAACCTGCCCGACGGCCGCGCCGACGTGGACATCGCCATTGCGGATGGCCGGATCGCCGCCGTGGCGCCCGCACTGGCGGCCAGCGCGGGCGAGGAGATCGACGTCGGCGGGATGCTGGTGACGCCGCCGTTCGTCGATGCCCACTTCCACATGGATTCGACGCTGTCGTACGGGTTGCCGCGCATCAACCAGTCCGGCACGCTGCTCGAAGGCATCGCACTCTGGGGCGAGCTTAAGCCGCTGCTGACGCAGGAGGCGCTGGTCGAGCGCGCGCTGGCGTATTGCGACTGGGCCGTGGCGCGCGGGCTGCTGGCGATCCGCTCGCACGTGGACGTGTGCGACCCGCGTCTGCTGGCTGTTGAAGCGTTGCTGCACGTGCGGGAGCGCGTCAAGCCCTACCTGGACCTGCAACTGGTGGCATTCCCGCAGGATGGCGTGCTGCGTGCGCCCGGCGCGCTCGACAACCTGATGCGGGCGCTGGACATGGGCGTGGAAGTGGTCGGCGGCATTCCACACTTCGAGCGCACCATGGCAGACGGCGCCGAGTCCGTGCGCATCCTGTGCGAGCTGGCTTGCCAGCGTGGCCTGCGCGTCGACATGCACTGCGACGAGAGCGACGATCCGATGTCGCGCCATATCGAGACGCTGGCCGCCCAGAGCGTGCGGCTCGGCATGCAGGGCAGGGTGGCGGGATCGCACCTGACGTCGATGCACTCGATGGACAACTACTATGTGTCCAAGCTGCTGCCGCTGATGCGCGAGGCCGGCGTCGCCGCAATCGCCAATCCGCTGATCAACATCACGCTGCAAGGCCGGCACGACACCTACCCGAAGCGGCGCGGCATGACGCGCGTACCGGAACTGCTGGCGGCGGGCGTGCCGGTTGCCTTCGGCCACGACTGCGTGATGGACCCGTGGTACAGCCTCGGCTCCGGCGACATGCTGGAAGTGGCGCACATGGGGCTGCACGTGGCGCAGATGACCGGGCAGGACGCCATGCGTGCGTGTTTCACGGCCGTAACGGAAACGCCCGCGGCGATCCTCGGGCTGGAAGGCTACGGTGTGGCGCCCGGCTGCCGCGCTGACCTGGTGCTGCTGCAGGCCCGCGACCCGGCCGAAGCGATGCGGCTGCGCGCGACCCGCCTGCTGGTGCTGCGCGCCGGCAAGGCTGTGGCGCGCACGCCACCGGCGACAGCCAGCCTGAACTTGCCGGGTCGCCCGGCGCAGGTGGACTTCCTGAGGCGTCGCTCGCAATGACGCGGCGCATCGCTGTTCCACGAGTTTTTCGCGAAAAGGTGTTGACAGGGTTGGTGAGGGCCGACATAATTGCGTTCTTCGCATCGCAGCAGTCATGCAGCGAACGAAAGCCCAGATGGCGGAATTGGTAGACGCACTAGGTTCAGGTCCTAGCGGTGGCAACACTGTGGAGGTTCGAGTCCTCTTCTGGGCACCAATTTTAAAAAGGGATCTGCGCAAGCAGATCCCTTTTTTCATTCCTGTTCCCCGGAATGCATGCCACGAAAAGCCCGCGTGAACGCGGGTTTTTTCACGTCTGAAACACTCTCGCCAGATTGCCCGGAAGCCGCGCCGGTAAAGCGATTGCGGGCAGTCGGCCGCGGCGTGCAGCCGCCCACATTCGCGGCTAACACTCCGTTGGCATTTGACCTATGCTCAAACCGATCGGGCACGAAAAAAAACGTCCGAGGTGGTTGCCATGGCACTGGGCTGGTCATCAGGAGGAGGGAGGAACGCCGGAGCGTGCTTCGGGCGGTCCGACTTTGCCACCGATACCACGCGGCGCTGCTCGCTGCAGTGCTGCTGCATCCTGGTCTTCCTGGCCTGCGCAGCCGTCGTCCATGCGGAAGAAGATTTCATCCGCGCCGGTACGGCGCCGCCACCTCCGGAGCCGGAGCATTCCGACGAGCTTGTCGTGCTGAGCCACTCGCTCGGCGCACTCGAAACCCCCCCACGTCTTGATTACCAGCCGCCCCCGGGCGCCCAGGACGCACCGCCTTCGCTGCAGGACTTCGCGAACACAACGCCGGCCTTCGCCGGTTCCGATGCGGACAACGACGCGCCCGCCACGACGCCCAACAGCTACCGCGAATCCACCGCCGCCACCGTCACGCCGCTACGCGTGCGGCTCCATCTTGATGATGAGACCGCCGCCACCGGCTTTACTGATGGACACGCACGCAGCCTGGCGCTGGCGCTCGACGCCCCGGTTCCGCGAGCAGGCGGCCTGATGATTCAGCCCAGACTGGAAATGGCCTATCGGCCCGGCGTGTCCCCGGTACCCGATGCCATGCAGTCCGCGTTCTCTGGCGACACCAGCCTGAGCGGCTTCGTCGTGCGCCTGTACAGCATGACGCCTACGCGCTTGCACGGCATCTATCCGTTCGTCGAAGCCGACTGGTGGCAAGACAGCCGCAAGCAGATCATCAACATCAACGGCACTCGCATCGACAGCGAAATGCTGCGCGGACTGTTCTCGTTCAACGTTGGCGCACACAGCAATGGCGTCACCGGCCTCAAGCTCTGGTTCAAGGTCCGTGCCGGCCGCAACCCCGGCGGCACAGTGGGAGCGCGATATCGCTGGTGAGTCGCCATGGAACCTCCCTCGGTCCGGCTATCGGCATGACGTCAGATTCCCGCGTCAGGGTGTCTGACGAACTTTTTTCTCGGAGAGGGTTGCACGAAAGCAAAACTGCGATACAATTGCGCCCTCGCGTGCGGCTGTAGCTCAGTTGGATAGAGTACTTGGCTACGAACCAAGGGGTCGTGGGTTCGAATCCTGCCAGCCGCGCCACCTATGCAGAACGAAAAAGGGCTTCCGGAAACGGAAGCCCTTTTTTCATTCCCTCAGTACAAGCAGGCACCACATCGGTGCCCGCCCACACCTCAACCCTCAATCATGCTGTGCCACCACCGCGCGGCTGAACAGGCCTGCCGCCACGGCGCCCACCAGCGGTGCCACCCAGAACAGCCAGAGCTGCTGCATCGCCAGGCCGCCGACCAGTAGCGCGGGGCCAGTGGAGCGGGCCGGGTTGACGGACGTATTCGAGATGGGGATCGTGATCAGGTGGATCAGCGTCAGGCACAGGCCGATCGCGAGCGGGGCCAGTGCCGCGTGCGCGCGCGGGCCGGTGGCGCCGAGGATGATGATCACGAAGAAGAAGGTGGCGAGCGCTTCCGTGAGGAACACGGCGCTCATGGTGAAGTGGCTCGGCGAGGCGGCTTCGAAGCCATTGGTCGCCAGTCCGTTGACTGCCAGGTCAAAGCCGGGCTTGGCCTCGGCGATATGCAGCAGCGCCATGGCTGCCAGCACGCCGCCCACGACCTGTGCCACCGTGTACAGCGGCACTTCGCGCCAGGCAAAGCGTCCGGCCGATGCCAGGCCGATGCTGACGGCGGGGTTCAGGTGGCAGCCGGACACCGGGCCGATGGCGTAGGCCATGGTCAGCACGGTCAGGCCGAAAGCCAGCGAAACGCCGGCGAAGCCGATGCCCAGTTCGGGGAACGCCGCCGCGAATACCGCAGCACCGCATCCGCCGAATACGAGCCAGAATGTTCCTACTGTTTCCGCCAACAGGCGTTTGCCAATTGTCATGTTTCAATCCCCTAGGTACGCGTTGATCAAAGTTCGGGCACCGCGTGCCATGCGACATAGCATGACCAGGCACCCGAAGCGGCGGCAATTGTAGGAACGCGCCTTAGTGCCGTCTCTAGCGGTTTCTTTGAATGAGGCCCTGGAATTGCAAACAATGGAAAAGCATCAAGGAAATGCATCAGGGACGATGCGATCTGCTGCCCAGGCCGGCAACGTGGCCTTGTGAATGTTGGGCGTGTGCAGCGGCGTGGATCTGCTTTCGCAGGTGCTGTCCGGACGGAATCAGGCCGCGCTGGGTTGTCTTGCAAAGTGGCCCTGCGCCGCGCCGCGATACTCATGGTGAACGCAGAAAACTCGCGGCAAATGAAAACCCGCGGGCAAAGACCCGCGGGCACGTGGGCGAATTCGGGGCGATGGCGGCCGGAAGCCGCGCTTCAGGCGACCTGTTCCATCGCGGCCTCGTACAGGCCCAGCGTTGCCATGCCGTTCAGTCTTGCGCGGCGCAGCAGCGCCTGCTGGGCAACCTTCATGTTGGCGGCCTCGCCGCCCCAGGCTTTCAGCGGCGGCTCCTGCAACGCGCGGCCATACGAGAAGCTCAACAGCCAGGGTTGCGGGCCGAGCCGGTTCATGGCGTCGAGATTCACGGTGGCCTCGGCGGGCGTCTGTCCGCCGGAGAGGAAGAAGATGCCCGGCACCGCCGCCGGGACGGTGCGGCTGAGCACGCGCAGCGTCTGCGCCGCGACGTCGCCGGGCGTGGCGCGCAGGGCTGCCTTGCCGGGCAGGACCATGCTCGGCTTGAGCAGCATGTGTTCCAGCACCACGCCGTGCCTGTGCAGCGCGTGGAAGACGGCGTGCAGCACGGCTTCGGTGACGTCCGCGCAGCGGGCCATCGAGTGGCCGCCGTCCATCAGCACCTCGGGCTCGACGATCGGCACGATGCCGCTTTCCTGGCAGATGGCGGCATAGCGCGCCAGTCCGTCGGCGTTGGCCTCGATGGCGAGCCGGCCGGGGAGGGTGTCGGACACGTTGTACACCGCGCGCCATTTGGCGAAGCGGGCGCCCTGCTGCCGGTAGCCGGCGAGGCGTTTGGCCAGGCCGTCCAGGCCCTCGGTGACTTCGTCGCCGGGCGCGTGGGCCAGTGCGAGCTTGCCCTTGTCGACCTTGATGCCCGGCACCACGCCCTGCCGCGCGGCCAACTCCGGCAGCGGCGTGCCGTCGTCGGCCAGTTGTGCCAGGGTTTCCTCATAGAGGATGACGCCGCTCAGATGGCCGCCGAGTCCGGGCGCGGACAGCAGCAGGTTGCGCCACGCGCGGCGATTCTCCTCGCTGGATGCCACGCCGATGCTGTCGAAGCGCTTGGCGATCGTCGGACCGCTTTCGTCGGCGGCCAGCAGGCCCTTGCCCGGTTGGCACATGGCCTCGACCGTGGCCTGCAGCTCGCGTTGTGTCTCCATGATGTTCCCCTGGAAGCGTGGCATCGATGCCAGGGCCGGCGCGCATGCCTGCCGCGCCCGGTGCTGGCCTCCCTGATGAAGAATGGTTGTTCGCCGCCGATCGCACAAGGCGCGGCGCGGCAGGTTGTGCGCGGTGGCCGACGCTGCCCGGCCAGTCGGATGCGGTTTCGGGCTGCCGCCGCGCCACTGTGCGCTGGCACGCGTTCCCTGCCGGGCGGGAATTGACAGCGGCCAAGCGGCGGGCACATGATGCGAACCGGAACAGATGCGCCGCCGGGACGACTTCTGTCGATTGTCCTTCGCCCCGGAAAGGCAGCCAGTCCAACAGGGAAACGGGAATCCGGGTCATGAATCCATCGATGCGTCATCTGGCGGGCGCGCTCGCGCTCGCCGCCATGCTGTCCGCCTGCTCGTCCGTGCCGGGTGGATCCTCTTCAGAATCCGTCGAACGGCCGCCGGACGAGGTGATGAAAGGCCTGTCCGCCGAGGTCTTCACCTATGCCTATCCGCTGGTGCTGATGGATGTGACGCGGGAGGTCATGACGGCCACCACGCCGGTCAACACGTTCGCGCACAAGCGCGTCTTTCCGGATGCGTCCTACCGGGATGTGGTCAGCCCCAATGCCGATACGCTGTATTCCACGGCCTGGCTCGATCTGTCCCGGGAACCGGTTGTGCTGGCGCTGCCGGATACGGGCGGGCGTTACTACCTGATGCCGCTGATGGATGCGTGGACCAACGTCTTCGCCACGCCGGGCAAGCGCACGACGGGCACCCGGCGTGGCGCCTTCGCCATCGTCGGGCCGGACTGGCAGGGCAAATTGCCGCAAGGCGTGCGGGAGATCCGCTCGCCGACGGCGATGGTGTGGCTGATCGGACGGACGCAAACCAACGGCAAGGCGGACTATGCGGCGGTGCAACGCTTGCAGGACCAGTACCGGCTGGTGCCGCTGTCCGCGTGGCAGAAGAGCGGCCGCGCGGCCGACCCGCGGCCGGCGCCGCGCGCGTTGCATGCCGACAAGCACACGCCGCCAGTGGAGCAGGTGGCGGCCATGGACGCGCAGGCATTCTTCAGCCGCCTTGCCGCGCTGTTGCCGGCCAACCCGCCCGCGCCCGCCGATGCGGCGATGGTGGAGAAGATGCGCCGGATGGGGCTGGAGCCCGGCAAGCCGTACAAGACCACGGTCCTGGAGCCGTCCACGGCGCGGGCGGTGCAGGAGGGTGCCACGGCCGCGCTGGCCGGCATCCGCACCAACGCACGCGGGAGTAGCGGCGGGGAATGGTCCGTGCAGCGCGACCTCGGCAGCTACGGTACCCAATATGGCAAGCGCGCGTTGGTGGCGTGGGTGGGACTGGGTGCGAACCTGCCGCAGGATGCCCTGTACCCGTCCACGCGCGTCGATGATGACGGCCGGCCACTCGATGGCGGCAGCCGCTACGTGATGCACTTCGACAAGGGCCAGTTGCCGCCGGTGAAGGCGTTCTGGTCGCTGACGCTGTACAACGACCGCCAGGCCTTCGTCGCCAATCCGATCGGCCGCTATGCGATCGGCAGCCGCGACCGGCTGCGCTACAACCGCGACGGCTCGCTCGACATTTATATCCAGTCCGACCGTCCGCCGGCCGTGCTGCAATCCAACTGGTTGCCGGCGCCGCCGGACGCCTTCAACCTGATGCTGCGCGCCTACTGGCCGGAGCAGCCGTTGCTGGACGGCACGTGGACGCCGCCGCCGGTGCGACGGGTGGTCGACCGGTAAGTCTGGTGCGCGGCGTCGCGGTGCCGGCTCAGAACTGGTACCGGATGCCCGCGTAGAACGCCCGGCCCGATCCCGGGTAGAACACGGACGTATTGGCGCGGCGTGCGTCGGTGATGGTGCTGAAGTCGCTGATGTAGCGCTTGTCGCCAAGGTTGCGCGCGTCGAGGAACACCGTGACGCCGCGCTGGAACGTGTAGCTGGCCTGCACGCCGAACAGCACGTAGGAAGGCGCCTTCAACGTGTTGGCGTAGTCGACCCACGCGCCGGTCGGCACCCAGTCGATGGTGCCGGCGATGCGCAGGCCGGACGGGCGGCTATAGGCCACGGTGGTGCGCAGCACATGCTCCGGCACGCCCGCGATGCGGTTGTTGCCGTACTGCGGATCGTTGTCGAAGCGGAAATCGCTGTAGTTCCACAGTTGCGAGACGGTCAGCTTGTCGCCGTTGCCGGCCAGGTTGCGCAGCACGTCGGCGGAAACGCCAAACTCCACACCCTGCAGCGTGGTCCGGTTGGCGTTGAACGTCGAGGCTGGCACGTTGGGGTTGACCGTGTATTGCAGCAACTGGTCGCGCACCAGCGAGCGGTAGGCTGTAATGTCCCAGGCCAGGCGCTCGCGGCGCCCGCGCGTGCCCATCTCCAGCGTCCAGCCGCGTTGGGCCGAGAGCGGCACGAAGCGCGTGGTGGCGCCGATGGTCTGGTTCAGGTCGCTGAAGTCGGGCACGTCGGCGCTGCGCGTGATGTCCGCGAATGCCTGCACGTCCTGCACCGGTTCCCACAGCACGCCGAACTTTGGATTCACGCCGCTGTAGGTCGTGCTGTCCGATTTGGGCGTCGGATTGGCCGGCAGGCCGCCGTAGTCGCGGTACTTGCGTTCGTCGATGTAAGCCTTGGCGCCGGCCATCAGGGCGACGGTGGGCAGCACGTACAGGCGGTCTTCGATGTACGCCTCGTAGTTGTTCGCGTCCTGGCGCGAATTCAGCGTCTGCGCGCCGCGATTGCCGCCCACGTTGACGTATTGCCTGGCATCGTTGGTGCCGCCGAAGAAGCGCGCGCCGACGATCAACTGGTTGCGCAGGCCGCCGATGGTCTGGTTGCCCGTGTAGCGCGGCGCGAAGCCGTAGGTCCAGCTGTCCTGGTCGATCACCTGGAAGATCGGGTGGTACAAGCTCTTGTGGATGACCCAACTGGTGAAGTCCAACTGGCCGCTGCCGAGCCTGACCGTGGTGACGTTGGCCAGGCGCTCCGTGCGCGTGTTGCGGGCCTGATCGCCGGCCAGCGCGGCCGGGGAGGCCTTCGTCGGATTGTTCAGCGCATCGGTCAGCGACAGCGAGCCGGGCAGTTGCTGGTCGACGATATAGGCGCCCAGGTAGAAGCGCGTTTCCACGTCCGGGCTGAAGCGGTAGCCGAAGTTGGCGTTGAACTGCTCGTACTGCCCGCGTTCGTGCTGGCGGTAGCCGTCGGAATGGTTGACGCTCAGGTTGGCGAGAAAGTCGAACGCGCCGATCTGGCGCGACACCTGGCCGCTGGCGCGCGCGGTGCCAAAGCTGCCGCCGTCCACGCGGACCATGTTGGGCGCCTCGGCCGTGTAGGCGGTCGGCGTGGTGAAGTTGATGGCGCCGCCGAGCGTGCTGCTGCCATAGGCGAGCCCGTTGCCGCCCTTGTAGATCTCTGCCGCCGAGAGACCGAGCGGGTCGATCTGATAGAAGTCGCCGCTGCCGTCCGCGAAGTTGGTCGGCACGCCGTCCTGCAGGATTTCCAGCCCGCGCGTGTGGTAGCCGCGCGCGATGCCTGAGCCACGGATCGAGAGGCGCAACTCCTGCCCGTAGCGCTCCTGCACGTAGACGCCAGGTGAGTTTTCCAGCACATCGCGCAGGTTGCTGGCATAGGTGTTGGCGTAGGACGACGCTTCCACGAAGCCGACCGAGCCGGCAGACTGATACAGGATTTCCTTCTGCTGTTCGACGGACGGCGCCGTCAGCGAACCTTCCGCGCGTGCCGTGGCGGTGACGGTGGGCAGGTTGACCGGGGCGGGTTCGGCGCTGGTTTGCGCGAAAGCCGTGCCGGCAACGGTCGCGGCGGCCGCCGCAAGCGGCAGCAGCGCCGGGAGACGGCGCCAGGATTGGGCTCGATGCATGATTTCCGTAGGTCGGCTCGCTGGCGCGGGCGACGATGGCGGTCGCGCCGTGGCTCTGTTTATGTGTCAGCCGGCAAGGATACGGAGAGCGGGGGCGCGCACCAATGCGACACGCTGTCGCATTGGTGGCGTTGAGACGTTTGAAACGGAAAAGGGGGGCCGAAGCCCCCCAACGTGACGGTAGCGACTTGGATCCGGGACTCAGCGGCTCAGGCCGCGTGACCGGCGCAGTCCGTGCAGCCCGCGCCGTGCCCGGCCGGGCGCGCGCCCGTTGCCGCCGTGCGCGGCACGCGCTTCCATTCGGCGATGGGGCTGCCGGCCAGCTTGCCGCGCAGCGAACGTGCCGCCGTCACCATATTGGCCAGCGCGGCCTCCGTTTCCGCCCAGCCACGGGTCTTCAGGCCGCAGTCCGGGTTGACCCACAGGCGCTGCGGCGGGATGACCTCGCAGGCACGCTCCAGCAGGCGTTCGATGGCGGCCACGGTCGGCACGCGCGGCGAGTGGATGTCGTAGACGCCCGGCCCGATCTCGTTCGGGTAGTCGAACTCGCCAAAGCCCTCCAGCAACTCCATCGCCGAACGCGAGGTCTCGATCGTGATCACGTCGGCATCCATGGCGGCGATGGCCGGCAGGATGTCGTTGAACTCCGCATAGCACATATGGGTGTGGATCTGCGTCTGATCCGCCACACCGGCGGCGGACAGGCGGAACGCGTTCACGGCCCAGTCCAGGTAGGCGGCCCAGTCGCCTTGCCGCAGGGGCAAGCCCTCGCGCAGCGCCGGCTCGTCGATCTGGATCACGCGGATGCCGGCCTGCTCCAGGTCGACGACTTCGTCGCGGATGGCCAGCGCCAGTTGCCGGGCCGTGGTCGCGCGCGGCTGGTCGTCGCGCACGAACGACCATTGCAGCATCGTGATCGGGCCGGTCAGCATGCCCTTCATCGGCCGATCAGTCAGCGACTGCGCGTAGCGTGTGGTTTCCACGGTCATCGGTTCCGGGCGGTACACGTCGCCGTAGATCACCGGCGGCTTTACGCAGCGCGAGCCGTAGCTCTGCACCCAGCCGTTCTCGGTGAAGGCATAGCCGCAGAGTTGCTCGCCGAAGTATTCGACCATGTCGTTGCGCTCGGCTTCGCCGTGAACGAGCACGTCGATGCCCAGCGCCTCCTGCTTGCGCACGGCCAGCTCGATCTCGGCGCGGATGCGCTGCAGGTACTCCAGCGCGCCGATGTCGCCGCGCTTGTGGGCGGCGCGCGTCTGGCGGATCGCCGGGGTCTGCGGGAACGAGCCGATGGTCGTCGTGGGCAGCGCGGGCAGTTGCAGCGCCTCGCGCTGGCGTTCGATGCGGGCCTCGAACGGGCTTGCACGGTCGGCCATGGCGGCGGTGACGGCGGCAAGGCGGTTCTGTACCTGCTGGTTGGATACGCGACGGGAGGCGCGGCGCGAGCCCTGCGCGGCGTCCGAGGCGGCCAGTTCGGCGGCGACCGCGGCTTCGCCCTCATTCAAGGCGACCGCCAGGATGCGGAGTTCATCGAGCTTTTCGGTGGCAAACGCCAGCCAGGACTTCAGTTCGGCGTCGAGGCGGATTTCGGCGGCCAGCGAGGCCGGCACGTGCAGCAGCGAGCACGACGGCGCGATCCACAGGCGCTCGCCCAGCGCGGCCTGCAGCGGCTGCAGCGTTGCCAGCACGCGACGCAGGTCGGCGCGCCAGATGTTGCGGCCGTCGATCACGCCGGCGGACAGCACGGCACCGGCCGGCAATACCTTCAGCCAGGCGTCCAGTTGCGCCGGCGCGCGCACCAGGTCGATGTGGAAGCCCTGCACCGGCAGCGCGGCGGCACGCGAGGCGTGGTCGGCGGCGGTGTCGAAGTAGGTGGTCAGCAGTAGCTTCACGCCGGCCTGCGCGAGCGTGGCGTAGGCCTGGTCATAGGCGTCCAGCCAGGCCGGTTCGAGGTCCAGGCACAGGGCCGGCTCGTCGATCTGCACCCATTCGATGCCGCGAGCGGCCAGCTTCGCCAGGATGCGGCGATACGCCTCGGCCACCTTCGGCAGCAGCGTCAGTCGATCAAAGCCGGTCACATGCGATTTCGACAGCTTCAGGTACGTCACCGGCCCGATCAGCACCGGGCGCGCCTTCAGACCCAGTGCCAGCGCTTCCTCGATCTCGTCAAAGAACCAGTTCGTGCCGCCGTCGAACGTGCTGTCGGCGTCCAGCTCCGGGACCAGGTAGTGGTAGTTGGTGTCGAACCACTTGGTCATTTCCATCGCCGGCTGGGCCGCGTTGCCGCGCGCCAGCTCGAAGTACTGCGACAGCGTGAGCTGGCTGGCATCGAAGCCAAAGCGGCGTGGCAGCGCGCCCAGCAGGGCGGTCAGGCTCAGCATCTGGTCGTAGTAATGGAAGTCGCCGGCGGCCACGGTCTCCAGGCCGGCATTGGCCTGCAGTTGCCAGTGGCGCTGGCGCAGGCCGCGCGCGGTCTCGCGCAGCGCGGCTTCATCGGTCTCGCCGCGCCAGAAGGCTTCCTGTGCGAACTTCAGTTCGCGGCGCTCGCCGATGCGGGGAAAACCGAGGATATGAGGGCGTGCCATGTTGTTGCTCCGAAAAGTCTGAACTGGCGCACAGTGTGGAAGTCCGCATAAAATGAATCAAGCGACAAGTTTTAAACAATGTATGAATGAAATTCATATCAAACGCGGAGTGCGGGTGAAGGCAGCGGCATGATCGAGGTCCGACATTTCAAATCGCTGGTGGCCATCGCGGAGTCCGGCAAGCTGGCCACGGCCGCCGAGCGTGTGCACGTGAGCCAGTCGGCGCTGTCACACCAGATCAAGGCGATCGAGGCTCACTATGGCCTGGCGCTGTTCGACCGCACGCGTCAGGGGCTGCGCTTCACGCCGGCCGGCGAGCGCCTGCTGGCGCTGGCGCGCGAGGCGCTGGCCGCCATCAGCGCGGCCGAGCGCGACCTGCTGCGGCTCAAGGGCGACACGCGCGGCGAACTGCGCGTGGTGCTCGAATGCCACACGTGCTTCGACTGGCTGATGCCGGTGATGGACGAATTCCGGCGCCGCTGGCCGGAGGTGGAGGTGGACCTGGTGGCGGGCTTCCACGCCGACCCGCTGGGGCTGATAGCCGATGGCCGGGCGGACATGGTGATCGGCTCGCGCCCGCCCGCCAAGCGTGGGTTGGACGTGGCGCCGCTGTTCCGCTTCGAGATCCTGGCGGTCATCGCCAACGAACACCGCCTGCGCAACAAGCGCCGCATCGAAGCCGCCGACCTGGCCGGCGAAACGCTGATTACCTATCCGGTGCCCGAGCCGCGCATCGACCTGATCCGCGAGGTGCTGGAGCCGGCCGGCATCCACCTGCAGCGGCGCACGGCCGAGTTGACGGTGGCCGTGCTGCAACTGGTGGCCAGCCGGCGCGGCGTGGCGGCGCTGCCGAACTGGGGCGTGAAGAACTACGTGGACCACGACTACGTACTGGCCAAGCGCATCGGCGCCAAAGGGCTGTGGAGCGAGCTTTACGCGATCACACCCGCCGCGATGGCGCAGCGGCCCTATGTGGCGGACTTCGTGTCGATCGTGCGGGATACCTGCGCGGCGCAACTGGACGGGATCGAACTGCTGCCGCAGCTCAGCCGGGACTAAGCGGCGCGGGGGGGCGTCAGGCGTTGGCCATCGCTGCCGGTTCGCGTGCCGCCGGATTGGCCGGCGCCGGCTCGTCATCGGAAAACTCCGCGTCCAGCACCTCCACGTCGATGCCGTTGCCCAGGCGCCGCACGAACAGGTGCAGCAGGTCGGCCTCGTTCGATGTCACGGTCAGGCGGGCCAGCGACTGCACCGCGGAAACGACGTGGCATTCGCGCAGGGCCAGCCCGGTGCGGCGCGCATTGGCAAGAACCCATTCCATCGCGCCGAAGGTGTCGGCGGGATCAAGGCGCAGGGAGAGCTGGAGAGAGGCTTCGGTCATGACGTCTGGCAGGTGGAAACGTTCAGGTAAATTTACCAGCCAGCGGCCAGAATTGGCTTCTTAGTTTCCTCCATTGTGAGGATAAGTGGAGATGAAACACCTCTGTAGTGTAGATTATCTGGATATTTCTTCTTTTTCCCATCCCGATGGCCACTACCCCAAAGCTCGACGACATCGACCGCCGCATCCTGCGCGAACTCCGGCGCGATGGCCGCATCTCCAATGCCCGTCTGGCCGAGAAGGTTGGCCTCTCGCCCACGCCGTGCTGGAATCGCGTGCGCGCGCTCGAAGACAGCGGCGTGATCGAAAGCTACGCCGCGCTGCTGAACCAGAAGGCGCTGGGCCTGCCGGATACGGTACTGATCGAGGTCACGCTCGACCGCCACGACGACGACATGTTCCGCCGCTTCGGTGAGGCGCTGGCCCAGTTGCCGGAGGTGCTGGAGGCCCACCTGCTGACCGGCGAGTACGACTACCTGATCAAGGTGGCGGTGGCCGGCACCGAGGGCTACGAGGAGTTCCTGCGCCACAAGCTCTATAAGCTGCCCGGGCTGCGGCATAGCCACTCCACCTTCGTGCTGCGCACGCTGAAGCGGGAGCCGTCGGTAGAGCCGTAAGGCGCAAAGCCGCAGCGGGTGACTCAAGCTGCGCTCCATTTCTGCCGACAACCGAAGGGCGGTGTCGTGGAATCCCCCGGGGCGCCGCGTCTTTCCATCTCTATGAGGTAGATCCACCATGAGCAACTCCTTGATCAGCTCGCTCAGCGCTTCAGCACCGGGAAGCGATCCCGTGTCGCTGCTGATGCTGCGCAAGTCGCTGGACCTCCAGGCGCAGAGCACGGCCAAACTGCTGCAATCCGCGGGCCAGGTTGGCGGCGTCGCCGGCAGCAACCCGCCGCACCTTGGGCAGAACATCGACATCAAGGTCTGATGCCAAAGCCGGAACCGGCTTCCCGGTTCCGGCTTTGACCGCCGTCAGGGCAGGAACGGCGCCGACAGGAAGCGCAGGCCGATCGTGAAGAAGCGCGCCCCGGTGCCGCCGCCGAAGACATTGCCGTAGGTGGTATCGAGCTGCAGCCGGTCCTTCACCAACCAGAAGCGGAAGCCGGTCTGGAACGATGGGTTGCCCTTGTTCTGCCCGAAGGTCTCGGCCACCAGATACACGCGCGGATGCAACTGCGTCTCCGTGCCGATCCCCCAGGTCAGCCGGCTCTGCCGGTTTTCGGTATCGCGATTGGCACCGATATTCAGGTGCGTGACGAAGCGGTCGTCGAACATTGAGATGGACACCGGCACATTGACGTACACGTTACCGAACAGCTTGCGCTCCTCGGCGTTGGGGTGGTGGACCAGGCCGCCCGACAGCGCAATGCCGTAGCCGTTCGGCTCCAGCGGTTTGAGCAGCGTCTTGGCCTGGAACTGCACGTTGGTGAAGTCAGTGTTGCCGTTGACCCGCTGGGCCGAGCCGCCAAGGGTCAGTTCCAGGTTGCCGGTCGGGTTGCAACCGGGCAGCGCCCAGAACTCGTTGCCGCTGCGCTGGAACTGCATCCACGATTCCACCTGGCAGGCCTTGGGGTCCACGATCCGCGCGTCGTCCGTGATGAGCGGCCGGGCCGCCATCGCGGGTTGGGCGGCGGCAAGCGCAAGGTACGCGACGGCGGCCGCCGCGATGGCGGGCAGGGCGCGGTGCTTGAATTTGAAGATATGCGTCATCTTGTTATTGCCAGCCATAGCGTTTTGCGTAGAAGCCCTTCATGGCCTGCGTCATGACCATATAGGCCAGCAGGATTGCCACCAGCCACGGGAAGTACGACAGCGGCAGCGCCTGCAGCTTGAAATACGCCGCCAGCGGCCCCATCGGCAGCGCGATGCCGACCACGATGATCGCCACGGTCATCGACAGCAGCGGCCATGCGGCGCGGCTTTGCAGGAACGGGATCTTCCGCGTGCGCAGCATGTGCACGATCAGCGTTTGCGACAACAGGCCTTCGATAAACCAGCCGGACTGGAACAAGGTCTGGTGATCCACGGTGTTGGCGCTGAACACGAACCACATCAGGCTGTACGTCGCGATGTCGAACACCGAGCTGATCGGCCCGAAGAACAGCATGAAGCGCGACAGGCTTTCCGGCTGCCACTTCTGCGGCTTTTCCATCAGTTCGCGGTCCACCTTGTCGAACGGGATGGCGACCTGCGAGATGTCGTACAGCAGGTTCTGCACCAGCAGGTGGATCGGCAGCATTGGCAGGAAGGGCAGGAACGCGCTCGCCACTAGTACCGAGAAGACGTTGCCGAAGTTGGAGCTGGCCGTCATGCGCAGGTACTTGAGCATGTTGGCAAACGTCTTGCGGCCTTCGATCACGCCGTCCTCCAGCACCATCAGGCTCTTCTCCAGCAGGATCATGTCGGCGGCCTCCTTGGCGATGTCCACCGCGGAATCGACGGAGATGCCCACATCGGCGGCGCGCAGCGCGGGCGCGTCGTTGATGCCGTCGCCGAGAAAACCTACCACCAGCCCATGACCGCGCAATGACCGCACGATGCGTTCCTTGTGCATCGGCGTGAGCCGCGTGAACACGCTATGGCGCCGCACCGCCTGCAAGAGCGCGCTGTCGTCCATGGCGTCGATCTCCGGGCCTTCCAGCACGGCATTGGCCGCCAGCCCAACCTCGCGGCAGACCTTGCGCGTGACGAGCGTGTTGTCGCCGGTCAGCACCTTGACGGCCACGCCGCTCCTGGCCAGCGCGCGCAGCGCTGGCGCGGTGCTTTCCTTGGGCGGGTCGAGGAAGGCGATATAGCCTTCAAGCGTCAGTTCGGTCTCATCGGCTACACCGTACGCGGTCTTCGGTGTCTCGAACGTGCGCGTGGCCACCGCCACCACGCGCAGGCCGTCCTGGTTCAAGGACTGAGCCAGCGTGCGGATGCGGGCGAGGGTGGCGTCGTCGAGTTCGGTCGTCTGTCCGTCATGACGCACGTAGCGGCAGGCGCCAAGCACCTCGTCCAGCGCGCCCTTGCAGATCAGCTGGTGCCCGTTGGCGCTGTCCGCTACTACGACGGACATGCGCCGGCGGTTGAAGTCGAACGGGATCTCGTCGGCCTTGGCGTAGTGATGCGCGCGTTCGAGGTCGGGGTTCAGCTCCAGGTGTTCGAGCACCGCCACGTCGAGCAGGTTCTTCAGGCCGGTCTGGTAGTAGCTGTTCAGGTACGCCAGCTTCAGCACCTGGCCACAGGACTGTCCGGCCACGTCGACATGCCGCTCCAGCACGATGCGGTCCTGCGTCAGCGTGCCGGTCTTGTCAGTGCACAGCACTTGCATGGCGCCGAGGTTCTGGATCGCATCCAGTTGCTTGACGATGACCTTCTTGCGCGAGAGCGTCACCGCGCCGCGCGCGAGCGTCGCGGTGACGATCATCGGCAGCATTTCTGGTGTCAGCCCCACGGCGATCGACAGCGCGAACAGCGCGGCCTCGGTCCAGTCGCCCTTGGTGATACCGTTCAGGAACAGCACCAGCGGCGCCATCACAAACATGAAGCGGATCAGCACCCAGCTGACGCTGTTGACACCAAGCTGGAAGGCCGTCAGTTCGCGCTGCCCGGTGGTCACGCGCTCGGCCAGCGCGCCGAAGCAGGTGTTGGCGCCGGTGGCGATCACCACGGCGCGCGCGCTGCCGCTAATGACGTTGGTGCCCATGAAGCAGAGGTTGCGCAACTCCAGCGGATTGCCGTTGCCGGCGTCGCCGCCCTCGGCGAACTTCTCGACGGGCAGGGCCTCGCCGGTCAGCGCCGCCTGGCTCACGAACAGGTCCTTGGCGTGCAGCAGACGCAGGTCCGCCGGCACCATGTCGCCGGCCGAAAGCTGGATGACCTCGCCCGGCACCAACTCGCGGATCGGCACCTCGACGCGTTCGGTGCGCGAGAAGGGCAGCGTGTCCTCGAACGAGGTCAGCGGGCCGTTCACCTCGACCTTTCCCGAATGGCGCCGCAGCACGGTCGCGGTGTTGCTGACCATCGCCTTCAGCCGCTCGGCGGCATTGCCGGAGCGGCGTTCCTGCACGAAGCGCAGCAGCGTCGAGATGGCTACCATCGCGCCGATGACGACCGTGGCCTTGATGTCCTCGGTCAGCCAGGAGATGGCGGCGAGCACCGTCAGCAGCAGGTTGAACGGATTGCGGTAGCACTGCCACAGATGCCGCCATCCCGGCATTGGTTTGTCGTGGGCAACCTCGTTGGCAGGTTGCCGTGCGCGGCGTTGCGCGGCCTCGGCGGCGGTCAGCCCCTCGGGCGTGCTGTCCAGTTGGCCGAGCACCACATGCAGCTCGCCGCGCGCCACCGCGTGCAGGTGCCTGGCGAGCCGGCGCGAGACGTCGGCCTGGGCCTCGGCACGGGTGTCGAGGGTGGGGTAGCGGCGGAAATGGCGCGCCGAGAATGGCCGGACCAGCAAGGCGATCAGGCGCAGTGGAAGCGTTTTTTGAAACATCGGAATCCCCTGTCTTGGGATTTGTCGGGCAGGCGGCCGCCGCCTGAGCGCGCCCGTCGGACGCGCTCAGGCTGGGGCTGCGAGGCTTTCAGGCGCCTCGATAGGCGGGGCGATTTACCAATACGTCCGCGACAGCCGGATGCCGGCATCGCGGCATTCGCCGGGCGACAGCAGACGGTCGTTGTCACTGCCCGCGCGGAGCTGGGAGGTATCGGCGGCCATGCGGGGCCGGATAAACGGATTGGCAAAAGTGGTCAGCGCGGAAACGGGCTGACGCAGGCGACGCAGGAATGGAGTGCGCATGGGACGCTTCTGAACGAGGGCCGCCGTCGTGGACGGTCGGCGGGATCATGCAAGAGGCGTGGTGCGCCGCCGGCCATGCCGCGGCGCACCAATGCCTCGCCGGAGGTGGCGAGGCAGCGCAAGAAACAGGGCTACCCCGCCACCGGAGAGTGGGAAGATCGACTACAACAACTGTCCATGTTGGCCTCCTTGTGTTGAGCGGCGCACAGCAGGCGCGCGCGGTCCCAGGCGTGGCAGCCGGAAAATGCTGCAACGCAAGCGAACGCGCGCGACGAACGAAGACGGGCGAAACAAGGCCCGCGCCGTGCGTCACGAAGATTGAAAACCTGGAAGGGAAAGCCGGGGGATGAAGCGACCGGGCGCGCGCATGGGCGTCCGGTGTTCAGGCACTACAGTCCGCGTCTGGCGCGACTGCAGCGAAAAGACTGCAGTTGCTTAGATTGCCAGCGCGGCCCGGGAATATTCCCTTCCGCAAGAATGACTAGAGCAACTGTCCACGGATGACTCCGCTTGATGAAAACGGGCGGAGTGTAACCCCGGCGCTACGCGAGCGTCAACCCGTCTGGCGCCGCGAATGCTGCAGCGCAACCGGGTAATGTTTCCCAGGGAACACTGCGGTGGCGGGTTTCGGTCACGCGCATATGGTGCTGGCGGCGAATATCGCCAATAATGGCCTGACCGCCATTGCCGGACGAGGGCCACCATGCTTTACAGTCCCGATGCCATACGAACCGTCGCCCTGCTCGGGCATGCCGGATGCGGCAAGACCTCGCTGGTGGAGGCGCTGCTGCACAAGGGCGGCGCGCTGCACACGCCCGGCAGCGTCGAGCGCGGCACCACGGTTTGCGACGCCGATCCGCTCGAGCGCAAGTATCACCACTCGCTCGGTACCGCGATCGCCCACCTCCACTACGCCGACACCCGCGTCTACCTCCTCGATACCCCCGGGTATCCCGATTTTTCAGGACTCTCCATCAGCGCGCTGGCGGCCGTCGAAACCGTCGCGATCGTCATCGACGCGCGCACCGGCATCGAGATGACCACGCGCCGCATGATGGCCTGGGCGCAATCGCGCAAGCTGTGCCGGATGATCGTCGTCAATGGCATCGACGGCGAGAAGGTCGACCTGCCGCGTTTGTTGGCCGACATCCAGGATGCGTTCGGCAAGGAGTGCCTGCCGATCAATCTGCCGGCGGGGGGCGCGAGTCGGGTCGTGGACTGCTTCTTCAATCCCGCGGGCGAATCGGATTTTCTCTCCGTGGCATCGGCGCATGATGCGCTGGTCGACCAGGTGGTGGAGGTCGATCCCAAGCTGATGGAGGTGTACCTCGAGCAGGGCGAAGCCATCACGCCGGAGCAGTTGCATGCGCCGTTCGAGCAGGCGCTGCGCGAGGGGCATCTGGTGCCGATCTGCTTTACGTCGGCGGCCAACGGCGCGGGCATCCAGGAGTTGCTCGATGTGATTGTGCGGCTAGCGCCGAACCCGACCGAAGGCAATCCGCCGCTGTTCTACCGCCAGGCCGGCGAGAGCAGGAAGACGGTGCACGCCGAGCCGGTGCCCGACAAGCACGTGCTGGCCCACGTGTTCAAGATTGTCAGCGATCCGTACATCGGCAAGTTGGCCGTGTTTCGCATTCACCAGGGCACGGTCACGCGCGACAGCCAGCTTTACATCGGCGAGGGACGGCAACCGTTCAAGGTGGCGCACCTGCTGATGCTGCAGGGCCGCGAGCATACCGAAGTGCCGCGCGCCGGTCCCGGCGACATCTGCGCGGTGGCCAAGATCGACGAGATCGGGTTCGACGCCGTGCTGCACGACGCGACCGAAGACGGCGACATCCACCTGGTGCCGCTGGAGTTCCCGACGCCTATCTACGGCCTGGCGATCGAACCGGCGCGGCGCGGCAACGAGCAGCGGCTGGCCGAGGTCCTGCAGAAGCTTGGCGCCGAGGATCCGTGCCTGCGCATCGAGCATCCGGCCGGCACCAACGAGACCGTTGTGCTGGGGCTGGGCGAACTGCATCTGCGCTGCACGCTTGAGCGGCTCACCGAGCAATACAAGCTCGATGTCGTCACGCGGCCGCCCAAGATTGCCTATCGCGAAACCATCGGCGGCAAGGCGGAAGGCCATCATCGCCACAAGAAGCAGACCGGCGGCGCGGGCCAGTTCGGCGAGGTGCAACTGCGCGTGGAGCCGCTGCCGCGTGGCAAGGGCTTCGAGTTCGTCGATGCGGTCAAGGGCGGCGCGATCCCGGGGCAGTTCATTCCGGCTGTGGAGAAGGGCATCCGCCAGGTGATGGAGTCCGGCCCGCTCGCTGGTTTCCCGATGCAGGATGTCCGCGTCACCGTGTTCGACGGCAAGAGCCACTCGGTCGATTCCAAGGAGGTGGCCTTTGCCACTGCCGGGCGCAAGGCGTTCATCGATGCCGTGCTCAAGGCACGGCCAGGCGTGCTGGAGCCGATCGTCGACATCGAGGTCGTGATGCCGGAAGCCGCCATGGGCGATGTCATCAGCGATCTGTCGGCCAAGCGCGGGCAGGTTCGCGGCACGCGCACGGCGGCGGGCAATACCGTGGTGGTCGAAGGCCAGGCGCCGCTGTCGGAGCTTAACGACTACCAGTCGCGGCTCAACAGCATGACGGGCGGGCACGGCAACTACACGATCCAGTTCAGCCACTACGACATCGTGCCGCCAGCCCAGCAGGAGAAGATGGCCGCCCACCACAAGACGCAGGGCAACGGCGAGGCCTGACGCGCGCGCGTCGGGGCGCAGTGGCGCGCGAGGATTGCGCACTATCCCTAACTCAATTGAGGCATTTCGCGGGCGCTTCGGCGCCCGCGAGTCATTTCCCCTCGCATGTAGGGTGCAGCAGTGATGCGCGTGTCCGACAACGCGGGGGCAGCGCGGTATGGCAGGCGGCGAACCTGCAGCGGAGGAACGGGGCTGGCGAGGCGGATCAAGATCTTCCTTGCTTGCCGCGAGTAGCGATGGCGAAAGCGGCGTCTCCGCCATCAATGTGTCGTGCCGATTGGCGACGGCATGCCGACGCAGCGCCTCAATTCCCACCAGTCAGGAGGAGTGCCGTGCGTAACAACCAGCCAGTCACGCAGCGCGAGTTCGAGTTCCCCGACAATGCCACGCTGATGTCCACCACGGACACCAACAGCTACGTCACCTATGCCAATGCCGCTTTCGTCGAGGTCAGCGGCTTCACGCGCGAAGAGATCCAGGGGCAGCCGCACAATCTCGTGCGTCACCCCGACATGCCGAAGGAGGCCTTCGCGGACATGTGGGCCACGCTCAAGGGCGGCGAGCCCTGGACAGCGCTGGTCAAGAATCGCCGCAAGAACGGCGACCATTATTGGGTGCGGGCCAACGCCACGCCCGTGGTGCGCAACGGCCGGCCGGTGGGCTACATGTCGGTGCGCACCAAGGCGACGCGCGAGGAGATCGCGGCGGCGGAGGCGCTCTACCGCGATTTTCGCGAAGGCCGGGCGGGCAGCCGCATGTTCCACAAGGGGCTGATCGTGCGGACCGGCCTGATGGGCTGGGCGTCCGTGTTCCAGACCATGCCGGTGCGCTGGCGCGTGCGTCTGCCGCTGCTGGCACTGGTGCCCGCCAGCGCCACCAGTGCATGGGCGATGGGCCTGGGTGGCACGGCGCTGGCGGGCTTCACCGGCCTGGCAGCGGTGGGCTTGATGCTCGTGTCGTGGTGGCTGCAACGGCAGATCTCGCGCCCGCTGGAAGAGGTGTTGCAGCAGGCGTTACGGGTGGCTTCCGGCGAGAGCCAGAAAACCTTGCACATGAACCGCGTCGATGAGATCGGGATGACGCTGCGCACGATCAGCCAGCTAGGGCTGATGTTCCGCTGGCTGATCGACGATGTCAGCGAGCAGGTGCTCAATGTACAGACCGCCAGCAACGAGATCGCGCGCGGCAACAGTGACCTGAGCGCGCGTACCGAGCAGGCGGCGTCCAACGTGCAGGAAACGGCGTCGTCGATGTCGCAGATGACGGCCACGGTGAAAAGCAATGCCGAGACCGCCGCGCAGGCGAACCAGTTGTCGGGTTCGGCCAGTGATGCGGCCGAGAAAGGCGGCCGCGCCGTGTCCGAGGTGGTCGCGACGATGGACGAGATCACGCAGAGCTCGAAGAAGATTGCCGACATCATCAGCGTCATCGACGGCATCGCCTTCCAGACCAACATCCTCGCGCTCAACGCCGCCGTGGAGGCCGCGCGCGCGGGCGAGCAGGGGCGCGGCTTCGCCGTTGTGGCCGGCGAGGTGCGCAGCCTGGCGCAGCGCAGTGCCAATGCCGCCAAGGAGATCAAGGGCCTGATCGACGTCAGCGTGAACAATGTGGAATCGGGCGCGCGGCTGGTGGACGACGCGGGCAAGACCATGGACGACATCGTCACGCAGGTGAGGTGCGTCTCCGACCTGATCGCGGAGATCAGCGCGGCCACCGCCGAGCAGAGCAGCGGCATCTCGCAGGTGGGCGGCGCGGTTGGCGACCTGGATCACATCACGCAGCAGAACGCGGCGTTGGTGGAGCAGAGCGCGGCCGCCGCCGAGAGCCTGAAGCAGCAGGCCACGCGGCTGGTGGAGGCGGTCAGCGTGTTCCGGTAAGTCTCGCGTCCGTTGCCGGCGGGTCCCGGCCGCCCGTATGATGCGGGCACGGCGGCGCGGATCCGGTGCTTGTTGCGCACGGGCACCGGACAGCCGGCCGCGCGGACGGAAACGGAACCCGGGACTCAGGACATGACACGACTGCCATCCTATGTGGTCTTTGGCGAGGCGCTGACCGACATGGTGCACCAGGGCGGCTACGGCTGGTTGGGGCTTCCCGGAGGCTCCTGCTGGAACGTGGCCCGCGTCGGCGCCAGGCTTGGCATCGCCACGGCGTTCGCCGGCGCTGTCAGCCGGGACACACTGGGCGACCAGTTGGCCGAGGCCAGCCTGGCGGCGGGCCTGGACCCGCGCTTCCTGCAGCGGGTCGACCGTTCGCCGTTGCTGGCGTTTGTCACGGCGCAGCACCCGCCGCGCTATGCCTTCGTGGGGAACGACAGCGCGGACCTCCACTTTGCGCCGTCGCGGCTGCCCCCCGGCTGGCGCGAGGCAGCGCACACCGTGCATTTCGGCTCGCTGAGTCTCGCGCGGCGGCCGCTGGCCGATCGCTTGTGTGAGGAGGCGGCGCTGGCATCGGCTGCCGGCAAACGCATTGCCTTCGATCCCAATTTCCGCGAGCCGATGCGCGATCCGGCCTACGCCCGCGTCTTTGTACACTTGGCGGGGCTGGCCGACTACGTCAAGGTTTCCGACGAGGACTTGCGCGCGTTGTATCCGACGTTGGATGAGGACGCCGCCGTGGCGGCGCTGCGGGCGCAGGCACCCGGCGCGGTGGTCCTGCTGACGCGTGGCGCCAGCGGGATGACACTGCTGCTCGGCACAACCGCCATCGAACAACCGGCGTTCCGGGTCGACGTGGTCGACACCGTTGGCTGTGGCGATGCCGCCATGGGCGGATGGATGGCCGCGCTGCTGCGCAATCCCGAGGCAATGCCGGCCGAGCAGGCGCGCTGGGCGGCCGCCACGGCGGCCATCGCAGCGACCCGGGCGGGAGCTTATGCGCCGACTGCGGCGGAGGTGGGTGGGCTGCTGGCAACCGGCGCGGCCCCAGCCGACAGTCGGTCATCGACGACGACGTAGGCGCGCATCCATGACCGTGCCAGATCGCTGGCGCCGAATCCGCAGCCGATCCGCTCAGCCGACCCAGTTGACCTTCGGAAACCGCTGGTGGAACGCGGCCGGCATGGGCTTCACCTGCTTGGCCTGGTAGTCGAACAACACGAAGCCCGACTTGGCCATGGCGATCAGGGCGCCGTCGTGCGGTCGCGTGATGCGGAACATGATGTCGCCGCCGTATTTGTTGAAATCCATCACGCCGACCTCGAACAGCAATTGATCGCGAGCATGGGCCTCATTGCGGTAGGTTGTTGCCAGGTCGGTGACGATGATGCCGACGCCGTCGCCTTGGGCGCCTTCCGCGCCGGAATCGAACAGGAAGCGTGCGCGTGCCTCCGAGATCATCGAGATCATGGAGTCGTTGGCCAGGTGATTGGCGGCGTTGATGTCGGTGACGCGCACGGTCAGGTGTGTGCTGTAGCAGAACTGGTCGGCGGGGAATTCAAGCTTGAGTCGGGCCATGGCTGTGCCGGGTCGGGAAGAAAAAGCGTGTTCGTCGGGTGCAGGCTCAGGCGGCGGCCTGCTCGCGCGGGGAGATGGTGGCTTCGATCTCCTTGCCGTAGTCGCGCCGCGCGATCTTGAGGTCGTAGGTCTGCTGCAGGTTCAGCCAGGATTCCGCCTCGCCACCAAAATAGCGGGCGAGTCGCATAGCGGTGTCCGGCGTGATGCCGCGCCGCTCGCGGACGATGTCGTTGATGCGGGCCGCGGTGACATGCAACGCGAGTGCCAGCGCGTTGGCGCTCATGCCAAGCGGAACCAGAAACTCCTCGCGCAGGACTTCGCCCGGGTGCACGGGGCGCATGCCATCGACAATGTGGTTCATGGTCTTCCTTCCTTCAGTGATGAATAGGGCGTTGAGGTTCAGTGATAGTCGATGATCTCGACGTCAGCAGGTCCGTCGACGGTCCAGGTGAAACAGAGGCGCCACTGGCCGTTGATCCGCAGGCTGTATTGCCCTTGGCGGTTTCGTTTCAGTGGTTCCAGCCGGTTGCCCGGCGGCGAGCACAGAAATTCCAGCGTGGCCGCGGCGTGAAGCATGGCGAGCTTGCGTTCGGCGACGAGCCGGATGTTGGCAAAGCGCGCGACCGGATAGCCGCCGAACAACAGTGCAGTGTCCTTGCATCGGAATGACTGGATCATGGTGGATTGTATATCGGTTACCGGTAAACGATCAAGACGGAAAATCGTCAGCTCGTGGCAACGGGCAGACGAATTTGTTTCTACAGTGATATACTGTACGTATATACAGTATCGGGGCTTGTGGGCCGAATCCATAAGACAAGGCGCATAGCAGGCGCCCGCGGCGGTTCGGCCCGGATGCGTGATACCGTCGTCCTCTCGCGCAAGCCACGAGCCGGTTTCCCCTGTCAGCGACTGAATCAGAGTTCAAAGTGACAAACGATCGCCTCATCCGTATTCGCGGTGCCCGTCAGCACAATCTCAAGAATGTCGACCTGGACTTGCACACCGGCGAGATGACGGTGGTGACGGGCCCGTCGGGGTCGGGCAAGTCGAGCCTGGTCTTCGACACGCTGTATGCCGAGGGCCAGCGGCGCTACGTCGAAACCTTCAGTGCCTATGCGCGCCAGTTCCTGGACCGCATGGACCGGCCTCAGGTGGACAAGGTGGATGGCGTGCCGCCCGCCATCGCCATCGACCAGACCAATCCGGTGCGCAGTTCGCGCTCCACGGTCGGGACCATGACGGAGCTCAACGATCACCTGAAGCTGCTGTATGCGCGCGCGGCCGAGCTGTTCGACCGGCAGACCGCGTTGCCGGTGCGGCACGATTCGCCGGAGACGATACATGCGGAACTGCTCGCGCGCACGCGTGAAGGCGAGCCGCACCATGACGCGCGCCTCGTGGTGACGTTCCCGGTGGAGCTGCCCGAGTCGGCGAGCGAGGACGAGGTGCAGCAGTGGCTGTCTGTCAGTGGCTATACGCGGGTGCAGGCGCAGCGTGTGGTGGCGTCCGCCACCGGCGCGCGCAAGGTGCTGGACGTGGTCGCGGATCGCTTTCGCATCGGGTCGGTCGAGAAGTCGCGCGCGGTGGAGGCGATCGAGGCCTCGCTCAAGCGCGGCGGCGGCCGCGTCAATATCTATGTGCTGGCGGAGGAGGGCGAAGGATCGGTCTGGCGCTTTTCCACGGGGCTGCACAGCCCGGAGAGCGACCTGCGCTACGCCGATCCGCAGCCCGCGATGTTCTCGTTCAACTCCGCGTATGGCGCCTGCGAGACCTGCCGTGGCTTTGGCCGGGTGATCGGCGTGGACCTGGGTCTCGTGATCCCGGATGCGCGCAAGTCGTTGCGCGACGGTGCCATCAAGCCAATGCAGACGCCGGCCTGGAAGGAATGCCAGGATGACCTGATGCGCTATGCGGCCAAGGCCGGCATTCCGCGCGACATCGCGTGGGCGAACCTGACCGACGAAGAGCGCCACTGGGTGATCCACGGCGCGCCGGAGTGGAACGGCCAGTGGAACAAGCACTGGTACGGCGTGATGCGGTTCTTCAGCTACCTGGAGTCCAAGGCGTACAAGATGCACATCCGCGTGCTGCTGTCGAAGTACCGCAGCTACACGCCGTGCGAGACCTGCGGCGGCGCGCGCCTGAAGACCGAATCGCTGCTCTGGCGCCTGGGCACGAAGGCCAACGCCGATGCGGTGCTGCCGCCGGCGGAGCGCTTCCTGCCGCGTGGCGTGGACTGGGATCGCGCGCGGCTCGCGGCACTGCCGGGCCTGACGCTGCATGACCTGATGCTGATGCCGATCGAGCGCATTCGCCGCTTCTTCGACGACATGACATTGCCGAGCGCCTTGCTCGACGACGCGCTGAAGTTGCTGCTGGCCGAGGTGCGCACGCGCCTGAAGTATCTGTGCGACGTCGGCATCGGCTACCTCACACTGGACCGGCAGAGCCGCACGCTGTCGGGCGGGGAGGTCCAGCGCATCAACCTGACCACGGCGCTCGGCACATCGCTGGTCAACACGCTGTTCGTGCTCGATGAACCCAGTATCGGTTTGCACCCGCGCGATCTGAACCGCATCGTGCAGGCCATGCACCGGCTGCGCGACGCCGGCAACACGCTGGTGGTGGTGGAGCACGACCCCTCCGTGATGTTGGCCGCCGACCGCCTGATCGACATGGGCCCCGGGCCCGGCGAGCGCGGCGGCACGATTATCTACGACGGCACGCCCACGCAGATCCGTACCGCGAAGACGTTGACCGGTGACTACCTCGGTGGCAGGCGACGCGTGGCCGACGCCTCGCACTGGCAACCGCGCCCGGTGGACGCCGGCGTGCCGCGCATCGTGCTGGAAGGGGCGACCGAGCACAACCTGCGCGATGTGACCATCGAGATTCCGCTGGAACGACTGGTGTGCGTGACGGGTGTGTCCGGCTCGGGCAAGTCCACGCTGCTGCAGGACGTGCTGTATCCGGCCATGGCGCGGCATTTCGGCAAGACGACCGAATCGCCCGGCGCGTTCCGTAAGCTGACGGGCGCGGAGCGCGTCGACGACGTGGTGTTCGTGGATCAGTCGCCGATCGGCAAGACCGCGCGTTCCAACCCGGCCAGCTACGTCGGCGCTTTTGACGAAATTCGCAAGCTGTTCGCCAGGGAGTCGCTGGCGCTGCAGCGCGGCTATACCGCTGGCACGTTCAGCTTCAACTCGGGCGATGGCCGTTGCCCGACCTGCGGCGGCTCGGGCTTCGAGCACGTGGAGATGCAGTTCCTCTCCGATGTCTACCTGCGCTGCCCCGACTGCGACGGCACCCGGTATCGCGCCGAAGTGCTGGAGATCCGGATCGAACGCGCCGTGCGCGGCGAGCCGGCGCGCACGCTCAGCGTGGCCGACGTGCTGGAGCTGACGGTCAGCGAGGCCGTGGCGCTGTTCGCCGGGGATGCCGGCGTGCTGCGGGTGCTGCAGCCCATCGTCGACGTGGGCCTGGAGTACGTGAAGCTCGGCCAGCCCGTGCCGACGCTGTCGGGCGGCGAGGCCCAGCGGCTGAAGCTGGCCGGCTTCCTCGCGGAGACCGCGCAGGCGGCACCCAGGCTTGGAAAGAGCCGCAACGCGGACGCCAACAGCGTGCCGCGGCGCCTCTTCATGTTCGACGAGCCGACCACCGGCTTGCACTTTGACGACATCGCCAAGCTGATGCGTGCGTTCGGCAAGCTGCTGGACGGCGGCCATTCGCTGATCGTCATCGAGCATAACCTTGACGTGATCCGCGCTGCCGACTGGCTGATCGATCTCGGCCCCGAAGGCGGCGACGCGGGCGGCTTGGTGGTCTGCACGGGCACGCCGGACGACGTGCGCGCCTGCGCGGCGTCACACACGGGCCAGGCGCTGTTGCACTACGACCGCGCCCTTGGCGAACCCGGCGCGCTGGCGGTGCCGGCGGACGAGGGCGTGCCGTTGCAGACCGCGCTGCAGGCGGCGCGCGCACGCCGCGCCGTGGAAGGCGAGGACGTGGTGCGCATCGTCAACGCACACGAGCACAACCTGAAATCGCTCAACGTCGACATCCCGCACGGCAAGTTCAACGTGATCACCGGCGTGTCCGGCTCGGGCAAGTCCACGCTGGCCTTCGACATCCTGTTCCACGAGGGGCAGCGCCGCTACCTGGAGTCGCTCAATGCCTATGCACGCTCCATCGTGCAGCCGGCCGGCAGGCCGGAGGTGGATGCCGTCTACGGCATTCCGCCCACGGTGGCCATCGAGCAGCGCCTGTCGCGCGGCGGCCGCAAGAGCACCGTGGCGACCACCTCGGAGGTCTGGCACTTCCTGCGCTTGCTGTACGTGAAGCTGGGCATCCAGCATTGCATTCACGACGGCACGCCAGTCACGTCGCAAAGCCCGGAATCGATCGCCGCCCAGTTGCTGCGCGACTATCGCGGTCAGCATGTGGGGCTGCTGGCGCCACTGGTGGTGAACCGCAAGGGTGTCTATATGGATCTGGCCAAGTGGGCCAAGGCGCGCGGCAACACACACCTGCGCGTGGACGGCGAATTCCTGCCGGTGGACCCGTGGCCGAGGCTCGACCGCTTCCGCGAACACACCATCGAACTGCCGGTAGGTGACCTCGTGGTTTCGCCGGACAACGAGGGCCAATTGCGCGCGCTGCTGGCGCAGGCGCTGGAGGCGGGCAAGGGCGTGATGCACCTGCTGGCGCCGCTCGATGGCCTGCACGATGCCATGCACAACGGCGGCACGCGCCACGTGGGCGAGGTCAAGGTGTTCTCGACCAAACGTGCCTGCCCGGTCTGCGGCACCAGTTACCCGGAACTGGATCCGCGCATGTTCTCGTACAACAGCAAGCATGGCTGGTGTACCACGTGCGTGGGCACCGGGCTGGCGCTGACGCGCGAGCAGCGGGCGGCCTATGACGACACGCTCATGGCCGACAAGGCGAACGATGGTCGCGGCCGCGAGCAGAGCCTGCCGTCGGAAGAGCAGGAGCCGGAAGGCGTGGGCGACACGCCTTGCCAGGACTGCGGCGGCACCCGCCTGAACCCTGTGGCGCGCGCCGTGACGTTCGACGCCCAGCCGATCGTCGACGTCGCGCAATGGACGGTGTCCGACACGCGACGCTGGGTCGACGGGCTGAAGCTGGCGGGCCGCGATGCCGAGATCGCGCGCGACGTGGTCACGGAAATCGCCAGCCGCCTGCAGTTCCTGGAAGAGGTGGGCCTGGGCTACCTGAGCCTGGACCGTGCCGCGCCGAGCCTTTCGGGCGGCGAGGCACAGCGCATCCGGCTGGCCGCGCAACTGGGCAGCAACCTGCAGGGCGTGTGCTACGTACTGGACGAACCGACCATCGGCCTGCACCCGCGCGATAACCAGATCCTGCTCGATGCGCTGCGCAAGCTCGGCGACAAGGGCAACACGCTGGTCGTGGTGGAACACGACGAAGACACGATCCGCCGCGCGGACCACATCATCGACATCGGCCCCGGCGCGGGCAAGCGCGGCGGCACGCTGGTGGCGCAGGGCGGGGTTGCGGAACTGGCGGCATCACCGAACTCGACCACGGGCCGATTTCTCGCCCGGCCGATCGTTCATCCGCTGCAGCAGCGTCGCCCGGTCAAGGCGGGCGCCGCCGGCAAGCCCGCCGATCCGCCCGAGTGGCTGACCGTGCATGGGGCCTCGCTGCACAATCTGCGGGGCGTCACGGCGCGCATTCCGCTCTCGCGTCTGGTGGCGATCACCGGCGTGTCGGGCTCCGGCAAGTCCACGCTGGCGCGCGACGTGCTGATGGCCAACCTGCTCGATGCGGTGGGCCGCTCGGTGCTGTCGTCGCCCGCCACACGGCGCGCGCGGGCCGCCGCGGAGAAAGAGGCCGACGGCAAGCGCGGCGCGCGCAAGCCGTTGAATGTGGAACACGCCTGGCATGGCTGCGAAAGCATCACCGGCTGGGAGCGTATCGACCGGGTGCTGGAAGTGGACCAGACGCCGATCGGCAAGACGCCGCGCTCATGCCCGGCCACCTACATCGGCGTATGGGATGCCATTCGCAAGCTGTTCGCCGAGACGCTGGAAGCCAAGGCGCGCGGCTATACCGCGTCGCGCTTCTCGTTCAACACCGGCGAGGGCCGTTGCCCGGCATGCGAAGGACAGGGCGTGCGCACCATCGGCATGAGTTTCCTGCCCGATGTGAAGGTGCCGTGCGATGTCTGCCACGGCCAGCGCTTCAATCCCGAAACGCTGGCGGTGACCTGGCGCGGCAAGAACATCGGTGACGTGCTGACGATGGAAATCGACGAGGCCGTGGCGTTCTTCTCGGCTATGACGAGCATCGCACACCCGCTGCAACTGATGCAGGATGTGGGGCTGGGCTACCTGACGCTGGGACAGCCATCGCCCACGCTGTCCGGCGGCGAGGCGCAGCGCATCAAGCTGGTCACCGAACTGTCCAAGGTGCGCGACGACATCACGCGCCGTGGCCAGAAGGCGCCGCACACGCTCTACGTGCTGGACGAGCCAACCGTCGGCCTGCACATGGCGGATGTGGCGCGCCTGATCCGCGTGCTGCATCGGCTGGCTGACGGCGGCCACAGCGTCGTGGTCATCGAGCACGACCTGGATGTCATCGCCGAGGCGGACTGGATCATCGATCTTGGCCCCGAAGGCGGCGCGGCCGGCGGCACGATTGTCGGCGCGTCGCCGCCGGAGGCGCTGGCACGCAATGCCGCCAGCCATACCGGGGCGGCGCTGGTGCCGGTGCTGGCGCGCACCGAGCCGGACACGGCCCAGGCGCGGGCGGCAACGTAGCCGCTACCCCTGCCGCGGGTGCGGGTGGGGCACGACAATGCCTACCGTGCCTCGGGCAGGGGACTTTCCCCATGCACGGCGTGCAGCACGGGCGCGGCGCCGGCGATCGGTAGCGTCAGCGTGACGCGTGTGCCGTCAGGCGGTGCGTCGATAGCCAGCGTGGCGCCAAGCTGACGCGCGCGCAGGCGCATATTGGCGGTGCCATGACCGGGCGACGTGTCGGCGGTATCGAAGCCGCGGCCGTTGTCGACCAGCGCGATCTCGATGCGCTGCGCCTGCGCGTCCCAGCCCGCCTGCAGGCCGACCCGCGTGGCGCCGGAGTGCTGCATGACGTTGGACAGCGCCTCGTAGAGAATCATCTGCAGGTCGCGCGACTGCGAGAGCGTCCAGCCTGGCACGGGCGGCAACGGCGCCACATCCCAGTCGAAGGCAATGCCCGCCGCGGCCAGACGCGGTCCGATGCGATAGCGCAATCCGCCCAGCAGCGAGGCAATGTCGCCCTCGGTGTCCTGCATGGCGTCCACCGTCAGCTTCAGGTGGTCGAGCGATTCCAGCAACTGGTCTGCCAGCGTCTGGCGCGGCACGTCGGGATTGCGCGCCAGATGCAGCGCGCCAAGCAACTGGCTGCCGAGCCCGTCATGCATGTCGCGCGTCATGCGCAACCGTTCCTGCGTGATGGCCTCGCGGCGTTCCGCTTCCAACTGGTGCCGGAAGGCGAGCTGAAGCTCCGCATCGCGCTCGGCCAGGCGCACGGCCAGCGTGCTGTTCATCGATTTCAATGACAGTGACGCGCGGCGCAGCCGCTCCGCCAGCATCCAGGCCAGCATCAGGCCGAAGGCGACCCAGCAATAGCGCGACCACGCGATCACCCCGAACGACGGCAGCACACGAATGACGATCAGGTCGCGCAGCGCGACCGCCGCAGTCAGCAGCGCGACGCCGGCCAGCACGCGCCGCTCCGTCTGCGGGCTGCGGAATCCGTAATAGACCAGCAGCGCCGTGGTCCACGTCGTCAGCACGACCAGCACACCTTGCCAGACCGACCATAGCCACGGCAGGCGCGCAAAGGCAATCATGATGGCCACCGGGAGCGACAGCAGCAGGTATGCGCGCAGGGCGCCCAGCAGCCGGCTGTTCTCGATGGTGGCCACCAGCAGCGTGAAACGGCAGATCAGCGCCGGCGCCAGGGAATAGGTCGTGTGGATGGCGATGTTCCACCACGGCGATGGCACCGGCGGAAACTCCATCAGCGCATCGAACAACTGGAAGGCCCACAGCAATTCCCCGGCGCCATAGACCAGATACAGCCGCTCGCGCTCGCGCACCCAGATCAGGATCGCAAACAGGCCGAGGAACGTGCTGATGGAGGCGACGATCATCTGCCCGTCGATGCGGTAGTTGTACTCCGCGACATAGCGCGCGCGGACCGCGTTGACCGGGCCGACCACCACAGGGGTCAGCCCGCCGTTGAGCGTGCTGAGTGCGTAAATGGTGATGTCGAGCCGGTTTTCGCCGCGCAGCATCGCTTCTGGCAACTCGATCAGACGTGGCGCCTTGCCGGTATCCTGGTAACGCCCGCCGGGCACGCCGCGCGTCTCGATCAGGGTGCCGTTCAGCCGCACGGCATAGGCATTGCCGAGCCGGGTGGTGATGGCCAGGTGTGCGCCCGGCCACTGGCTGGCAAACGTCAGGGAAAGCGTGGCGCTGCCATCCACGCCGCCGACCTTGCGGTCCCAACTGAACGGCAATGTGATATCCCGGGTGGTGGGTGGGATGTCATGGCCGTCGGGCCTGATGACCGCCGTGGCGTGCTTCAGCACGATGGCGCCGTCGTCGTGCGCGGCATGGGTGCCGCAACCGCCGACGAGCAGCATGGCGACGAGCAACCATGGCCAGGTCAGCAACATGGCGAAGCGGAACAACGCCTGGCTCTGGCGCGGTTCCGGTGACAGCGTGTACATGGCAGAGCCTCCCCCCGATCGACTCATGTCCCGGACAGCCTGCAACGCGGTGCCTGGCGGCGCTCTGTTCGTGGTCGCCTCGCCATAGCCCGCTTTGCTCAGGCGGCCCTGCTGGTGGCAAGCATACAGGGATTCGTGCCCCTGACTCTTGACGACATGCGTTTCTAGTAGCGCGTCTGGACGTCGTCGACCTTGCCCGTGCGCGGATTGTAGGTGCACGTGTAGCGGAACGGCAGGGAGGCCTCGCTGCCGTCGGGCTCGAACGTTCCTTCGCCGCTCACGGCAATCAAGCCGGCAGGGCTGAGGTAGGTCCGCTCGCGTTCCGCCATGAACATGACATTGCCGGGCTGCGGATAGCGGCCCCGGGTGGAGCCGGCCACCACGGCCTCGCAGGCGCCGGCGGCCCGCTCCCGGAGCGCGGGGCTGATCGTGCCGGCACCCGCGCCGCCATAGGTGGGTGCGCCGGGCACGCCTGCCGGCGCGGGCGTGCGCGAGGACGGAGGGTAGGGCGGCGTCACCGTGCAGGCCGCAAGCCCTAGCGCAAGAGCGGAACACAGGCAGGTGGCGAACTTCAAGGCTGCTCCTTCTGGGCGGGGGATCGCGCCGACTCCATGCGACGCCAGTTTCGGGAGGCGAACGCTACACATATTAGGACACCCCGCCCGTGGCGGCAAATCGGCGCGCGGCGTCGGGCCCAGACGAGCGGGAAGGCATCCTCCGCAATCCCGATGGCGCATCCCGGCATCACGCCTATATTGATTCGGAGGGGGACGGAAGAGGCGTGCGCCGCCACGGGCGGCGGCATGCCCGCGCGAGCCGGCTGGCGGCACGGTGGCCGCCGCACGCGCGCATGGGGAGGTAGCAATGAACCTAGCCACGATACTGGCCACCCTGAGCCTTGCCTCGTCGATGGCCGTTTCCTCCACGCCGGTCGAGCGACAACTGTTCTCCATCAGCCCCCGTGATTTCGCGCAGCAGTTCAACGCCGTCGCGACCGAATCAGGATCGGGGCTGAAACTGCCGGACTTCCACATCAAGCCGGGCTGGCACCGCGCCAACACCAGTTCGGGGATTTCCGTGCTGGTGCGCGCCGCGGAAACCGGCTACGCGCTGCAGGAGGTCGTGGTGGTCTGCCGCGCCGTCGAGCAATGCCTGATGACGATCTGCACCACGGCGCTGGCGCTCGATGCGTCGGCGGACGCCGTGCTGCTGCAGCATTTCATCGCGGCCAGGATTACCACCGAAATCGGCAACGTCGGCCTGGTGATGTCCGGCATCGTGTATCTCGTCATCACGCCCAAGGCGGAGGACTATGTGGCCCTGGTGATCCGGCCATACCTGCCGCAGCAGGAATTGACGGCCAGGACGCAGGCGCACGTGATCCGGATTGCCGAGCCGGCCTCGTAGGCCAGGCGGTGCGGGGCGCGGCCCGCGCGTTTGGTGGTTTTCCTCCAGAAATCTTGTCGATCATACGGTCGCAAGCACAAGACAATCCAGACAAAGGCGCCCGCCAGCGGCAGCCCCTGGAGGAGACACCATGCCAGACATGAAGGTCCGCGCTGCCGCGCCGGGCATTGGACATGCCGTGCCGTCCATCAAGCGCCGTTTACGACGCATGGTTGCCGCCAGCGCGGCGGCGCTCATCGCCGCGCTCCTCACCTGTGCCTGCGCGCAAGCCAGACCGGAAAACGCTCAGGCGGCGCCAGCCGGTTTGGCGCAGTCGGGCGCGGGACCGGCAGTGGAGTCCGCAAGCGAATCCGACCGGCCTGCCCTGGAAGCCGGCAAGGCTCACCAGCTCGCGGTGGAGCAGCGCGTTGCGGCCCGTCTGCCGGCGGCGGGCGGCATGAACCTGCCGCGCCGGCGCGCGCTGGCGTTGCGCGATTCGGGCATCGACGGCACGTTGCTGTTTGCACGCGATGTCGACTTCCGCGTGACCGGCGACATCGGCTTCATGATCCACCGCATGGCCGCGTCGCTCACGCCAACACGCGGCGGCGCGCCGGTTGTCTTCGACGATCCGACCAGCACCGCGATTACCGTGCATCGCGGCGAGGTGACGCTCGACAATGCCAAGCTGACCGCGATCTTCGACCGCTACCTGTTCCAGTATCGCGATTCTCCGCTGCGCAAGATGCGCGTGGAGGCCGGGCAAGGAACGCTGCGCATCACCGGGGAGATGCAGCGCGACGGCTGGGTGCCGATTGCGCTGACGGGTACGCTCTTCATGCGTAACCGGGACGAACTGGTGTTTCGCGCGGACCAGATCGAAGCCGGCGGCGTGCCCGCCAGCAAGCTGATGCAGGCCGCGCATGTCAGGATGGCCGACCTGCTGAAGGTGAAGACGCCGATCGTGCGTCTGGACGGCGACGATGTCGTCATGCAGGTTGCCAGGCTGACGCCGCCACCCGCGCTGCGCATGACGATCACCGCCATCGACATCACGCCGGCCGGCGCGCGTTTCACGCTGAACGACGGCACGCTGCGCGACATCGTGTGGCCCGTCACGATGCCGGCACGCGGGTTGCTGCTCGAAGGCGGCGACGTCAAGTTCATGCGCTCGATGCCGATGAACATCGCGATGTCGATCACGCCGCTCGATCCCGCCGCGCCGTTCGTGCTCGATCTGTATGGCTACCGCGCACAGATGGCGGCCGGCTACTTCACGTTCGACGAGGCCGGCGCGTTGCACGTGCGCCTGCCTTCGTCTCCCACGCTGGCCGATGCGGCCGGCGCGACGGCGCCATCACCGACCGGCAGCGCGGCGGCACGCCACAACGACGGGCTCCTGCGCATGCAGCAGGCGTTGCTGGCGCAGGCGCGTGGGCAATGGCGTCGCGTGTCGCCCCAGGTTCTGGCGACGGCGCCCGGCAAGGTCATGGTGAAGAAGACGGCGGCGAATCCATCCGCGCCGGACGACGAGCGCCGCTCGCCCGTGGCCGCGCCGCTGATCCATGTGCGCAACGTGGACTTCTACCTGTCGGGGCGCATCGGCTTCCACGTGCGCTCGCTCGACGCGCAGATGGTGCCCAGGCGGCCCGGCCAGCCGGTCGATCTCGACGATCCCGATCAGTACGATATCCGCATCCTCGGTGGCGAGGTCGTGGAACCGTGGCCCGCCATGGAGGCCTTGTTCAACGACTACCTGCTCGACTACGCGCCGCGCTCGCTGAATGACCTCACGTTGACGCCGGTCGATGGTGGCCTGCGGGTCACGGGCGGCATCAAGCTCTGGAACCACTTTCCTGGCGTCTGGTTGCCCACCGCGCTGCAGGGGACCATTGCCGCGCGCGATGAGCGGCACCTCGTCTATACCCCGGAGTCGGTCAGCGTGCTCGGCGTGCCGCAGGCGGGCATGCTGAAGACTTTGGGTGTCCCGCTCGCGTCGCTGACCCCCTTTGCGCGCAAGGGCGTCGCGCTGCAGGGCAACCAACTGGTGTTCGACCAGCACACCGTGTTTCCGCCGCCCGTGCTGCAGGGCCGGCTTGCCAGCGCGACGGCCACTCGCGAAGGACTCGTGTTGAAGTTCCGGCGCGAGCCGGGCGCGGCGCTTGCACAGCCGCCCGCGCAGGCGGGCAGCAGCTTCATCTGGATGGAATCCGGCGACATCAAGATGTTCAACGCGCTGGTCATCAATGGCCGCACGCTGATTCGCGACAGCGCGCGCCCGGGTCCCATGCACTTCGACCTGTACGCCTATCGGCGCGACGTGTCGAAGGGACAGGTACGCATGGCCGAGGACGGCAGCCTGGCGGTGGACCTGACGCCGCGCGGCGTTTGGCGGCCCTCCTCGGAACCAGCGCTGGACGCTCGCACCGATCCGGCGTTGAATCGTGATATCCAATGATGTGGTTGTTGGCAAAGACAGCGAGGCTGGTATCAGGGCCCGAAAAACAAGGAGACACCGATGAGCACTCGTGCCGCTGCGCAAGCCAACCGGGAGAGCAGATCGCCGCAGCCGGAGCCGCGTGCCGTGGAGCCGCACCCGGTGACCGCGTTCCCCGACAACGTGCGCCGGGATTTCACCGTGACGAATGGCGACGTCCGGCTGGCCGCGAAGGTGTGGGGCGATCCGGCCCGGCCCGCCGTGGTGCTGGTGCACGGCTATCCGGACAACAGCGAAGTGTGGCATGTGCTTGCCGATCAGCTCGCGAATGACTATCACGTGATCGCCTACGACGTGCGCGGCGCCGGCGGCTCCAGTGCCCCGCGCAAACAGGCCGACTACCGCCTGGCGCGGCTGACGGAGGACTTCACCGCCGTCATCGACGCGGTCAGCCCGGGGCGTCCGGTGCACCTCGTGGCGCACGACTGGGGCTCGATCCAGTCCTGGGAGTTCGTGACCGAGCCACGCCTTGCGGGGCGCATCGCATCATTCACCTCGTGCTCCGGCCCGTGCCTGGACCACGTCGGCATCTGGATGCGCGAGCGCTGGCGGCGTCCGACCCCCGCGTCGCTGCGCAAGGCACTCGGCCAGCAACTGCGTTCCTGGTATGTGCTGTTCTTTCACTTGCCGCTGCTGCCGGAACTGACATGGCGCCTGTGGCTTGGTCGCGCGTGGCCCGCGCTGCTGCGCCGGCTTGAGAACACGATGATCGCGCCGCGCCCCACGCAGACGGCCGATGGCATGCGCGGCGTTTCGCTCTATCGCGCCAATTTCCTGCGCTGCCTGTTCACGCCACGGCAGCGCCATGCCCACGCGCCGGTGCAGGTGATCGTGCCGCTGCGGGACAAGTACGTCAGTCCGGCCTTGTCGGAGGACCTCTCGCGCTGGGTGCCACAGGGCTGGCGCCGCGAGGTCGATGCCGGCCACTGGTTGCCGGTCACGCATCCTGCGCTGATGGCGGACATGGTGCGCGACCTGGTGGAGCGGGTGGAGCGCGGGCGGGAATCTCCGGGCCTTGGGGCGGCGGCCTTCTAGACCTGTTGCTCGCCCAGCAGATCCGTGGCGACCGGCGATATCCATGTGCCGCCGTCCTGCGGCAACGGCTGTGCCACCGGGCGCAGCAGGTCAGCGAAGGCATCCCCTTGCAGCGGCTGGGCGAGCAGGTAGCCCTGCGCCTCGTCGCAGCCCAGCGTGGCGAGCCTTGCCAGTTGCGTATCGGTTTCCACGCCCTCGGCGACGACATCCATGTGCAGGGCGTGCGACAGCGTCACGATGGCCGACAGCAGCGCACGGCCTTCCGTCTCGTGCACGTCCAGCTCCTGCGTGAAGTAGCGGTCGATCTTGATCTGCCTGACCTTGAAGCGCTGGAGGTAGGCCAGGCTCGAATAGCCCGTGCCGAAATCGTCGATCGCCATCTCGAAGCCGCGAGCGCGCAGGCGGCGGATCGTCTCGGCCGTCTTCTCGGCATTCTGCATGGCGACGGTTTCCGTGATCTCGAACATCAGCAGTTGGGGCGGGATGCCGGCGGCACGGACGATGCCCTCGACGCGTTCCGCGAGATCCGGCACGTTGAACTGTACGGGCGAGAGGTTGACGGAGATCTGCAGGGGCGTGAGGCCCGCCGCCCGCCATGCCACGATTCGCCTGCAGACTTCCGCGATGACCCATTCTCCGATCTGGATGATCTGGCCGGAGCGCTCGGCGACGGGAATGAACTCCAGTGGCGGCACGTCGCCGAGTTCAGGGTGGCGCCATCGGATCAACGCCTCGGCGCCGGTCGGCACCTGCCGGCCCATGCTGAACTTCGGCTGGAACAGCAGGTGGAACTGGCCTTCGTCCAGAGCCCGCTGCAGATCGCGCTGCAGCGTCAGCGTGCGGGCGGCGTTGGCGTGCATGCCTGGCTCGAAGAAGCAACTGGTGTTGCGCCCGTGCTGCTTGGCCTGGTACATGGCGGCGTCGGCACTGTGCAGCAGCGCCTCGCTGTCCTGCCCGTCGCGCGGGTACATCGCAACGCCGATGCTCGCGCTCACGCGCAGGCGCACGTGGTGAACCACGGCCTCCTGCGACAGCACCTGCAGCAGGCTCGCGGCGATGGCGGTGGCGTCGCCGGCGCTCGATACGCCCCGCAGCAGCACGACGAACTCGTCGCCGCCGATCCGTGCCACCAGATCGTCCTTGCGCACATGGGAGCCGAGCCGGTCGGCGCAGGTTTTCAGCAGTTCGTCGCCGATCGCATGGCCCAGCGAGTCGTTGATCGTCTTGAAGCCGTCCAGGTCGATGAAGAACATCGTGAATACGGTCTTGTCGCGCCTGGCGATGTCGATGGCCTCCCTGACGCTTTCGGCCAGCAGCAGCCGGTTGGGCAGGCCGGTCAGCGCGTCGTGCGTGCCGAGGTACTGCAACTGGCGATTGGCCTGCCGCAGCGAGTTGGCCAGGCCGCTGGCATGCCAGCCCAGGATCAGCAGCGTGCCGGTCAGCACGGCCAGCGATGTCGCGGAGACGATCATGGCGAACCAGTTGGCATCCAGCTGACTGGCCGACAGGCACACGCTGCCCGGCGCGAAGTTGGCGGCACTCATGCCGGTGTAGTGCATGCCGGTGATGGCCAGCCCCATGACCAGCGCTGCGCCAAGCCGCTTGGGCACGATATGCTGTTCGTCGGCGCCGCGCAGCGTGAACGCCAGCCAGAGCGCCGCGATCGAGGCGGCAATGGCGATCGCCACCGATGCCAGCAGAATCCCGGGCGTGTAACGCACAGGCGGCGACATCTCCATCGCCGCCATCCCGGTGTAGTGCATGGTCGCGATGCCCAGTCCCATTGCCGTGCCGCCGACGATCAGCCGGTAGGTGCTGAGATGACCGCTCGTCACGACGGCGAGCGCGAAGCAGGAAACGACGCTGGCGATCAGCAGCGACAGGGCCGTGGCGCTGAGATCGTAGCCGACGGGAATCGGCAGGGAGAACGCCAGCATGCCGATGAAGTGCATCGACCAGATGCCGACACCCATGGCGGTGGCGCCGCCGGCAAGCCAGGGCAGCCGCCGGTGCGGGGCGCGCAGCGAGGCGATGCGGCCGGCCAACTCCAGCGCCGTGTAGGCGGCAAGCGACGCCACCACCAGGGACAGGAACACCAGCAAGGGGTTGTAGGTGCCACGCATGACCGCGATCCTCCCCGGATTCGCTGTACGACGTTGACGCGGCCCGAACCGGGCCGCTTCTGTCATCCATCGGGAGCGACATGATGTGGATTACATAACCTGCCCGGGCATTCTTGCTCCAGATGCGTGCGTTCACGCATCCCCCTTTGGTGGGGCTGTCGCCATGTCGCGACAACGCCCGGCCGGCGTGGCCGCGCAGGTGGAGGCCGCGCCACGAGAACGCCGCCCGGCGGACCGCGGTGTCCTGCCTCCAACCTGCGGTCAGAGTGTCTCGCCAGCCCCGATCATGCCCGCCGCCAGCAAGGATGCGTCGAGCCACGACGGCCGCAGCGCCTTGCCGGAGCGGATGCCGTCAATGCGCTGGCGTTCCGCCTCCACCTTTGCGGCGGCCATGGCAAGCATGGACGCCACCTTCTCCCGCTCCACCACCACCACGCCGTCCGCGTCGCCAACGACGAGATCACCGGGATGGACGGTCACGCCGCCGCACTGGATCGGATGGTTCACGCGCCCCGGCACGAGTTTGGTGGGGCCATTGGGGTTCGTGCCCACGGCGTACATGGGAAAGCCAAGCTCGCGGATCTCGTCGGCGTCGCGCGCCGCGGCGTCCAGTACGACGGCCGCCACGCCGATCGCCTTGCACTGGTTCGCCATGATGGCGCCCATCAGGGCGCATGACTGATCGCCCTTGCCGTCCACCACGATCACGTCCCCGGGCCGAGCCAACGCCATGGCCGCGTGGATCATGAGGTTGTCGCCCGGACGGACCTCGACCGTGAGCGCCGGTCCGCAGAAGCGGCTGGCGCGGTCCAGCGGCGCGACGCGGCCGTGCATGCCACCCCGGCGGCCAGCGACGTCGGCAAGGATCGAGGACGCGAACCGGGCAGCCTGGCTGACGAGGTCCGCGGAAACGCGCTCGAACTCGCGAACGATCTCGGGCAGATTGCGCTGTGCTTGCATGTCCTGCCTCCCTCAGTTCAACGTCACGTTGGCTTCTTTGATCACGCCGGCCCACTTGCGCTTGTCGAGGACCAGGAACTCGCGGAACTTGTCGGAGGTGCTGCCCACGACTTCCATGCCGTCCTGGCTCAGTCGCTGCGAAATCTCTGGCTGCTGCAGCACTTGTGCCACCTCGCGTTGCAGCCGGGCCACCACGTTGACGGGGGTGCCCTTGGCGGCGCAAAGACCGGTCCATGCCACGGGGTCGAACCCCGGCACCCCGGATTCCACGAATGTCGGCACATCGGGAAGCGATTTCAGGCGCTGCAGCGCCGCCACGCCGAGCACGCGCAGCTTGCCGGACTTCGCGTAGGGCAGGGAACTGATGGGCTGGTCGAAGATCAGCGACACCTGGCCGCCGAGCAGATCGGTCATGGCCTGCCCCGTGCCCTTGTACGGGACGTGCACGATGTTGATGCCGGCACGCAGCCTGAGCATCTCGCCCGCGAGATGGCCCGCCGTGCCGTTGCCAGACGAGGCGAAGTTGAGCTTGCCGGGGTTGGCCTTCGCGTAAGCGATCAACTCTTTCACGCTGTGGATCGGCAGCGACGCGTTGATCAGCGCGATGTACGGCGTATTGGCGATCAGCGAAACGGGAATGATGTCGGTCTGCGGATCGTAGGACATTTTTTGCAGCGACGGCTGGATGGACAGCATGCCCGTGGTGCAGATCATCAGCGTGTGGCCGTCGGCCGGCGCCTTGAGCATCATGTCGGCGGCGATATTGCCGCCGGCGCCCGGGCGGTTGTCGACGAGGATCTGCTGGCCCAGCGCCTCGGACAGCTTCGGGGCGAGCAGGCGGGCCACGATGTCGTTGGAGCCGCCGGGGGAAAAGCCGACGAGGATGCGGATCGGCTTGGACGGATACGCTTCCGCCCCCTGGGCTGCCGTGGCAAGGAGCGGCAGGCCTGCCGCGATGAGGCGAAGACAATGGAGCAGAATTTTCATGGTGCGGTACGTGGGGGCAAGGGCTGGCGTGGAGGCTTAACGGATCAACGCGGCGGCGGCGGCTTCGATCCGGCGCGCGCCTTCCGACAATTGCGCCATGCTGGTGGCGAAGGACAGGCGGAAGTGGGAGTCGACGCCATAGGCGGAGCCCTGGAGGACCGCGAGGTTCTGCGATTCCAGCAGCCAGGCTACCCAATCGTCGCTGCTTTGTATGACCTTGCCGTCGGGGGTGCGCGCGCTGATCAGGCCCTCGCATGACGCAAAGGCGTAGAAGGCGCCCGCGGGCGGCTGGCAATCGATCCCGTCGATCTTCCGCAAGGCGGAGACCACGGCGTCGCGGCGCGCCTGGAAGACCTCGCGGTTCGCGGCGATGAAGTCCTGCGGGCCGTCCAGCGCCGCCACCGCCGCGGCCTGGGCGATCGCATTGGCGCCGGACGTGCTCTGCGACTGCAGCTTCACCATGGCCTTGACGAGCGCGGTCGGCCCACCGGCGTAGCCGATGCGCCAGCCGGTCATGGCATAGGCTTTCGAGACGCCGTTGATCGTCAGCGTGCGGTCCTTCAGCGAGGGCGCCACCTGCGCCAGCGTGAAAAAGGTGGCGTTGTCGTAGGTGAGGTGCTCGTAGATGTCGTCCGTCATCACCCAGACGTGCGGATGGCGCTCCAGCACGGCGGCAAGCGCGGCCAGTTCCTCGCGGGTGTAGGCGGCCCCGCTGGGGTTGTTCGGCGAGTTGAGGATCAGCCAGCGCGACCGCGGGGAAATGGCGCGCTCAAGATCTTCCGGCGTCAGCTTGAATCCCGTTTGCGGCTGGCAGGCCACGAAGACGGGCACGCCGCCGGCAAACAGCGTGATGTCGGGGTAGGAGACCCAGTACGGCGCCGGGACGATGACCTCGTCACCCTGCTGCACCGTGCAGAGGATGGCGTTGAAGATGACCTGCTTGGCGCCCGTGCCGACGATGATCTCGCTGGTGGCGTAATCGAGCCCGTTCTCCCGCCTGAACTTGCGCGCCACCGCCTCCCGAAGCTCGGCGGTGCCGCCCACGTCGGTATAGCGGGTCTTGCCGGCCGCCATCGCGGCCGCGGCGGCTTCGCGAATATGAAGGGGTGTCTCGAAGTCGGGCTCGCCGGCGGTCAGGCCAATGACATCGCGCCCGGCGGCGCGCAGTTCGCGCACGCGCTGGCCTGCCATGGAACTGGGGGACGGCTGGATTCGGTTGAGTCGGTCGGTCAGTCGAAGCATGGATACTCGCTAGGGGGCGGGAACGTCGGGAAAAGTATCTGCCATCGCATTCCTGCAACAAAACGAGAAATCGGATTGCCTGGGTATTCCATTTTTTCGTGAGGGGCGCCGCTCTGGTGCGAGAATATGTCGGGTGCACGGAATCGGGGAAACGTCGGATGCATGTCACTTTCAAGCAGCTTGAGGCCTTCTACTTCAGCGTGACGCATGCGTCCTTCAGCGCCGCGGCCACGAAGCTTCATGCCACGCAATCCGCGATGTCCAAGCGTATCGGCGAACTGGAGGAGGCGCTCGGCGTGCAGCTTGTCCACCGCATGCCAAAGGGTCTTGTTCCCACCCATGCCGGCAACCGCCTGCTACCACTGGCCGAAGAGGCCATGAAGTTGAGGGAGCGGATTGCCGCCGAGGTTGGACAGGCTGACGAGATCAGGGGGACCTACCGGATCGGCGTAACCGAGCTGATTGCGCTGACATGGCTGACAAAGCTCGTCAGGGAGTTGAAGGGCAGGTACCCGGAGCTTCAGTTGGAGCCTGTGGTCGATGCGGGGATGAACCTGTTCGAGGATCTGGAGGGCAACAAGATCGACCTGGCCATCCTGCCAGGCACCTTCTGGGGGGATGCCTACAAGACCGTGGAGGTAGGGCGCGTCGAGGACCTGTGGATGGCGAGCCCCGGCCTGCCACTGCCCGACCGGCCCCTGAAGCCGGAGGAGTTTGCCGAGTATCCGGTGCTGGAGCAATCCGCCGGTTCCGCGAAGAACGCCTTCTACGGCGCGTGGCGCCATGAACATGGCTTCCGGTTCCGGAAGGTGTTTGCCACCAACAGCCTGATGGTGCTGCGCGCACTGACGATTGATGGGCTCGGCATCAGCCAGCTCGCGCTGGATTACTTCGCGGCGGATATCGAGAAAGGCTTGCTGCGGGTAGTCAGGAGCGACCCGATGCCGCCGCCCCTGGTCTACTCGGCGGTGTATCGCAACGATGCCTTCAGCCCGGCGCTGGATCTGATCGCGCAGGCCAGCCGGCGCGTGTGCGATTTCCGGCGCGGGCCGCAGGATCTTGCAGCATCGGTCGGGTGAGGCCTGCCGTGGCGGCGCGAGCGGTCTCCTTCCGGGCTAGATCGGTCTGATCCGTCCCCAATTGGAGATTGGCCGGCAGCCGATTGGCTGCTGTGGCCCGCGCTCGGCCATGGCTTGCACGACAACATTAGAAAAAATGCGAATCGCGGAAATCCTGCAAATTTAAAAAGACGCCTAATTGATTTCGGATTTCCTGCTCGGTACGGTTTCGCATACTTCCCGATTCCACGCAATGAAGCCCGCGTGCTTTCGCCCAGTGCTCGCGAGGCCAGTGGGGACAATGATTCTTCGACGAGGAAACGAGGCCGGCAATGGACAATTTATTCAGTCACACATTCGAATTTCCCCGCCATGGGATGCCTGACCACGGTCACGCCATTTGCGCGCCCGCCCCGCAGGCCAGGCATCCCCAACAACCTGTGGCTAATGGAAGCTGCTCTAGCGGTTGACGACTCGCTTAGGCATAACCAGCGCCAGCGCACAGCCAAGAAGTACGCAGATTCCGAACGTGATAACTCCGGTGGCCATACTCTGAGTCTGCTCCTTCAGCCATCCGAGCAGGTACGTACTGGCGAACCCACCAAGATTTGCGATCGAGCATGCAAAGGCGATTCCCGCCGCTGCGGCTGTACCGCGCAGGAAAGTGGAAGGAAGAGCCCAAATGACCGGCATGGCCGCAGCGGCACCAGCGTTTGCCATGGAGAGGAGTATGACAATGGCCACCGCACTAGCTGGGAAGAATGCACTTCCAATCAAACCAACTGCTGAACACAAGAGCGGAACCGCGACGTGCCACCTGCGCTCGCGGAATCGGTCAGAACTGGTTCCGGTCACTAGCACGGCAACTACGGCCAGGCCATTTGGAATGGCCATCAGAATACCGATTTCCACCGTGCTCTTGACGCCAGCGTCCCGGAGCATCGTCGGCATCCAGAAGGCGATCGAGTAAAAGCACAGCAGCACACACAGGTCCAGATAACCAACTGCCCACACTTTCAAATCACCGAAAGCCTGTCCCAGTCGATGGCCCTTCTTCTCGCCCTCGTCGGACCTCAGATCAAGCTTGAGCCGTGAGATCTCTGACGAGCTGAGGAATGCTGCGTCTTCGTGATTCTTCGGCAAGAAGACATACACGAGCACGCCCAGCAGCACTGAAGGTACAGCCTCTAGCAAGAACAACCACTGCCAGCCCTGCCAACCATGCACCCCGTCGAAGAACGACAGAATCCAACCCGAAAGTGGCGCGCCAAACAGGCTCGACATCGGTAAGCCCACCATGAAAAGCGCAATGATGCGACCGCGTCTTGCATCTGGGAACCAATACGTCAGATACAGCAGGGCACCTGGCAAAAAGCCGGCTTCAGCGACGCCGAGAAGGAAGCGTACGGCATAGAACTGTTCGGGAGTCTTGACGAGCATCGTCATCCCGGACAGCAAGCCCCAGGTGACCATAATGCGCGCAATCCAGAAACGAGCCCCAATTTTCTCCAGTATGAGGTTACTGGGAACTTCGAACAGGATGTAGCCGACAAAGAACAATCCAGCACCGAGTCCGTAGACGGTGTCACTGAACTTCAAGGCATCTGCCATTTGGAGCTTGGCGATGCCTACGTTCACCCGGTCAAGGTAGGCTGAGAAGAAGCAAAGACAAAGGAATGGGGCGAAGCGCCACGTGAGCTTGCGATACAAGCTGCTCCCCGCTTGGGAGTCGAGCGCAAGTTCGCCAGCGGGCGGAGTAAGGGAAGATGCCGACATGTCATATCCTGGAAAAAGACGTAGAAGGCGCATTCCGCCGCGAAAGGCGGAATGCGCCACCGGACATCACGAGTAGTTGATAACGAGCAACTTGATTTCCGACATCTCGTCCATCGCGTACCGCGTCCCTTCCCGACCGGTTCCTGATTCCTTCCACCCGCCGAATGGCATGTTGTCGATGCGGTAGATCGGAACGTCGTTGATCATCAGGCCGCCAACATCCCACTTCTCCAGTGCCAGGAAGGCACGTTGAATGTCACGCGTAAACAGCCCGCCTTGCAGGCCATAGCGCGAATCGTTGGCACGATCCACAGCCTCGTCAAAAGCGCGATAGCTGTTTAACGTAAGGACTGGCCCGAAAATTTCTTCATCCTCCACGAGCATTCCAGGGCGGGTGTCAGCCAGCACCGTCGGCTGCACGACCGCTCCTACGCGCGGCCCGCCCGCCAATAGACGGGCACCTTCTGCCAGAGCTTTGTCAATCCAACTTTGGATTCGAATTGCGGAGTTCTCGTCGATGACCGGACCCACGTCAATGCCCTCTGCCATCGGATCGCCAACTTGGCATTCCCGCACTTTTGCGAGGAGCTTTGCCTCAAATTTATCTCGTACGCTCTCGTGTACGAGAATTCGTTGAACCCCGATGCAGTACTGGCCACCAAAGACAACACCACCTCGAATGCAGCGAGCGGCGGCGAGGTCCAAGTCCGCGTCTTCGGCGACGATAACTGCACCATTCCCGCCCAGTTCCAGAGCCACCTTCTTGTGGCCGGCGATGGATTTGATGTGCCAGCCCACCTTTGCGCTTCCAGTAAAGGTGACCATGCCGAAGCGACGGTCGCGGACCATGGATTCCGCCACCGGAATGCTGCAATGGCATACCTCAAGCGCACCGTCTGGCAAGCCCGCATCGCGCATGACTTCCTGAAGCAGTCGGCTGGTAAGCGGTGTCTGCGGCGCCGGCTTGAGTACGACGGCATTACCTACTGCGAGCGCCGGCGCAACCTTATGCAGCACCAGGTTAAGCGGGAAGTTGAACGGCGAGATTGCCAAGATGATGCCAATCGGAAACCGCCTGGCGATGCCCACACGACGGCGCATGCTGGCCATCTTCTGGAAGTCCGCCGCGGACAGCGCGGTAGCGCCGCCGCTAGCGTCGGTCGTTTGATATTCGAACACGCCGGCGTCCATATCGAGAGGAATCTCCTCTCCGTGAGCCCGACGTGCCTCCGCGGCGGCGTTGCGCAAGTTGAAGATCCCGCGCGAGACCTCGCCCCTGGCATCGTATAAGGGCTTGCCAGATTCTGCGGCAATGGTGCGGACAAATTCGTCACGCCGTGCCTCAATTAGATCTGCGGCACGCAGGAGAATGTCCGCTCGAACAAAGCGGGGCATTTGACGCAGAATTTCAAAGGCTGCCTGCGCACGAATAATCGATTGCTCGACGGCGTCGGCGTCCGACACAGGCATATATCCAACCACTGAGCCGTCATAAGGACTGCGAATAGCATCGGTTTGGATGGCTTCCGCGCCAAGATCGTGATTCATTGTTTCCTCCATTGATTTTGTGTGTGCGTGCTGCTACCGGCCCCGCCGTCACGTACGTGACGGCACTCGGGTCTATCGAATGAGCCTGCTCAATGACTAAGCAACCACCAACGTCTGATTCAAATCTGCGATTGCACGAACGAGGCTGTACGGAGCCAGCATGGACGTCTTGGGGTTGATCGGAAGAGTTTTGGCGGTAACCGTCACATCGATGCGACCAAAATCGCCCTCTGCTTTGATCCGATGCGTGTTGCCTGGGGCAAGCGGGTCGGCGTGGAGAACGACCTCCGTCTGGTCAAATCCGACTCCTGCCAACGCTACTGCTGCTGCAACATTGGCGTTCCTTGGGAAGAGGCGAGCCGCATTACGCGCAGTGCCTTCATAGATGACCGTCTCGGTCTTGATGCTGTCCAGGTCCACCATCGTCTCTGCTGGTGTCCCTCGCCAGGCCTCTGGCGCCTTATGGGACTCATAGCGGACGAAGTCCAAGCCAGCCAGCTTTGCCGCGCTCAGCGCGTCAAGCCCGCCCAGCGCGCCGGAAGGAATACGCAAACGCGCCCGACCAGCTGCGGCCGCATTGATTAGGGAGGATTCAAGTTGCGGATCCGCCATGGCGCCGACGGAGGCGACGAGCAGGTCATGGCTAGCCGCCAAGACACGGGGGCCTAGCTCACGCAACGCCTCATGACCTGCGCATTCGACGATAAGGTCAATATCACAGTCCAGAAAACTGTCAATGTTGTCCATAATTCGGACATCCGAACCCAGTGCAGTGCGCGCCCGTCCTAGCGAATCCGATCGCTCGTACGCTGCCCGCACATGGACGCTAGGCACGTGGCGGGTCAAGAGGTTGTAGAGCAGTGCACCGATGGCACCGCATCCAATCAATCCAATGTTCATTGTCTCCCTCATTCAGTCCGCGTCGCACTTGTTTTGCTTCGCGTGATGAGGGCATTAAATGCGAATCAAATCCTGCTCGAAAGACCGTCCCGGTTACGATGAACGTGAGAAAAAGAGAACACTGACGCTCGTTCTTATGAACGCTGTCGAAACGCTTTCAGGCGTTTTAGCAGCAGCTTAAGGAAGCTCTGCGCTGCCGCAGGCAACTGACGGCCGCGAGCGGTGACTACGTCAATCGTTGCGGCTTCCGAGTCATGGCCATCAAGTGGGATGGCTGTAATCCAACCGTGGGAGATTTCATGTACCAATGTGAGCGGAGGCATGAAACTGACTACATCTGATTGCCTGACCAGATTCTTGATTACCTGCAGGGAGTTCGCTTCGACCACAGGCAGTAACGAAACGTTTGCCTGCTCTGCAGCTTTCTCAATCAGATAGCGTATTCCGAAAGCCCGTGTGGGAAGCGCTACGCGGAAGGTGGCCAGCTCAGCCATCGAAATCGACTGACGCTTAGACAGCACGTGCCCCGGTCGGCAGATCATCTGCAACGGTTGGGCCGATCTGCCATGGAGGTTGATGTCATCCCTGTTGAGCACGTTGAACGCCATCCCAATATCCGCGGTATTGTTGACGAGAGCATCGACAATCTGCGCTGTGCCGCAAATATCCAGATGGACAGAGATACCGGGGTAGTCGCGGGAGAATTCTGTGACGAGATCAGGGATGAAACTCTGGACCCCGGCCTCGACCAACGCTACGCGGACGACACCGTGGCGCAACGAGCTAAGGTCATCCATCGCAGCGAAGAGTTCCGCCACGTGCCGTGTATTGGCACCTACATAACTAAGTAGGATCTCTCCGGCCGCGGTCAGCGTTACGCCGCGGGCAGAACGGTCAAAAAGCGTCGTGCCGAGCTCCTTCTCAAGGTTACTAATTTGCTTGCTAATTGCACTTGGGGCAACATAGAACGTCTCGGATGCTTGTCTCAAAGACCCTGTGCGAGCGACTTCTGCGAAATATTTGAGTGACTGTGGCTGGATCATGATTGCATTCCTCGACAAAGCCACCATTCTGACGCGTAAACGGTCCCTCGATAATCCAGCAGCGTGAAGCTTCCGGTGACCGCCGCAGGTCCGAGTCAGATGGGTAAGGCTTGACCAGCCGCACCGTTTCCAGCTTGAATTCTGGCGCGTAGCGCGCCCGTGTCGTCTTGCTCATCTTCTTGACTCTCCTTGCTAGAGTTTAAACGCTCAACAAGGGATTCGTTTTCCGGGGGCAAGCTCGGTGTTCGTCGACACCTTCCACGGCTGCCTTGAGCGGAGACAGAGGATGTCAACTGCTTTCATGCACTGTCCGTGGAGCACGCCATGGCCGGGGCGACAGCCTGCCGTGAGTGCTCCGGCCGGACGGCGCATCGGCCAGCAGCGCCGTAGCGTCACCGGGCAGATATGTTTCCCAGCCACTTGCGTGCCGTGGGCGCTGTGATTGGCGGCAGCTTTGGGTGCGCTCGGGCCGTCAGCTATCACGTCCCGGGCCATCGCTAAGTCGACGGGCCAGGGAGGACAGGCATTCTTAGCGGGCCCATCCGACTGGGACCCTGGAAGTCTGGCTGTTTGGCGACTTCCAGTTGCCCAGACTCACTTCGGATGAACCACAGATACAACGTATTGAAGCCTGGCAGTTAGAGAAGCGCGACCGCCGCCACCCCCGCCAATACCTCCACCACCTGGCTGCTGGCCGTCGCCGGTTGCGCGGGCGCCGCGCCGGCCGCGAGCGGCTTGACCTTGTTGAAGGTGCAGCGCAGCCTGGACGGCGTCAGCGTAACCACCGCGTAGCCCTGCGCGTCGGTGTCCACGTATCGCAGCCACGGATTGAACGCCTTGAGCGTGCTGTTGAACGTATTGACGGCCGTGCCGTTCTGCGTGGTGTAGATCAGCGGTTTGGCCGCGGAAAAGTTCGGATCGTTGTCCACCACGCTGCGGAAGTAGCTGTGGAACGAGTTGCTCGACAACCCGGCCGTGACCAGGTCGACCATCACCGGGGCCGGGCTGGCCGCATCGAAGTCGTCCATGACGGGGCCGGCAAAGAACGCGTGGATGTCGCCGGTCAGCGCGACCACGTTGCTGATGTTCTGCGATTTCAGGAAGCCCATCAGGTTCTTGCGCTCGGCGTTGTAGCCGTCCCACTGGTCCGCATTGAGAATGAACTGGCCGAGCAGCGCCGCCGGCGGCAACTGCGCGTTCAGCAGCGGCGCGATGCCGGCATCGAAAGCCGGCCCGGAAATGCCTGCCGGCGCCAGCACGCCCTTGAGCGCGGTATACGCCGGTGTGGGGTAGGAGCCGTTGCCCTTGGCCGTGGTCAGGTCGGTGGCCAGCGCGGTCGTCATGGCGTCCTGCAGCGGCGCGAGCGCGGCGTTGGCCTGCACCAGCCCGGCGGCAAGCAGGCTGGCGATGGCGAGGGTGCCGTCGATCTGCATGCGCAGCAGCGAGACCTCGTTGCCCCAGAGCTTCCAGGTTGTGCCGGCGGCGCGCATCTGGTCCTGCCACCACTGGCGCTGGGTGTCGCCAAGAATCGAGACCGGTGTCAGCGCGCCGGCCGCCGCCGTCATCTTCTGGCCTTCCACGGCTGCCAGCGTCGCCTTGGGCACGAAGTAGCGGCTGCCGATCTCGCTGCCCGCCGGCTGCTCGGGAATCACATGATCGGCGCGGTACAGGCGCTGGTCGGTCATCACCAGCGTGGCCAGGTCGCCGAACGTAAAGGCGCGGTAGATGCTGATGTTCTGGAACGACGGGTTCGAGACGTCGATGCTGACATCGGCCGGCATGAACTCGAACCAGGCCTGGCTGGCTGCGCGGCGGCGGGCGGTGCGCGGGGTGAGGTCATCGGTGGCGCTGTAGGTCTGACGGTCCTGCCAGCAGTCGTCGGAGAATTCGTGGTCGTCCCAGATGGCGATGATCGGGAAGCGGGCGTGCAGCGCCTGCAGGCGCGGATCGCTCCGATACGACTTATACAGGTAGCGGTAGTCGCGCACCGTCGTGGCATAGCTGGCGCCGTCGTTGCGCGGCGTGCCGTCCGGCAGCTTGAGCTGCGCATGGGCGCCTTCCACCTTGCCGGTCTGGAAGGCGGCGCCCACGGTTTCGTAGATGTAGTCGCCCAGGTGCACGACAAAGTCCAGGTCCTGCGCCGCCAGTTCCTCCACGCCTGCCCAGTGGTTCACGCTCCAGTCCTGGCAGGCAATGAACGCGAACTTCAGTTGCGACAGCGGCGTGCCCGGCGTGGGCGCGGTGCGCGTGCGCCCGACCGGGCTCGTCTTGCCACCGGCGACAAAGCGGTAGTAGTACGTCGTGGCCGCCGCCAGCCCCGTGACCTTGTTGCGCAGCGTGTAGTCCCAGTCGGGCAGGGCGCCCAGCATGTTGTCGACCACCAGCGTGGAGAAATCCGCCTGCGTGGAAACCTGCAGCCGCACGGCCACGGGCTTGCTGCCGTCGCCGCCTTCCACGCGGGTCCACAGCATCACGCTGTCGGGCCTGGGGTCGCCCGATGCCACGCCATGCAGGAAGCTGAACGTGCCGGCATTGTCCGGCGTGACGGGGGCAGGCGTGGGCGTCGGCGTGGGCGCGTCGTCGCCGCCGCAGCCGGCCAGGCCAGTGGTGGCGACCGATACCGTGACAAAGCTTCCCCATTTCAAGAACTGGCGGCGATCCATTGCTTGTTTTCCTGTTGTTCCGCGAAGCGAAGGCGCCCATTGTTCGCGGTGTGGATGACTGCTGTATGTCCGGGATCACCCGGAATTAGAGGGTTTCTCCCAGTCGCGCGCCCGCTCGGCGCCCGTAGATGAAGATTTCGTGACAAGCCCTAAAGGGTAAGGAAGTCCCGTCGTTAGTCAGTGCTCCAGTCCTTTTGCCTGCAGCAACAGCCAGCACGGGTACCTGCCTTGACGACATCGCTGACTTCTTCCTTGACACAACAACTTGGCGAACGACGCCTGCGTCCCCTGTTCCAGCCGATCGGATCGCTCGCGACGGGGGATCTGCTGGGCTACGAGGCGCTGATCCGAGGGCCGGCCGGCACGCCGCTGGAAAGCCCGGCGGCGCTGTTTGCCGAGGCCCGCCGCTGCGGTTGCCAGATCGAGCTCGAACGGCTCGCATCGCGCGTGTGCATCGCCGCGTTCGCGCGCGCGGGGCTGCCGGGCAAGCTCTTTCTCAACTTCAGCGCCGATGCCATCCGCGAGGTGCTGGCATGCCGACAGGATGTGCGGCGGTTCCTGGACGAGGCGGGGTTGCCCTCGGACCGGATCGTGGTGGAACTGACGGAGCAGGCCGCCACCGGACCGCTCGACTCGCTGCGCGATGCCATCCGGGTCATGCGGGATGGCGGTGCGCAGTTTGCGCTGGACGACTATGGCACCGGCCATACCAACCTCAGCCTGTGGGTCGAGCTGGAGCCGGACTACGTCAAGATCGACCGCACCGTCGTCGCTGGCGTGGCGCGCTCGGCGTTCCGGCTGGAGGCGCTGCGCGCCATGCGGCAACTCGCGCAGGTGGGCGGCACGGCGCTCGTGGCCGAAGGGCTGGAGTGCGTGGACGACCTGCTGGTCTGCCGCGACCTGGGCATCCCGCACGCGCAGGGCTTTCTCCTTGGCCGGCCGGCCGAGACCCCGGCCGGAGCGCTGACGGAGGCCGCGCTGCAGGCGCTGGGCACGAACGCCATTGCCGTCTTCCCGGAGCCGCTGCGCGTGCTGCCGCGCATCTTCTCGGCCAGTCGCCTGCTGGTGGACGCGCCGCACGTCACGCCACGGACACGCAACGACGACGTGCTCGGCCTGTTCACACGGCACCCGGACCTGCATGCGCTGGCGGTGGTGGAGGGTGGCGTCCCGATCGGCCTCATCAACCGCCGCACGTTTACCGATGCCTACGCGTTGCCTTATCACCGTGAGCTCTTTGGCCGCAAGAGCTGCATGGAGTTCGTCAACCGCACGCCGGTGATCGTCGACAAGCACGCCACCATGGAGGAACTGGCCGCGCTGCTGGCCGGGCAAGATCAGCGCTATCTCTCCGATGGCCTCGTCATCGTCGAGCAGGGCAGGTACGTTGGTCTTGCGCGCGGCGAGGACCTGGTGCGTGCCGTCACCGAAGTGCGCATCGAGGCCGCCCGCTATGCCAACCCGCTGACCTTCCTGCCGGGCAACATGCCCATCGACGCGCATATCAAGCGGCTGGTCGAGTCCGGCGTGCCGTTCCACGCCTGCTACTGCGACCTGAACAGCTTCAAGCCGTTCAACGACCAGTATGGCTACTGGCAGGGCGACGAAATGCTCAAGCTCGCCGCCGCCGTGCTCGGCGAGGTCTGCGAGCCGACCCGCGACTTCCTCGGTCACGTGGGCGGCGACGACTTTCTCGTGTTGTTCCAGAGCGAGGATTGGGAGACGCGCATCCGTCGGGCCATTGACCAGTTCAACGAGAGCGCCGTGCGTCTCTACTCGGATGCCGATGTCACCGCCGGCGGCATCCGCAGCGAAGACCGGCACGGCAATATGCGCTTCTACCATTTTGTGACCATGGCCGTCGGTGTGGTGCCGGTCGCGGCCAACTCCGCGCTGGATGGCGACTGCATCGCGACGCTGGCGGCGGCGGCGAAGCGAGAGGCAAAGAAGGCGCAGAGCGGGTTCCACATCGAGGCGCCGGGCGTGGCCGCGAACCCTGCTGCCTAGCATCCGTCACACCCCTGCCACAAAGGCCCGCTAGCATCCTCGGCCAAATCACTCAGGGGAGAGAGAAACATGGCCGGAAATCGTCCGCGCGGTGCATGGATGCCCGCCTTGCTGCTGTCCGTCATCACCGCCGCCGTGTTGGCGGCCTGTGGTGGCGATGGCAGTTCCACAGACAGCAGTAGCGGCGGCACCGGCAACGGTGGCAATGGAGGCACCAGCGTGGCGCCCAAGGCCGTCACCGGCGTGTTCCTCGATGCCGCGGTGGAGGGGCTGGAGTACGCCGTGGGCCCGAATGGCGTGCGCAGCCTGACCGATGCGGCCGGCACGTTCTCCTACCAGCCGGGCGACCAGCTTTGCTTTTTCGTCGGCAAGACCGCGCTCGGTTGCGTGAAGGGTGGGGCCAAGCTGACGCTGACCGACTTCGAGGCCGATGGCGCGATGTCGCAGCGGGTAGTCAACATGGCGCGCCTGCTGCAATCGCTCGATGCCGATGGCGATCCGGACAACGGCATCCAGCTCGACGCGGCCGCGCGCGATGCCCTGAAGGCGGTGGCGCTCAACCTGGCCGACAAGGCCGGCCTGGAGGCGGCTTTCCAGCCCGGCGGCGCGCTGGCCGGCCGCACGCTGCGCGACGAGGACGCCGCGCGCGAGCACTACGAAAGCACCCTGGCCGGCGAGTTCGGTCGCGACAGCACGACCCTCGTCGACGGCATTGCCGTCACCAAGCTGGTTGCCGATGCGCCCCGGAAGTTCTACGTGCCCTACAAGGGCGACGACGCGGGCATCAAGAAGGCCTTCCCGAACGGCTTTCCGATCAGTCTGGGATCTGGCATTGCGTTCAAGGGCAAGGACACGGATGGCGGCCTGCTGTTCTACGTGCTGACCGATCGCGGCCCGAACGGCGACGCGCCGGACTACAACAACGGCACGTCGGTCACGAAGAGCAAGGTGTTCCCCGTGCCAGCCTTCAATCCGCAGTTCGGCGTGCTGAAGGTGAAGAACCAACGCGCCGCGCTGATCTCGATGACGCCGCTGCGCAATGAGGATGGCAGTGCCGCCACCGGCCTGCCGCCCGCGCCCGGCAAGATCGGCTCCACGCTCGAAACGCCGCTGACCGAGGCACTGAAGGCAACGCTGCCTTACGACGACAACGGTATCGATCCCGAGGGCGTGGCGATCGATCCGGACGGCAAGCACCTGTGGTTCTGCGACGAGTACGGTCCCTACCTGTTCAAGGTGGAGATCGCCACGGGCAAGATCGTGACGCGCCTCGCTCCCAAGGCCGGCCTGCCCGACGTGCTGCAGTACCGCCAGCCCAACCGTGGCTTCGAGGGCGTCGCGTTGACGCCGTCGGGCAAGGTGATGGGGGCGATCCAGAGCATCCTGGAGATTCCCGAGGCCAAGGATTCCGACGGCGTCAAGCAAAAGACCAGCAAGTCGCCGTTCATTCGCCTGGTGGAGTACGACCCGGCCACGAAGACGAGCCGCATGCTGGCCTACCCGCACGACGTGGCCGGTTATGCCAAGAGCAAGGACGCCAAGCTGGGCGACATCGTGGCACTGTCCGACACGCGTTTCCTGGTCGTGGAGCAGGGTGCGCAGACCGATGGCATCGTCCACAACATGATCTACCTGGTCGATACGGCAGGCGCCACGGACCTGAGCGGCAAGCTGGTCAAGGGACTGGAGCCGGAGTATCAGACCACCCTGGCGGCCATGACCGGGGCGGGCATCATGCCGGTCAGGAAGACGCTGCTGTTCGACATGAAGAAGAAGGATGCCAGCGGCCGTCTGGCGTTCGGCTGGCTGGCGGAAAAGCTGGAGGGCCTGACCGTGGTGGACAACCGCACGATCGCCATCGCGAATGACAACGACTTTGGCGTCGCGGCGGCCGTTGTTGGTGCCGATGGCAAGTCCATCAAGGCCGACGACTGCACGGTCGACGCCGCCGGCGTGCTGTCCGGCAGCAAGTGCGTGGGCACCGCGCCGCTGCGCTACCAGCTTGGCCGCGGGGCGGATGCGGAGCGGCCGTCGCGGTTGTGGCTGATCCGGTTGCCGAAGGCGTTGTCTGACTACGCGGTGAACTGAAGACCTTGCCGCAGGCGTGCGGTGGCGCCGCACGCCACGCCATTCCCCCTCTTTACGTCCTGCAGGGCCGGCCGCGCGACGGTGTATAGTCGCGCTCGTGCCTGACCCTGGGCGGCGCGCGGCGGCGCGCCGCCTTCCAACGCCACGTGCGGAAACAAGGACGCCCCATGCTCAGCGAATTCGATTCTCTCGTCGAAGCGTCAATGGAGGAATGGAAGGTGCCGGGCCTCGCGCTCGCCATCGTCAGGGGGGGCGAACCGCTTCTGCTGAAAGGCTACGGCGTGCGCGATATCGACACGCAGCAACCCGTGACCACGGACACGCAGTTCCTGCTGTGTTCGATCACCAAGTCGTTCACCGCCGCGGGGCTTGGTTTGCTGGTGGATGAACGCCGGCTGGACTGGGCGACGCCGGTGCGCGAACTCATTCCCGAGTTCCGGCTGCACGACGGCGTGGCGACCGAGCGCGTCACGGTACGCGATCTGCTGTGCCACCACAGCGGATTGCCGCGCCACGACTGGGTGCACATGGCCGGCGATCTCGATGCGCCGCAGATGCTGGCGGCACTGCGCCACCTGGCGCCGAGCCGGGACATGCGCGATACCTTTCAGTACCAAAATCTCGCCTACGTGGTGGCAGGGCATATCGCCGAACGCATCAGCGGGCAATCCTGGGAGACGTTCACCACGGAGCGCCTGCTGCGTCCGCTCGACTTCCGGCACTTCGGCTTCTCCATCGAAGCGCTCGCCGCCGCGCCGGATCACGCGCATCCGTACACGATGAAAGGGGACGAGAGGCTGCGCGCGGCGTGGTCGCCGATTCGGGCGCTGCCCGCGGGCGGGCTCAATGTCTCGGTTGGCGACCTCGCAAAATGGATGACCTGCCTGATCAACGAGGGCGAAGTCGGCGGCAAGCGGTTGCTGTCGGCGGAGATTCTCCGGCAAATGACGACGCCGCGCGTGCATGCCGGCCGCTCCGAGTTCGCAGAGATCGGCGAGTTTCACTATGGGCTGGGCCTGTCCCTGGAACACTATCGCGGCGAGCGGACGGTGTCGCATTCGGGGTCATGGCTCGGCTGGGGCAACCTGATGACGATCCTGCCCGAGAGGCGGATCGGGGTCGCGGTGCTGACCAACCGCGCGCCCAGCCTGGTGAACGCATTGCTGACGTATTCGGCGTTCGACCGCTTGTGCGGGCACGCGCCGATAGACTGGTTCGGCCGCTGCCGGACCATGCGGCGCCAGTTCCTGACGCAGGAGACTGCCAACGAGACGGTCCGGGCCGGCCTGCGCCGGGAAGGCACCACGCCGAGCCATTCCCTGGACGACTACACCGGCGCCTACGAACATCCGGCCTATGGACGGATCGCCATTGCGAAAGACGGCGATGCGCTGGCGTGGCGCTGGCGCGGCATGTCGGGCCGGCTCGCGCATCGGCATTACGATGTGTTCGCGGTGCCGGACAAACCCGCCGAGATCAATCCGGATGGCATGACGCTCAGCTTCCTGTACGACCGGGACGGGACAATCGACCGCATCGCCGCGCCGCTGGAGCCGATGGTGGCCGATATCGTGTTTCGCCGCGTCGCCGCCGGCGATGTGCTCGACCCGGCGTTCCGCGCGCGCTGCGCCGGCAGATTTGCCTATGGCGCCCAACAGATCGACGTGACGCTCGACGCGGCGGGCGAACTGACATTGCTTATCGGTGGCCAACCGGGCCGCCGCTTGTTGCCGTTCGACGGACGCACCTTCGATATCGAAGGGCTGGAGGGGCATCGCGTCGCGTTTCGCTGTACTGGGCAGCGCGAGGTGGACGCCGTCGTATTCCACCAGCCGAACGGCATCTACGTGGCGATGAAGTCTGCGTCGCCCGGTTGAGCCGGCGGCCGCGCATAGACATCGGGCCGCAGGATTTCCATATGGGCCCCGGGAGCATGCAGCGCGGTGAAGCCAAACTTGGCGTAGAGCCCCGCCGCGCTGGACGTGACCAGCGTGAAGCGGCGTACCCGGTTCAGTGTTGGGTTCGCGCGGATCGCTTCCATCAGCTTTCGCGAGACGCCCCGGCCGCGGTGGGACTCCAGGACGAAGACGTCCACCAGGTTCGCGAACGTGGCGTGGTCGGTGATGACGCGGGCAAACCCGACCTGGTCACCCGAATCCGTCTCGTAGGCACCAAAGCACAGCGAGTTGTCGATGGAGATCTCGACGGTGCGGCGGTCGATGTTGCGCGCCCATGTCGACCGGGTTGCCAGGAAATCGTGGATCATTGCCACGTCCAGGCGATTCTTGTCCTCGGAGATTTGTAGGTTCATGGTGTTTGGGGGGGGGGGGGGGGCGGAGAGCACCGCCCGGGCTCATGGAAACACACTTAGGTACTCTCCGAATCCCGGCGTTGCTGCGTGGTGTTCCTGATGAGGTGCGGGGCGCGTGGTTGGGGTGGGTTGCCCGTTCT